>WBZP01000777.1_pt1 | contig 41613 bp, 40 predicted proteins | sample 5204301 | NCBI WGS metagenome assembly WBZP01 (sample SAMN12412401, study PRJNA552823) | activated sludge metagenome | isolation source: activated sludge from nitrification reactor of wastewater treatment plant... | place: USA: Pennsylvania | collected 2017
GTACTGGCGGGTTGCCCGCTGGGAGAGTAGGTCCGTGCACCCAGCCATCGCGGCGTGGAGCAGTGGCAGCTCGTCGGGCTCATAACCCGAAGGTCGATGGTTCGAATCCATCCGCCGCTACCAACGCAAAAACCTCCAGAACAATGGTCGTACCGACTAGCGTTCTGGAGGTTTTCGATGCCAGCTTGCATGGAACGCAAAGCTGGTTATAATGGGCAGCGTGGGCTGGTAGCTCAGTGGTAGAGCAGCGGCCTTTTAAGCCGAGTGTCGTGGGTTCGATCCCCACCCGGCCCACCAATCTGTACCATTGACCTGCTGATCAATGCTGATCAGCAGGTTTTTGCATGTGTTGCGTGATGTGGCAACTACGCAACCCGCGTGCCTCAACGTATGCTGGTTACCCTTACTTTTTCGCCCCCGGCTTCAATTCCACAATGACGCGCCCGTTTTTCAGTGTGCGCAGGCCCATTACCTCGACGCGGGCCATGTTGCCCTCGCGGTAGCGCTCGGTGCGCCCACCAGGAATAGTCGCCGCCTGCATCACGCCGACGGCCTTGTCTTCGGCGAAGCCGGGGATGGTGACGAGCACCGCGCTCTCATCGACGGCTGTGATTTTGCCGACGAATGTATCGCCGACAGCGGGGAGTTGCTCGGCGGCTTTTGGCTGTGCTGCAACTGCCTGTGCTACTGGCGATGCTATTTGCTTGTGCAGAAGCTCAGCCGCGTCGGGTACTGCGCGATAGTAACGTAATAATCGGATTGCCCAGCCCAGTGTTTGCGCCATCTCATCGGCCTGCATGCCGCGCAAGTGCCGCTCGCACGCCACCAGTAGATCGCGGTAATAGCCCAGCGTTTGCCCCGAGCGAATCACCGCGCCGCCATCTTTGTTGATTGCGCGCAGGTACTCGAAGAACTGCTTTGCATCCTTTTTCGTGCGTAGGTAGGCCAGCGCCTTCTGCGCCTCGTTCGGGTCAACCCGTGCCCCAGCGAGATCAGCTGCAAGTAATTCAGCGCTTGATGTCATAATTTCGCCTATCTACTTTATATATGAGTTAGGACAAAAAGGAGGACTTGTATTCGGTCTGTTTCTTTTTTTGGTCTTAATTAAATAATTTTTAGCATCATTGCAATATTGATTTGTATAACTGGCTAAAATTTTACAAGTATAAAATAATATACCTTGTATTTCGGGATAATCAAATCCTCTATCCAGAGCTTCTCTGCAATATTCATATATTATTTCAGGAGAATCATCTTGTAGCTCGTATGATATTGAAGCCAGATAAAAATATATAAGTCCTTTTTGAAAACCCCCTTGCTTTGCCTGTGTAAGGCAAAATCTCGCGTCCCGAAGCATTTCCATAAACTCATCATGACCGATAGATTTACTGTACGATAAAATATTGGATTTACTTTGTTTAATGCAATAAACGAATAAAAGTTGTCTGGAGTAGAGAAATAGGTCCTCAAAATAATCATTGCTGTCTAATATATTCTCAAGTTTGTCTTTCCTTTCCCGAAGAAATCTTATATGTTCAACAATATCGTTTTTTAGCACCTTATCTTTATCATCTTTAACAGTATCAGATAAAGCTAACCAATTATCTATCAATATATTAACATGAGAAATTCTTCGGCTGATAATATTCACAGTCGAACTACGTAAATTACTGCTTGATTTTTTTATATCACCAATTTTTAGCTGTATAGTTTCTAGTTTGTTGTTTATATCTTCTATTTCTGTAATTACTTCTGGCGGTGTATTATGGCCTTTTTCAGCTTCTTGAATTAAGAGTAATCGCCTTCTTCGTCTATGAGCGCTTTGTATGGCTATTAACTCTATAATTTCCTCTTCTGCCATAAAAATATAGCTTTCAATAATTAATAACTTCTATCCGGGCAGCTTCGATCATCATTATGTGTCCACCGCAATACCTCGGCCAGTTTCCCAAGCTGGGTGTTTAGTACCAAGGGCTTCGCGGCATCGAGCAGGTTTTTCATTCCCAGCGACGCTGGTGCAGTATCGAAATCGTCGTAGGCCGCGTGCGTGCTTAACGTTATTAACGATGGCTCAGTTATTTCGATTGTGCCCAGGCAGGCTGGCTTTGCCCCGCCCAGCTTAGGAAGAAAGCGTGGCTCGCCCACCCCCAACGCAGTCAGCACCAATCCCAACTCGCCCGGCGTTACATTCTCGAAGTCCATACGCAATCCAAAGCGACTATCGATTGGGCAGGCTTCCAGCGGCAGGTTGCCCTGTGCCAGCTTGCCATGCATGTAGAATTTGCGCCCGCGCGGCTCGCGACCGTCGAAGTAGGTGTCTACCGCTTCGGAGCGTGGCCGGAATAGCTGCACCGACGGCACAATTATGGTTTCGCCGCTTTCGAGCACAGCATCGCTAAAGCGCACTAGACCCTGGTAGCCTAGCGCGCCGAAAATCTGCTGTGCCGCGTCGAGCTGGTCGATCTGGCGTGATGGCTGGTAATCGCGCGGCAATTCGCGTGCACGTGTGATTTGTACCGACGAGCGGGTAATCGCTTCGACGATGCTGCGAATGCAGCCTTTCAGCGATGTGCCAGGAATGGCAGGTTTGCCACCAGTACGAAAGTGCGCTTTCACCATTGGGTACTGCCGGTCATTTTTTGGTTCTAGCAGTCCCGACGCAACATGCACATGAGAACGCGCGACAATTGTCGCTGTGAGTGTGCCAGTAAGTCGGCCTTCGCCGTAGCGATGATGCCCCGCCGGTGGCGCGAGAGTAGGCCGACCGGGAGGTAATGGTACAAATTCGTAGGGTTTAGGCAGTGGTGGTTGATTGTCGCGGTCACGATAACTCATGATTTCACTCCTGCCAGACGCTGAAATTGTGCCGCACCGTTTGGCGCACAGTAGTCAATATACATAATCGAGCGTTGCCCTGCGGTTTGCTGGATCGCCGCGACTTTGTGGCGCTGGATTGCCCAGGTGCTGGATTCCCACGATTTATTGTTGGTGTTCCAGTGCCGCACGCGTAGCGGGGTTGCGTCTTCGATGGACTGATCTTGTTCGCTCAAGATGAGTACATCATACGCGCCGTCGTCGCGCCGCTTCCAGCGTACCTCGGCGTGCTCATCGAAGACGTGGCCGAAGTCGCCGCTTAGGTTGATTGATATAGCGCTGGCATATCTTTCGATCGCCCGCAGATTGCTGCGCCCACGTCCAGCGACAAAATCCCACTGCGCTGCACCGCCAAATGTCCATCCAGCATCGCCGACGTGTTTGGCGATCAGGTCTAGCAGCTGTTGTTTGCTGGTGTGTTCGACACGGTAGATGTAGCCATACTCTTCGCTCATAGTCCAATCTCCTGGCGCCAGGCTGGCATGCACGCCCGCCAGATCGCGCGTACTTGCGCATCGCCACTCGCGTTAAGCGCTACGCCCATCAACGGATCTCCCACATAGCTCATCCCATCAGGCATTGGGGCGCGATCTTCAGCAGGGAGCGCATAGCTGCTGTACGGACTATCATTGCCGAATGCACCAAGCCCGGCTAACTGGTTTATTTGGCAGATAGTTCGGCCACCAAGCAGCGCCAGCCCATTATCCAGTGTACAGGTTGGGTAGCGCAGCGTCATCTCATCGAAAGTGATTTTCACGCGCCCGAGGCCGCGCGATTTGCCAAAGCCAATGCCCACGCGGCCTTCGGCCAGGTCGCGCAACGCCAGGCCAAGCAATCCAAGCTGGGCTAGTGTCAGGTTTTTAAAGTCGATCCGCGAGGTAAACGTGCCACCGACAACCACTTCGTAATTAAATGGCCCAACCGCGACTGAGCCATAAATGCGGTCGATTGCGACGCCGTTGCGCTCTTCAATATGGCTTGGCTTCAGGTCGGCACTGTAGGCGTCGGCAAAGCGTACTCGCCCGGCTAGGCTAGTATGGCCAAAGATTTGGCTGGTAAATGATGTGCGGCGGTATATTATGGCCGTTCGCTTCGGATCATCCCTGATTGATTCACGTACTGGCTCTGCCTCAATGTATCGACCGGAACTATACCGCGTCTCCTCAATCAGGCGGCTTATCATTGTATCGGTAAGTTCGTCTTTCTTAGGCTGTTCAGCAAGTGGATTATCTGCGAGCGGGATCAGCTGCTCAGTTAGGCCGAATGTTTCACGACGGGCCTGAAGCTTTTGTGCTTGTAACTGACTATTATCCAACGACCGGCAGATGCGCTCAGCCTGGGCGCGCACCACGCCTTTGAGCGAAGGGCCGGGAATATAGATCTGCCCTTGCGAGCGTACAAAACGCATATCGGGCAGCACCGGGTCAACCCCGCTACTTTCGCCCGCTTTAATCAGAATTGGGCCATCGGGCACGATCGTGAAGCGCAGCGTGCCTTCGAGAAATGTTGCCTTATGCATCGACTGTTGCTCCTGTCTCGATTGCCGCCTGTGGGTTGATGAGTGCCTGTTTGAATGCTGCGAACCATCCCTGCATGCGCTTGTCGGGCTGCTTCAACGGCAACTCAGCAGCGCTGTTTGCACCATACCCCAGCATGCTCAGCACCGCGTCAGCACGTGCGGCAGGCGTATTGCCTTCAATAGCAGCATAGGTTGCTTTAATGTCGATCAGCTGCACATGGCCGAGGCCACGCGAACGGAAGCCGCCGATCTGGACATCACCATCTTGCCAGGGGCGCAACGCCAGCAGCACCATGCCCAGCTGCCATGGGGCGGCATTCTCAAGTGTTAGCTCGAAGCCAAAGCGCATGCCAGCAGGCACTACTTCATAATCGTAGAGTAAACCTTGTTCAACTGTTTCAGTATCGCGGTTCAGTGCTACACCATTGCGAATCTCAAACTGGTCGAACCACAACGCACGATCGACGAGCGCATCCTTGAAGAAGATACGCCCGGCTATTTGTGGTGAGCCAAAGGTTACATCAATGAGTGATGAGCTACGCCAGACGATCTTGCTTACTATGTCATCAGCAAGATTGTTATTTTGCTGTTTGAGCGTGCCAATTGCGGTGGTACGTTGTTTAAGCTCGTTGAAATCGAGTGGGCGAGATGGAGATGGTAGGCTAGATATAGCTTGCAAGAAATCCTTATTTAACTCAGCCTGTTCACGATTTGGTTGGGAGTATTGAATATCGCGAAGTTTTCTGCTTAGTGTCGCAATTTGGTTATTGTCATATTGCTCGGTTCCATGTACTGCCTGCACGAGTGATTCAATTCGCGCCCGAAATACGCCCTTGAGGGACGCACCAGGTATAAATGGTGCGCCTAGCGAATCGCGCAGCACTGGCAAATCATTGCCATTGATATCGCTGGATCGACCTGCCCCAATGCGCAACGCTGTCTGTGCCGCCAGCTTGCCATGGATATGAAGCCGGTTTTGCAATGCCGCAAACGAAAAAATTGGTTCATTAGCCATTGTTTCTTACCTCCGCATGTGGCATAGCAACAAGGTCTAGTGACGCAATGGCATCTTTTACTGCGTTTGGATCCCGCCTCTCACGATCCATGGATTTTTTGTAGAAAGAGAAAACCCTATTGATATATCCTAGATACAACTGCATCAGGCGTATATAAACACGAGCATAACGTGATCTAAACCACGCTCTATCATCTTCTTCTGTTTTGTCAAGGATGATAGAGTGTATAACATCTTCCGCCAGGGGTTTAATGTCCTTGACGATATGATCAATCACCGTATGCCCGAAGGCATTCGGCGATGTGCCCCAATCACGCTCCTTGCGTGCAATCTGATATCGAATGAAGTTTGTGGTCACCTCGATTGACTTTGATTCAAGCGACGCATTCAAGAGGTTGCGTAGCTGGCTTTCTTCCATTTGTGTGTTTGGCGCGAGCTTAAGCACAGCGGCAGTCGCCAAACCGACAAGTGTATCGAGGCGCTGTTCAATTGCGCTCTGTAATAGCAGCTCGCGGCGCAGTGTGGTTGGATTTAGCTCAGTCATCTCGCCTCCTTATAGCGCTAGCAGGTGAAATTCATCGCAGATACGTACCTGACCGTAGCCTTCAGCCCGCCGCTCGCCAATGCCGTTATGTTCAAGGAGGGCCAGCGCTGCATAGTCGGCGGGGCTTAGTCCTTCCTCGGCCTGGAAGACAAAGAGGCTGCCCATCTGGGTTGCCACGGCGGTTGGCTTAGGTCGCTGCCACGACACATTCCATCCGCCAACGGTTGTGGTGGTAGTGAATGCGCGAATTAAGCGCGCTTTGATACCGGGGTAGGCTATTTCGCCAGTTTCGCTGAAAGTACGGGTTGCCTCTTCCAGCATGTCGCCAGTAAGCTCATTGGTTGGCAGCCAGCCTTGCTCATAGAGAATTGCATCGGAGATCAGGTTTATTGTGAAGATGGTGCTGGGTTGCCATCCATTACCACCGAGCGCTGTATAAAGTGCAGCTTGTTGCTTGAAGCGCTGGCTCATAGCTTCAACACGGTGTTGTAAGTTGGTAATGCTATGTTCAGGCGTGATTGCGGGCTGTGGTTGAACCTCGACCGCACCAACGCCGGTGGTTTGCCGTGCACCAATATGGGTAATACCGGCCAGCGCTGCGTTTATCTGTGTGTTATCATCGGGTATGGCGATGCTGCCGCGAAAGCGCGTTGGTACTAGGTGTTTGCAGCGGTCTTCCATCACTTCGTTGAGCACCAGCGGCGAGTACAGTCGACTATCTTCGGCAGTGCCGCGCTGTCGGTTAATTGCTACGCGGGTCAGTACGCGCTGGCTAACCTCGCGCTTGCCAATGCCTGCGGTCGAATAATCGGCGTTCGCGCTGAGTGGGTTACACTGCGCATCTTCCAGGGCGTAGAACTCGCGCCCTACTGCCTCCCATGGGCGGCCTTCGGCGTCGGTGGGCATATAGATGAGGGCCACCGGTTGTTGCTGCTCCCAGCACACCCGAGCATAGAGCGAATCGTCGTATGGGCGACGAATTGCACCTTTTTTGTCGCCGCAATCTGGGCAGCAGGCTTCGGTATCCCGATCCTTGCCACCTTTGGGTTGGATTGCTGTCATCGGCAGTGGGCGCGACCAGGTATCGCCTTCGAGTATCGGGTAGGCGTTATGGCAGCGAATGCTCCGAAAAAGTGCATTAAATGCGTCGACGCTCATCGTTTCGCTGAGCAGCCTCCCCAGTGCTCCATACATGGCCGCGCCCGGCACATATGGCAAGCTCGAACGAAACTGTACGCCTGGCTTGCGCTCGGGGAATGCCAGCGGGCCAAGCGCCTCAATAGTGATTGGCACAAGCATCACTGGCTTGCTCCTTGTGTTAGTGCAAGGCGAAGAGCAGCTACTAAGCCTGCCTCTTTGAGATGATCATCGTTAAGCTTTACTATTGCTTCAGCTGTGCCCCAGCCTAACCCGCGCGATTTTGCGCCGCCCCAGCGCGTCGTGAGCTTCAAGGCGGCCCACAGCAACGCAGCGTACTGCTCGGCGCGCTCATCATCTGGAAGATGTCCAACAATCGCACGCGGGCTGGCGAATTGCATGCTCTCAAGCGCCGTTTCTTGGAATAGCAGCCGGGCATCTTCGGCTACGCCGCGCCGCCGGTTAATCGATACCGATGGACGGACTTGACTTAGCTGTTGATACATGGCGTGAGCCTGTGCTGCTGCGACTGTGGTACATGGTAGATCAGCGAAATACAGCTCTGAACGCTGCTCGGGACTGCCGAAGATCGTGCGCACAAGCGTTTCCTGCTCAATTGCTTTATCAAAGGGTGAAGGAATGTCCTGGCACATGCTACGCAGTAATTGCTCAACTGCCCAGCGCAGCTTGCCCTTTACCTGCGAGCCAGGGATGAGCGGGCGGCCCCATCCATCGCGCACAATGCTTTTGTCGGCGATCGTGCCTGCGCTGCCGCCCGCTCCAATACTTAACGCGCTTTCGAGCGAGATTTTTAGCTCAACCGTCAGTTGTGTCATTGGGCTTCCTCCGCAGGCACCATTTCATAGAGTTCCAGCATATCGGCCCAGATCGTTTCCCAGCCAGTTTTTCCTAGTGGCATCCAGGGCGGCAGCTTAGCCACGCGATCGCTCACTGCCGTTTCCCAACACCAGGGTCTCTCAATATGTTCAAGCAATGCTTCACCATACGCAGAGTTAATGCGCGTGCGTGTGTATAGGTATTCCATCACACTGGGGGTAATTGCGCTGCCTGGCTCGGCGTCAAGTGTGTGGCGCAAGCGGTAGAGCTGCGAACGCGGCACGTTGGCCTTTTTAATTGCGCGCACCGTGTTGAGCAACCCGGCAAATTCGTGCCAGGTGTAAGGCCTGGCCGTCAGCCGTCGATTACTGTCATCGCCCAATGCCTGCCGCCGAAAGCTCTTGATTTTGTCGGTGACCATCGTTATTGACTTCATGACCATGAAATCAATAGCTCCGCCGTAGAATGGCTCTTTTGGCTTTTTATCCTGGTCTGTTAGTTTGGTGTGTTGTTTCGCTAACTTCTTGGCACTTTTGAGTAGCTCATCGACCAGATCGCGCAGGAAGAAGATTGGTGCATTCTCTTGGGCAATAATGACGCCTGCCGAGAGGCCAACCCATGGTGTGTAGTTGTGCTGGCTGAGGCTTGTCGCACTAGATTTATGCAAACGCTGCGGATAACTGGTGATGCTTAGTGCATTTTCAGGATGCTGTAGCTCTGGTATCGTATCGAGCTTATGTGCAATTTCTTGTTCGAAATATTCGGCGATCGCACATGCAATTTCTAGCGCCCTATCACCAGGAACAATAATAAATAAATCATCGCCGCCGATCGCCAAAATCTCGAACGGATGCGCCCAGACCGTATCGTTATTTGTTCCTCGGATGCGCCTTTCTTGGGTCGTCAGAATTATTTGGGTTGGTGCAAGGTACCTGGCAATCGCTTGAAATACAGCTGTCTTTGCTATCGTGCTCAGGCTGTGGGATACAGCAGCGTACTGTTGCGGTGTTTTAAGTGTGGCGACTAATCGGCCAACATTGTTGCCATCGGCATAAATAACCCCAATATAACGCCTTGGCAACGATGCTTGACCAATCCAGCCCACATCTTTAGGCGGTTCTGCATCATCAGGTTGTATTCCAAGATCGACTAGTTGTTTCGCATATTGAGTGTTAGCACCCTCTTTATTCAAATACTCTACCCACTGGTGCTCCCATGAGTTTTTGCTTAATGCATCTGGTATATCCCATTCTGGAAATGCGTCGCGGAACCATTGCGTAGCCTGCGAATCATCGTTCTTGACGGTCTGCCCTACATAGCGTTTTCGTGCCGAAGCCTCACTCAATTGCCGATCTTCATCGACAACTCGCCCGCTCCAGACGGCTGGCCGTATATCGCTGCTATCACACTTTTCCGCCCAGGGAATAAGCTCATAGCGTGGCACACTACGCGTATCGCCGTGGCTCACGCGCTCGTCGCGCCGTTGGTTCGCCATCGTCGCCAGCAAGGTCACCAATTCACCAAACGTTTTACGCCGATAGAAACGCTCGGTCGGGGGCTCAGCATCGCTACCGTAGTAGTAGCTACTAAGAATGCGCTGTGATGCGGGGTTACTCCACTGCGTTATGAATTCGTCAATCCAGAAGGGTATCTTGTCATCCTGTATCGATAGCCGTCCATAGCGCAATTCGAGCAAGCTGAAGGTTCCCGCCACGAATACACTATTTGCGGTGAGGGTTTGTTTGGTGTAGCAGCGCTCGGCAGCCGCCACCAACTCATCCGCTAGCGCGGCAGGCGCGAATGCGAGAAACCCACCGCCGCTGGCATAGACAATACATTGCTCCGCTGCATCAGTGTTGCCCAATGCTTTACCGACAATATCGTGCCATAACTCGCGCAGGCCTAACTCGTTCACCCAATCGAGCAGGGCACTTGCTCCGCGAATCTCGGGCAATTTAGGTGCCTCGAAGACATACCCTTTGATTTTGGTCGCGCCGCCTGCCACCAATGCAATGCGATCTTTGTCAGCAGGTAGCACGCTACGAATTTCCTGTAACCTATCTTCGAGTTCTTTGCGGGTAGGTTGATCGGGTAGTTTGTCGCCCTCGCCAAGCACACGCTGCACTTGGTGCGTAAGCAACTCTTTCTTGGCTCGCAAATCATCGGTAGCATCATAGAGTAGGCATTTGACAACAGAATTGGTAAACATATGTAGTTGCATCGTGCTCATCCTTCAAGCAAGCAGGCGGGAATATAATCCCCCTGCTTTTTACGATGTTCATAGCACTGAATTGGGCCGCAGGCGTTAAGCTGGGTGCCAATTAGCACCGCGAGGCCAACCGGTACCGACGCGAACAGATGAATAGGTCGCCGACGGCTGCGACTTCGTGCTTTTTTCACAACATCACGAATCTGGATTGCTATTGTTTTAGCATGTTCAGCGCTTACCACATGCTTATGTGGGGAAGCTATGGTTACCTGCACGCGTTGACCAATTGGCAGATTAAGCGCATGGATCGCATCGCCAACATCTTTGCTTATATCCCACACAATATTCAGCTCTACACTTATCTCAGGAAGGCTAGCGTCGATAGTTGTGTCCTTCACTACCAATGGTGTCGATACAGCGTCTGCTGGTAGTTGAAGTTTTGAGTGCCACCATTCTGTCGGGTTTTGTTCAACCCATACATCATAGGTTGATGTTGTAGGAAAGGTATGTCCAAATGCCAGGGCCGCAGTAATATGGGCCTTGGCGCGCAGTGCAATGTCACAACATTGTTCAGCCTCGCAGGCAGCGAGCTGTGCTTGCAGGTTTGGTAGTAGCGTGTCTTTCCATGTTATTGGTTCGGGGAGTTTTGGCTCGAAATATTGTGTCCAATCTATGGATTTTGCATTTGGTGTATGTGGATGAGCGCCCGCACGTGTCCAGAAATCGATGTTGATAACATGCTCAGGAAGAGTATTCGCTAGCTTTTTTTCAATATCGCCAATTTGTCGATTTACATCCTGTAGTTGCAACTCAATATGTGTTGGTACATAAGACCCAAATTGTGCTTTCTGCTGTTCCAAAACCTCCCTGGTGCGTTGATGCATTTCTCGCAGGCGCTGAAGCTGCTCTCGTTCATCTGAATTCATATGTCTTCCTTGTAGCTATCTCAACTCCAACCCATTCATTGTCTCGAACAGGTATAAAAATGTGGGCGACCGATTATTTCGCCGCTCAGTGCTCATACAACACGGCAGTGAGATCAGCATGGATACGCCGCAGCTCACCGAGCATTGTTTATTGCCTCACCTTCCCGAGCGCACAAGAAGAATGGACTGTAAAAAATACTGGCAATGAGCCTGTTCGCACATCCCCTCATAGTAATAAGAGTCAAAAACTGATTTTTTGTATACTTCTTTTACTCCCCAGTATCGTATTGAGCTATTCTCGCCAGCGCTCACTACACTCACCGACACTCAGCCAGCTCAATCTTCCCATGCCCGAACACCGCTGCCTTGCCCGCGTGCGCCAGTGTGCCTGCCAGCAGCAGCGCGCGTAGCTCGGGTGGTACGCCGTGGAGTACTGCATCGCCCACCAATCCGCCGAGCGTCATTGTGCGGCGCTCGCCACCGCGCGTCGAGGTGCGCTCCCAGTCGAACCACTGTGTGCGCGCCTGCTCTACCCGTACTACTTGGGCCTGCGCCACCAGCGCGCGATGGTCAACTTCCCACGGCCCGCCGCCATGGAATGCTGCTAGTGCGCTGAGCCGCCAGCAGAGCGCCTGCGTGAGCGCTGGCAGATCGACGTGTTCGAGCAATGCGCCGCGCGCTTTGATGCGTAAGGGCGTCGGCAGGCTCAGGCGCAGGTCGGGCGGCAGCCGCGCCGCGCGCGCAGCGATAGCTGCTGCAGCGTAGATGTAGCCCGCGCTGTCGCTGCGCAGCTGGGCGGCCTCGGCGGTAGCGCGTCCCTCGCTATACACGGCCACGCCGGTTGGCTCCCAAGGCCGCAGCGCCTCAACCCGTTCCAGCCGTGTCCGCGCCTGATTGCGGCCCAGACCCATACGCCCCAGCTGCTCGAAGCTATACAGAAAATAGGCCAGGTGGTCGATGGCGCGGCCAAACAGCACCAGCCCGAATTCCAGTGCGTCGCCCGCAGCATAGGCGCGCTTCTGGTCGAGCGGCGGCTCGATCACAAACGGGCGCGGAATATCGTGCAGATCGTGGAGGTGCAGCACACCGGGCGGGTGCGGCGTTTCGAAGATCCAGCGGTAGGGACAGAGCGCCCCAACCGCGCAGGTGTCGGAGTGGCCCCAGCATGGTTGCGGGCACGACGCGCGCTGAAAGGCATAGCCAAAGCCGCCGCGCAACATGGCACCTTTGTACGGCGGCAGCGTGGTGGCTTCCAGCAGGCGCAGCGTCACGCGGGTGCGCGCGATCGGCAGATCCAGGCCCGCCAGAATACCTGAGCCAGCATGTGCTGTCAGCGTCATCGCAGCTCGTGCCTTTCGTTCAGCCACGCGGTTGCAGCGGCTTGGGGCCGGTGCTATGCACGTAATCTTGTCGTGGGTATTTGTGCTCGCATGATGAACGGACGTAGAGGCAAAATTCGTGCATCCAATTTCGATGAAATTCCACGCAATTGCCAAATTCTCTGCCAGGCCGTAGTACACCGGGTCGTTGTATTGCCCTGGCGGCCATCTGCGGGTATCATGCAGTCCTTCCGTACACAAGCGATAGTTGATAACCGTGTTGTCGCTGGCTGAAGGCTTTAGCAAGGGAGTTTCGAGTTCTTTTCACTAGCGCAGAAAGGGGCGCATAATTTCGATGGCTACACCGCAGAATTGGAGCGCGCGCCAGCGCTACCTGCTTAGCATTGGCGGCGTTGTGGTGATAACACTTCTGCTCACCCGATTGACGCCGCTCCACGAGACGAATATTGCGCTCATCTACTTGCTGGTTGTGCTGATTAGCGCCACGACCGTAGGGTTGGTACCGGCGATTCTGGCGTCGGTGCTGGCATTCCTGGCGTTTAATTTTTTCTTTGTGCCACCGTTGCATACCCTGGTGGTTGCTACCCCAGAAGATTTTGTGCGCTTACTGACCTTCCTGGCGGTGGCAGTCGTGACCAGCACACTCGCCAGCCGGGCGCGCGCTCAGGCCGATACCGCCCAGCGTAGCGCAGACGAGCTGGCGTCGCTGTATGGCCTGAGCCAGGCGTTGAGCGCCGAAGTAACGCTTGAGCGGGTGCTGCCGCTGCTGGCCGAAACGACGGTGCGGCTGGTCAATGTGCCGATGTGTAGCGTATTGATCTACGATGAGAATGGATTTTTGGCCGAGCGCACCGTGGCAGGCACGCCGCCACCACCGCCGACGCGTACCCTCGATACCTTCCTGCGCGCCGGCCCGCGGGTGCTGGGTGTGTTGCGCGTGGCCCAGCGCTCGATGCGCGAAGAACTTTCGGCTGCCGAACAGAAGCGCCTCGAAACGATTGCAGCCCAGCTGGTGCTGGTGCTTGAGCGCGCGCAGCTGGCCGAGGAAGCCGCGCGTATGCGTGCCCAGGCCGAGGCCGAGCGTGTGAAAGGCGCGCTGCTTTCGTCGGTTTCGCACGATCTGCGCACGCCGCTCGCGGTGATTAAAGGCGCAGTAACCAACCTGCTCGACGAGAGCGTGGCGTGGGACGTGGCGACTCGGCACGAGCTACTGAACGCAGTGGATACCGAGACCGACCGCCTTAATCGGCTGGTGGGCAATTTGCTTGAAATGTCGCGAATCGAAAGTGGCGCGCTGCACCCGGCCCGCGATTGGCACGATATTGCCGAGCTGCTTGCCGATGTTGCCGAGCGAATGCGCGCTCGTTTCACCGAGCACTCCGTGACGCTTAGCGCACCGCCTGATTTGCCGCTGGTGCAGATCAGCTATACGCAAATTGACCAGGTACTTACGAATCTGCTAGAAAATGCCCAGAAGTATACGCCGCCGGGTACGCCGATCGAGCTGTGCGCCGAGCTGGCCGACGATGCGATTCGCATCACGGTACGCGATCACGGCCCGGGCATACCAGCCGGGATGCATAGCCGGATTTTCGAGAAGTTTGTGCGGGCCGCCGCGCCCGAGCGCCACGCCGATGGAACCGGCCTGGGGCTGGCGATCTGTAAGGGAATAATTGAGGCGCATGGTGGGCAGATCTGGGCTGAAGCCGCGCCAGGAGGCGGTGCTGCCTTTGTGTTTACCTTGCCTTTGCCGCCCGATGAGCAGCCGACCTCCGCGCTGGAGCTGGCTGAAGCTGAGGTAGCGAGCAGCGTATGAGTGCGCGTATTCTGGTTGTTGATGACGAACCGCAGCTTGGGCGGCTGCTCGCGACTACGCTGGGGGCGCGTGGCTACGATGTGGCGGTAGCAGTGGATGGCCCGGCCGCGCTGGCGCAGGCAGCTAGCTGGCAGCCCGATGTGGTGCTACTCGACCTTGGCCTGCCGGGAATGGATGGCCTGGATGTGTGCCGCCAGCTGCGTACCTGGTCGCAAGTGCCCATTATTGTGGTGACGGTGCGCGATGCTGAACAGGATAAAGTAAAGGCGCTTGATCTAGGTGCCGACGATTACCTGACCAAGCCGTTCGGCACCGACGAGCTGCTGGCACGAATTCGGGTGGCGCTACGCCATGCGGCGCGCACTGCAACCACCGAGCCGGTGTTGTCCTTTGGTGCGCTCAGGCTCGATCTCGCGCGCCGCCAGGTGTTTGTGGACGAGCAAGAAATTCATCTCACCCCAAAAGAGTACGATCTGTTGCGAGCGCTGGCGACGCAGGCGGGCAAAGTGCTGACCCACCGTATGCTGCTGCGCACGGTATGGGGCCTGCCCTACGAGCACGATGTACCCACTTTGCGCGTCTTCATCACCCAGCTGCGCCGCAAGATTGAGGCCGATCCGGCCCGCCCGCAGCATATTCTTACCGCGCCGGGCGTGGGCTATCGCTTTCAGGCGGGCGAGGCCAGCTGAAGGCGCATGTCGCAGCGTGCCCTTAGCTCAATTTGTCTTTCCCTTCAAGGTGATAGGGCACGCTAATAACCACCACCCCGCGGCGGAAGAGCAGCGCGGCTTTAATCGCTAGCGCCGTCTGGTTATGTAAGAGATGCTGCCACCACTTCGAGGGGATGAACTCGGGAATGATCACCGAGAGCATGTCGTCATCGTAAAGCGCATCCATTTCGTTAACATAGCGCATAATCGGCCGTACCAGGCTGCGATAGGGCGAATGCAGCACTTCGAGCGGCACGCCACAGCCCCATTGCGCCCATTTGGTGCGCACCTTCAGCGAATCTTCGGGGTCGAGCTCAACATACAGCGCAGTGGTGTTATCGGGCGCGATTGAGCGCGCAAACTCAAGCGCCGGAATGACGCCGCGGTGAATGCCCGATACCAGCACCAGCGCGGTATGGCGCTTGATTGCGCCGATTGGCTTAGCCTCGGCGAGCGAGAGCTGATGCGCGATATCGACATAATGCTGGCGGATCATGCGGAAGATGAGCACCAGGATTGGGATGAGCACCAGCACTGCCCAGGCACCATGCACAAAGCGCGTGGCGATGATCACAAGAAAAACAATTGCGGTGAGCAGTGCACCAATGGCGTTGATGATCACGCTGGTCTGCCAGCCGGATTCGCGGCTGCGGAGCCAGTGGCGCACCATGCCCCATTGCGAAAGCGTAAAAGAGATGAATACGCCAATCGCATACAGCGGCAGCATGGCTTGTTCGCGCGCGTTAAAGGCCACCACCAGCAGCGCGGCGAACACCCCCAGCGCCATAATGCCATTCGAGAATACCAGGCGATCGCCGCGGCTGGCGAACTGGCGCGGCAAAAAACGATCGCGCGAGAGTAGCGACGACAGGCGTGGGAAATCGGCGTAGCTGGTGTTGGCCGCCAGCACCAGAATGAGCGCGGTGGCGACCTGAATGATGAAATAGGCCGGGCCAGTGCCAACCACCTGGCTGGCGATTTGCGACACCACACTTTGGTCTTCGCGCGGCACCGCACCATAGTAGTAGCCCAGCACACTAATGCCCAGGAACATAAAGCCAAGAATGCCAACCATCACCAGCAAGGTGCGGGCGGCGTTTTTCGATTCGGGTTGCTTAAAGGCCGGCACGCCGTTCGAAATCGCTTCAACGCCGGTCATAGCTGTACAGCCCGCCGAGAAGGCTTGCAGCAGCAAGAACAGCCCCAGGGTTTCGGTGGCGGGGGCAATATGCGCCGGGTTGGGTGGGATGGGCGCTGCGCCGCTGAGAAAGTGCTTGGCTAGCCCGGCGAGGATCAGCCCGATCATGCTAAGAATAAAGATGTAGGTTGGCACCGAAAAAATCGCGCCGCTCTCTTTCACGCCGCGCAAGTTGATGATTGTGATCAGCGCAATACAGGCCAGCGCAATCTCCACGCGATAATCGGCCAGGCCGGTGTAGCCCCATGTCGCCGCGAGCGAGGTGATGGCAAACACGCCCGACGAAACCGACACTGCCACGGTGAGTACATAATCGATTAACAGTGATGCAGCAGCGATCAGGCCGGGCACTTCGCCCAGGTTCTCGTGTGCCACAATATACGCACCGCCACCATTCGGGTAGGCGTGAATCGTTTGCCGGTAGGAAAAACCGACGATTAGCAGCAGCAGCGCAATCCCCACCGATACCGGAATAACCAGCGGTAGCGCCGATGCGCCCGCCAATACCAGCACAAATAGAATAGCCTCGGTAGCATAGGCCACCGATGAGAGCGCATCGGATGAGAAGACGGCCAGGGCAACAACTTTGCTCAGGCGTTGATGGTGTTGGGCAGCGGTTTCGATTGGTTGGCCTACCAGGATGCGTTTGAGCGTGTCAATCATGCGACTTTCTCTTTGCAGGTGAAGACCTTCTCCTAACGGGGATGCTGGGAATCATGCTGCTGTGCTTCGTTGTGCGCTCCATCGTTGGTAGGCGGCACATTGCGGTAGAAGCGCAGCGATGCCCATTCGCGAACAATCAGCGCCCAGATACCAAACACCGTGGTACGAATCGTCATGCCGAGCCAGGCGGGCTTGGCCGGTGCTTGATAATGCCAGAGTGTCCATACCGCGAAACCAGCTACGACCACCACCCACAACACCCACGACATTGCTTCGAGCAAGATCGGGTTGCGCGCCATCCGGGCGACCCGACGGGCCGTGCGTGTGACTGGCGGGGGCGTATGGGTTTCGGAAGAAGGGGGACGAAAAGCCATGGCATACCTTCTATCTGCACAAACGCGCCGCTGCGTTGTGGGCAGGCTGTTGCTTGTATGGCTCGATGGTAGCACAGGGGAAATGGCGGTAGACGCCAGTGGGCATTATGATAGTATAAGGGTTTGGTTAAACCGCGAGCCGTAGTATAATTCGGCACAAAGGTTAGTCAGAAAGGGGCCGCTATGCCTGCGCCAAGCACGATTCGTTCACTCACTGCCACCCGGCTCGATATTCCGCTGCATATGCCGTTTGGTATTTCGGGCGGCGCGCAGGATATTGCGCGCAATATGCTGGTGACGGTTGAGCTGGCCGATGGCACGCACGGGTATGGCGAGGCTGCACCGTTCCAGGCGTATAACGGCGAAACGCAGGCGCTTGCTCAGGCCGCGATTGAGGCCGCGACGAGCACGGTGGAAGGTGCCGATGTGCGCGAGTGGCGGCGGATTGCCGGGGCGCTGCGCAGTGCGATCGGGCCGGTTGGCTCGGCGCAGTGCGCAATTGAGACGGCGGTGCTCGATGCGCTGACGCGCCAGGCGGGGATGCCGCTGTGGGCGTTTTTCGGTGGGGCGGGTACCAGCCTGGAAACCGATATGACCGTGACAACTGGCACTGCGGCGCAGGCCGCTGCCGATGCGCGGGCGATTGTCGGGCGTGGTATCCGCACGATTAAGATTAAGGTTGGCTCGGGCGATCTCGCGCTCGATCTGGCGCGGGTGCAGGCGATCGCCGAGGTAGCGCCCAAGTCGCCGCTGATTCTCGATGGTAATGCGGCGTTCAGCGCCGCGGCTGCCCTGGATTTGGTTGCGCAGCTGCGCGCACGCCAGATCAACCTGGCCTTATTTGAGCAGCCAGTGAAGAAGGATGATTGGGCCGGGCTGGCCGAGGTAGCGCAGCACGCCGGTGCGCCGGTCGCCGCCGACGAAACCGCCGCAAGCGCGGCGGCAGTGCTGCGGATCGCCCACGAGCGCGCCGCCCAGGTGGTGAATATTAAGCTCATGAAATGCGGCATCGCCGAGGCGCTCGATATTGCCGCGATCTGCCGGGCGGCAGGCATTGGCCTGATGATCGGTGGCAATGTCGAATCGACGCTGGCGATGACGATGTCGGCGTGCTTTGCGGCCGGGCAGGGCGGCTTTCAGTTTGTCGACCTCGACACGCCGCTGTTTATGGCGGCAACCCCGTTTGTGGGCGGCATGGTGTACGAAAGTGCGCGGCTCGACCTGAGCGGTATTACCGCCGGGCATGGGGTGATGCCGCGTTGAGCTACTGGCTGTGAGGGTTTTCCGTCGCTGGCGATATTCCCTGCTTTGCGCCCTCGCGCCGTGTGGCTAGCAAACGCGCATTAACGCTTGTCGCCCTCGCCGCCAATTTGCCCGCGCTCAAGCCGCGAAAACAGCTTTTCGATATTGGCAGCAGCCACTTCCTCTAGCGTCAGATCAAGCTCGGTGCAGATTTGCGCCAGGTACCACAGCACATCGCCTAGCTCGTACTTCAGCGCCTCGCGGTCGGCGGCGCTAATCACCCCGCCTTTGTCGCGGAAAATCTTCTTGATCTTGCCAGCCACCTCGCCAGCTTCATTCGCCAGCCCGAGCGTTGGGTAAACAATCGGGTGATCGACCTTGATCGCGCTCCAGGTTTTGCGCGACGCCTGCTGGTAGGTGGTGAATAGATCCATGTCCATGAATGCAGCTCTGTTCTTTCAAAAAGCGAATGCGCTACTGATATGCGGTCGCCAGCTGAATTGTATCTTACGTCGCATGCGGCACTTCGGCCATCAGCCCCAGCAGGTGCCCATCGGGATCGTTGAAGAACGCCATCCACAAAGCATAGCTGCCCATATCGGCGACGATATGCGGTGTATCGATAAACGCTACGCCGCGCGCCTGCAGCTGTTGGTAAGCCGCCTGAATATCGCCAACTGTGAAGTACAGCGTGGCGCCATTTGCCACCACCTCGCCCGCCTCGGGTCGGGCCAGCATCAGGCGCACGCCCGCGCAATCGAAGAAGGCCAGGTTTGGTACGGCGAACAGGAATGGCAAGCCCACAGCATCGCGGTAGAAGGCTACGGCGGTATCGAGGTCGCCCACGGTGAGCGCGATCTGGCCGAGTGCGCCCAGCCTGGTTGTTACTTCAGCCATGCGATAACTCCTTTCGGTAGGTAGTGAATGAAATGCCCGGCGTGTTGGTGTGGTGGGCCGTGCTGGTATGTAGCAAGGCTCGCCTCTTTCTAACCCTAGCCCTAATTATCTCGAAAGGATACCATTTGCTGGTGGGGCACGCTTCTTCAAAATCACTGGAATGGTCGCCTACGGCTGGCGCGGGCTATCCCACGGCACATCCGCAGTGCCGGTGCGCGCATTCGCCAGGCGGGCCAGCACAAACAGGCAATCGGACAGGCGGTTGAGGTAGATGGCAACTTCAGGGTTCACGGCTTCGGTGTGGGCCAGCGCCACAACGCAGCGCTCGGCACGCCGACACACGGTGCGCGCCAGGTGCAGCTGTGCCGCCGCGAGTGTGCCGCCAGGCAGAATGAACTGGCGCAGTGGTGTCAGCTCGGCCTCGGCATCGTCGATCATGTGCTCAAGCTCGGCTACCGCCTCGGCGCTGATGCGCGGGATGCTTGGCGCTTCGCCCGGTGTCGCCAGGTCGGCACCAACCACAAACAGCTGGTTTTGAATTTGGGCTAGCAGCACCTCGAGATTGCCCGCCGGGGCAGCGGCCAGCGCGGCGCGCGCTACCCCGATCGCGGCGTTACACTCATCGACCGTGCCATACGCCTGAACGCGCGCTGAGTCTTTGCCGACGCGCAGCCCGCCCCACAGGCCGGTTTCGCCCTGATCGCCAGTTTTTGTATAAATCTTCACAGGATTCCTTTAATTATCATATTACTCAGGCACGCGCTATTGTACCATTTTACCTAGCCATTGCTGTATTGCCGCCGAAAGAGGATGCTATAATGCCGCCGCGACATTACCCGCCAGCCGAGGAGGCACCACTATGCCAGCTGAGCCGCGTCTGCTGAAGACGATACCCCTTTTCACCGGAATGGACGATGAGGAAATTGCTGCGCTTGCCAGCATTATGGATGAAGAGCGCTTCCGTGCCGGTCATGTTATCTTCAATGCCGAGCAGCGCGGCGGTACGCTCTACATCATTCAGGCCGGGCAGGTCGAGCTTTCGATTATGGATGACGATCATGAGAAGCTGATTGTCGAAGTGCTGGAATCAGGTGATTTCTTCGGCGAGCTATCGCTGCTTGATGGCGGCACACGCTCAGCTACTGCCACGGCTATGCAGCGCACCGATACGCTGGTGCTCGAACGGCAGGAATTTCTCGACCTGATGCTGCAAAAGCCGCACATGGCCCAGGATGTGATGGTATCGCTCGCCAAACGCATCCGCCGCACCGATAATTTGCTGCGTAGGCGGGTGAGCCGTGACCCGAATGAAATAATCGACGAAAACGAAACTCTGGGCGAACGTGTGGCCGATGCGGTGGCGAAGTTTGGCGGCAGCTGGCGCTTTATTTTTGCATTCGCCGCATTTCTGGGCGTGTGGGTACTTCTGAATGTGACCATGCCCTGGCGCTGGGACGAATACCCGTTTATTTTGCTGAATCTGTTTCTGTCTATGCTGGCCGCCATTCAGGCGCCGGTGATTATGATGAGCCAGAACCGCCAGGATGCCAAAGACCGTATTCGCAGCGAGCTTGATTACCAGGTGAACCTGAAGGCTGAGCTAGGCGTCACTACACTGCTGCACAAAGCCGATCTGCTCAGCGAGATGATTGATGATATGGGTACGCGCCTGGCTGCACTTGAACAGCGCCTGCCGCAGAGCTAGCTGTTCCACGATGGCCCATCGTATGCGCCGCGCATTCGGGCAACGTCGGCGACACTACATGTCGCACATATGTGCTATAATAGCGGTAGCCAACGCACACTAACCGAACGACGATCGAGCGCATTCTGATGGGGGGAACGAGTATGCCGTACCGAGGAATGACCGAGACCGAGCTGCAGACGTTTGTGCACGAGTTCCGCGCCTTCACCACCTGGCGCGAGTATGTAAGCTATGCCCGCGATCTTTATGGCCCACAGGCCGAGCGCATCGAAATGGTGGCCGTTACCGAGCGCACTGGCACCCGTACTGCGCTGGTCATCGATGCGGTGCATGTGTACGACATGCGCCGCCGCCCGCTCGAACCCGATCTTTCCACCGTCTGGTGGCAGGCGATCTTCCGCGAATGTTTCCCCGATGAAGAGCTGTATGATGATGAGCTGCACGAAGACTGGATCGACGCGATGATCGAAGAGCGCCAGGCCACTCTGCCTGTACCCGCCAGCGGCTTCGATGTGTTTCTCGCCAGCCGCCCGCCGCGCCGCCATTACACCACAGTGTATATTGAAGAGCGCGCGTTTGCAGCCGCATAACAGCCCACTCTTAGCAGGCTTTTCCAATTCGCTGACAAAAATTTAGAACTTTCGCTTACTCAAGTAAATTTTTCTTGTTCTTGGTGCTGTTTTGCGCGGAGCGCAAAACAGCACCAAGAACAAGAAAAAGTACCGTGCTACCGCAGGCACATACACAAGGAAGCGAAAGTTCTAACATTATTACTCTACGCATGACGCACTGCGTTGGCATCATAATGCGTCATGCGTAGTTTGTTGTGCGGTAAAAAAGAACGGAGCCTGAAGAATCTCTGATAGATAATAGTACGTTATAATATTCCCGCACTTGTTACAGACACGAATGACGCGGTGGATGTTTGTAGCCTGCGGCAGCATAAGCCGCGATGCGGGCGACCGCGTGACGCGTGTCACAGATCGAATAGTTTGTCACAAACACTTTTGTATGAATGAATCATTATCCTGGGGCCGCTATGCCGAGCTGCGCCCCGATGAGCTTGAAACGATCGTTGCAACCGCGCCGATTGCCTATATCCCCTGGGGTGCGCTCGAATGGCATGGGCCGCACCTGCCGTTTGGACTGGAAGGCTTCACCGCCGAGGCGCTGGCCGAACGTGTGGCGCGCCGCACCGGCGGTGTGCTGCTGCCATCAACCTGGTGGTCGATTACTGCGTTGCCGCATCGCTTCGCGCTTTCTATTCCCAGCGAGGTTATTCAGGCGCTGTGGGATAGTATTTTTGCCGAATTAGCCCGCGCTGGCTTCCGCATGGTCGTGCTGATCAGCGGCCACTATACCCAGGGTCACGAGCTGGTGCTGATGGATGCAGCCGAGCATGCGATTGCACAGCACGGCATGTTGGTGCTGGCCGTGCCACCGCTGGCGCTGGTCGATGAGCGTATGCTCGATCATGCCGGGCATTGGGAAACGGCACTGATGCTCGCTTTGCGCCCGAAGCTGATTGATTTGCAGCTGCTGGCTCCCGCTCCGCTCGACCCGGCTACCAGCGCAGTGGTGGGCGACGACCCGCGCCGTGCGACGGCGGGTCAGGGCGAGTCGGCGCTGAAGCTGGCAACTGAGCGGCTGGCGGTGGTTGTGCAATCGCTGATGCAGCATGGTGGGCCTTCGGTGCTGCGCGAACTCTATGCGCGGCGGCGGGCGAGCTACCAGAACTATGTCGAGCGCTATTTTCGTGGCTCGTGGGAGGCGGCGCTGGAAGCGTGGTGGGAGGAACAGGCACGGGTATGAGCTTTCGCTTTGCTATTCCTTCTAAGGGCAGCCTTTACGACGATACGCTGGCGTTTTTCGAAAGCTGTGGCCTGAAAATTACGCGCCCCAATCCACGCCGCTACACCGCCGGTATCCGCGCCCTGCCCGACGTTGAGGTACTGCTCCACCGCGCCCCCGATATTATCGAAAAGGTTGCCAGCGGCGAGATCGACCTGGGCGTTAGCGGGCTTGACCTGGTGGAAGAAATGCGCGGCGACCGCGACGACCTGCTCATCGTGTACGATGATTTGGGGTTTGGCGGTGCCGAGCTGGTGGTGGCAGTGCCCGAAGCCTGGATCGATGTAAGCTCATGGCACGACTTGGCTGATCTCGCGGTGGAGCTGCACGCCGAGGGTCGCCCGCTGCGCATCGCCACCAAGTACCCTGCGCTGATCCGGCGCTTCTGCTACGCCAATGGCATTACCTATTTCCGACTGATCGACTCGCAAGGCTCGACCGAAGCCGCGCCAGGGCTAGGATACGCCGATATGGTGGCCGATATTACTTCCACTGGCACGACCCTGCGCGATAACCAGCTGAAGATCGTGGGCGGGCCGATTTTGCGCTCGCAGGCGTGCCTTGTGGGCCGCCGCCGCAGCCTGCGCGACAACCCCGACCGGCTGGCGATCGTGCGCACCATCCTTGAGCTGGTGGAAGCGCGCCGCCGTGGCCGGAATTATGTGCAGGTGACAGCTAATATCGCCGGGGAATCGGCGGAAGATGTGGGTCGGCGTGTAGCGGCCCGCCCGGAATTTGCCGGGATGCAAGGGCCAACCGTTGCGCCGGTGTACTCGGGCAGCGCCCAAGGGTGGTACACAGTTACGCTGTTCGTGCCGCAAGCGCGTGTGATGAGCCTGGTCGATCACCTGCGCGCGCTGGGTGGTGGCGCGCTAGCGGTGGTGCCTGCACAATACGTGTTCGATGCGCAGTGCGAAGCGTATCAGCAGTTGCTTGTAACGTTAGGTAACGCTTAGACTTCGGTATCACATTAGAAGTAGCTTGCTTTATGCGGCGCTTGTATGTAACAATCTCTTTGTGTGCGATGTTGCTGCGCGTCGCGTAGCAACATCGCACACAGATAAAAACATAGTACCGCTCTGCCGAAGGCTGAACGTGCCAATGGTGTAGGTATTCACATTGTTTGAAGGAAGCTTGCTATGGCCTCGCGCGCGTTTTCCGCATCGGCACTCATTCCCGCGCCACCCCAGGACGTGTATGCCGTGTTTGCCGATTACCATCACAGTCATCCACAAATTCTGCCCAAGCCGCCATTTGCCGGGCTAACCGTTGAGCAAGGCGGCGTTGGCGCGGGCACCGTCATTATGGCGCATATGCGGGTGTTGGGCCAAACCCAGCACTTCCGTGCCACCGTCACCGAGCCTGAGCCGGGGCGGGTGTTGGTGGAAACTACCGACACCGGCTATATCACCACGTTTCAGGTTGAGCCGCGCGCCAATGGCAGGCAATCGTATGTCACAATTACCACTGAGCTAACCGGGCGCACTGGGTTGGCGGGAGCGATTGAGGGCTGGCTGGTGGCGCGGATGCTGCGGCCCGCCTATGTGCGCGAATTGGCGAATGTGGCTGCGTTTGTGGCTGCCCGTGCCCGGTAAGGAAGGTTGTAACTGCTATGCCCGCCACCATTGCGCGCGAACGGCCCGACACACCCGATGCCATACGCCTGATTGATGCGCTGCAAACGCACCTTGAGCAGTTCTACCCGCCCGAGAGCCGCCATGGCTTTAACGTGGAAAAATTGCTTGCGCAGGGGGTTGCCTTTTTCCTGGTGCGCGAAGACACCGCGCCAGCGGCGTGCGGCGGTATTCTGCTGGTTGATGGCGAGTACGGTGAGCTGAAGCGGATGTATGTACGCCCGGAGTTTCGTGGGCGCGGCTTTGGCAAGCTCCTGATTGAACATCTCGCAAGCTATGCCCGCGCGCATGGCATCAGCGTATTACGGCTGGAAACGGGCATTTATCAGCCCGAAGCGATTAGCCTCTACGAGCAGGCGGGCTTTGTACGCATTCCACCATTTGGCCCCTATACCAACGATCCGCTGAGTCTGTGCTACGAAAAACGGCTCGCCTGAGTGTGTTCGCCTGGCTAAGTCGTAGGTGCTTCGGCGCGCTCAAGCCATTCGACTGGCGTCCATTCCTGCGCATTGAGGGGTAAAGCGAACGAGAAGGTGGTGCCCTGGCCCTCGCTCGTGTCGAACCAGATCTCGCCCCCGTGTAGCTCGACCAGCCGCTTGGTGATGCTCAGCCCCAGCCCGGTACCGCCCACTTCGTCGCGGAGCGGGTTATCGGCGCGGAAGAAGGGCGTGAAAATAAAGCGCTGGGCTTCCGCTTGAATACCGACCCCATTGTCGCGCACATCGACCCGCAGCCGGTTGTTGCCATTGCGCAGCGTAATATCGACATGCCCGCCCACCGGGGTATATTTGCAGGCATTGCTCACCAGGTTTACCGCAATCTGCCGCAGGCGCTGGCGGTCGGCCATAATGCGCGGCAGCCCGGGTTGCACATCGATCGCCAGCGAGATTGAGCGCTCGGTGAATTGTGAGTATAGGGCTTCACTCACCTCGTACAATATTTCCGAGAGGTCGGTTACTTCGCGCCGCAGCCGAATTTCACCCGCCTCGGCCTTGGAAACGTCAAGCAGATCGTCAATCAGATCAACCAGACGGGCAACATTGTTCTTTACGACTTTGAGGAAATTCCCCTGCGCATCGCTCACCGGGCCAAGCGTGCCCAGCAGCAGCAGATCGACATAGCCGCGAATGGAAGTGAGCGGCGTGCGCAGCTCGTGCGAGGCTGTGGCAATAAACTCGCTCTTGAGCCGGTCGGCCATTACCTCGCGGGTGATGTCGTGGTACACCACCACACTGCCCAGCCCCTCACCGTCGGCGGCGCGCACCGGCGCGAAATGGGCGTGCAGCGCGTGTTCGCCAACCTGAAGCTGCTGCACCCCTTCGAGCTGAGTTTGCAGTGGGTCGGTTGGCACACCGGGCAGGTCGCTCATCTGGCGGCCCAGAAAGGCGTTTGCCTGAATGCCCAAAATAACCTCAGCGGCTGGGTTAATCATCCGAACCCGCCCGCGCCGATCGCCTACCACCACACCATCGGCAATTGAGCGCAGAATCGCGAATGTTTTGCTAATTTCCTCTTCGCGCTGCCGCACCGTGATGCCCAAGCGCTCGCTCTGTTCCGATACATAGCGGTAGAGCTGGGCTTTAGAAAGCGCAACCGCAATCTGCCCAGCCGCCGCCAGCGCCAGCTGCCCGTGCTCGGCATTGAAATGCCCGGGCTGGTGATGTACCAGCACTAGTACGCCCAGCAGCTCATCTTCGAGCATCAGCGGGGCGGCCAGGGCCGAGCGCTCGTGTTCGCCCGCAATGCTATGAAGCGGCCAGCGCGTGTCGTGGCGCGTGTCTTCCAGCACGGCAACCTGGCGATTGGCTAGCACCCAGCCCGCCAGCGCGTGCGCGCGCTCGAGCTCGTCGGGGGCGGCGGCGCTGCCCATGAGCACGCCACGCTTTGCCTGGTAGATGGTGCGGAACACCAGCCGCCCGCTAGTCGGCTCAACCAGCATCATGCCGCCGTGGCGCGCGTCGGTTGCCTGGGCAATCAGCTCAAGCGCCTGGCTCAACACTTCGCGCTCATCGAGCGATACCGCCAGGGTGCGCACAATCCGATACAGCGTTTCGGCGCGGTCGCGGGCCAGGGCTAGCTCGGCGCGCCCTTGCTCAATGGTGGCGGTTGCCGCAATCACGCGCTGTTCCATCGTGCTATACAGAATGTTATTGTCGAGCGCGGTGGCGGCCTGGTTGGCTAGTAGCTCAAGCAGTGGCAATGCCTCTTCCAGCGCTTCGTGCTGCTTCGCCGCTGCCGATACCGTCATTAAGCCCTGCACTTCGGCAAACTGGCTGCTGAGCGGTAGTACAAGGTGGTGCTCGCCGCGAATCGAGCGGAAGGGCAGGAGATCGGCGCGATAAGTGCTCTGGCCTGCGCGGCGCGCCGGGTTAAGCAGTGGCGCAAAATCGTTCCAGGGCATTCGCAGCCCTTCAACGGCGCTCAGCCGCCGCCCGCTCGCCCCAATCGCCAGGGTTACTGTGACGGTACCTGCATGCCAATCGACCTGGCTCAGTGTCACGCAATCGAAGTTCCCGCTCGATTGCACGGCCTGCGCAACTTCTTCTAACACCTGCTGGGGCTGGCTGGTTACTCGCAGGCGGTTCGATACTTTCAGGAATTCGTGCAGCACCTGCTCACGGCGTTGTGAGCGTACCCGCACGCCTTCCTCAATCGATAAGGTGCGGTAGAGAACGACGCCAACCAAGCCCACGCCAGCGGCGCGTAAGGCCCAGGTAAGTGCCAGCGGCACCAGCGCCGGTGCAGGTACCTGGAGGAGGAAAAGGCCATCGGCTAGCCATACGAGGATTAAGAGCGCGGCTGCCCAGCGCCCACGCAGCAGCAGCGGGGTGGCGGTAGACACGAGCAAGAGCGCAACCCACATTGGTGAGGTTGCGCCACCAGTGACCGCTACCAGCCCCAGAGCCGCAATGCCTTCGACGGCGAGTAAGGCGAGTGCCAGCGGGCGGTGCTGTTGGCGGCGCCCACGCCCGAGGAACAGGCCAGTAATTGGTGCGGCTACAACGAGCACCACCAGGAACAGTGCAACCCACAGCTGCCCCACCACATTCGCAACCTGGATCGCTGCGAGTAACAACAAGGCCAGCGCAAACGTCGCATAGCCGAGCGCAACCCAGCGGCGGGGGAGTAGCCCACCGGAGGAGCTAGCCAGAGGCTTCGGACGTATCAATGCTTATCCTCCCTGACACCGTGCTGGCAGTCGCCGCGCGCCCGCCTCACCTGCATGCTTATGCCGATGACGGTACATCCGCGGGTGCCTGCACTGTTTCGAGCACTAGCGCCAGCCCGATCGTACCCCAGAATAAAGCCACCATATGGCTAAATTCAATATTGAAAAAGTAGTGATCGAGCAAGCCTACTGCTAGTGCTGCTGTGATAGCGGCCTGTAATCCCAGCAGTGCCGCGCCGCGCTCGGGCGCGCCGTGCGTAAACGCCTGGCGCATAGCGGGCACACTACGGGTATAAAAGGCAGCCAGCAGGCCAAGAAACCAGAATAGCCCGACCAGGCCCACGCGCTCGGCTAGCGCCAGGTAGATGCTGGACACACCGACGCCCAGGTCGATATCAGGCCCGCTCTTGCCAAAGCCAATGCCAAAGACAGGATACCGCTGAATAATCTGGATCGCGTTCTGGTATTCGTCTAGCCGCATCTGGTTCGCCTGATCGCGAAACTGTACACCCTCGGTAACGCGCGTAACAAAGTTTGCCCCTACGCCAAAGAGAAGATACAGCATGATCACTGCCAAAACGGCGCCAACCATGGGCCACAGCAGCTTGCGATAGCGCATAACTGCGACATAGAGCGCGCCAACGACTAACCCGCCCAGCGCCCCGCGCGATTGCGTGAGGAAGGTCGCCAGCGCCATTGCACCGGCCATAGCGTATAGCCAGCGGCGCGGCAGTACCGGGCGCTCGGCAACCGCCTGGGTGACTGCAAATGCCCCAACCAGCGCGAGCATCCCGCCATAGCTGTTTGGGTCGACTGACAGGCCAATTGCGCGCTCAACACCATTCGGGTCGTCGGCGACGTAGCGCAGCACTCGGCCAGTGGTAGGGTAGCCAATGCGGCCCAGCGCTACCAGCAGCTGCAGCGCCAGTGCATCGGGCAGTGCAAAAAGCACTAGCCCAATCAGCGCCGATACGGCCCCACCAATCAGGATCAGGCGCAGTACTAAGCGTGCTTGCTCGGGGGTGCGCACGCAATTCGCAATACTGAAAAAGAACAGCACCGCCAGCACAAACTTAAAATAGTTGTGCAGCGTCAGCGAGTCAGGGCTGGCATTCGATCCAAGAATAAGTGAGAACAGGGTAATGCCAATAAAACCAATCAGTGGTAGCCCCAGCCGCGTAAGCTCTAATGGTTCGTCGGGATGGATGAGCAAGCGTAGCAGCCATACCACCAGCAAGCCTAGCAGTGCAAGTTCGAGGAAATTCGGCGTGATCACTGCCTTGAAAGGCAGTGTGCCAAAGGGCAAAATTGTCGCCACGAACACCGCTAGCGCCAGCCCGAAGCTGGTAAAGCGGAGCATACCGTAGGCTGTTGCTAGCCCGGCTAATGCCACAAACCCGGCCCAGAAAGGGCCAAATGCAACCGCTGCACCACCTGCCAGCCCCAGCACAACTGCGAGCAATGCCTCAAGCGCATGCTGGGCCAGCGTATTCCGTTCAAAAACACGAATTCGGCGTGGGCGCCGATGATCTAACAGAGCACTCACAATCGCCTATGTATATCACTATCGCCTGAATCAAGCAACAGCACTTTCGCATTGTACTACAGAAGGCCGTATTTTTCTATGATAAACCCGTAATGCAGTTGCGGTTATGCTCCGGGCGGCTTGTCGTGCAGATCAGGCGTCGGGCCAGTCAATTTCCACGAAGATATCGCCTTCTATGATACGTACCGGGTAGGTTGGGATGCGAATGCCAACGGGTGGCACCAGCGCTTTGCCCGTGCGTATATCATATGCCCAGCCATGCCAGGGGCAGGTGACAGTTTCGCCAATTAGCGCGCCCGCCGAAAGCGGCCCGCCTTCATGGCGGCAGGCATCGCTGAAGGCATAGATGGTGCCACCCGCATGAGCAAGCGCAATCGGCAAGCCATCTACTTCGACATAGCGCATCGTGCCCGGTGGAATATCGTCTATGGCGGCCACGCGGGTAAGCTCAGTAGCCATGCATGTTCCCATTGCGTCAGCCTACGCTGATGCCATAGTGTAGCATTGATGGTTATTTGTGCAACTGGTGGGCGTATGGGTGGGTGAAATCTGGGAATAACACAAGTTACGTGGTGGGCGTTTTGCCTGCGGCAGCGCGGTATGTTTGTATCGATGGTGTTCGGCTGTTGGCGCGAAGCGCCAACAGCCGAACACCAAAAACAGTTCAGTACTATGCTGCCGCAGGCATAATCAGCGCGCTATGGACACACCGCGTAAGCTCTATGAATAACCGCTAGAGTCGCCCAGCCACATGCCCGATGGTTAGCTCTTCGGTTGCCACGCTACCAGGCTGGGCCACCAGTTGCGCGATTGCTGCACCAACATCGCCGGGCTGCAACATGGCTGCGCGGTTCCATTCACCGGGCAGGGCATCCCACAGTGCGGTGTCGGTGGCGGCGGGCAGCACCACACTCACACGAATGCCGCGTGGGCGCAGCTCTTCGCGAATGGCTGAAGAAAAGCCCAGAAGACCATGTTTCGCCGCCACATAGGCCGACCATCCAGGAAAAGCCTGGCGCGCCGCCACCGACGCAACATTGACGATGATGCTACTCGCCTCCATGTGGACGACGGCATGCTTACAGGCAAGAAATACGCTGGTTAGCCCAACCCGCAGCGTGCTCTCCCAATCGGCCAGGGTTAGTTCGTTGAAGGGTGCAACCAGCGCACCGCCTGCGCTATTCACCAGCACATCGATGCGCCCGGTAATGCCCGCTGCCACCTCAACCAGGCGGCGCACATGCGGTTCGGCGGTAACGTCGCAGGGCACAACGGTCGCAGCGCCGCCGTGTGCGCGTACTTCCTCAGCTACTGCTTCAAGCATAGCGGCATCGCGTGCGGCGAGCACCAAATGCGCCCCAGGCCTTGCGATTGCCAGGGCGGTTGCCCGCCCAATGCCGCGCGATGCACCGATAATTATGATTACCTGCGTCATACTTGTGCGCCTTTAACCAAAAGAAAGGGCTGCTTTCCTGAAAATGATTGGCATCATTCGCCTAAACCCCAGGAATAGCAGCGCGGCCTTACTCATGCCCGCCCGCCCGATCGATGTGGCTCATAAACTCGGCGCGGGTGCGTGGGTCGCTGCGGAAGCGCCCGCGCATTGCCGACGTGACCATTTTGGCATTGGCCTTTTTTACGCCGCGCATCACCGAGCACATATGAATGCCCTCGGCCACGACTGCAACGCCTTGTGGTTGCAGCGCCTGGTTGATGAAATCGGCAATTTCAACAGTCATACGCTCCTGCACCTGTAGGCGGCGGGCAAACATTTCGACAATGCGCGGGATTTTGCTGAGGCCAATGACTTTGCCATTGGGCAAGTAGGCGACATGCACCCGGCCCATAAATGGCAGCATATGGTGTTCGCACATGCTATAGAAATCAATGTCTTTCACCAGTACCATCTCGTCGTAATCGACCGAGAAGATCGCGTCGTTAATCAGTGCCACCGGGTCGATGCGATAGCCCGCTGTAAGCTCGGCATACATTTTGGCGACGCGGCTCGGCGTGCGTAGCAACCCCTCGCGTGCGGGGTCTTCGCCAATGCCCTGAAGAATGGTTGTGACCGCGCCTTCGATCTGCTCGTTACTGGCGAAGGCCATGCCTTCAAGTTTGCCCTGGCCGAGCTGTACCAGATCATTATCTTCGCTAAGGTGCTTAAGCAGTGCGCCCGCATCGCCGTTGGTTGGCTTGGTAGACGTCATATCGTACTCCCATATTCGAATATATTATTCTTCGTTTCCCACAGCTTGATATGCTGCAGCTGGCCTTCCAACCGCGCTGATAGCGCATCCCACAGGTAGCGCACAATATGTTCGCCGGTTGAAGGCATGGCTGCAAATGCCGACACCTCGCGGTCGATGTGCTTGTGATCGAGGGTATCGAGCACACTGCGCACCCGCTGGTCGAGCGCCACCATATCAATGAGCATGCCAGTGTGTGCATCAACAATGCCACCGATGGTTACTTCGAGCGTGTAATTATGGCCGTGGCCGTTCGGGTTATTGCACTTACCATACAGCGCCTGGTTTTGCGCATCCGAAAGCGCTGGCGCGTGGAGGCGATGCGCCGCCGAAAAGACATACACGCGGCTGAAGGTTGGGTTGTCGCTGCCATCGTATTCGGCCCATAAATCGCTCATTTCGTACAGCCGTAGCCGGGCAAGCGCGATAGTACCTGGCATGTGCGGCGCAATAAGCTGCCACAGCACCCGTACAATATTCTCAGTGGTGGGAATGAGCGTTTTGAAATAGGGTGTATCTTCATTGAGGTGTTTGTGATCGAATGCGGCGAGTACGCCGTTGACGATCGTTTTCAGCTCAGTCATATTCATAATCATGCCGGTGACGGGGTCGGGTGTGCCACGGATGGTAACATCGAGCGTGTAATTATGGCCGTGGCCATAGGGGCTGGTGCATTTGCCAAACACCTGCTCATTTTGTGCCTGGCTCCAATCGTTGCGCCAGTAACGGTGTGCTGCCGAGAATTCGAAGCGTCGTGTCGCGTATACCATATCAGGCCGTCCTACAATAAATTGATTTTGTTGATTAGTAATGTAATCAAATTTTGGGCGAACGCAAATACATACTCTGCCGCCAACGTTGCTTACCTGCATATCATAGGGTACGCTTCTCGAATAGGTGCCGAATCTGTGGATGGCGTGCCACTTGAACGACATCTTCGTTGGGGAATGCTGCACTGGCTTGCAGGCAAAAACGTGCAAGCCAGTGTGCGCTGTTGAAGAGTAGTCTTGAATTAGGGATAAACGTTACAAATCAAACTCGACTTTGGTGGGGTCGCCGAAGGTGCGCCGGAAGCGGAAGCCTAATTTCTGAAACACGCGCTGCATATCTTGGTTTTCGGGCAGCACATCAGCAATGATGCGATCGAGCTTTTCGTTCCGGCCAATTTCGATCAGGCGGCGTAGTAGCTCGGTGCCCAAACCCTGGCCATGGTAATTATCGGAAACAACGGCGGCAAATTCGCCATCGTTTGAGCCAGGCACTTTCAGCAAATTGCCCAGGCCAATAATGCTGCGCTTACCACTGTCTGGGTCGGTGTATTCGGCCACCAGCACCATCTCACGGTCGTAATCGATAAAACAGATGCGCGTCAGGTGCTCGTGTGCAGTACGCTGGTCAAGCGACATTGGGTAGAAGTAGCGTAGGTAGACACTCTGCTCCGATAGCGTGCTATGGAATTCGACAATCAGTGGCTCATCTTCGGGGCGGATGGGGCGTATCAGCACTGGCGTGCCGTCGCGTAATGTCCAGGGCGATACATACTGTATCGGGTAAGGCCGAATGGCGGTGCGTGGTAGTTCTGCTTCGGTAACTTCTTTATCGTGCAGCACCACGCGGGCATCAAGTGCAATCATACGTTTTGCCGAAACTAGGAGTGGGTTAATTTCAATTGACTTAATCCAGCGTTGTTCGATAACAAGCTGGCTGAAGCGCACGAGCAGTTGTTCGAGCGCTGCGATATCGACGGGCGCTTGGCCGCGCATCCCAAGCAGTGCTTTATACACGCGGGTTTGCTCGATCATGCGCCGTGCCAGCGTCGTGGTGAGCGGCGGTAAGCCGAGAGCTTGGTCGCCCAGCGCTTCAACCATGCGTCCGCCTAAACCGAAGAGCAACACTGGGCCGAATTGTGGGTCGAGGCTGCTGCCAATAATCAGCTCGTAGCCATCGTCGATGATCATGGGCTGCACGGCCACGCCCAGAAAATGTTCGCGGCCAACCTTCTCGCTCACCGATTTCTTGATCTCGCGGTAGGCGCGCCGTACCGCCGCCACATCGCCAAGGTGTAATTTCACCCCGCCTACGTCGCTTTTGTGCGAAATTGTATTTGAGAGCAGCTTAAGCACCACGGGGAAGCCAATCGTCTGCGCGAGCCGAATGGCCGCACTCTCACTCTTCGCTTCGTGCGATTCGGCAGTGAGAATGCCATATGCGGCAAGAAGGTGTTTAGATTCGACTTCGGTGAGCAGGGTGCGGCCCGAAGCGCGCGCGGCCAAAATACGTTTTTCTATTTCGGCACGCTGCGCCGATACTAATTCCGATGCCTGGGGCAGAATTGGCGTTTCGTATAGCCCACGGAGATTGTAGCTATGGCGCCACAAATAGTAAAACATGCGCGCCGCGGTGTCGGGGTATGGGAACGTTGGAATGTCGGCGCGATTCAGCACCATTTCGCCTTCGACTGAACCTTCACCACCCATCCAGCTAGCAAGCAGCGGTTTGCCCGTCCTATGGGCGAATGTCGCCAGCTGTTTTGCGGTTTGGGTTGGTTCGGTCACAGCCTGTGGGGCGAGGATGACGAGCAGCCCATTGCTATTGGGGTCGTTGATCGCGATTTCAATTGATTTAGCGTAGCGCTCGGGGCTGGCATTGCCAACAATATCAATCGGGTTGCCGTGGCTCCAGTGGTAGGGCAGCAATTTATCGAGCGCGGCGATGGTCTCGGGTGCGAGCGGGGCCAGCTCGCCGCCACTCGAAAGCAGCTCATCAGCGGCGAGCACGCCCGGCCCACCAGCATTAGTTACAATTGTCAGGCGCGGGCCAGCCGGGCGTGGCTGTTTAGCCAGCACCTCGGCCATGTTGAACAGGTCGGCGATGGAGTTGACGCGCACTGCACCGCAGCGTCGTAACGCCGCGTGGAGCACCTCGTCGCTGCCGATCAGCGAGCCGGTATGCGAGGCGGCGGCCTGTGCGGCAGCCTCGGTACGCCCGCCTTTGAGCACAATAATGGGTTTGGTAAGTGCCACCTCGCGAGCCGCCGACATGAATGAGCGCACGTCGCCAATCGATTCCATATAGAGCAGAATGCTCTTGGTGTACGGGTCGTTGCCAAGGTAGTCGATGATATCGCCCCAGCCAACGTCGAGCATCGAGCCGACCGACACAAATGCGCTAAAGCCAAAATGCTCGCGCATACTCCAATCGAGGATGGCTGCGCCCAGAGTACCGCTCTGGCTGACGAAGGCTACATTCCCAGGCTGGGCGATGCCGGATGCCAGCGAGGCGTTTAGCCCGGTGCTGGGACGCATAATGCCCAGACAATTCGGCCCCATAAGGCGCAAATTCCCCGAGCGGGCCTTTTCGATTACGCGCTGCTCAATCGCCGCGCCATCTGGCCCCGTTTCGCGAAAGCCAGCGGTAATGATAATTGCGGCTTTAACCCCGGTCGCCACGCATTCGGCAATAACGGTTGGTACGGTGGGAGCCGGGGTCATTACCAGCGCCAGGTCGGCGGGTTCGGGCAAGGCGCTAAGGCTGGGGTAGGCTTTAATGCCAAGTACACTCGCGCGCTTGTCGTTCACCGGGTATACGGTGCCGCCGAATGGGCTGCTCACCAGGTTCCACAACACGGTGCGCCCCACGCTCCCGGGTGCTTCGGAGGCCCCGATGACGGCGACAGACTTGGGCGTAAAAAAGGTATTAACCGAGCGTGGGCGTTTGCTGACTGTGTTAATAGGTGCAGAAGGGGGATCAATGACGGTTGCTTCGAGCGTTGCTTCCACAGTATGCCTCCTCCACTACAATAGCCCATACAGCGAGATGTGGAGGCGCTTTATGATGGTAGTGCCTTACGTATGGGCGAATAAATCTTTGTCTTTCACGTAGCGCCGGGTTGTCGCGCAAGCGCCAGGAAAGAGCCACGGCGCTTGCGCAGAATCCGGTTGCGATGGCCTTACCCGCGTATCGCTACATATGTTAGCGATGCAAACGAGTTTAGCCGAGATTACGTTGTTGGTATAGATAGAACCGCTGTTCGGGCCTCACTGCGATGCTGCTCGGCAGCGTGTGGCACCTGACTCATCGCATATTCGGCCAGTGCAGTAATCGTCAGGCTCGGGTTGACACCTGGATTCGCCGGCACGATCGATCCATCGACGACGAACAGGCCAGGGTAATTATGTACCTGGCAGGTTAGGTCGACAACGCCCTCGCGTGCATCGCGGCCAAAGGGGCAGCCTCCCAAAATGTGCGCAGTCATGGGAATATTGAGCAGCGCCTCGTTGACTGTGCCTGATGCAATACCGTTTGTCATTTCGGCAAATCGCCGCGTCACCTCGTGGCCGATCGGGATCGACGTTGGGATTGTATGCTCATCGTCGGGCTGCGATGCCAGATAGCGCCGCCCCAGCGAAAGCAGGCTGCGGCCTAGCCGTAGCTTAATGCGGTTATCTTCAGTTTGCATCACCAGCATAATGGTGGTGCGTTTGGCCCAGCCTGGTAGCACATGGGTACGCATAAAATCAGCCGGTCGGCGGAAAATATCAACGACCGATTTCCATAGGCGCTGGCCTACGGTGCCGGTATCAAGCAGCGGCCCGGCCAGGAAGCGCATCAGGTCGGAGCCCGCCGGGTAGCGCACCGGTTCGATGGTGGTGACGGCGTCGGCATTGAAGATTGACGTGATGGCAACACCTTCCGAATAATCGGTTTTAAGTCCACGGTTGACCACACCCAGCAGGGCTTCGCTGTTTGTGCGCACAATATCGCCCAGCCGCCGCGAGATGCCCGGCAGCGACCGAGTAATATCGCGGCAGCGGAAGAGTAGCCGCAGCGTGCCAAGGGTACCAGCCGACACAATTACGTTGCGCGCGCGTATCTGGGTTGTTGCGCTCTTTCGCCAGGCGGTTGATTTGCGGTATACCACCGTGTAGCGCGCGCCGTCGGTCTGGCCTGCTGGCAATGGCAGAATATCGCGCACTTCGGCTTCGGCGCGTACCTCGGCACCCCATTTCTCGGCAAAGTACAGGTAGTTCTTCACCGTGGTGTTTTTGGCATTGTGGCGGCATCCCACCATACAGCCACCGCAGTGAATACAGCCTGTTCGGGCCGGGCCAGCGCCGCCAAAATACGGGTCGGGCACTTCAACCCCAGGCGTACCGAAGAACGTGCCAACCGGCGTGGGCTGGAAGGTCTGTTCTTGCCCCAGGTCCTTCGCAATCAGCTTGAGCGTGTGATCTGCCGCCCATAGCCGTGGGTTAGGTGCAACCCCTAGCATGCGCTTGGCTGTATCGTAATGCGGGCGCAGTAGCGCCTTCCAATCGGCCAGGTGGTGCCAGGCTGGCGCTGCAAATAGCTCGTCGCTGGGTTCCATCAGCACATTCGCATAGCCCAGGCTGCCACCGCCAACACCAGAGCCGTGTAACACAAACACATTACGGAATGGGCTGATCTGCAAAATTCCGAAGCAGCGCGCGGTGGGCATCCACAAGTATTTGCGAATGTTCCAGGTGGTTTTCGCAAAATCTTCGTCGCGGAAGCGTTTGCCGCGTTCGAGCACCAGGACACGGTAGCCCTTCTCCGTCAGCCGCATCGCCGACACGCTACCCCCAAAACCAGAACCAATAATCACGTAGTCGAAGGTATCGCTGGTGGAAGTCATACCATTTCCCCTTCTGACGTGTCGCTGTTTATACGCCGTTGTATATGGCATCGTGGCGGTAAGCGCAGCAGTATCTTGTACGGTGCCACCCATATTCTGGTTGATGAATACGTTCTCTTGCGCTGCCTGGATGTGTCCTCTACCATTATTCATGACGCAGTGTACCATAAACCAACGGAAGCGCAAGTAGAATTTGGCACACTGCGTTATAAAAGAGAACAACCATATGAGTGAAACTGGAGTTCTGCGTACCCAAGGAGAAAAGAAAAGTGCTATGATGACGCAAGCGAAAGTGCGCTCAAGCGACTATTCTATTTAAGGTTACGAAGTATTAACTTCTCGTTGCTAGTCGTTCCCATACAGTTGTTCACAAACTGGTACTATTTGTCACAAGAAATGATGTGGCGCGCTCATAACCACATCGTATCGAGTCCCAATCAATATCCTGTCGATCGGTTGTTAGGAGGAAAACCATGAACGCGAAGATTAGTAATGCCAAGGGCGAAATTGTCATCCCCGATCCGCCACTGGCGCACATGTTGTTCAGCACCACCAAGTTTGCGTGGCTCTGGGCAATTGTCCGTATTTACCTCGGCTATCAGTGGGTGAATGCGGGCTACCACAAAATCACCGGCCAGGGCTGGCTTGATGGTGGTGCAGCGCTCAAGGGATTCTGGACTGCTGCGGTGAAGGTGCCTGAGAATGGCAAGCCAGCAATTGCCTTCGACTGGTATCGCGGCTTTATTCAGTTCATGCTCGACAATGGCTGGTATAGCTGGTTTGCACCGCTAATCGCCTTTGGCGAAACATTGGTTGGCGTCGCGCTGATTGTCGGTGCCTTCGTTGGTATCGCTGCCTTCTTCGGTGCACTCATGAACTGGAACTTCATTATGGCCGGCACTGCGAGTACCAATGCGCTGCTGTTTGTCCTGGCAATTGTGCTGATGATGGCCTGGAAAGTTGCTGGCTGGTACGGCCTCGATCGCTACCTGTTACCAATGCTTGGCACACCATGGAACTGGAAGGACACTACGACACCGCCGAATCGCCCGCAACCAAAACCTGTGGCGTAAGCGCCCCTCATACCTGTAACAAAGAATCCATCTGCCCGGCCTCCCAGGTAGCAATGGCGCTGCCTGGGAGGCCGGGCATGTTGGGTGGCATATATACCGCCACGCTTGCGCAGAACGCTAGCCATGCCGTATGATCTAGCTGGCCGCGATGATGCGGCTATAATAGCAGTAGGGAGCGTGCTATGATGCAGGCGTTAGTCAAACACGAAGCCGGGGTAGGACTGCAGCTGATGCAGGTGCCAGTACCGCAGGTTGGCCCGAACGATGTGCGGATTCGCGTGCTGCGTACATCGATCTGTGGTACTGACGTGCATATTTATAATTGGGATGCATGGGCACAGAAAACGATCCATCCGCCAATGGTGATTGGGCATGAATATGTTGGGATGATCGACGCGGTGGGTAGCAATGTGCCTGACCATCGTCCGGGCGAGCTAGTGGTGGGCGAAGGCCATATTGTGTGCGGAAGCTGCCGCAACTGCCTTGCCGGGCGGCGGCACTTATGCCCCAACACCTTAGGGGTCGGCGTCAACCGCGATGGCGCGTTCGCGCAGTATATTTCCATCCCGGTGGCAAATGTATGGCATTGCGACCCGAATATTCCGCTTGATATTCTTTCCTGCTTCGATCCATTTGGCAACGCCGTGCACACGACGCTCTCGTTTAATCTGGTGGGCGAGGATGTGCTGATTACCGGCGCTGGCCCGATCGGTGCGATGGCAACCGCTGTGGCCCGGCATGTTGGTGCGCGCCACATCGTCGTAACCGATGTAAACCCGGCGCGACTTGCGCTGGCCCAGCGCATGGGCGCAACTGCAACGGTGAATGTAGCCGAGCATAATGTGCGCGATGTGATGGCCGAGCTTGGTATGCGCGAAGGCTTCGATGTTGGGCTCGAAATGTCGGGTAATGCCACTGCCCTGAACGATATGCTAGGGGCGATGTGCCATGGCGGTAAGGTAGCTATACTGGGCATTATGCCTGGCCCAGCCGCGATCGATTGGAACACGGTCGTGTTCAACGGCCTCACTATCAAGGGTATTTATGGCCGCGAGATGTTCGAGACCTGGTATAAAATGACGGCCATGGTGCAATCGGGCCTGGATATTTCGCCAGTCATTACGCATCGGTTTCACTATACCGAATATGAAACTGCCTTTGAGCTTATGCGCTCAGGGAAATCGGGCAAAATTGTGCTCGATTGGAGCGAATAGCGCTGCCCAATAGCCGCGTATAAACGCCTAGCAACACATACCACAACGCCTGGGACGAACATCGAAGTCGCCCAGGCGTTGTGGTATGTAGGGTAAATAGTTAAGGACGTTGGTTTGCCCAGGCAAACACCCGATTACTTTGGTTTTCTCGTGCGGTGCTTGGCTAGGCTGGGCATCATACAACCGGCGATGCACTGAGTTGAGTATTACTCGTCGTCGTCGGTGCCGGGCACGCCACCGCGAATCGTATCGGGCGTTTCGATCCAGCCGCGCCGCAGCGCCATAATCACGGCCTGAGTGCGATCATTGAGTGAAAGTTTGCGCAGAATCGATGAAATATGGTTCTTCACCGTTTGCGTGCTAATACTCAGCGAATCAGCAATATCCTTATTGCTACCACCGGCGGCGATGCGCTCAAGCACCTCGATCTCCCGATCGCTAAGCTTGTTGTACAGGGTAAAGTCAGCATCGCCTGCGTCATAATCCTGGGGTAGGCTACGAAATTGCGAAAGCACCCGGCTTGCTACCTTGGGCTTTTCAACCACATCGTTAATCACATATTCGCCGCGGGCGACCCGGCGAATAATATCCGCCAGCTCCTTCGGGTTAACATCTTTCGAGCGGTAATCGGCGGCACCAGCTTGTAGTGCGTTGAATGCATGCTCGTCGCCTTCGTGAATACTAAGCATTACCACGCCAAGGCTTGGGTATTGGTGCCGCAGCTGCCGGGTGAGCAACAGCCCGTTAACGCCGGGGAGATTCAGATCGACCAGTGCCACATTTGGCTCGCGGTTTGGTGGTGCGCTTTCGAGCCAGGCCAACGCTTCTTCGGCGCTAGCGACATCGGCAACGACCTCAATATCTTCATAGGTCGATAGTGCCGAGCGCACACCCTGGCGAAACAGCGGATGATCATCAACCAGTAAGAGCTTTATGGAAAGGTGGGGGGGCATGGAAGCGGCTCCTTTCCTTGAGCATGTACCCAATCGTAATATGCTTCAGTTGGGTCACGTAATGCAGGAATCCCAGCTTGAACTAATAGTCGGTGGGTAAGTGTGATTGGTAAGCCAACCACGCATGTGTAGCTGCCAGCAACGGCCCGAACGAGCTGACCGCCTAATCCCTGAATACCATATGCACCAGCTTTATCCATTGGCTCACCAGTTGCAATATAGGCTTCTATTTCGTCACTAGTGAGCGGCGCAATGGTTACATCGCTCGCCGCGAGTTCCAGGGTTACCGCTGGTGGTTGCGCTGAATCTGTAGGATGCAGAACGACCACCCCGGTATATACCGTATGTACTCGGCCTGCCAGCTGTGTGAGCATGGCGTGGGCGTGGGCGGCGTCGCGCGGCTTGCCTCGCACCAGCCCATCGAGCACAACAATGGTATCTGCACCGATGATAACACTATCTGGTGCTTCGGCGCAAGCTGCCTGGGCCTTGCGCCAGGCGAGCAGGGTGGGATGTGTGTCTAGTGGCACTGGGCACGGCGGTAGCAGCGCGACAATCGCCTCTGGGGGATTGTCCGATTGTTCTTCGCCATTGGTGATGAGCACCCGAAACGAAGCCCCGAGCACCTGCAGCAGCTCGTGGCGGCGCGGCGATGCCGATGCAAGTACCAGCTGGCGAACCGCTGGTGGTACGGCAGCGCCAGAGGTTACCCCCTGGCGCTGCTCGGTTGGGCTAGCGTTATGAACCATATCTAGGAATGATTATTGACGTAAGGCGTGCGCTCATTCACTGGCTCGTTGATATACAAATTGCCTTTATGAATTTTCAGGTTAAAACCACAGCTCGGGTTCGTGCAAACCCAGGCTTTAAATGTCACGGTCGCCCCCTCGGTTCCATAGTCGGAAAGTGGAATAAGCTCGCCATCACCACACTTTCGACATTTAGGCCATGCTGCAATTACCATCAGAGTATCTCCTACTTTTGTAAGCTCCATGGTGTGGAGTGTATCTAATTTGTGGTTGACCGGTACATACAATGGCCAGCGCACAAATGGTTTGTCGTTGTACGTGTACTACTTGCATATGTTTATATCGTAACATAGCTTGCAGGTACACGCCAGCGTTAGCACAAGTCATGCAGACGGTGTAACATAGCTTCTGTACTTTGGGAAAGGGCCACCGCTTGAGGAGCGGGGTCGGGTGTATCCTTGGCGTTGCCTAGACGACCAAGAAAGGAACACCCGATGCCCCGCCAGCCCGATTGTA
>WBZP01000778.1_pt1 | contig 41613 bp, 55 predicted proteins | sample 5204301 | NCBI WGS metagenome assembly WBZP01 (sample SAMN12412401, study PRJNA552823) | activated sludge metagenome | isolation source: activated sludge from nitrification reactor of wastewater treatment plant... | place: USA: Pennsylvania | collected 2017
GCGCCAGCGCATCGAGACACTGGTGCCGGCCGACGCACCGCTGATCATCGCCGGCGATTTCAATGACTGGCGCCAGCAGGCCGACCGGGTGCTGACCGAGGATTTGCAGTTGCGTGAGGTGTTCCAGTCGTTCAACGGCATGCCGGCGCGCAGTTTTCCCGCCAAACTGCCGGTGTTGACGCTGGACCGCATCTACTATCGCGGTTTCCGTATCGAGCATGCCAAGGTGCACGGTGGCCTGCCGTGGTCGAAGATTTCCGACCACGCGCCATTGTCCGCCACCATGCGGCGCTTGTAGGGACATGATGACCGAGTATTTTGCCGGCAATCACGTGCACTTGCTGTACAACGGCGCCGGTTATTTTCCCGCCCTGCTCGCGGCGATCAACGGCGCCAATCACTCGGTGCACCTGGAAGCCTATATTTTCGAACCGGACCGGACCGGATTGGACGTTGCCAATGCGTTGATGGATGCGGCACGGCGCGGTGTATCGGTGAACCTGGTGATCGACGGCTTCGGTGCCTGTGTGGGTGCAGATTATTTGACACAGAGGGTGGCTATGTTTGTGGGAAGATCGTGGAGGTTATAAGGTGTTGAAGGATAATGGGATAAACGCAAAAAGGGGCTGAGATTGCCCCTTTTTCATTTTGCGCGTTGAAAAATGAAAAAACGCTGCTTGTTGCGCGACAAATGGCACAGGTCAAACTGCATCTCGGATACGCTTAACCCGTGCCACATATGGGCGATAGGGCTTTTAAGGGTGGTTTATGCGTGGCGCACTTAAAGCGTGAAAGTGCGCCAGTAAGTGGTGCAATGCTGAATTCGTGGCGCACTTTCCAAGTGATTGTTTATATGTGACAAATAAAGCAATTCACGGAATATAAGAAAACGCTAAAGCGATGCACGCAGGAAACAGATTTGGCGCGCAAGTTACGCGCGTTTTCAGGTTCTCTCCCCCTTCCGTTTGCGCCCGGCAACGGCCCGATATGTCCGGTCCAGGCCGTCGTCCGAAATATCGGTCAGGCTTTCCGCCTTGAAGTTCTTGCGCAGGTAGCCGGTCAGCCACTCCTCATCATCCTTGGTATTGATCTTGATGTAGGCGTAACGGCGTTTGCGCCATGCGTCGTTGTCGGATACTGGCGCGGAAGCCATTGAGTTCAGGCGACCAATCCACTGGCGCAGGTATTTCTCGGCCTTGTCGTAGTCTCCCGATGCAATCAGCAGGTAGCGCGTGACGCCGCAATGGGCGTTGAGCGCACCCCATACCCCCCGGAAGCTCTTGGGCGCCTTCTTGAGCCGGGCTTCCATCTCCACGATCTCCTGAACCAGCGCGGTCAACTTGGCTGCCTGCCCCTCGGAAATGTGTTGCTCGCCCGGCGTGACTTCCACCTTGGTGGTGGTCACATGCTTGGGCGTGGAAATCATATTGACCGTACCACCGTTCATGAAGTGAACGGTATTGCCATTCCCGCCAGTCGCAGACTGGGTTGCTGGCTGCGCGGCTCGCTCCGCCTCTGCCAGATTGGCCGAGCGGACGCCGGTCAATACGTACTGCACGTCCATGCCAAGTGACGCCGCTTTTGCTAACACCTCGGCGTTCAAAGCACTCTGCCCAACCTCGTATAACCGCAAGGTCTCCGTATTGATCGCCAGTTCACGCGCAAACGCAGCTCGGCTGTATCCAGTTCTTGTTCTTTCCTCCACTAAGCGAATTGCAATATCTGCGCGCTCGATAGACATAAAAATCCTTGCACCACCAAAAATGTTTGGTGTATATTTCACTCACAAGCAACGGCGAATTAACCCGCAAAGATACTTCGCCGCTACATCTCAATTATTCACTCGGAGGCCCATGATGACCGTCCAGCATTTCAAGGCCTGGCTGCGTAGCCAAGGCAAAACCATTAGCCAGTGGGCAGAAGAAAACGGCTTTCCGCCCGGCGCCGTCTATCGCGCTCTCAATGGCGTTGAAAAAGGCCACTTTGGCCGCGCACACGACATTCTGGTTCGTGCAGGCATCAAGCGCACCGAAGATGTTGCCGCTTGAGGCCTGTATGCCGTTTACCCGGATATATGTGCGATATGCGAACGTCTCCAGTCTACTCAAAAAGACTGTTAAAGCAATGGCAATAAACAGCGAGGGTTTTGACCATGCGCCGCGTTCATGATCCGTTGACGCTGGATATGTTCGAAGTGCCGGTGGCCCGTGCACCGTTGCCGGGGGCGCTGGATGTGGGGCTGGCGGTACGTCATTTATTGTCCGATTTGCTCAAGGCCAGCCCGATTAACCGCTTTGCGGTGGCGGCGCGCATGGCCGAACTGACCGGGCATGAAATCACCAAACACCAACTCGATTCCTGGACGGCGGAAAGCCGCGAGGGGTGGCGCTTTCCGCTGGAATACCTGCCGGCGCTGGAAGTGGCGTGCGAAACGCATCAGGTCACCTCGTGGCTGGCCGATTTGCGCGGCTGCAAGCTGCTGGTTGGCAAGGAGGCGTTGGACGCTGAAATCGGCAAGCTGGAACGGCTTAAGGAAGAGGCGGCGCGCAAGATCAGGCAATTGAAACAGGCAATGGGAGAGATGGAGTGAAGAAAGTACGGTTCACCCGGCGCGAGCACGGGGTTGTTGAGGTGCGGATGGGGCGCCTTTTCGTAGTTCACAGGTCCAGCTGCGCGATATGCGTCTGCTTGGCAAGCGCTGTCGTGGCGTGCTGACACCAATTATTCGCGGCTGCCGTGAGCCGGATTGGCTGCAGGATAAAGCGTAACCGGAGGGGAGATTTATATGAGCCAGGTTCGTCGATTCAACAAATTGCCAGAGGCCGTGCAGCGGGAGATCAAAGCGCGCTTGCAGGCAAACGGCTTCAGCGACTTCGTGGCGCTGGCCGAGGAACTGCAGGGACGGGGTTATCGCATCAGTAAATCGGGCCTGCATCGGGCGATACAGTTGCTGCGCTCGGATGCCGAGTTTCTGCGTGGCTGGGCGCTGGCCAACCCGGAGCAGGCGGCAGCCATGGTGGCCACACTTAAATCCGGTGGTCGCGTCAGCCTGACGACTGAGGTATCGGCATGAATGTCAGCTTAACAGACATCGCTGCGGCACTAGCTGTCACGAAGTCAGTTGCGACCAAGCGTGCAAAAAAAGAGTCCTGGATATTCGAGGATATGGAGGTACGCGGCGGTAAAAAACGCTTGTATCCCACCGGGCAATTGCCACGCGACGTGCGTGACGCGGTTCTGATGGCGCAGGTGCAGCAGGCGGCTGCAGCCCTGCCCATGCCCGTCGAGGCCACCCCGGCCCAACGTGACTACAACGGCCCGCAACTGGCGCTGCCCTTGTCAGCGTCAGCGGTGCCGGCCTTGATGACGGTGACGCAGGCGCTGAGAACCTCGCAGCTCGACGCCGAGATTGCCCGTGACCGGATTTTCAAGTTCGTGGCGGAGTTTGCCGGCTCGGCACCACGGGCGATCGACTTCCTCAACGCCGGCTACCACGCCGGCAACCTGCCCGGCCCGCTGCAATGGGCGATGGACCACGCCTGGAATAAACGGCGGGTGGATACGCGGCTGAACCGCGACACGCTGCAGAAGTGGAAGCTGGCGAAGAAGCAACGCGGCCGCAGTGCGCCGCTGGTGCGGCAGAAGGATTTCGAGGTGAAGCCCTGGTATGCGCTGGCGGTGGCACTGAAGCAGCGTCCGCAGGGTTCCAGCCTGCAGTGGATTACCGAGCAGATCGCGGCGCAGTGGCTGGCGAGCTGGGGTAGCGAACCACCGAGTTATTTCGCGGTGCGGCGCTTTTTCAACGACAAGTTCAGCCAGATTGACCAGCTCAAGGGGCGGCATACCGGCTCGGCGCTGGCGCCACACAAGCATTTCACCCAGCGCACCAGCGTCGGGCTGATGCCGTGGGATGAAATCCACGCCGACGGCTGGAATACCCACTTTACCGCGCCGCACCCGGTGACCGGCGACTACGTCACCTACGAGGTGTGGCATGCGCACGATGTCGCCACCCGTTATGTGCCGCCATTCGGCATCGGCTTGAGCGAGAACTTTGAGGTGATTGCCAAGTGCGTGGAAAACGCCATCCGTGAAGGCGGCTGCATGGCGATTCTGCAGACCGATAGCACGCGCATCGTGAAGAACAGCGCGCGCTTCAAGACCGACCCGGCCACGGCGCTGGCGGATCGGGTGGGATTCACCATTGTGCACCCGAAAAAGGTGGGCAACAGCCAGGCCAATGGTATCGCCGAGAACTTCAACACTTGGCTGGGGCGCGAATGCAAGGAGCTGGCGACCTATCAGGCCGACGACATGGACAGCCTGACGCTGAAACGGGTGAAAAAGCTGACCGCCAAGGCGGTGAAAGCGGCGCGTGCCAACGACACCGAAGGCTATGACCAGGCGATTGCCGAAGCGGGCCGCATGGGCAAAGGCCTGGTGTTGCAGGACTACCGCCAGGCGCTCGAATGGCTGGAAGCCAAGCGGAAAAAATGGAATGACCGGCCGCACAGCGCGCTGCCCAAGCTGCGCGACCCGCAAACCGGTCGCATGCGGCACCAGAGCCCGAACGAAGCGTTGCAGGCCGCACGCGCGGCAGGCTGGGCACCGGAATTGTTCGCCGAAGATTATCTGGTGGCGCTGTTCCGACCGCACATGCGCACCACAGTGCGGCGCGAGGCCGTGTCGCCCTACGGAGGCATGCGTTATCACCACGCCGACCTGGGCGACTGGAACGGCAAAGAAGTGGTCGTGGCCTACGACATCATGGATTGGCAGCAGGTGTGGGTGAAAAACCTGGATGGCGAGCTTATCTGTGTGGCCGAGTTCAGCGAAGCCACAGGCTATCGCACGCAAAGCGCCTACGAGGCGGCAGAAGAGAAACGCGCCAATGCGCGGATCAAGCACCGCGAACGGCAGATCGACACGATCCGCGAACAGACCGGGCGCGATGCCATCGAGGGTGAAGCGGTACGGGTCGATGCGCCACAGGCGCAGGTAATCGAAATGCCCAGCCTGTCTGACGCAGAGCTGGAAGCGGTCGAGGCGCGTTACCAGCGACCGCAGCCGCAGAGCATGATGGATATGGCGATGTGGTTGTTTGAAGACAAGATCAATGCGGACCGGGACAAGCCGGCCGATGAGGTGGTTGCCGGTTAGTAGCAGCTAACCGACAGCCTGTTACTGCAGCAAGTCAGGGAGTTTACATGAAACATCAGTTTGTCAAAACCGAAAACCATCGGCGTTTTCTATCCAGCATGGCAATGCTGGAAGCGCGGGCATCGCTGGAGCGCTGCATTTTGCCAGTGATCGGCCTGCCCGGTGTCGGCAAAACCCGCACCGTGGATAATTTTGGCGCCGGAAGCGATGCGGTCTTTCTGGAAGGCATGCCGGGCATGAGCCTGCGCTATCTGCGCGATGCGCTCAAGGCCGAAACCGGTATCAGCGCCGGCAGCCGGTTTGCGGAAGATGTGGCACTGGTCGAGTTTCTACGCGGCGATGGTGGCGGCCCACGGCCGATCATTCTCGACGAATGCCAGCACGGCTTTGCCAACAAGGCCGAATGCGTCGATTACCTGCGCCGGCTGGCGGAAAAGGCTGGCACGGTGCTGGTGATCGTCTGCCACAGCAGCGAGGCTCGCCTGCTGGACAAATACGACCACATCCGCACCCGCGTCGGCTGTGTTTGCACCTTGCAACCGCCGAGCGTGGCCGATGCGGCGCAGTTTGCCGGCGAATTGTGCGAGGTCGAGCTGGATGCCGATCTGGTGGCCGAGGTGCATCGCCAGTCCGGCAAACGCTATCGCCTGATTGCCGATGCCCTGGCCAACCTGGAGCGCATCGCAGCCAAGCTGGGCAAGCCCCGGCTGACGCTGGCCGATGTGGCGGGCCTGCCGCTGTGTCAGGACTGGGAAAAAGCCCTGAAAAAGAGTTGCGCACACAAGTCCGCCGTACAACCGAAACATGGCAAGGGAGCCGTCGATGCTGGCGCAGCGCGTGTTGAGTGAAATCGGTCAGGGTCGGCAGCAATTGGCCGAGTTGGCCGATGTGCTGGAGCGCGATCGGCACCGCATCGTGAACGCCGTACAGGTGCTCAAGCGGCGCGGGCTGGTGGAAGTGGTTACACGCGGGAGCTATCGGCTGACCGAGGCCGGCCAGACTTGGCTGGATCATGGTCAGGCCGTGCGTAGCGGCAGCCATGCTCCCCGGCTACGGATGGCGGCACGTGGCCAGCTGCGCCAGCGGGCATGGTGGGTGATCCGGGCGCGCAAGACGGTGACGCTGTCGGGCTTGCTGGCCAGCGTGGCCGACGGCAGCGAAAAGGCGGCCGAGAGCAATCTGGGGCGGTTCTTGCGCGAACTGGCCCGTGCCGGGGTGCTGGTGGTGTTGCCGCGTCGGGCGCCGGGGCTGGCTAACACCAGTAATGGCCACCTGCGCTATCAGCTGGTGCGCGATCTGGGGCGAATGGTGCCGGTGATGCGCCGGCGCGGTCGGGAGCTGTACGACCCGAACAGTGGCGCGATATTTGACATCGGGGGTGACGCATGAACCACGCGCAAGCCCTGATCCGGCAGCAGCTGTCCGCCGGCAAAAGCCGCCAGCAGATTGCCCAGGAAATCGGCTACAGCCGCCCGGCCGTGTCGTTGTATCTCAACGGCCGTTACGGCGCGGGGGTAGAGAAGATCGAGGCGGAAATCCTCAAGGTTTACGACCGTCGCGACTGCCCGCATCTGGGCACGCCGATTGAACCCGCCACCTGTCACAAACAGGCGCTACGCCCCAAGCCGTTTGGTGGGCGCGAACGTCTGGCCTGGTGGGAAACCTGCCAGACCTGTCCGCATAAACCGGAAGGAGACAAGACATGATTCGAAATCCCATCGCCATTCGCCAGTCCCAGGCGCTGAAAACCGCCAACCAGATTGTGATCGAACGGCTGGAGCAAGCACTGGCCGCCGCGCGCGAGCTGGATCGCCAAGGCTTCGCATTGGTACCCGGAGGGGTCAATGTCAATGCCGTTCGGCCAACGCTTGAGGTGCAACCGGATGGGCGTTGCGTAGGCAAGCTGGAAGCGCAGCAGGCGGTGTATTTCCATGCTGGCTTCAATCAGGGTGGACGCTTTCGGCAGGGGCAGTTCCAGCTGGGCGAATGCCGCGTTATTTGGACCGAGCGGGGGCACTGACATGTTGCGAGTCACAAACAGCGGCCCCGGTGGCAAATGGGGCAAAACCGAAGAATCGACCGTGGTCGGCCCACTGGCGTTAGCACCATGGCAGCTGCTCCAGGCCAATACACGCCAGTTGATTGAGCAATACCGTGCTGCCGATGCACTGGAGCGCTGCATGTGGGGCTGGCAAGACCGCAGGGTGGTAGCGCCGTGCTCGAACTGACCTGCCCGGTTTGCGGCGTGGCCAGCCCGCTGGAAGGCTTCATCCAGCTGGAAGACCAGGGCCGTGCCGTGATGATCGCATTGGGGCTGCCCGCCAGCATCCGCGATGCGGTGGTGCGCTACATGCGGCTGTTCAATCCGCCGGGCCGCAAGGGCGCGATCAGTAAGACGCTGCGCTTGTTGACTGAGCTGGAGCAACCGATTCGTGACAACCGCGTCAGTCGCCGCGGAACCGATTACGTGGCCCCGACTGAGCTGTGGCGCGAAGCGATGGAAGACATCGTCGAACGTGCCCGCCAGCCAGGATCAACGCTGACGCTACCACTGAAAAGCCACGGCTATCTGTTTGAAGTGGTGGCCGGCAAGTGTGAACAAGCGGCAGCACGGGCGGAGAAACGCAGTGAACAGGGGCGGAATCTGGGAGAGTTTTACCAGGCGCCACGCCCGGTTGCGGTGCCCACTCCCCCCAGCCCAGGGCCTCCGCCACCGCAGGCCAAAAACGAGAAAAAAACCATGCCGGACGCCGTCCGGCAGCAATTGAATCAGATCAAGAAAGGAATGTTATGAGCAACCCGATTCCAGACGGCTACAAGGCCGATGCCAAAGGCCGGTTGATCCCGCTGGATGCGATCAAACCAATCGACCAGGCGCGCGACCAGCTGGTGGCAGAACTCGTGGGCAGGACCAAGCAGATGAACCGCGATCTGGCAGCATTTAAAGAGGCGCTGTTCAACGACATTGACGCATTCGTGGACCTCAGCGCCGAACGGTATGGAGCCAAGCTCGGCGGCGAAAAAGGCAATGTCAGCCTGGTGTCGTTCGATGGCCGCTACAAGGTGCTGATGGCCATTCAGGATTCGCTCGCGTTCGACGAAGGCCTGCAGGCGGCCAAGGCGCTGATCGATGAGTGCGTACACGAGTGGACACAGGATGCCCGTGTCGAAATCAAGGCACTGATCAACGATGCATTCCAGGTGGATAAGCAGGGCCACATCAGCACCGGCCGCATTCTTGGCCTGCGTCGCCTCGACATCAAGGATGAGAAATGGCAACGCGCCATGACTGCCTTGAGCGAATCGGTGCGGGTGCAGAACTCGACGCGCTACCTGCGCGTGTATGAGCGGGTTGGCCTGACCAATAAATATGAGCCGATTGCGCTTGATATTGCGGGGGTGTGAATGACGTCAGCCACCATCACCTTGACCGATTCGCCGGCCGGCACAGTCAGCGGCCTGCTGACATTCGAGCCGCACGAACCGGGCGCACCGCTGACACCGGCACAACTGATTGCCCACTGCATTTTCCCGCTGAGCAACGAACCGAACCTGTTGGCCTATATCGACCGGCTGCAGCAGGAAAACCAGGAGTTACACGAACGCCTGAACGGGCGCGAGTTTGACCATTGATGTACCACCAACCGAAAGGAAGAAGCATGACCAAAGCAGAACTGATCAAACACCTGGCCGCCACTGCGGAAGTGACAAACAAGCAGGCTGAGGCAGTGCTGAACGCGTTGACCTCCACCGTGCTCGCCACTGTGCGTACTGGCAACGAGCTGGCTATTACCGATCTGGGCAAGTTCAGTGTCAATCAGCGCGAAGCCCGCGCCGGTCGCAATCCAGCCACCGGCGAGGCAATGCAGATCCCGGCCAAAACCGTGCCGCACTTCTCGGCAGCCAAGGCGTTGAAAGACGCTGCAGCAGGTTAAAGCCCTGCGTACAGCCCGTTAATGTGGCGGGCTGTGCGAAGTGTTTTAGCCAATATCTAACGGGGGTTACCATACCAGTCGATAAAGCCAGCCGCATCCGTGCCGTGCATGCCGCCTGTAAAGCGCAGGGCATCGACGACACCCAGCGCCGTGCCATCCAGTTGCAGATCACCGGCAAGGCCAGCCTCACCGACATGGGCCTGGGCGACATTGCCCGGCTGCTCAATCATTTGAACCGTGGCACCGGCAAGCGCCCGGCCAACCCCTGGGCTTTCGTGTTCCGCCTGCCGCCAGAGCGCAAGGTGCTGGCGCAAAAGCTGTATCGCCTGGCGCAGCGTATCGGCGCACTGCAGCAGCCGCCGCTGGACGTGATGCCGCTGGCGTACATGAACGCCACCGCCCGCCGCATGCTGGGCATGGACAAGCCCGAATTCGATTCGGTGTGGGTCGGCATCGAGCTGGCCGATGCAAGCACGCTGTACAAGATCGTGCAGGCGATGGCTGTGCATCTGCAGCGGCATGCGGGCTGAGCCGTGAATACGCTGTCTGCCGTCGCCCACCTGCTGCCCCCGCTGGCGCGCGAGCTGCACGGCCTGATTGGCATCGTCCCCACGCTGCGGCTGGTGGAAGAAATGGGCGGCCAGCAGTTTCCGGTGTCGAAAAACCAGCGCCGGCAAGGGGCGATCCGCTTCGAACGGCTGGCCGAAGTGGTCGGCAGCACTGCCGCACAGGCCATGACGCGCCACTACGGCGGCTGTGTCATCTCCATCCCCATGTGTGCCGACGCCCTGCGCGAACTGCGCGACCGTGAACTGCGCGCCGATTTCGACCATATCACGCGGGAACACACCGCCAACCATGCAGTGGCCGTGCTCAACCGCAAATACCGGCTCACCGAGCGGCATATCTGGCGCATCGTCAAGCGTGGCGATGTGCAGGCGCCGGTGAATGAGCGGCAGCTGGGGCTGTTTTGAACGATTTTTTAACCACCCGAGAGGCAATATGACCGACCTTGAACCACACCGCCTGCAGGCGCGCGGCCGCATGGCCGAGCTGCAGGACGACATCCGTATCCTCGCCCGCGCGCGAAGCAACCTGGTGCGGCCACTGAGCGAGCGGCTGTGCCGCTACCGACAGGCTGGCCTGGCCGGTCGGCTTGACTGCCAGACCGCGCGTGACGAACTGGCGGCAGTCGAACGCGCCGAAGCCGCGCTGGCCGAAGCGGTGGACGACTACAACCGCCTCGCCGCCGGGCTCGGTCTGCCGGGGTTGAAGCGGCGGGCGTATTGACGAAGGTTTTGGCGAGGCCTGAATTTTCGTCAATTTCGGGCCTTCGTCATCAATTTGATTACGAAGGTGTCCCCAAAATTGGGGCGTCTAATCACACGGCATCAATTTGACGCAGCCTAATCACACGGGGTAGGATGCGCGTTCCTACTCCAAAGCTGTGCCCCGCGTCAGTTTCGCGGTTTTTTTGTGCCCCTTTTCGGCCAACGTGCGTCTGCACGTGGGCCAGCCGTTCAAAGGGGGTTGCGGGTAGCCGTAAGGCCCCGGCGTTCTTTGGACGTAGGACAGCCCCCACCCCTGTTCGGGTGGTCTTTCCTGAACCAAAGGAGGCCATCATGGCTACTTCTGTCTCCCTGCAATTCCACCACACTGTTTTTAATCCGATTGATCGTGGCGATGGCCGTATCTGGCTACGCAGCAACGAAATTGGCGAAGCCTTGGGCTACGCCAACGGCCGCAAGGCCATCAACAATCTCTACAATGCCAACGCATTGGAATTTAACGACAAAATGACCTGCGTCCTCGAAACGAGGACGCAGGTCCAAGGGCGCGATGTGCGCTGCTTTTCGCTGCGTGGCGCCTATCTGCTGGCCATGAAAGCCACCACCCCGCGCGCGGCAGAGTTCCGCCGCTGGGCGCTGGATGTGCTGGAATCGGCCACGCCTGGCGCTGCCCAGCCCGCGCCCACCCAGAATGTCGAGCGTATCCTCGGCCAACTCCAGTCCGAGCTGCTGATTGCCCGCCCCGACTGGCAGGCGCTGCAACGCTACCACACCGCCGGCCTGACGCCGACTGAAATGGGCAAGCTGATCGGCAAGAGTGCCGGCGCGGTGCGCCACCTGTTGCTGCGCATGCATGCCGCCGGCCTGATCGACTACCGCCCCAGCCGGCTGTTTGCCGCCGCCGGCCACAAGGGCAAACAGGTGCAGCAATCCCGCCAGTTGTCGTTGGGGGTGTGACATGAGCGCCTGCCAGATCGATAAACAGGCGCTGCGCGACGACCTGGAGCGGCTGGATCGGCTGATCACGGCCGCCGGCGGCATCGAGGCCGCGCTGCTGGCCGCAGCCAATCCCGGAGCCAGCTCCGGACTGGGCAACCGGGAGTGTGAGTGTCTGAGTGCCTTGCTGGTCATGTTGCGCGAGGATTTTCAGCACACCAGCCAGCGACTGTGGGAGGTGACCGCACCGCTGCGGCGCCAAGCCGCTTAAGCCCTATCCATCAGCCTGCCAGCCCCGCCCCGTGCGGGGCTTTTTCATACCCACTGACGCCGGCCGGAATATCTGCCAAATCCGCCAATGCCGACAATGTCGGCATGTTGACTTCCACGCCCCACAAACCGCCCCCGCGCTGCGGCACCTGCCGCCACTGGCAGCAAAAGCCGGATGACCGGATGGTGCCGCATGGCTTTGGTCACTGCAGCAAGCTGCCGGCGGGTTATCACTCCACGAAGTCGGCTGCCTGTCGTTTTTCCCCGTCGCTGTTCTATCCCAAGGAGTCCTGATGCGCCCGCGCCTGTCTGTCTGGTGGCTGATCGCCATAGTCTTGCTTGCCGTTATCTATCGAGTCGCCCCGCAGCAACTGCCAGTGGCGCTGTACAAGCTGTCGCTGCTGTCGCTGGCCGGGATCGCCGGCTATTGGCTGGATCGGCACTTGTTCCCGTATGCGCGGCCGGATGGTTATCTGAATGCGGCCGATTGGCGCGAATGGCTGAAGCGGCGCGGTAAATCCAGCTTCGAGCCGGATGTGTCGATTGCCAGCGGCTACCAGATGGCTTTTTGCACCGCCATGCTGCGCCGGGCGCTGGTGGTTGCGGCGTGCGTAGTTGGCGTGGCGCTGGGGGTGTGAGCATGGCCATCGACCTGATAGCGCTTGCCAAATATTCGGCAGCCTTCGCAGCGCGTATGCGCCAGTTGTCTGCCGTAAGGGGGCAAATCAATGCGACGTTGTGGGCATCGCGCCGCATTGATTCCGACCGTGTCATTCGCCGGACGGTGCCGGTTCGCCCTGGCCGGATGCGGGACGTTTACCTGCGTCGCCAAGCAGATCGGAAAGTTCATCTGCAGCAAATGCTTGGCGCCATGCCTTCCGGGCAAACCAGCCCGGCGGCCAGCACCGGGCTGTCCGCCGAGGCGATTGCGTCGTTGCGGCGCAATGTTTACAGACTTAAGGAATGAGCTTGTTCACGGCTTGTCTGGCCAGTTCTTCTGCCGGGGCTAGTTCAGCGCCCAGCGATATGTGGCTGATTTCATCCAGTAAAGCCGCCTGAGACAGCACACCACTTCTGACCAGTGCCCGCAAGGTTGCAGTGGTCAGGATTTGATTTACCACCAGTAGTTCAGTTTCGTCGTTCATGAGGGGGTTCCCGTTGAAAGTTGATAAGACGCAGTTTGGATGCCTGCCTTCGCATTCTACCGATTCGGTAAACCCTCTCACCCGTTTGACCACCGCCGGCCGCTTCTGGCTGCTGTACCTCGCCCTGTGGGTAGTGGCCATGGTCTTGCTGGCCAACAAGCTGATGGCCGGCGATTTCGCTGCCTTGGGCATTCCGCTCGAGGCGGCGCATTACAAGGCCGAGTTGACGCGCAACGCCCGTGCTGTTGCCGGCATCAATGCACCGGTCAGCACCTACGCCGCGCAAATCCATCAGGAATCGCACTGGAGGCATGATGCAAAAAGTCGTTTCGCTGCAGGCCTGGCGCAATTCACGCCCGACACCGCTCGCTGGATTGCCGGCGCCTATCCTGCTGAATTGCGTGACGGCCAGCCGCTTAACCCAGGCTGGGCTGTTCGGGCTCTGGTTCGCTACGACCAGCATCTGCTTGAACGTGTGGCTGGGCGCGATGCGTGCCAGCGCATGGCCTTTGCACTATCGGCCTACAACGGCGGGCTGGGCTGGGTGCAGCGTGACAAGGCGGTCGCCAAAGCTGCCGGCGCCGACCCGTTAACCTGGTTCGGTTCGGTCGAGCGCTTTAACGCTGGCCGCGCCCCAGCCTATTTCCGCGAAAACCGCGACTACCCGCGCCGCATCCTGTTCCAGCATGAGCCACGCTATGTGGCGGCCGGCTGGGGCTTGGGGAGCTGCTGATGCTACGTGCCATCCCTGCCATTCTCGCTATGTTTAGCTCTCAATGGGCTGGATTGTCCTGTTTGAACACGATAAGCAGTCAGACCTGCCATCTGCGCCCTTGTCGGGATAGCGGCGTGCGCCGCCAGCAACGTGCCGCAGTGAAACGCCGCAACCAGAAGCGGAGCCGTCGATGATCAGCACCGATCTTGTCACTCATTCAATTGCAGTAGCGCTTGGCATTGCAGTCGGCTTTGGTGTAGCTGCCGGGCCGATGGCCAGGCAGGAGGCGGCACACACCCAGCAGCTGCTGGACGCCGAATCCGCACGACTGGACGGCGCGATTGCTGCCGCCAAGCGTCTGCGTGATGAGCAGCAGAAAGCCATCCAGGCCGGCGCCGAGCTGGTGCAATTGCGTCAGCAGCTGGCCACCACACAAACCGAACTCGCAAGGAAGGTTGCGCATGTCACCACCACTTATCGCCCGGCGCCAGATGCGCCTGCCGTTGCTATTCCTGAGCCTGTATTTACTTGGGGCTTTGTCCGCGTGTGGAACGCCGCGACCGGTGCCTGTGCCGTGCCCGAAGCCGATGCTGCCGGCCGAGATGACGCAAGCGCCAGCGCCTGCCAAGCCCCTGGTGCCGACCCAGCCGGTGATCTGGCGCCCAGCGGGCTGAGTGAAGCGGACATCCTGCACGGCGTCAACGACTATGCCACACGCTGCCGTGGCATCGAGGCCCAACTGGGGACACTAATCGATATACACCGGCAACTGGCCGAACCATGAATATCGACGATTGCGAACTGGCGCGCTGTGTCTGCCTGGGCTGGGAAATCACCCTGACCCAGACCAGTGTGCGTTGCGACTGCATCTGTAACCGAAAGGAAGAAATGGACAACCAGCACCGCAAGATCAGCGGCTACCGCGAGCTGACGGAAGAAGAAATCGAGCTGATGAACCGAGTGAAAGGCATCGGCGAGGATGTCGGCCACCTGGTCGAGCAGCTGCAGAAGCAAGCTGGCCTGGATCAGCGCTGGATTGCGCTTGGCAAAGCCCACCTGCAGCAAGGCTTCATGGCGCTGGTGCGCGGCGTTGCACAGCCGACGACGTTCTGAGGCAGCCATGCAGTCGATTCAAATCGAACTCTGGCAATTGGTTACCGCCATGGCTGGCTTGGCTAGTGCCTTTGCCTGCACGGTCTGGGCCATGAGCGGCTTGCTGCTCAAGCAGATTGACCAGCGGCTGGATGAACGCTTCCAGGCAATGGAGGCCGCCCGGCAGGAATCGTCCCGACACTGGGACGAACGCTTTGCCGCCGTAATTGCCGAGCACCGCAGCGAAGCCGAAAGCTGGAAACGCCTGGAGCGCGAATTCATGGAATTCCAGGCCCGCCTGCCACTGGATTACGTGCGGCGTGAGGATTACATGAGGGGCCAGACCGTGATCGAAGCCAAGATCGACGCGGTGTACAGCAAGCTCGAAGTGGTTCTGTTGAAGGGGATGAAACATGATTGATACCGCCAAGGTAAGGCGTGAAGGCATGCGCTGGCAGCTGATCTGCGCATTGAACAAATCGCGGCCGTATACCGCCAATGAGCATTTCCTGCTGGACGTGATGCGCGCTATCTACCCGGACGCCACGGCATTGGAGATGCGCCGCGAGCTGGACTATCTCGCCGACCGCAAGCTGTGCGAACTGAAGAAAGAGCCGAGCGGCACCTGGTTTGGCGATCTGACCCGTTACGGCGTCGATATCGCCGAATACACCATCGACTGCGCCCCCGGCATTGCCCGGCCGGTGAAGTACTGGAGCGAATGATGGCCCGCCGCCCTGCGATCCTGCAGTTGCCAGACGACGTGCGCCACTGGCTGGAACGGGCACTGACCGACAGCAACTTCAGCGGCTACGAGGCGCTGGAAGCCATGCTGCGCGAAAAGGGTTTCCAGATCAGCAAATCGGCCATCCACCGTTATGGGCAGAAGATGGAACGGCGCTTTGCCGCCATCCGCGCCAGCACCGAAGCCGCCCGCATGCTGACCGAGGGCGCGTCCGACGATCAGGACGCCCGCTCCGAGGCGGTAATCGCCCTGGTGCAGACCGAGCTATTCGACAGCATCGTCAACCTGCAGGAAGCCAGCGACGAAGACATGGACCCGGCCGAACGCATCGGGCTGCTGTCCAGCGCCGCCAAGAACATCGCCACCCTGGCGCGTGCCAGCGTCAACCAGAAGAAATTCCGGCTGGAGGTACAGGCCCGTGCCGAGGCGGCGGCAGCGGCCGTCGAGACCATCGTCAAGAAAGGCGGCTTGTCGGCGGATTCGGTGGCGGCGATCCGGCGCGAGATTTTGGGGGTGGCGTCGTAGACGCCATCCGGACATTAAAAGATGGAACCACGCGATCCCGGCATCACCATCGGGCTCATCGATACCTGCTGTTCATGAATAACGGAGTCACAGCGTTGGCACTTCAAAACCTTCGTCGATCCGGCAAATCCGGCGGGCTGCAAGATGGACTTGATGCCGTCCTGATAGCAGTTTGCACACAGGTAATGCTCGGGTTCGCTGCCCTGCATCGTCGCCTTCATGCGATAAGCAAGGCCTCCTGCTGGCAGTTTGTGCAATTCGTAACGCTGTTGCTCATGCTGTCAGTCTTTGAGCTTCACTACTTCTTTTTCAAGCAGGTCTACCTGGCGCAGCAGCGTCGATTGCTCCGCCTGGGCCTCAAACAGCTTGCCCTGCACATCGGCAACGATCCCGTTCAGTTCAACTGCTTTGGCCGAGACTTCGGCTGCGGTCTTGAGCGATATCAGGCCGCTCGCAATGTCTTTCGCCGATTGCAGGCCCTGAAACGCCGCAACGAAGCTGCCAATGTCCATCATTTATCTCCTGAGGATTGAGTTCAATTGAATCATATCCAAGATCGTGACAACGGGCATCACACTATTCCGGCCGTGCTGCTGCCTTACCAGCAGCGCTGGATCGAAGACGACAGCCCGCTGAAGGTGATCGAAAAGAGCCGGCGTACCGGCCTCACCTGGGGCGAGGCGGCCGACGACGTGTTGACCGCTGCCGCCGATCGCACCGCCGGTGGCCAGAACGTCTACTACATCGCCTACAACCAGGACATGACTGTCGAGTACATCCAGGCCTGCGCGATGTGGGCACGGGCGTTCAACCGGGCGGCGGGCGAAATCGAAGAAGGCTTCTGGGAAGACGACGAAGCCGACAAGCACATCAAGACCTTTACCATCCGCTTTCCCGAATCAGGCTTCCGCATCGTGGCGCTGACCAGCCGGCCATCCAATCTGCGCGGTCGCCAGGGCGTGATCGTCATCGATGAGGCGGCGTTCCACGAGCAGCTGTACGAGCTGCTGAAAGCCGCGCTGGCGATGCTGATCTGGGGCGGCAAGGTGCGCGTCATCAGCACCCACAATGGTGACGAAAACCCGTTCAACGAATTGATCAACGATATCCGCGCCGGCAAACGCAAGGGCACGGTACAGCGCATTACCTTCAAGGAGGCGGTGGCGGAAGGCTTGTATCGCCGCGTCTGTCTGCGCCTGGGCAAGCCGTGGACGGCGGAAGACGAAGCGGCCTGGATGCAGGGCGTGTACGACTTCTACGGCGCCGGCGCCGAGGAAGAACTGGACTGCATACCGAGCAACGGCAGCGGCGCCTACCTGTCGCGCGCCCTGATCGAATCGCGCATGAACCCGGCCACGCCGGTACTGCGCTTCAGTTGCGAAAAAGGCTTTGAAACGCTGCCGGATCACATCCGCGAGGCCGAGGCCCGCGACTGGTGCGAGCGTGAACTCAAGCCCTTGCTGGCCAAACTCGACCCGAGCACCCGCAGCTATTACGGCATGGACTTCGGCCGCAGCGGCGACTTGTCGGTGCTGTGGCCGTTGCTGGAAGACCAAGGGCTGGTACGGCGCGTCCCGTTCCTGGTCGAGCTGCGCAATGTGCCATTTCGCCAGCAAGAGCAGATCCTGTTCTACATCGTCGATCGCCTGCCGCGCTTTATGGCCGGTGCCATGGATGCGCGTGGCAACGGCCAGTATCTGGCCGAGGTGGCGATGCAGCGCTACGGCAGCACCCGCATCGAGCAGGTGATGCTGACCGAGGGCTGGTACCGCGACAACATGCCGCCGTTCAAGGCGGCATTCGAAGACGGCACCATCGACGATCTGCCGCGTGACGCCGACATCCTCGCCGACCTGCGCGCCATCGAAGTGGTCAAGGGTGTGGCGCGTATCCCGGATCGCCGCACCACCGGCGACGACGGCGGCAAGCGCCACGGCGATGCGGCAGTAGCCGGCTGCCTGGCGTATGCCGCCAGCCGGCGCGATGGCATCTGGCGCGCAGAGTATGAGTCGATCCCCAAACGCCCCGAACAAGCCGACAACGACGATGACTACCGGCTGCGCTCGGAGCGCGGCGCATGGTAGCGCCACGCGGCTTTGCTTCGCCCGGCTGCAACACATTCCCCGGCCGCCGCCTATTTGGGCGGCCATAAACGTTTATAAACGGATTCACGCCCATGTTAGTCGACCTGAACGGCAACCCGATCCAGTCCAGCCAGTTGCGCGAGCCGCAGACCTCGAAGCTGGCCCATCTGCACAGCGAGATCGCCAACCACCATTCACGCGGCCTGACACCGGCCAAACTGGCGCGGATTCTGGAGGATGCCGAGCAAGGCAATCTGCAGGCGCAGCATGAGCTGTTCATCGACATGGAAGATCGCGACGCCCATCTGCTGTCCGAGATCGGCAAGCGCAAACGCGCCTTGCTAACGCTGGAATGGGACATCGTGCCGCCACGCAACGCCAGCGCGGCCGAGAAAGCCGCTGCGGCCTATGCCAAAGAGCTGATCCAGGACATGCCGGATCTGGAAGACCTGGTATTCGATCTGATGGACGCGGTTGGCCATGGCTTCTCGGCGCTTGAGCTGCAATGGCTGCTGGATGGCCGCGAGTGGATTGTCCAGTCCGCCAGCCACCGGCCGCAAAGCTGGTTCCAGCTCGATCGCGATACCCGCAGCCAGTTGCACCTGCGCGACAACTCGCCCGATGGTCAGGCGCTGAATCCGGCTGGCTGGATCGTTCACGCCCATAAGGCCAAGTCCGGCTATCTGGCGCGCAGTGGTCTGCATCGGGTGTTGTCCTGGCCGTTCCTGTTCAAGAACTACAGCGTTCGCGACATCGCCGAATTCCTGGAAATCTACGGCCTGCCGCTGCGGGTGGGTAAATATCCGGTCAATGCCTCGCCACAGGAGAAGATGACGCTGCTGCGGGCGGTGGCCGGCATTGGCCACGACGCCGCCGGCATCATCCCCGCCGAGATGGAAATCGAATTCGTCGAGGCGGTCAAAGCCGGGCATGAGCCGTTCATGGCCTTCATCGAATGGTGCGAAAAGAGCATGTCCAAGGCGATCCTCGGCGGCACGCTCACCAGCCAGGCGGATGGTAAAACCAGCACCAATGCGCTGGGTAACGTGCATAACGACGTGCGCCATGATCTGCTGGTATCCGATGCGCGCCAGATCAATGGCACGCTCACCAGCCAGTTGGTGTACCCGCTGCTGGCACTGAACGGCAAGCTCGGCGACGGTGGCCTGCGTCGCTGCCCGCGCTTCCAGTTCGATGTCAGTGAGCCGGAAGACATGGCCTTGCTGGCTGACGCCTTGCCCAAGTTGGCCGGCGCCGGGGCGCAGATCCCGGTCAGCTACGTCAACGACAAGCTTAAAATCCCGCTGCCGGCAGCCGATGAGCCGGTGCTCGGCGCCAGCAAGCCGGCGGCACCAGCGCCAGGCGATGCCACGGCAGCGGCCCGGCTGGCTGCGCTCAAGGCACAACCCGGCTCAATGGCGGACCAGCTGGCAGACAGCCATGCTGACCAGCAGCTGATTACCGATGCGGCTGCGGCACTGTCGGCAGACTTCCAGAAGGTACTCGGCCCGCGCCTGGACGAACTGGTGGCGATCCTGGACGAAACGCAGGATTTGGCACTGTTCCGCGAGCGCTTGAATGAACTGCTGTCCGGCCACGCCGATGGCGTGCTGGTTGAAGCCTTGACCGCACAAAGCGTATCAGCCCGTCTGCTGGGGCTGTTCCGGGGTCAACGCTGATGGCGGCGCTGGCGGTCAATTTCGGCCTGGCGCCGGAACGGGCGCTGGCGTTCTTTCGTGGCAAGGGGCTCAAAGCCAGCTTCGACTGGCGCGACATGCTGCGCGAAGAGCATGACCGCAACTACACCGTGGCCAAGCTGCTGGACATGGACCTGCTGGCCGATGTGCGCGATGCGACGGATCGTGCGATGGCTGAGGGTAAAACGCTCAAGCAATTCCGCGACGAACTCATCCCGCTGCTGCAGGCCAAGGGCTGGTGGGGCAAGCAGGAAATGACCGACCCGGTTACCGGCGAGCAACGCCTGGTGCAGCTTGGTTCGGCTCGGCGGCTGCAGATCATCTACGACACCAACCTGAGCACCAGCTACGCCGCCGGCCGCTGGCAGAGCATCGTCGCCAACGCCGAACGGGCGCCGTATCTGCAATATTTCGCCATTGACGATGATCGCACCCGCGCGCAACACCTGGCATGGAACAAGACAATCCTGCGCTGGGATGATCCCTGGTGGCAAACTCATTACCCGCCGAATGGCTGGCGCTGCCGCTGCAGCGTGATCCAGCTGTCGGAACGGGATCTGCGCAAACTCGGCAAAACCGGGCCGGACGTCGCGCCGGCATCGCCCACCCGTGAATGGCTCAACCCGCGCACGGGTGAAGTCAGCCAGGTGCCGCAAGGGATCGATCCGGGTTGGGACTATCATCCTGGGCGCGACAGTGCCAAACATCTCGCCAAGCAGGCGCTAGTCAAGACCGGCACGGCACCCGCCGAACTGGGTAGCCAGGCATGGGCAGCGCTGGCGCCGGTGTTGCAGCCTGCGGTGAATCAGGCGTTTGGCCTGTGGGTGGACGAAGTGCTGGCCAGTGCTCAGGCAGCGGGCCGTGTCGCCGAGGTAGGCGTGCTGGCCGCCGAAGAAATCGCCTGGCTGACCGAGCGCGGCCAGGCGCCCATCAACGCCGGCATCCTGATCGAAGACCGGTTGTTGGTGGGCAAAAAGGCCGACCGCCATATCGAAGCAGGCAATGCCTTGTCCGCCGACGAATGGAAGCAATTGCCACTGATGCTGCAACAGCCGGAGCAGGTGTTGTGGGATGTGCACAACCAGACGCTGGTGTACGTGTTTGCGATGACAGACGATACCAGTAGCAAATTGGCTGTCGCCGTGAACTACAACCTGAAGAAGCAAGGCATCGCCAACGTGGCACGGACGGTATTCAAGGTGCCGAGTTATAACTTGCAAGACAGGGCGCAATACCAAGTGATTCGAACGGCAGGAGAATAAAGCGAGGGCGGCGGATGGCACAGTTTCCCGCGTACCACGTCCTGCTACCAGGGCAGGATCGTGCGCCCCCTTGGGCGGCGTCACCTCGCTTCAATTGGATTATAGCCCATGACCAACGTCAAAATCGATATCGATAATCAAGCCGTCACCGCAGCATTCAACCGCCTGCTGCAGCTGGGGCAAAACCCCAGGCCGGCACTGGAAGGCATTGGCGGTGAGCTGCTGAAGAACATCCAGCAAGGATTTGAGGCTGGCGTGTCGCCCTACGGCCAGAAGTGGGCGCCGCTCAAGCATCGTAGCGGCAAGCCGTTGCTTGACAGCGGCAAGCTGCACAACAGCATCAGTTATCGCGTTGTCGGTAATGCCGTCGAAATTGGCACTAACAGGCCATATGCCAAGGTGCATCAATTCGGCGCCGAGATTGAGCGAGCTGCGTACAGCAAGCAAATACGGCACCGTACCGACGCCAAAGGCAATTTACTGCGCACGAAGCTATTCGGTGGCAAAGGGCTGATTTTTGCCAAGGACAGCCATGCCAGGGCGCAAACCCGCTGGGTTGAAGTTGGTGCACACAAAATCGCGATTCCCGCTCGACCATTCCTGCCAACCGACGGCCTGCCGGATAGCTGGCGCGATGACGTCATTGATGTGGTCATGGACGTGATCCGCCGCCAAGTCGAGTAACATCGCCACAATCGCCCGCTATCGCATTGCCGCACCCGGCTGGCAAAATCCCCCGCGCCAAGTCATGCCGTGCGAATTTAACGGGGGTTTAACGGGGTGCAATCGATACGCGCATGCCGCGCCAGCACGCACATAATCGCTAACCGCCGTTAAAAGCCCCGCGCAAGCCTGCCGCCGATACTGGCGGCATGAACACGAAACCCACTGACGCCCGTCAACTTATCGCCCCGGTGGCCGCTACGCAGAATAGCGGCATGAAACCGAATCTCGCCGTCCTAACCGCCCAACTCGTTACCACCGGCAACAGCATCCAGCTGCTGCCGGCGGGTGAATTCCGCGCCAAAGATGGCCGGCCCGGCCCAGGCAAGAGCTGGAAGCTGGACTCCGCCATTGCTGCCCAGGTCATCGCATTGGCCGCTGCCCGCGCCAACGATTTCGTCATCGACTACGAACACCAGACCCTGCACACCGAAACCAACGGCCAACCAGCCCCGGCCGCCGGCTGGTTCGACGGGCTGGAGTGGCGCGATGGCCAGGGGCTGTATGCAACTGGTGTGCGCTGGACACAGCGTGCCCAGCAGATGATCGGCGACCAGGAATACCGCTATCTGTCGTCGGTGTTCAGCTACGACCAGAGCGGCCGCGTGCTGCAGCTGATGCACGCCGGCCTCACCAACAATCCGGCACTGGATGGCCTTGACCCGGTTGCCGCCCTGCGTTTTGCCCACCAAACCATCACCCCGGAGGAATCACCAATGGATCGTAAAGAGCTGCTGGCGCTGCTCGGCTTGCCCGACACCGCCAGCGATGAACAGATCAAGACAGGTATGGCGGCATTGAAAGCGCAAGCCGACAGCGCCGCCGGCCTGCAGACCGAAGTCGCCAGCCTGAAAGCCGCCACGCCTGACCCGGCCAAGTTTGTCCCGGTCGAGGTGATGAACGGTTTGCGCGCCGATGTCGCCGCGCTGACTGCACGTGTCAACGGTGACGAAGCCGACACCCTGATCAAGGGCGCGCTGGCCGATGGCCGCTTGCTGCCGGCGCAGGAACCGTGGGCCAAAGACCTGGCAAAAACCAATCTGGCCGCACTCAAGCAGTACATCGACACCGCGCAGCCGATCGCCGCGCTGCGTGGCCCGCAAACCGACGGCAAGCAACCGTCGAACGATAAACCCGGTCAGCTCAGTGACGTCGAGCTGGCCATCTGCCGCAACCTCGGTGTCAGCCAAGAGGCTTACACCAAGGCCAAGGTTTAAGGAGCCGACATGGCTGCATTGACCCAGGATCGCAAGACCACCCGCCGTTCCGGCCGCGACCTGTCGCTGCCGGTGGAGGCCGCTACCACTATTTACCAGGGCGCCATCGTTGTGGTGAACAGCAGCGGCAACGCTGTCAAAGGCGCTGCTGGCCAGAATGGCCTGCGTGCTGTCGGCATTGCCGAGGAGCCGGCAGTCAACCCCGGCGCTGCCGGTGCGGTTGCCGTGAAAGTGCGGCGTGGCGAGAGTTTTCTGTTCGCCAATGGCACCGGCGCCGATCTGCTGGCCCGCGCCGACATCGGCGCTACCTGTTATGTGATCGACGATCAGACCGTCGGTAAGACCAGTGGCTCCAGCTCCCGCTCGGTTGCCGGCATCGTGCGCGATGTCGATGCCGATGGGGTGTGGGTCGAGATTTAAGGGGGATCAGATGGAAATCAATTCGACCAACCTGCGTGCGCTGTTTGCCGCATTCAACGCCGCATTCCAGGGCGGCTTTGCCGGTGTCACGCCGCAGTGGAACCGCATCGCCACCATGGTGCCGTCTGGCACCGAAACCGAGGATTACGCCTGGCTTGGCGAATGGCCGAACCTGCGCGAATGGATCGGCGATCGCCAGGTGAAGAGCCTGTCGGCATCCAGCTATTCGATCAAGAATAAACCGTTCGAAAGCTCGGTCGGCATCAAGCGATCCAAGCTGGAAGACGACGTCTACGGCATCTACGGCCCGATGTTCACCGAGATGGGCCGCTCTGCTGCGGTTCACCCGGATCAACTGGTATTCGCGCTGCTGCTGGCTGGCTTCACTACTGCCTGCTACGACGGCCAGTATTTCTTCGATAGCGATCACCCGGTCGGCTCGGGCGTGGTCAGCAATGTGCAGGCGGGTGCAAGCAACCCGTGGTTCCTGCTCGACACCAGTCGTGCGCTCAAACCGCTGATCTACCAGAAGCGCAAGGATTACAAGTTCGTCGCCATGACCAAGGAAGAAGACGAAGCCGTGTTCATGCGCGACGAATACCGCTACGGCGTCGATGGGCGCGGCAACGTCGGCTTCGGTTTCTGGCAGATGGCGTTCGGCTCCAAGGCCACGCTGGATGCGACCAGCTTCAACGCCGCCTATGCCGCGATGATGGCGTTCCAGTCCGACCAGGGGCGTCCGCTGGGAATCAAACCGGATTTGCTGCTGGTTGGCCCGACCAATCGCGCCGCCGCGCTGGAAGTCGTGAAGGCCGAACGTGATGCTGCAGGTGCCACCAACATCAACAAGGATGCGGTGGAAGTACTGATCTGCCCGTGGCTGGCGTAACAGCCCGATGACTGCAGGGCGGCGTGCCGCCCTGTGGTGATCGCACCAGGACAAACCGAGGACATCATGGCCACCAGCAAAAAAACCCCCCAGGTCGAAACACCCGCAGATCCACAGCATGACTCTGCATCGGTGCAGGGCGATGTGGAATCCGTTCAGAAAGAGGCGACTCTCCGCTACCGCATTGCCGCCCGCAACCAGAATGGCTTCTGGCGTTGTGGCCGTAAATGGCATCCCGATGGCGTGGTGTTGACGCTCGACGAAATCGGCGGGCACGGGGTGTTGGCCACCTTGCAGGATGAGCCGATGTTGATCGTTCAACAGGTGGGGGCTGAACAATGACCATCACAGCCGCCATTTGCAACGACTACAAGCAGGCCTGCCTGGATGGTCTGCACCAGCCCGGCGACGTCTACAAAATCGCCCTCTATCTGATTACCGCCGCGATCGACAAAACCACCACGGCCTACACCGCCAGCGGTGAGGCCAGCGGTACCGGCTATACCGCCGGCGGGATGGTGCTGACGGGGCGTGTCACCGGGCTGTCCGGCGATACCGCTTATCTGACTTTCGCCGACCCGACGTTTACCGCCGTCACGCTCACCAACGTGCGCGGCGCATTGATTTACAACGCCAGCCGGGCCAATCGCGCGCTCGCGGTGCTGGATTTCGGTGCCGACCTGAGCCCGGTGAATGCCGACTTGCAGGTTGACCTGGTCAACGTCGCACCCGGCCAGATTCGCCTGAACTAAAGGAGCAGTCATGAGTGTCACGTTGGCCACAGGCAACGCTACCGGCGCCCCGAACGGCACCGCCATCGCTACCGATCAGATCGCCGGTGTGGAGCATCAGCTGGTAAAACTCGAATTTGGCCAGGCTGGATCTGCGACACCGGTCAGTAGCGCCAATCCGCTGCCGACCACGATTCCCGCTGCCGGCCTGGGCTCGCTCGCCGCTGTTCCGGCGGGTAGCACCAACGGCACGCCCATTGGTGCGCCACCAGCCGGGGCATCCGGTGTTCGCCTCTATTTGCCGGGCGGGGCCTCGGTGAGCTTCACCATTGCATCGGCGCAGCCTGCATCCGCGCCGGCCAATACGTTCACAGTCAGTAATTCGAGCACCGGGCCAAACTGGGACGAGCCGCTGAACGGCCAGAACCTGTATATCACCGCCATTGCCGGTGCACCGCTGTTTCGGTGGTGTTAAGCGATGACGACCCTTTACTCCAGCAACCTGGACGGCGCGACGGTAGGTTCGATAGCGCCGGGGTGGGCCAGCATCGGTGGCGGGTGGAAAGTAGGCACTAACCACCCGGTTAGTGGCGCCAATACTTTCGGGCCGGTGCCTGGACAAGACGGTGATCTGGCGGTCTACACCAGCGGCTCGACATCGCAGGCCAACCAATACTGGCAGGTGAGCTTTTATTACAGCGGCAGTAGTATCGGTTACCCGGCCCCGGTGTGTCGTTGCAGCGCAGACGGGCAGAACGGTTACATGGCGCTGCTGGACTACAACTCCGGCAAACTGTACCTATACGCCAGACTGGGCGGAACTTTCGTTGCGTTGACCTCTGCCAACGCGGGCATTGGTAACGGCCAGAACATTACCGTTGAAGTATCGGCGGTAGGCACGACCATCGAAGGCCGCGTGTGGCCTGTCAGCGGCTCACGCCCCACATCGCCCACTGTGTCGGCAACGCACGCCGGCTTGACAGCCGGTACAGTCGGCCTCTACTGGAGCAATCTTTATAGTGGAGGCTCCAGCGGCGCGGACAATCTGACGTGGGTAGATAGCATCGCTGCGGCCGCAACGTCGCTAGCGTTTACTGGGGCGCCGGCGACAGGAACGGCTGGCGTTGCGTCGAGCAACTTCACCGTTGCAGCCGACGGAACACCAAGTGGCAATGTCGTGGTCACCCCGAACGACGGCGGTGCCGGCGGTACATTCACGCCAGCGACAGTAACACTTACGCCTGCATCACAGTCGGCGACGTTCACCTATACCGCCGCGAGCGCAGGGGCGAAGACGATCAGTCTCACCAATAACGGCGGGCTGGCCAACCCTGCTTCGGTGACGTTCACGGCGGCGGCGACGGCAGCGACGGCTGTTACCTGGGGCAGCATCCCATCGAGCGGTACTACAGGTTATGCGACCAGTGCTTTCAATGTAGGTGTTAACGGTACGCTGTCCGGCAACGTGGTGGTCACACCGAGCGACGGTGGTGCCGGTGGCACATTCAGTCCTACCTACGTGACCCTCAACAGCGGCACGCCGACGGGTGCGTTCACTTACACGCCGGCGAGCGCAGGCAACAAGACCATCTCGCTCTCCAACAACAGCGGATTGTCGAACCCCTCCGGCACCACGATCTCGGTGTCGTCCAGCAGTGGCACTATTGCTGTGGACGATGCGAACATCACTTGGAGCCCGGCGAACTGGGACACGTTGAACATCGGCGACTACGGTGTCAGCGTCAAATCAAAACAGACCACGGCGTGCGGCGCTTATTTCAAATTCTCTGTGACCGGCACCACCAGTCTGTCGCTGGCACTGGATACGACACCGACAGCCGGATTCGGCAATGCCAATATGCCTCGACTGTTGTGGTTTGTTGGCGGTGGTGCGGCACAGTATGCCCAACCGACGGACGGCGCAACCAGCCTGACGCTGGCGACCGGGCTGACGGCAGGTAACACCTATGTGGTCGAAGTGTATCTGCTCGGCACCAACGAGCTGATGGGTGATCGCTGGGGCATCAATACGTTCAGCCCGACCAATGCGCTGCGTGTTGCGGGTATCACGATAGACGGTGGCGGCTCTGTGCTGGCTCACCCGCAAATCCACCCGAATAAGCTGGTGTTCTACGGCGACAGCATTATCGAGGGTGTGAGAGCTGCGGGCACGACCACCGAGCCTGGAGATCATGGACGCTCGGCGCCGTGGTTCGTTGGCCCGGCGATGAACTGCGAGTACGGGGTGATCGGCTACGGCGCGACAGGATGGTCGCAACCCGGCAGCGGCAATGTGCTCCCTCTGCCGAACGCCTGGAATTACCATTGCCTCAACCGCGCGCGTTCGCTGGCCGGCGTCGATTACCTGTTCGTAATGCTGGGCTACAACGGCGGCGCCACACAGGCCGAGGTGCAGAATTTCATCGCAGCCGTGCGCGCCGCATACCCGAGCCTGTGGATTTTCATCGTCTGCCCACCGTCCGGCCGCTCGTCGGCGAACATGATCGCTGCGGTCAGCGCGTACAAGGCTGTCAATCCCGGCGAGGCCCGTGTAGCCAGCATCGATTTCTCGGACCGCATCCGTATCACCAACTACTGCGCCACGGTAGGGCCAGCCAACTTTGAGACAGTGGACGGTGCGCATCCGTTCGAGTGGGCCAACGCCATGATTGCCGCCGCAATTGTCAGCAAGGCGCAGGCAGCCATTGGCGGTAGCGTTGCCCCGGCTGTCGTCAAGTTCTCCCCTCGCTTTGCGTGGAGAGGTAGATGAGCCTGTTGCTGCAGTTATTCAGTGGCCATGCATCCATGCCGGTTGTACCGCCGGTGACGGCCAGCCCGGCTGCTGTCAGCGCCGGCTATGGGCTGGCTGGTGCCACGGCCCAGCTGCAGCGACATCGCATAACCGTATCACCGTCACCGGTGGCGATGTCGGCGCAATCAGTGGTAGTCCTCGCCCGTTTGCAGGGTGCGCCAATGACAGCACAACCTTCGCCAGTGGTCATGATGGCTGAGCTTGGTCTGGCCCTGGGGCGTCTGGTACTGCCTATCGACCCAACTCGATACACCCACCGCGCCGCGATGGAAACGCGCTTCAGCGAGCTATCGCTGATCCAGCTGACCGACAGGATGGGAACAGGCCAGATCGACGACGCAGTGCTTGAGCGCGCCATCGTCGATGCCGGCATCTTGATCGACGGCAAATTGATGAGCCGCTATGCAGTGCCATTCACCTCGGTGCCGGCGCTGATCGAGCAACTGGCCAGCGATATCGCGTTTTATCGCCTGCACACCAATCCGCCGAAAGAGGTTGCCGGCCGCTACGACAACGCGCTGCGACTGCTGGATGCCATGGCCAGCGGCAGCATTTCCCTCGGGTTTGAGCAGCCACCGGCAGCGCTGGATGTGCAGTTCGCCAATGGCCGCGAGCGGGTGTTCGGCCGTGGCATGGGAGGCTTCTGATGCAGCTCGCGACGATCCTTGCCCACCTCAAAACCAACTGCCCGGCGTTGCGCCAGATAGGCGGTGCCGCTGAATTCTCGGCATTGCCGGATGCCGGCCCGCAGGCCGTACCGGCGGCGTTCGTGGTGCCGCTCGACGAGCATGCCGGCCGCAACCAGCTCGACACCGGCATATCGCAGCGGGTGGATGTCCGCTTCGGCGTGATTCTCGCAGTGCGCAACCTGCGCGACGGCCTTGGCGCCGCCGCCAACGATGATCTGGAAGCACTTCGTCGTGCGATCAAGGATGCCTTGCTCGGCTGGCGTCCGGCCGGTGCCGACGATGTCTGCACCTTTGGCGGCGGCCGCGTGCTGCAACTGGCCAACCAGGTGCTGTGGTGGCAGGACGATTTTTTAACCGCTTATTACGAACGAAAGGTGTGACGAAATGAGCCAGACCCAACCCCATTCCGGCGGCAGTTACGTGCTGGACCCGGCGACCGGCCAGCGCACGCTGGCCGAGGTGCCGACCGTCGATCATCCGGACGGCAATGCGCCGCGTCCGGCCGAGGAAAAGAAAGCCGATGAGCCGGTCGCTGACGATCCGGCCGCCGGCAAACGTGGCCGTAAAGGAGACTGATCATGGCTCGCTTTTGGAAGAACAAGGCCATCCTGGCCAAGACTGAAACCACCTATGGCACCGATGCCGTGCCGACTGGCGCGGCAAATGCCCTGGTGACCACCAATTTCCAGATCAGCCCGCTGAAGACCATTACCGTCGAGCGCGAGGTGGATCTGCCGTACATGGGCGCGCGACCGTCAATCCCGGTTGCGGCCAATATGGAAATGTCGTTCGGCGTCGAGCTGGCGCCGTCCGGTACCGCCGGCACCGCGCCAGCCTGGGGTGTGTTGCTGCGTGCTTGCGGCTTTGCCGAAACCACTGTTGCCAGTACTTCGGTGGCCTACAACCCGATTTCGACCGGCCACGAGTCGCTGACGCTGTACGCCAACATCGACGGCAAGAATCACAAGATGCTTGGCGCACGCGGCACCGTGTCGTTCAAGTTCAACGCCAAACAGGTGCCGATGCTGGAATTCACTTTCCAGGGCTTGTGGGTCCTGGCCACCGATACCGTGCTGCCGGCCGTGACCACCACCGCCTGGAAAGCGCCGCTGCCGGTCAACAACGAGAACACCGGCGCATTCAGCCTGCACGGCTACAGCGCCAAGCTGTACGCGTTCGATCAGGCGATCAATAACCAGATCGTCTATCGCAACATCGTCGGCGCCGAAGACATTCTGCAGACCGATCGCAAAGGCAGCGGCTCGATCACCATCGAAGACCCTTTGATGGCAGCAAAAGACTATTTCACTGCCATCAAGAATGCCGTCGCCGGTGCATTCACCGTGACCCATGGCACCGTCGCCGGCGCCAAGGTCAAGATCGATGCCAATCTGGAACTGAATGAGCCGAACTATGGCCAGGAAGACGGTATCACCACCCTCAAGATGTCCGCCAAAGCCGTGCCCGTAGCCGGCAATGACGAACTGATCATCACTTGCCTGTAAGGATTCAACCCATGTTCAAGATTGTTCGTAGCAACGTCATTTTGTGGCCAGTATCGATCGAATTGCCTGTCGATGGCGGCGAAATGCAGGCCGTCGAAAGCCAGGTCAAATTCAAGCGCCTGCCTGAGGCGGAATATTTGGCGCTGATCGAACAGCACAAGCCCGACGACAACGCGCCGTATTCGATGGTTTTGCAGTCCGACGCTGCCGTACTGCGCGAAGTTGTGGTCGATTGGCCCGATCTGGCCGATGAGGACGGCAATCCGCTGGCGTTCAGCCAGGCGCATCTCGCGCAGATGCTGACCGGGCCGGACGGCCGATGCATCAGCATGGGCTTGTTCAAGGCCTACAACGAAATCCGTTTCGGCTCCCGGCAAAAAAACTGACCGAGGCCGCCCGCCACTGGGCGGCCGTGAGACGCGGAAAAACCGCCACGCCTATCGATTACGACAGCGTGGCGGCGGAATTCAGGATGCTGGGCGTGGCAAACGCGGCCGGTGTGATGGGCGAGAAGCCGCAGGAAGACGACGGCTTCGAACTCTGGCAGGAAAACGCCGCCGTGTTCAACGCTTTCACCTGCCTGAGCACTCAGTGGCGAATGCTTGCAGGCATGGCCGGCGTGGCTTACCAGGGTTTGGACTATCAGGCGATACCCACCGTGCTGCGGATGTTGAGCCTGCCGGAACTGCCCGACACCTTTAACGACCTGCGCGCCATGGAACTGGCCGCTCTGCCAATACTGAACAGCTGACATGAGCCAATCCTACGAACTGGGCATACGCATCACCGCCGATGGGCGAATCCTGACCGCCGAAATCAAGCGCGGAGAGGAATCGCTCAAGGCACTCGGTGCGACTGCGCAGCAGGCTGGCGCACAGACGGCTGCAGCACTCGGCAGCATTGACAAACCTGCTGAAGCCCTCAATGCAACGCTGAAACGTACCGGCATGTCTGCCGCGCAAACCGCTGCTGCACTACGCGGCGTACCGGCGCAATTCACCGATATTGTCACCAGCCTGGCATCCGGCCAGGCTCCACTGACCGTATTGTTGCAGCAAGGCGGCCAGTTGAAAGACATGTTCGGCGGTGTCGGGCCGGCTGCCCGCGCCCTGGGCGGTTATGTCGCCGGGTTGGTGACCCCGCTCACCGTCAGCGCGGCGGCTGCAGCGGCGCTGGGTTATGCCTTCTATTCGGCGCAGTCCGAAGCCGACGAATTCAGGAAAAACCTGATCCTCACCGGCAACGTTTCCGGCCTCACCGTCAACCGTTTTCAGGAAATGGCCGCCGCGCTGGGCGATATGTCCGGCATCACCCGTGGCGCTGCCGCCGAAGCGCTCACCACCATGGCCGCCTCCGGCAACATCAGCGCCGCATCGATCCAGAACCTGACTCAAGCTGCGCTGCAGATGGAACGTGCCGGTGGCCCGGCAGTAGCCGATACCGTAAAACAATTCGAAGATCTGGGCAAGAAACCCGTCGAGGCCTCGCTGGCGCTGAGCGCCCAGACCCACTACCTGACGCTGGCCGTCTACGAGCAGATCAAGTCGCTGCAGGATCAAGGCAAGACCAGCGAAGCCGCCGCCGTGGCGCAAAAGGCCTGGGCGGACGCCATCGAACAGCGCGTGCCAAAGATGGTCAAGGACCTCGGCTATCTGGAAACCGCATGGGATAACCTCAAGCGTAGCGCTGCCGGTGCGTGGGACTTCATGAAGGACATCGGCCGCGACGCTACTGCGGCCGAACAGGTGGCATCGCTAAGACTCAGGATTGCCGAAGCGGATAAAAGTATTGCCGCCGGATCGATCAACTCCAACCGGCTATTGCAGCAGCGTGTGCAATGGCAGCAGGAACTGAACGAAAAACTGGCCACGACTGCCGCCGAGGAAAAAGCCGCCGGAGAAGAGGCCGCCCGGCAGAAAAAGAATGACCGCTCCGTTGAAGTGAATGCCCACTGGGACAAGGTTATTTCTGCCCAGCGCAGCAATCGGCAGAAATATGCCGACGAGCTGAAAAAGCTGGATGCCGACCGCGCCGCCGATCTGGTCAGCGAAGAGAAATACCTGACCACCAAAGCGTCGTTGGCCCGGCAATACGCAGACAAGGGCGGCAAGAAAGACGCAGACAAAGCCGCGCGCGAAGCTGCCATCGAACAGCGCAAGCTGGATGATCTGCTGGCACTGGGTGCCGGCGAGGCACGCGCCTATGCGGAAAATATGGCGCTGCTGCAGAAATATGCGCTGAGCCATACCAAAACATTGCAGGAAGGCACACCGGAGCTGGAGCGCTACCGCGCTGCAGTGATCAAGCAGATTGCCGCCAACACGGCTGCCGGCAAAGCCTGGCACGAATCCTCTGAAGCCGCCAAAGAGGCAAATCACAGCCTGGTGGAATGGCAGGCGGCACACAAAAATCAGGTGGATCGGATTGCCGACGAAACGGCGGCCATCGGCCAGTCGGCCGAAGCGCGCAAGATTGCCATTGCCCTGCAACAAATCGATGCCGAGGCCAAGCAGAAAAGCGCCGCGCTGAGTCTCAAGCTCTCGGCAGCCGAACGCGAAGCCGCAGAAGCGGCGATTAAGGCCGAGCGCGACAAACAAAAAGCGCTGGTCGATACCGACCTGCGACGCCAGCAAGCACTGGCCGGCGCCTACCAGCTGGAACAAGAAAACCGCCGTTTCGCCGCCGAATCGATTTTCGATGAACAGGCGCGCGCCCAGGCGCTGCTCGACATCGATGCCGCAACCTGGCGCGATCGTATCGCCCTGACCGCCGCAGGCACGGCCGAGCGCCAGCGGCTGGAGGCCGCGTTCCAGCAGTGGTATGCCAATCAGTTGGCCAAACCGGCCATCGACAACGTGCGCAACATCGTTGGCAGCATGGACCGCACCTTCCACGACGGTTTCACCCACATGCTCGAGCAGGGCAAAACCGATTGGACCGCGTTCAGCAAATCGTTGGCCAATACCTTCAAGACGCTGGTCGCCGATCAGATTTACAAAATGACCATCGGCAAGGTGATCGCCAACGTCGCCGATGCCGTTGTCGGCGGCACCGGCACGGCCGGCGCCGGTGGCGCTGCCGGCAGCGCCGCCCAGGTTGTCGGCGCCGCGCAGCAGGGAATGAGCTACGCCTCGATGGCGAAGACCGCCTATGCCATGTACAGCGGGTATTCGGCATCCGGCGGCGCGGCGGGGCTGGGGCAAGCGTTCATTGCCGGCGGCAATATGACCGCCGCCGAAGCCGCAGCCGCTGCCAATGCTTATTCGACGGCCGGCATGTCGGGCACCGCCAGCGCCATCCAGGCGGGGCAATATGCCAGTACGGTCGGTGTCGCCAGCAGCGGCGGCGCCAGCACCGCAGCGGGGGCGGCCGGAGTGACCGAAGCCGGTGGCGCGACCGCTGGCGGCGCGAGTGCAAGCGCGGGCGCGGCCGGCGGCAGTGGCGCCAGCTCCGGCCTGGCGGCAGCCGGCTGGGTGGCCGCCATCATCGCCGCCATCTACACCGGTTTCGAATGGCAGAAACGCGGCTGGTTCAACGACAACAACCGTGGCGGCTACTGGAAAGAAGGCATCGAGGTCCTGAAAAAAGGCTACAGCCAGTACGACCGGCTGTTCGGCATCAACCGCTTCACCAATCAAGACGCCACCGGCATCACCGGCAGCTTCAGCACCGATGGCTTCGAGGGCCAGACTTATCAGGACAAATCGCGCAAGGGCGGCACCTTCCGAAGCGACAAACGCTGGACCGACTACAGCGCGGTCAGCACCGATATGGACGCCTGGCTCGACAGCCTGATGCGCCAGACCGTCACCGGCGTGCAGACCACCGCCAAGACACTCGGTCTGGAAACCGAGAAGGCGGTGCAAGGCTATATGCACACCTTCCAGCTGCAACTCTCGGAAAATGGCTCATTTGACAAGGCCGGCGAAAAAATTGCCGGCGAACTGAGCAAGGTCAGCGACGAACTGGCCACCCGCCTGCTGCCCAACATCGGCGATTTCAAACGTGCCAGCGAAACCGCCAGCCAGACGCTGGAACGCCTGAGCAGCGAATTCAAAACCACCGACGCCGTGCTGCAGCTGCTGGGCAAGACGGCAGAACAAGCCTTCGGCGGTGCCGGCATCGCCTCGGCCACCGCGCGCGAACGCCTGATCGACTACGCCGGCGGCATGGATCAGCTGACCAGCAAGACGGCCAGTTTCTTCGATCATTACTACAGCGAGCAGGAACGCACCCAGAAGGCGGCCGAATTTGCCCAGCAGCGAATCAACACCGCGTTTGGCGAATTGGGCATCGCCGTGCCCAAAACCGCCGCCGAATTCCGCAACCTGGTCACCGCGCAGGATCTGAACACCGATGCCGGCGCCAAGCTGTTCAACCAGCTGCTGGATCTGGAAGGCGCGTTTTACAGCACGCAGCAGGCGGTCGATGCGGCTGCCGCAGCCGAACGCGCGCCGGCAGAGGCTGCCCGTGCGGCCAGCGATACCGCACGCGGCCAGCAATCCGGCCTGTTTGACCGCTATGCCACCGACGCGCAGAAGCTGGCGCAGGCGCAGCAGCAGCTGACCGATGCCTTCGGCGCGTATGGCATGACCGTACCCAAGACCCGTGCCGATTTCCTGGCTCTGGCCCAGGCGCAAGATCCGTTGACCGAGTCCGGTCAGAAGGCGCTCGCCGCGCTCGACAAGCTGAGCGGCGCCTTTGACATCGTCAGCGCCAGCGCCACCACCACCGCCGACAAACAGATCGCCGCGCTGCAGCGCGTCACCGCGCAGATGGATCAGGTCGCCAGCTACAAGGCCGGCATCGGCCAGGCGCAGTTCGACATCCGCAGCAAACTGCCGTCGTTCAACGCCGTCGGCTACTACGCCGACCAGGGCAACAAGCTGCGCAGCCAGCTGGCCGGCGCCGGCAGCATCGAGCAGCGCCTCGGCATTGGCGATCAGCTCAAGACCAGCATCCTCGCCCGCTATCAGGCCGAGCAGGATGCCATCGGCAAAACCCGCGACGCGGCGCGCAGCGATTTCGAGGCGCGCCGTCAGGATGCCCAGAAGCTGCTGCAGCTGCAACAGCAAAGCGCCCAGACCCAGCAGCAGAGCGCGCGGCAATGGAACGACGCCATGCTGCGGCTGCGCGAGTATGCGCAATCGCTGCTGCTATCCGACGCCAGCCCGCTGTCTCCCGAAGCCCGGCTGGCCGAATCCGGCAGCCAGTACAACGCCATGCTGCAGCGGGCCAAGGGCGGCGATGCCGATGCCGCCGGCCAGCTGCAGGGCAACGCCCAGGCCTACCTCGCCGCCGCGCGCGACTACTACGCCAGCGGCAGCGGCTACAGCGCGATCTTTGACCAGGTGCAAAGCGGCATCGCCAGCCTCGGCAGCGCCGCGCAGAGCAGCGCCGCGCTCGATGCGGCGTTCCAGCAGCAAACCACCGCGTATCAGCAGCAAGCGCTGGCACTGGATCAGCAGTGGCAGCAGATGTGGGCCGATCAGTCGCGTGATTGGCAGCAGGAAGATGCCGGCCTGGCACAGCAGACCATCGACGAACTGGACGATCTGCAGCGCCAGGCCGATACCTGGAATGAGGAGCTGAAACAGCAGCTGCAGGAACAGGCGCTCAATGGCGTGCGCCAGACCGAGCTGCTGGGCGACGTGGCGCGCAATACCGAGAATCTCGACACCCGCATCGGCGCCGCCATCGCCGGCGCAATGAGCGCGCTGCAGGCGCAGGTCAACGCGCTGACCAACATCCAGGCCAAGGCCAGTACCGATATGACGGCACTGCAGGGACAGAACAACGATCTGCTCTACAGCATCGAGCGCATCTCAAGGATGGAGGCGCTGTGATGGCCCAATACGCCTACAGCATTGAATTCGGTCACTACAACCCGGCCAGTGGCTTGGTGGAAACCGGCTACGCCAGCAGCAAGGGCTTCACCGGCCTGCCGGGCGATACCCCGGCCGAGCAGCATTTCCCCGGCAGGCTGAAACAGGCCGGGCTGCTGCGGCGCGAAGTGTTCGGCGATCGCACCACCGGCGGCGCCGGCCGCAACACCGCTGGCGAATCGCTGCTGGTCAACATCGATGGTCATTACGACGCGCTGATCGAGCACGGCTTCGACGGCCGCGCCGTGGTGATCCGTTACGGCCAGATCGGCAGCGCCTATCCGGCGACGTGGATCACCGTGTTTACCGGCACCCTGCAGCAGGCGCTGATCGACACCAAAACCGTGACGCTGCGGCTGCGCGATAAGCAGGCACTGCTGGCCGACAAACCGATCTCGACCAGCACCTATGCCGGCGACAATGCGTTGCCGGCCGGGGTGGAAGGCAGCGCCGCCGACCTCAAGGCCAAGCGCAAGCCGCGCCTGTGGGGCACGGCGAAGAACTTCGCCGCGCCGTGCGTCAATACCAGCAAACTGATTTACCAGCTCAGCGACAGCGCCATTGTTAGCGCCAGCGCCTACGACAAGCGCGTGGCGCTGACCCGTGGCAGCGATTACAGCTCGCTGGCCGATCTGCTGGCCAACGCCCCGAGTGCCGGCTATTTCCGCGTCTGGCTCGCTGGCGGCCTGATCCGGCTCGGCAGCAAACCGCTGCAGCTGACCTGCGACGCCAGCGAGGGCGCGACTGCCGCCGATCGCTGCCCGGCTGCGATCATGCAACGCATCGCCACCGGCCCCGGCGGGCTGGCCAGCGGCGACATCGCGGCCGCCGACGTGGCCACCCTGGCCAGCGCCGCGCCGGGCGAATGCGGCCTGTGGTGCGGCGGCGACGAGACCGTCGGCGCGGTACTGACGCGCTTCGCCAACAGCTGTGGCGCCTGGTGGGGCATCGATGCGCTGGGCAGCTTGCGCATGCGCCAGCTGGCCGCGCCCAGCGGCAGCGCGGTATTGACGCTGACCCAGCGCAATGTGGTGTCGCTGGAGCCGATCGCCGCCAACGACGACGGCAAAGGCCTGCCGCCGTATCGCACCGAAGTCAGTTATGCGTTGAACCACACCGTGCAGGCCGAAGTCGCCGGCAGCGTTTCTGCCGCCGATGCCACTTGGGCAGCGCTGCAATGGCGCAGCGCCAGCGCAACCGACCCAATCGTCCAGACCCAACACCCGCTGGCGCCGGTGCGCCAGGTCGAAAGCCTGTATATCAACGAAGCATCGGCCCAGGCCGAGGCCACTCGCCAGCAGTCGCTGCACGGCGCCGGCCGGCTGTGGCTGTCGCTCGCCATCCGCCTGCGCCCAGCCGATCTGGCGGCGCTGGATATCGGCGTCGAACTGCGCCTCGAGCACCCGCGCCTTGGCTTGGCCAGCGGCCGTAACTTCATCGTCATGGGCCTGTTGCCCGATCTGGCGCGCAACCGCGCCGAACTGATTCTGTGGGGCTGACATGCAGAACATCATCCTCGCTTTCCCAAACCGCGCCGATGTGGCCAGCTTCAGCGGCGGCAGCTGGCGTGCCGGCAAACTGCCCGCCAACCTGACCGATCGGGATTTGAGTCTGGTGGCACGCAGCACCAACGCCACACCTGCCAGTAGTCAGTTGGTGGCAGCGCTGGACAAAGGGCGCTCGATCCGTGTGGTGGCGCTGCTCAATCACAACCTGACGCTCGACGCCCGCTACCGCCTGCGCATCAGCGACGCCAGCGACTTCAGCAATCTGCTGTACGACAGCGGCTGGACCGATGTCTGGCCGGTGATGTACGCCTGGGATGCGCTGGAATGGCAGGATGACAACTGGTGGTCGGGCCGACCCAGCGAAGAAGACCTGGCGAAATACCCGCGCCATCTGATTCACGTGCTGCCGGCGGCGGCGCTGGGTAAATACGTCTGGATCGAACTCGACGACAACGCCAACCCGGCCGGCTACATCGAAGCGGCGCGGCTGGTGATTGCCGGCCATTGGCAGCCGCGCTGGAATCGCAGCTGGGGCGAGACGATCAGTATCAAGTCGCTGACGCGGATGGAAGAGGTACCCAGCGGCGCCCGCTATTACGACATCGTCCCGAATCGTCGTGGCTATGCCTTCGCACTCGATTGGCTGAGCCAGTCCGAGGCCTGGGGCCGTGCGTTCGAACTGATGCGCGAGGCCGACATCCACGGCGAAATCCTGCTGATCCCGGATGCAGACGACACCCTGAATCTGTATCGGTCGGCGTTCTACGCCACCCTGGCCAAGCTCGATCCGATCCGCCACCCGAATTTCGCGCAATACCAGCACGCTTACGAACTGGAGGAAATCCTGTAATGGCAAATGCAATCACCGTCAACGGCCACACCTGGCGCGACGACGCTCACCCCACGCAAGGCATGGACAACGGCGGGTTCCGCACGCGGTTGTTTCTCATGCTCAGCGACACGCTGGTGGAAATCGATTCCCGCCTCACCGCTGGCCAGGCCAGTCTGAACGGCATCATTGCCACAGCCAACACGGCTATCAACGCCTCAGTAGCGGCTGCCGCAAGCAGCGAAGATCAGGCCGACACCCAACGGATCGCCGCCGCTGCCAGTGCCAGCGCCGCCGCCGCCAGCGCCGCCACCGCAGTCAATGCGCCCGGCACACAGGCGACGTCGGCAACCAGCATGACCATCGGCACCGGCAGTCAGTCATTCACGCTGCAACAGACCGGCAAAGCCTTTACGGCGGGCCAGTGGGTCAATCTCATCGACAGCGCCAACCCGGCCACAAACTATATGGCGGGAGCAATCACCGCCTATAACGCCGGCACGGGCGCAATGACGGTCAACGTGGTCATGACCGGCGGTACCGGCACGTTGGCGAGCTGGGTAGTGGTGGCAGCGACCGCGTTTACGCAAACGCCGGCGTTCGGCGGGCGCTCGGCGCGATCCTCAAACACCGCGCTCGTTGGCAGCGATATCGGCAAGCTGATCGACATCACCAGCGGCACCTTTACCCAGACGTTTGTTGCAGCCGCCACGCTCGGCCCGAACTGGTATTGCACCGTGCGCAACAGTGGTACAGGTGACATCACGCTCGACCCGAACGGCAGCGAGCTGATTGACGGGCTGACCAGCTATGTCATGTATCCCGGCGAAGCGCGGTTGATCATGTGCGACGGTACAGGGTTTTATTCGTTGGTGATGGCGTCGTTTTACAAAGTCTTCACGACCACCGGGCCGTTCGTCAAACCGCCCGGTTACAACCGATTCCAGGGGCTGCTCTGGGGCGCAGGCGGCGGCGGGAACGCCGGCTACGGCGGCAATGGCGGCAGCTGTGTGCCGTTTGACCTGTCGGCAGCGGATTTCGCTGCGTCTCAAACGTTCACCGTCGGCGCCGGCGGCGCAGTCGGCTCCGCTGGCGGCGTGACCAGCTTACTGTCCATCAGTAGCGGATCGGCCGGCAAAGGCAACACCTACGGATCGTATGGTTATGGCAGGGACTATGTATCCGGCCCACTCGCCCCGAACCGCATTGGCGGAGCCTACAACTCTACCACATCGATTTACGGTGATTATGGCGGCGGGCTAGGTCTGAGTACGATCGGCTCGGCACCCAGCGTTGGTCACTCGATTTTTGGTGGCGCAGGCGGTGTTACGGGCGCACCGGCCAGTACGTCTGTATTCGGTGGGCAAGGTGGCGTGGGTGCCGGCAATGGCACCGCTCCTGGTGGCGGTGGCGGCTCTACTGGCGCAGGCGCCCGTGGCGAAATCCGACTGTGGGGAGTGATTTAAATGCGCGCACATATTATTGAGTCAGGCGTGGTGGTCAACACCGTCGAAGTGGATGCGCTCGACGTGATACCGGGGCTGGTAGCGGCGATTGGCAGCGAGGGCATCGGCTGGCATTACGCCGCCGGTCATTTCAGCCCGCCGCCGCCACCTGTCATTGATCGCGCCGCATTGACCGCCGACATCGATCGCCGCGCCGATGCGCTACGGCTGGCGATTGTCGGGGATCCGGTGCGGGTCGAGGAATACCGTCTGGCGCGCGACGAAGCGACCGCCTACATCGCCGCCAACTACACCGGCACCGTGCCGCCCACCGTGCAGGCTTGGGCCACCGCGAAGAACTGGACAGCCAAACAGGCCGCAGACGACATCGCCGCCACCGCTCAAGCGTGGGAATCCGCGCTGTACGCGATCCGCTCGATCCGCCTGATCGGCAAAGAGGCGGTGCGCGGCGCTGCTACCGATGCCGCTGCGCAGACGGCCTACGCCACGACGCTGGCCCAATTGGCCGCGATTGGGGGATAAGCATGCCCATCCAACTGCTTTACAGCCGCAGCCGCCACCTCAGCAGTGCCGTCATCCGTTTGGCCACTTGGGGCGATTTCTCACACGTCGCCCAGATCGACGGGCCGAAGGTGATCGAATCGGTGTTCCGCGACGGTGTGCGTGAAGACTCATTGGACAACGCCATCGGCCGCGCCAGCCGCTGGGCCATCGTCGAATATCCGCACCGCAACCCGGCCGCCATGATCGCCGCCGCGCGCTCACAGATCGGCAAACCCTACGACAAGACCGGCGCACTCGGCCTCGGCCTGCATCGTGACTGGCAGCAGGACGACGCCTGGTGGTGCAGCGAGTTGGTGCCGTGGGCAGCGGCGCAGGCGGGTGAGCCGTGGTTTCAACCGAAAGCAATCCACCGCATCACCCCACAACATTTATGGATGCGCCACGGCAGGATTGTGGCGAGTAACTGATGAAGAGAGGGCGACGGTGGTTTGGTTGCACCCATCCCACCGCCTCCCAGCCCACAGCGTACTCCTGTAAGCCAGGCCAAGGCCCTCTGCCATGTCGACACGGCAGCGGAAGCCTAGCAGGCGATTTGACACAATGCAAAAGGCTTGCAGAATAAATGTCACAACCCATCATCCCATGGCTGGGCGGCAAGCGCCGTCTGGCTGACAAACTCATTCCGCTGTTTCCGGCTCATGATTGCTACGTCGAAGTGTTCTGCGGCGGTGCCGCACTGTATTTCCTGCGGCCGATGCCAGCGTCGGTTGAAGTGCTCAACGACATCAATGGCGAGCTGATCAACCTATATAGAGTGGTGCAGCATCACCTGGAAGAATTCTTGCGCCAGTTCAAGTGGGCGCTCACCAGCCGCCAGGTGTTCAAATGGCTGCAGCAAACCCGGACGGAAACGCTCACCGATATCCAGCGTGCAGCGCGATTCTTCTACCTGCAGCAGCATGCATTCGGTGGCAAAGTAGACGGCCAGAACTTCGGCACAGCCACCACCACGCCGTCCATCAATCTGTTGCGTATTGAGGAAAACCTGAGCGCAGCCCATTTGCGCCTGGCTGGCGGCACGTATGTCGAGAATCTGCCTTGGTACGAATGCTGGGAAAAATACGATCGCCCGCACACCTTCTTATACTGCGATCCCCCATACTGGCAGACCGAAGGCTACGGCGTGCCATTCGAATTCCACGAATATGAATGCATGGCAGAAATGATGCGCAAGGCCAAAGGCAAGGTAATGATCAGCATCAACGACCATCCCGACATTCGCCGCGCCTTCGACGGTATGCACATGCTCACGCTCGACATCAAATACGCCGTGGCCAATACTCACGGCAAACCGGAAACCAGCCGCGAGCTGGTGATTACCAACTGGGACACCCAGTTCTCGGGCGGGTTGTTCTGACGCACCAAATGAAACGGCCCGCAAACCGGGCCGTATTTCATGAATCGTGCAAATTTCTTTTATTGACTGCAAAATCGCGCAACGTCATTTATCGCGCAAATCAGCGCCAATTATCGCGGCGCGCTACAGGCTGGACGATGCCGGCCAGCAGGCCGAGCCGTTC
>WBZP01000779.1_pt1 | contig 41607 bp, 32 predicted proteins | sample 5204301 | NCBI WGS metagenome assembly WBZP01 (sample SAMN12412401, study PRJNA552823) | activated sludge metagenome | isolation source: activated sludge from nitrification reactor of wastewater treatment plant... | place: USA: Pennsylvania | collected 2017
GTTGTTGCAACCGGTCAATATCACGCCGGTTTCGCCGCAACTGGCGGAAACCAGGTTGTTCATTCCGGGTGCTGGCCCCATCACGCCATCCCTGTACGAATTCAATCCGCTGTTCGTGCGGGATCGGCCCATGCTCTTTTTCTCGGGGCTGGGCGGCAATCAGGACACCTGGGGCGATGAACTGATCGTCTCCGGCCTGACGGAGCGGTTCTCCTACAGCCTTGGCCAATTCAGCTATCAGAGCAATGGCTACCGGGATAATAACGATCTGAAGAATGATCTCTACAATCTGTTCGCACAGGTTGCGGTCACTCCGGATTTAAATCTTCAGGTCGAATATCGACATCGCGAAACGGCGACTGGCGATCTTGCCTCCAGGTTTGATGGCACATTCCATCTTTTTGAGCGCAGGGAGATCAATCAGGATACCGCTCGCGTGGGAGCGCGTTATTCGCTGTCGCCCCAAACCAATATTATTGCTTCCGTTATTTATACGGATCGAGATGAAATTACAAGTTATCCCAATGTCAATTTAAATATTGGAATCAAGAATCAAGGTTATCAAGCGGAAGTCCAAGTGTTGCAAAAGGCCAGCGACTTTAGTTTGATTTCCGGTTTCGGCACCTATACGCTTGATGTTAATTCTATTGGTTTTGAATCGTCGGATCGAGTCGAACGGGAAATAGTCTACGGTTATGCCAATATCAAGTGGCCAAAAAATTTAACCTGGACCGTAGGTTTGAGCTATCAATCCGACGAGAATTCAACATTAAACCTCAATGAGTTGAATCCAAAATTTGGAGTTCAGTGGGCGATCAATGATCATTTGTCCCTGCGAGCAGCCGCGTTTCAGGTGGTCAGACGCACCTATCAAATTGAGCAAACCATTGAGCCGACGCAAGTCGCCGGATTCAATCAATTTTTTGATGATTTAGACATGACGTTATCCAAGAACTACGGCTTGGGTCTCAATGTTCGATTCAGCAAGCAGCTTTATGGAGGTATGGAAGCAGTCAGACGGGATCTCGAAGTGCCGGTTGGTTCGCAAGAATCAGAACCTTTTGAAATAGAGAAAGATCAGGAGGATAACTATCAAGCCTATTTATATTGGTTACCGAACCAGCGATGGGTGGTCACGGCGGCATGGCGTTATGAAGGGTTCAAGCTTCAGGAAGGCCAATATCTTCGGCAATTGTATTTTCAGACTCCGGTCGAGCTGAAAACAACCAGTATTCCCTTGGGTATTCGCTACTTTGACCCATCCGGTTTCTTTGCGGGACTGGGCGTAACCTACGTGAAGCAGGATATCCAAACTCTTGATCCAGGGGCATTGACCGCCCTGCCGGCCCAGAACGAGGATTTCGTCTTGGTGGATGCCAACTTGGGGTATCGCCTGCCCAATCGCTGGGGGATTGTCGCCCTTGAAGCCAGGAACCTGTTCGATCAGCAATTTTATTTTCAAGACTACAGTTTTCAATCGGTGGCTGATGCCGTGAATCCTCGATTTATCCCGGAGCGAACCCTGTATGCGCGGTTTGTTCTTAATTTTTAGTTCACAACCAAGGAGAAAGCCCCATGAAGTTGACTGGCGTTGAAGTGCCCTTTCAAACCCTGTTCAAGCTGGAACCCAATACGGTTTTAGCGGTGATCTCGGATGATAAAGGCGAGATAAGAATGGTAAAAGTAGATCATGATTCCATCACCAAGGATGAATCTTTTTTAAGAGTGGCTGGCGGTTGTTTTGTGCGTGTTGGTGGTCAGTTAGTATGGGTAAATCCATGCCCGTATTGAGAGTATTGAGATAACATCTTGCCGAAGTTCCAAACTCCATTAATCCTGCCGGCGACTATCGTTGCGGTAGTCGCCTTCGGGATTACCCTCCTTCTCTCCAACCTGTCTTTTTTTTCCTTCCTCGAACTGAAAGGACTCGATTTTTTATTTACATTGCGCGGCCCTCTGTCTCCCCCTGACTCAATTGTCATCGTCGCCATCGACGAGCCCTCCATGGCCGAGATCGGGCGACAATGGCCCTGGCCGCGCAGCCTTCATGCCCAATTGATCCAACAACTTAACCAGGCTGGCGCCAAGGTCATCGGCTTTGACATCCTGTTTTCGGAGCCTTCGGAACCCGGCGAGGATCAGGCTTTTGCCCGTGCCCTGCAAGAAAGAAAAAACGTGGTGCTGGTCAGCGCCCTGTCGGTGGTGAACGATCCCCTGTTCCGCCACACCATCCGAATCGACCCTATTCCCGCGTTTCGGGATGCCGCCACGGTGGGCAGTCCGCTGGTTAGTATCGATGCGGATGGAACCGTGCGGCGGGTGCGCTTGCTGGCCCCGGACATGCCGTCGTTTGCCTTGCAGGTCGTCAGGCGCTATCTGGAGAAGCCGGCGCCGGGAACCGCAGTGGCAACCGAAGCGAAGTGGCTCAAGCAAAGGGATTTATTGCAGGAGGTGCTGATCGATTACCTGGGACCGCCGAAGACGGTCAAGACGGTTTCGTACTCCCAGGCTCTCGATTACGAGCGGATGCTGCCGCCCGGGATTTTTGCTGGCAAGATCGTGCTGGTGGGCCGCTTGCTGGAAGCAATCCCCGAACCGCAACGCCTTTCGGGCGATACTTTCCTCACGCCGTTTTCCTGGGTTGCCGAGAGTCCTTCTGCGGGGGTCGAAATTCAGGCCAACATCATCAGCAATGTTCTCGAAGGGCGGTTCGTCACCGAACTCGGCAAGCCCAGGCAGTTGACCCTGCTGCTGGCCTCGATATTGGTCGCGAGTTTGCTTCTCGCAACACTCAAACCGGTTACCGCCTTGATCGTGACGGTTGTTCTGGGGGGTGTATTGATGACAGTCGCTGACGTGGTTTTCACAAAAATGGGTCTATGGCTTCCCATCTTATCGACCATCATGGGCCTCGTGCTGGTCTATGGCGGCCATTTGCTGGTCCGGGCGCTGACGGCCGAGCGCGAACGCCGTCGCCTGCTGGAGGACATCAACCGCGACCTGGAAGCCAAAATCGCCGCGCGCACCCAGGAACTTTCCGCCGCCAATCAGCAACTCCACCAGCGCCACCAACAGATCGAAGCGGCTTACCAGGAACTGACTCGCACGCAGGAACAGCTTATCCAATCCGAGAAAATGGCCTCGCTGGGCCTGTTGGTAGCCGGTGTCGCGCATGAACTGAACAATCCCATCAGCTACGTCCACAGCAATCTGGAATTTATCGAGGACTATACCGAACGCCTCGCTGGCATGATCGAAACGTATTCAGACGCCGAGCATCCGGATGATCAAGTCCGCCGCCGCAGCGAGGAGTGGGAAGAAAGCGCTCGCTTTGAAACCACCTTGAAGACCTTGCGGGAGTTGATTGCCAGTTGCAAGGATGGTACTGATCGGGTGAAGAAAATCGTGCTGGATTTGCGCATTTTTTCGCGCACCGACGATATTGGTCTCGTGCTGGTCGATCTGCACGAAGGCATTGAATCCACGCTGAATCTACTCGCCAAGCAATACAAGGAACGAATTATTGTTCACCGTGATTATGGTTGTTTGCCGCTGGTGGAATGTTACCCAGGCCAAATCAACCAGGTGTTCATGAATCTGTTGCAGAATGCTGCCCAGGCAATTCAGAATCAAGGTGATGTCTGGATCAAAACGGTATCGGATAGCGGTTGGGTTAGAATCGTAATCAAGGATAACGGTATTGGTATTTCGGAGGATCATTTGAGTCGAATCTTCGATCCGTTTTTCACCACCAAGTCGGTTGGATCGGGAACGGGACTGGGACTCAGCATTAGCTATGGAATCATCGAAAAACATGGTGGAAAGATCCGGGTTACGAGCAAACTCCATGAAGGAACGGAATTTACCATCGAATTGCCGGTGCGCTTGGCTGGGAGAATGACATGAAGCGTCATGCTTTGCTCATTGTCGACGATGAGAAAGAGATTTTGCGGAGCCTTACTCTCACTTTCACGGAGGATTACGAAGTCTTCACGGCTTCCAGCGGGGCCGAGGCATTGGAGATTTTGAAACAGCGGGATATGGCGCTGATTATTGCCGATCAGCGGATGCCGGAGATGACTGGCGCGCAACTCCTCGAACAAGTCTTTCAGATTAACCCGCACATTATCCGCATCATTCTGACAGGCTATACCGATACCGCCTCGCTGATCCAAGCCATCAACAAGGGCCATATTTATCAGTATATTACCAAACCATGGGAGCGGCAGGAACTGCGAATCATCGTCAAGCGGGCGCTGGAGAGTTATGAACTGACAATGGAAAATCAGCGGCTCCTCAAGGAACTGCAAGCCGCCAATGACCGATTGAAGGATGAAAATGTCTTCCTGAGAAATGAAGTGAGCAAGGAATTGCGATGCGCCGATATCATCGGACAAAGTCCAGTGATGCAGCGGGTTTTTGAGTTGGTGAATCGGGTACTCGATAACTCGGTAACCGTCCTGCTTACTGGAGAGACCGGCACGGGCAAGACCCTGCTGGCCTGTTATATTCACCATCATGGATCGCGTAAGAACAAGCTGTTCATCGAGCAAAGTTGTGGAACCCTCCCCGAGATGCTGCTCGAGAGCGAACTTTTCGGCCACAAGCGTGGATCTTTCACCGGCGCGGTCCAGGATCGGAAGGGATTGTTCGAGGTCGCCGATGGCGGGACCCTGTTCCTGGATGAAATCAGCGAAATGAGTCCGGCGCTTCAAGTCAAATTATTGCAGGTTTTACAGGAAGGGCGGTTTCGCCGGGTTGGCGAAAATGGGTACCGGCAAGTCGATGTGCGGATCATCGCGGCGACCAATAAGGATTTGCAGATCGAGGTTCAACAGGGCCGGTTCCGGGCTGATTTGTTTTATCGGATTAATGTCTTTCCAATTCACGTTCCCCCGTTACGAGAACGGATCAATGATATTCCCCTGCTGGTGAATCATTGTCTGATGAAATACCGCCACAAGCTCAATAATCAAGCTACCAATTTTAGCGAGGAAGCCCTGCAACTTTTATGTGGCTATGATTATCCGGGTAATGTGAGGGAATTGGAAAACCTGGTCGAACGGGCATTGATTTTAAGTAGCGGCTCCCGGATCGAAATCGGCGAGTGGCTGCCCGTCCTACCCATGAATATGAATGGCATGACCAGGCTGGAACAGATTGAACGGGCGGAAATCGAGAGACTGCTCGAATGCCATCAAGGCAACCTGAATCTGGTCGCCCGGGAACTGGGGATCAGTCGCACCACCTTATGGCGTCGCCTGAAGGATTATCGTGTTCAATCCGACAAAGATCCGGATGTTTCAGAGTGAAACACACGGAAACGCATCTGTTTCAAATTTTTACTGCCTTAGGCGATTTCCGACAAAGACCTTACCGAACCGAGTAGGGTGGATAAGGCGCTACGCGCCGCAATCTACCCGCAACTTACCGGCATGGTGGATTGCGCTACGCTGATCCACTCTACAAGCCAAGCAGGTAGGGTTATTTTGGGAAATCGCCTGAGTACCCTGTTGCATTCTTTCCTCCCCTTTTTTGCCCTTTCTCAGTGCCCAACTTCCTCAGTAGTCCCCGATACGCAGGCATGACTGCAAACTTGCACGTTGGCTTGGGTTTTGCTTACCACCGTTGTGATACTCATTTGGGATTTTTCGGGGGCGTTGGTTAGCAGGGTATCTGCTGCCTGATTTTGACCCCAAAACCGTCTTAACAGCTTGATATCAGGGGGGCGCCATGAGTTTTGGATACTATGCCAGGAACCTTCGCGAACAGCGCTGCGGAGTGAACCGCCGTTACTCGATTCAGCAGACGGCTCAACGGATTGGGATAAAGCCGGCTTATCTCAGCAAGATCGAAAAAGGCAATGTATCACCACCGTCGGAAGAGATGATCCGGCGGTTAGCCGCGGATTTGGGGGAGGACGCGGATTTGTTGCTGGGACTGGCGGGTAAGGTGGCCCGCGACATTCGCGAGGTTATCGTGACGCGCCCCATTCTATTCGCCGAACTGATTCGGGGTTTGAGCGATGTCCCCGATGACGAGTTGACGGCCTTGGTGCGCAAGGTGCGCAACGGTGAATGGTAGGAGCGCGGGGGGCTACATACTGAATACTTGCTGGCGTGGGCATGACAGGAAGACAAAATCAGGGGGCAAGCCATGGATCTGCATCGTTTTACGCGAAAGTCCGCTATCGAATGGCATATCGAGCCGCATGGCGCCATGCGCGTTCCGGGGGTGCTCTTCGCCACCGAGAATCTGATCGGCGCCATGGACGATCAGGTTTACCAGCAAGTCGTCCAAGTCGCCACCCTACCGGGTATTGTCCAGGCCGTCTATGCGATGCCGGATGCTCGCCCGGGCTACGGCTTCCCAAAGGGCGGGGTCGCCGCGTTCGATCCGGAACAGGGCGGAGTGGTCGTCGGTGGCGGGATCGGCGTCGATATCGCCTGGGGGGCGCACCTTCTGCGCACCGGCTTGAACGTCGCCCAGATTCTGCCCTTTCGGGAAGCGCTGGCCGATTCGCTCCACACCAAGATCCCCAACGGCAACAGTATCCGAGTGTTGCGCCTCACCCATCGCGGCCTGGACGCCATGCTGTTGGGCGGCGCGCGCTGGGCGGTGGAGATGGGTTACGGTTCACCCGCCGATCTGGAACGGATCGAGGAGCAGGGCTGCATGGCCGGCGCCGATCCCGGCCAGGTATCCGAACTGGCCAAGACCCGCCAGCGGGATGAGATGGGTACGCTGGGTCCCCGCGATCACTATCTGAAAGTGCAACGGGTCGCCCAAGTCCATGATCTCCGGATCGCCGAGGCGTTGGGTATCCAACTCGACGATATCCTGGTCAGCATCCACTGTGGTTCCCGCAGCTTGGGCGGACAGATTGGCGTCGATTATCACAAGCGGTTGGCGGTCGCGGCTGGCCGCCACGGCATCGCGCTCCCCGATCGGGATCTGGCCTGCGCGACGCTCGATTCGGAGATCGGCCAACGCTATCTGGGCGCGATGCGCGCCGGCGTCAACTGCGCGCACGCCAACCGCCAGATTCTCACCCATCTGACCCGGCGGGCCTTTGCCCGGCTATTCCCGGATGCCCGGGTGGAGGTGCTCTTCGGTCTGTCCTACAACACCTGCCGGCCGGAAACCCATGTCGTGGAGGGTCGAGCGCGCACGCTCTACGTGCATCGCAAGGGCGCCAGCCGCATGCTCGGGTTGGGCCATCCCGACCTACCGGCGGCGTGGCGGGAAATGGGCCAGCCGGGCCTGATCGGCAGCGCCATGGGCACGCAATATATCCTGATCGGGGCCGCGGCGAGCCTGGAACGGGCGTTTGGGTCGTCTTGCCACGGAATGGGATCGGCGCCGCAGCGGTACGGGGTGACTCACCCCTGGCGGGGCCTGGTAAGCCAGGACGTGTTGATGCGGCTGGGGATTCTGATCCGGGGTCCCGACGCGCAGCGCGGGGTGCTGGTGAAAGAAGCGCCGGGCGCCGGCGGAGACAATAGCGCGGTGGTGGACGTGGCCGAACATGCGGGTCTGGCCCGGCGGGCGGTCCGGCTGGAGCCGCTGATCTGCATCCAGGGCTGATCGGGCCGGGCGGCGCGAATGACTCGTTCACCGTCCCCGCGCTGGCAACAACCCCTGTGGCCGGACCACCATCATCACCATCATCACCAGCCCAAACACCAGCATCCGCGCCCCGGCGAACTCCCGGAACAGTTCCGGCAGGCCAATGACCAGGAATGCCGCCAGCAATACGCCGGGAATGCTCCCCGCCCCGCCGAGGATCACAATCATGAACAGCACCACCGATTCCCAGAAGCTGAACGACTCGGGCGAGATGATGGTCATCTTGGCGGCGAATAGCGTACCGGCCATCCCGGCCCAAGCCGCGCCCAGCCCGAACGCCGCCAGTTTGTAATAATCGGTATTGATCCCGCTGCCCTCCGCCGCCACCTCATCCTCGCGCAGGTAATTGAGCGCCCGCCCGAACCGCGACTGCTTGAGGCGCAGGAACAGGAAAATGGTCAGCGCGACAAAGCCCCAGATCAGATAAAAAAACTCTTCTGGCCGGCGAATGACCCAGCCGAACAGCCGGGGGCGGCTAATGCCGAAAATGCCGTTGGCCCCGCCGGTAATGCCGAACACGTCGTTGACCAGGGCAATGCGGACGATCTCGCCGACGCCGATGGTGACGATCAGCAGATAATCGCCGCGCAGATGCACCACCGGCCGCGCCACCGCCAGCGCGAACAGCCCGGCGACCAATCCGCTCAGTGGCAGCGTCCACAGAATCGGGATCTGGTAGCGGGTGTTGAGGATGGCGGCGGTATAGGCCCCCATCGCGTAGAACGCGGCGTGGCCCATGTTGAACAGCCCGGCCTCGCCCAGAATCAGATTGAGGCTCAGCGCCAGCAGCGCGTACAACCCGATGCTGTTGAGCACGTCCACCTGATAGGTGTTGAGAAACAGCGGTGCAAACGGCAGCAGACCGGCAACCAGCGCAACGACGAATGGCTTGAAACGGTTCATCTCTTTCCCCTTTTCCCTTTCCCTTTTCGCCTTTCGCCTCAAATCTTGTCCGCCACCCGCTCGCCCAGTAGCCCGGTGGGCCGGACGATCAGAATCAGGATCAGCACACAAAATGCGATGGCGTCTTTCCAGGCGATGGAGATGTAGGCCGCGCCCAGCGCCTCGATCACCCCCAGCAGCAGGCCGCCCACCATCGCACCGGGGATGTTGCCGATGCCGCCGAGGATCGCGGCGGTAAACGCCTTCATGCCGTAGACCCAGCCCATGGTGAAATTGATCTGGCCATAGTACAGGCCGACCATCAGCCCGGCGACTCCACCCAGCGCTGGTCCCAGCAGGAACACCAGCAGGATCACCCGGTTCACGTCGATGCCCATCAGCCGCGCCGCACCTTGGTCGATGGCCGCCGCCCGAATCGCCGTACCGATTTTGGTCTTCTGGATGAACAGATACAGGGCCACCATCATGACTACCGAGGCCAACACGATCAGCACCCGCATCAGCGGCAGGTACAGGCCGAATATATCAAGCGTCGCGGTGGGCAGGATATCGTCGGGATAGACTTGGAAGCGCGCGCCGTAGATCAGCATCAGGGTGTTCTGCAGGAAGATCGACGCGCCCAGCGCCGACACCACCGCCGACAGGCGCGGCGATTCGCGCAAGGGACGATAGGCGGCCCGTTCCAGAATCGCGCCCAGCACTGCCACCAGCCCCATCACCATCAGCGCCAGCACCAGCACGCCCAGCGCGAACCCCAGCCGGTCGGTGAGCGCCAGCGAGGTCAGCAGGGTGAGTCCCAGATAGGCCCCGTAGGTGAACAGGTCGCCATGAGCGAAATTGATGAGCTTGAGTACGCCATAAACCATGGTGTAACCCAGCGCGATCAGGGCGTAGATGCCGCCCACGGCCAGGCCGTTGGTCAGTTGTTGGAGAAATTCTTCCATGAGGCCACTGGAACTCAGGCTGGAGGCAAAGGAACGCCGAGCTGCCGGCAAATACTCGTTGCCGTGAAATCGGCGATCTCACGATAACGGGGAATGGCTGTCTGGCAGGGGAGAAAGCCGCCAGGCTGCCTTACGGTTTCTGCATCACGAACTTGCCTTCGGCATCCACCTTGTAGACCCGGTACACCTCGCCTTCACGGTCGCCCTTGGCATCGAAGGCGATCGGGCCGCTCAGACCGGGGTAATTCTTCAGGTTCTTGTGCAAGTATTCGGCGGACTTGGCGCCGTCGGCGGATTTAGCGCCCGCGATGCCCGCTACCACCACCCGGAAGCCGTCGCCGGCCAGCACCGCCCAGATCGAGGGAGGCAACTCGTTATATTTTTTCTGGTAATCCGTCAGAAACGCCTTGGCGTCCGGCGTATCCAGGTCCTGCGGCTGCGGTGGGCTGAGGAAATAGAAACCCTCGGCGGCTTCCTTGCCGGCGATCTTGACCAGATCGACGTTGTTGGTGGCGTCGCCGCCGATGAACGGCGTCTTCCAGTTCATGCCCTTCTTTTGTCGCAGCAGCAGGCCCGCCTCCGGGTAGTAACCGGTGAACAGCACCACGTCGGGGTTGGCGCCCTTCAGCTTGGTCAGGATGGCGGTATAGTCGCTTTCCTTGGGCGTCAGCGCGTCGAAAAACACGACGTCCACGCCTTTCTTTTTTAGCAACGCATGGGCTTCGTCGGCCAGGCCCTTGGCGTAGGAAGTGCTGTCATGCAGGATAGCGACTTTCTTGAAGCCCAGTTTTTCAATGGCCTGCGCCGCCATGCGGCCCTGCTCGTCGTCGCGCGGCGCGGTGCGGAAGAATCTCTTGAAACCCTTTTCGGTCAGGCGGATCGCGGTGGAACCGTTGGCGATCTGCGGAATACCGGCTTCGTCGTAAATGGCCTGGCTGGCTTCGGTCACGGAGGAACCATAGGTGCCGACCACCGCCACCACACCCTTGGTGGTCAGCCGTTGCGCGGCCAGCGAGGCGGTGCGCGGGTCGCCGCCGTCGTCCTCGGTCACCACCTCAATCTGCTTGCCCAGCACGCCGCCCTTGGCGTTCTGCTGCTCGGCCAGCAGATCGACGATCTTCTTCATGCCCTGTCCTTCGCTGGCCCAGGAACCGGTCAGCGGCGCCATCAGGCCGATCTTGACCGTATCCGCCGCCTGCGCGGCGCCGCTACCGATGGCGAGACCGACCGCTGCAACCAGCGTCAAAAGTTGTTTTTTCATGCGGTTACATCCTCCTGGCAAAATTTGGGAAAGGGCAACGATAGCAGCGAACTTCAAACAGCGTCAAACCCGCTGGACTCGCGGCATGGTTACTCTGATCTCCGCCAGCGGCGCGGCCGCAACCAGCTCGACGGCTTCGTCCTCGTCCGCATCTTCCGCCTCATTGCTCCCGCCGGGCAACCAGTCCGGCGCCTGGCCGCCGGTATGGGAACCCAGCCCGGCGAAATCGAACAGCCGGCTATCGGCCAGATGCGACGGCGCCACGTTCTGGAGCGCGGCGAAGATATTTTCCACCCGCCCCGGAAATTGTTTCTCCCATTGCCGCAGCATCGCCTTGAGCGCCTGGCGTTGCAGGTTGGGCTGCGAGCCGCACAGGTTGCAGGGAATGATCGGGAATTGCCGGGCTTCGGCATAGGCGGCGAGGTCGCGTTCCCGGCAGTAGGCCAGCGGCCGGATCACCACATGCCGGCCATCGTCGCTCAGCAACTTGGGCGGCATGGCCTTGAGCTTGCCGCCATGAAACAGGTTCAGGAACAGGGTTTCGAGAATGTCGTCGCGGTGATGGCCCAGCGCGATCTTGGTCATGCCGTGTCCTGCGGCGAAGGTGTAGAGAATCCCGCGCCGCAGCCGCGAGCACAGCCCACAGGTGGTCTTGCCTTCGGGAATCACCCGCTTGACGATGCGGTAGGTATCCTGCTCGATGATATGGAAGGGGACGCCGATGCTCCGCAGATAATCCGGCAGCATGTGTTCGGGAAAGCCGGGCTGTTTCTGGTCGAGGTTGACCGCTGTCAGTTCGAACCGCACCGGCGCCCGCGCCTGTAACTTGCGCAAAATATCGAGCAGGGCGAAGGAATCCTTGCCGCCGGACAGGCAGACCATCACCCGGTCGCCTTCCTCAATCAGGTTGAAATCCTGAATGGCCCGGCCCACGTTCCGCCGCAGACGTTTCTGGAGCTTGTTGAAATTAACCTGCTGTTTCCTGATCGCCACCGTCATCGCCATCTCCCGGGAACCGTTTGCGCCGCGGGTGACTTTAGCCGAAACCGGCCCGGCCACGCCAGATTGATACCTTGCTGGACGCCGGGCAGGGGACTAGACTTTCCCGTCATCATTATTGTTATCGTTTAAACCGTGAATCGGGGTTCCCCAATCCCGACCCCTCGTCCCGCACCGACCGCCATTTCCCGGAGAACCTTACCATGGAGACCAATGACATCGAACATTACCGACACCGGCTCGTCGAACTGCGCGTCGAGCACCGCGACCTGGATGACGTCATCGCCCGCCTTGCCAAGGATCCCCTGGTCGACGAGCTTGAGCTGAAACGGCTGAAAAAGCGCAAGCTCATGCTCAAGGACATGATTGCTCATCTGGAAAGCAAGCTCATTCCCGACCTCAACGCCTGAGCCGGCCCCAAAGCATGGGGCCACCCGGCCTTGCGGCCCGCGGCGGCCCCCACTACTCACCACCCTGCTGGTTGGTTCAGATCGCCTTGCCGTACTTCTTGAGGTACAAGGTCTTGGCTTGGCCGATCCAGTCATCGCGGTGGATACGGCCACTAAAACTGATCACCTCCGACTCGATCCGCTCGATCTCGCCATCGGTCAGCGTCGCGATCTGTTGGTAACTACTAATACCAGCGCCATGCAGCTTACCTTCCAGCACCGGACCGATCCCGTTAATCAGCTTCAGATCGTCCTTATCCGCCGGTGTGTCGGCCAAGCCGGCGGCTTGCTGGTCCTCGGCCATCTTCTTGATCAGGCCGTTCATCTTTTCCAGCCGCTTGGCGATCCCCTGTAAGTCATCGCGGGTCGGCACGCCCAGTCGCTTCAGGGCTCGGGCGACCCGCTCCTCGAACAACTGTTCCAGATTGTCCAGCGTATCGGCGGCCTTGGTCTTGACTCCCTCGACCATGTCGCGCACGTCTTCCACCCGCTCTTTTACTTCGCCGACCGTGTCCTCGGCCAGTTTTAGCGTCTGATCCCGCAATTTTCCACCCTCCTTGGCCAGCGAATCCATGACCTTGCCGGCTTCCTCCTGGGCCTTGTCCACCACAGCCCTGAGTTGCTCGGTCACGGATTCGGGCGCCTGCTTTTCGGTATCATGGCTCACGTGTATGCTCCTTTTGGCTATTATCTGGTTTCCGATTGATCATGATGGATTTTAGCAACGAAAATTAGTGCAAACACCCTAAGAGACGTTTTATCCAGCCCCATCCACCAGGCGCGGCCTGCCGCCCGTCATGCCGCCGCTATGATAAAGTAACTCGCTAACACGCTTCCGATCCGATGGCCCGCCTCGCCAAGGCTGGCAGAGCCAAACCCTATTCAGAGTCCTACAACCGTCCCATGATCCTGAGCCGCTTCCTCAAGCCCAAGTGGCAACACGCCGATCCAGAGACCCGTAAACAGGCCTTGCGGGAACTGGAGAACACCGACCCGACGCTGCGCGAACTGGCCCGCCAGGATCCCGACCCGACCGTTCGGCGCGCCGCGTTGGAACGCCTCGGCGATCTCGACCTGCTGCGGCTCATCGCCCGCGAGGATAGCGATGCCGGCGTGCGCGCCGCTGCCGGAGAGCATTACCGCGCCCTGCTGGCCGGACAGATCGCCGGCGATCCGGTGCTGGCCGTCCGCCTGGAATGGCTGCGGCGCGACCCGGATGCCGATCTGGTGGACTACCTGCTGCGCCACGGCGTCGAACCGGAACTGCGGCTGGTTCTGCTGGAGCGGATCGACGCCGAACCGACCCTGGCCGAAATCGCCCAGCGGGACTCCCATCCCGACGTGCGGCTGGCCGCGCTGGAGCGGGTCCACGATCCCGAACTGCTCGACCAGATCGCTCGCGAAAGCCGCAACCGCGACAAGCGTCTGCATCGGCGGGCGCGGGAACGCCTGGATGCCCTGGTCGCCGAACAGGCGCGCGCCGCCCATTGCGAGCGGCTGTGCGCCGAAATGGAGAACCTGGGCTGGGACGGCGAGAGCGGCATCAACGCGGGCCGGTTTCCCAGGCTGGAACAGGAATGGCGCGATCAGGACGCCGCTGCGCCGCCCGAACTGCGGGAACGCTATATCCGGGCGCGCGCCCGCTTTCTGGCCGAGCGCCAGGCCAGCGCCGGCCGTCGCGGCCAGCGGCTGGAACTGGTTGCGACGCTGGAAGCCCTGCTGGAGCGACTTCGCTACGAGACCGGACCGAGCGCCGAACTCGACGCGGCGATTCAGTACGCCACTTGCGAGGCGCCGGCAGCCTGGACGGCTTTTGGCCCACCCCAGAGTGCCGAAAGCAGGCGACTGGACGAGCGGTTCCGGCAACTGGAGCAGGACATTCACCAACAGGACCGCGCCCTGCATCGCAACCACGCCCGCGCCGAGCGCCTGCGCGAGGTGCTTCAACAGGCCGAAACCCTGCTCCAGCAGCCCAGCGCGGTCCACGAGGCCGAACTCAAGCAACTGCGACAGCATTGGGATGGGCTGGAACGTCCCGAAGCCCGCGCCCTGACCCAGGAACTCCAAAGCCGTTTCGACCACCTGCTCGACCAACTGCGCGCTCGCCTGCAACGACAGATCCAGCAGCGCGACCAGGAATGGCAGGAGCTGCAGGAACTGGCGCGCCAGCTTGAGGTGGCGGCCGAGGACGGCGAATTACAGCAGGCCACCGAGCTTCAGGACCAGGTCCGTCATCGGCTCAAGCACAACATCGGCCTGAGCCGGGCGCAAATGGCGGGGATCGAGGAACGCCTGCAGGCCTGCGCCGGCCGCCTCGGCGAACTGCGCGACTGGCGCCGCTGGGGCGCCCACCAAGCGCGGGAACAGCTTTGCGCCACCGCCGAGAGCCTGATTGGCTTGGAGGCCCAGCCGACCGAGATCGCCCAGCGCATCCAGCAGGTTCGCGAAGCCTGGAAGGCGCTGGATCACCACGAAGGCACCGCGCTCAAGGCGCTGTGGAAACGCTTCAACGCCGCCTGCGAACGCGCCTACGCCCCCTGCCAGGCCTACTTCGAGGCCCAGGCCCAGGAACGGCGGCAGAATCTCGACAAGAAGCAGGCGCTCTGCGAGCAGTTGGAGCAGTTCGAAACCACCACCGACTGGCAGCAAGTGGACTGGCGTGAAGCCGATCGACTGCGCCGACGCGTCCAGGAGCAATGGTACAAGCTCGGACCGGTGAACCGCACTGATCGCAAGACCCTGGATCGCCGGTTCCAGCGGGTTCTGCACCGGTTGGACGAGCGCCTCGGCGCCGAGCGCAACCGCGAACTCCAACGCCGCCAGCATCTCATCCAGCAGGTTCAGGCTCTGGCGGAAAGCCCCGACCTGCGCGCCGCCATCGACGCCGCCAAGAAGGCGCAGGCCGAATGGCATCCCACCGTGCAGGCCCTGCCCCGGCAGGAGCAGGCGCTCTGGAAGGAATTTCGCACGGCCTGCGACATGGTGTTTGCCCGCCGTCAGGTCGAGCAGCAGGCCGTCGATACCGAGCGGCGGGATCATCTGCGTCGCAAGCGGGAACTGTGCGCGGAAATCGAGGCGCTGGCCGCTACCGACCCCGAACAACTGGTCGGCGCGCGCCCCCGGCTGCAAGCCATCCAGCAGGAGTGGGAAGCAGCGGGACCGGTTCCCAAGGCCGAGCAGCGCGCGCTGGACCAACGCTTCGAGGCTGCCCTGCGCCAGTTCGCCCAGCACGAGCAAACCCTGCGTCGCACCAGCGCTCAGCAAGCCTTCCAATGCCTGCACCAACGCGCCCGGCTGTGCGCCCGACTGGAAGCCCTGCTCGCCGACCCGCCCGCCAACGTCGATGCCACCCTCGCCGAGGCGATGGCAATATGGGCGGCATTGCCGGCATTGGCGGCGGCGCTGCGGGAACCGATGCAGCAGCGGTTCGATACGGTGGTTCAAGCTCTGACCGATCATCAGAGCGCCGATCCAGCGCGGGAATTACGCGCCAACCTGGAACGAAATCTGGAACGCAAGCGCACCGGCTGTGTATGCATGGAGATCGCCGCCGGGACGGAATCGCCGCCCGAATTCGCCACATTACGGATGGAGTATCAGGTCGCCCGACTGTCGGCTTCGCTGGCCGGTGCCACCACCAAGGCCGACGCCATCCACGACCCCCGGCGGTTGCGGGAACAGTGGTGCCTGACCGGGGCGCTGCCGGCGGAAGCGGAGGCGGAGTTGGATGCTCGCTTCCTGCGCGCCTTGCGCGCCTGGCAGCAGCGGGAGGAAACCTGAAGCCGCCCGACGGCGGCGCGGCGCGGGGACTGAACCCCGGTGATTGGCTGCTGGCGCTGCTGGCCAACACCGTATGGGCGTTCAACTTCATCGCTGGCAAGGCCGGCGTGGTCCAGTTCCAGCCGTTTTTGTTCACGGCCCTGCGCTTTGCCGTGCTGCTGCTGGTGTTGTTGCCGTTTCTGCGCTGGATGCCGGGCCGGATGCGCGGCGTGCTCGGCATCGCCCTGGTGCAGGGCATACTGCATTTCAGCCTGGTGTTCGCCGGGCTGGAAGCCAGTGGCGATATCGCTTCGGTCGCCATCGCCAGTCAGTTGTACGTACCGTTCTCGGCGCTGCTGGCGGTGGTCTGGCTGGGCGAAACCCTGGAGTGGCGTCGGCTGGCCGGCATCGCCCTGGCCTTCGGCGGCGTGCTGGTGATCGGCTTCGATCCGATCGTCTTCCACCATCTCGATGCTTTGTTGCTCATCACCGCCGGGGCGGCGGCGATGGCGGTCGCCACTATCCAGATGCGGCAATTACGCGGGGTCGGCGTGTTCGCGCTGCAAGCCCGGATCGCGCTGTGCGCCACTCCGGCGCTGGCCTTGCTGTCGCTGCTATTCGAGCATGGTCAGACCGACGCCATGCGCACCGCGACCGGGCTGGAACTGGCCGCGCCAGTCTATTCCGCCATCGGCGCCTCACTGATCGGTCACGGCATTGTCTACTATTTGCTTCGCCGCTATCCGGTCAGCGTCACCACCCCGCTGATGCTGTTGTCGCCGGTGTTGGCGGTGGCGTTCGGCGTCCTGCTGTGGGGCGACGTCCTGACCTGGAAACTGGTGCTGGGGGGTATCCTGACCTTGATGGGCATCGCGACCATCACCCTGCCCGCGCCGCGCCCCCGCATCCCGGCCGGACGCTAGCGCACCCCGACTTTCCACATTTACGGTAATCCTCGAAGCGAAATTGAGGTAGGGGAGGGGAGGTTGATTCAGCGGTTTCCAACAATGCCCGCAGCCACGCCGTCCGTTCCATGGGCGGTAATTGTCCAACGACTTCCGCCGCCCGAAAAAACGCCGCGAAATCCCGCCCCTCTCGCTCGAACAGCGCCAGAAACGCCGGAACCAGCCGGTAATAGGTGCTGACGCCAGCCAGTTTGGCGTTATTCAAATCCCGCTCGAACCAGCGGTCATAACCGGCATAACCATTCCAATCCAGCTTGAGTTCTCCATGGTAGACGCGCAGTTTCGCCAGAATGCGCTGCTTGGCGGCCCGCTTGTCGGCGTCGCTCCAGGCGGAGGCGTAGACCGCCGCCAGTTGTTCGCGGGCATCCGCCACCAGCCGCAGAAACTCCTCGCGTCGGCGGACATCCGTCGCGTACTCCACCCGCTCGCCAGCCACGCCGCGCCGTTCCAGCCAGCGTTCCGCGCCCAGGCGGCCAACAGCGGTGGCAAACGCCTCGTTGAAGGCGGAATCGTCGGCGATGTACAACCGTTGGTGGGCCAATTCGTGAAACAGTAGTTCCGCCAATCGCCCGGGTGGCCAGCGGATGAAGGTATTGAGCAACGGATCGGCGAACCAGCCCAAGGTTGAGTAGGCGGAAATATCGGCCACGTAGACATCATCGCCGCTGGCCCGCAGTTCATCGGCCAGCCGGTGCGCGGCCTCGGCGTCGAAATAGCCGCGATAGCTCAGGCAGCCAACGATCCAGAAGCACCAATGGCGCGGCTCCAGGCTCAATTCCGGCGCGGCGAACACGTTTTTCACCACGTAAGGTCGCCCGATATCGGCGTAATACCGGTAACTGGCATTGTCGGGCAGCGCCAGTTCAACACTGGCGAAGGTTCGTAACTCCCGCGTGGTTTCCAGCCGCTGGCGCAGTTCGGGCGGCGTGGCGGGATCGGCCAGCACCTCCGCCACCGGCCGGCTGGCGTGCAGCAACTCCCATTGTCCCGCCGCCGCCTGCCGGTAATAGGCCAGGTCGGCGCAACCGGACAGGACCAGCCCAACCCCCATCGTTGCGGAAAGTATCCAGAAAGTTCGCTGCATCGCTCGCAAAACTGTCTATGGTTTATCGGATCGCGCGAAGCGCGCCAACCCACCCACATGACGGCTGGCCTCGCCCGCCGCGCAACATATCGAATGGGCCCATACGTAATGGAAATCTATCTGGTCGGCGGCGCGGTGCGCGATGAATTGCTGGGTCGGCCGGTCGAGGAACGCGACTGGGTGGTGGTCGGCGCCACGCCCAACGACCTGCTGGCGCGCGGCTTCCGCCCGGTCGGCAAGGACTTTCCGGTATTCCTGCACCCGGAAACCCACGAGGAATACGCCTTGGCCCGCACCGAACGCAAAACCGCGCCCGGCTATCACGGGTTCAGTTTTCACGCCGCGCCGGACGTGACGCTGGAAGACGACCTGATGCGCCGCGACCTGACCATCAACGCCATGGCGCGCGATGCCCGAGGGCAATTGATCGATCCCTGTCACGGTATCCGTGACCTTGAGGCGCGCTGGTTGCGCCATGTCTCACCGGCCTTCGCCGAAGATCCGGTGCGGATTCCACGGCTGGCTCGCTTCAGCGCCCGCTACGCGCCGTTGGGCTTCCGGGTCGCGCCGGAGACGCTGGAGCTGATGCGAACCATGGTGACCAGCGGCGAAGTGGACCATCTGACGCCGGAGCGGGTCTGGGCCGAAACCGTGCGCGCCCTGGGCGAACCCTGTCCGGGCCGGTTCATCGAACTGTTGCGCGAGTGCGGCGCGCTGACGCGAATTTTTCCGGAGCTGGACCGGCTGTTCGGGGTGCCGCAACCCCCCTCGCACCATCCCGAAATTGACACCGGCGTGCATACCCTGATGGCGTTGGCGCAGGCGGCGCGGCTGGGCGCGGATACGGTCACCCGTTTTGCGGCGCTGGTTCACGATCTCGGCAAGGGTGCCACCTCGCCCGCTGAATGGCCCCGCCATCTCGGCCACGAGCAGCGCGGCGTCGATTTGGTTCGCGTCCTCTGCCAGCGACTGCGGATTCCCAACATGTACCGGGATCTGGGGATACTGACCGCCCGCTTTCACACCCATGGCCACCGCGCCCTGGAATTGCGCCCGAAAACCCTGCTCAATACCTTGCAAGGTTTGGACGCGCTGCGCAAGCCGCAGCGATTCGAGCAATTCCTGATCGCCTGCGAAGCCGATGCCCGGGGCCGGTTGGGATTGGAGAACCGCGATTATCCCCAGGTGGATTTGCTGCGCCGGATTCACCAGGCGGCGGCAAGCGTTCGGGCGCGGCCCCTCCTCGAACAAGGCCTGAGCGGCCTGGCGCTGGCCGAGGCGCTGCAACGGGATCGGCTGGCGGCGATTACCGAGGCTCGGCGGGAATTCAAAACCAGCCATAACGCTTGATCGGCCAATTTCTCGGCTCGATGTTCCATCCATAACCCCTTCTCCTCGAATTGATGACTTCGGAGTAAGATTCATGAAAAAACCATCGCCGATTTATCAATTAAAAGTGACTCTGGCCGACTCCAAGCCTCCCATTTGGAGGCGTATCCTGATTGCAAGCGATGTGGACTTGGGCTTGTTTCACAACATTCTTCAGGATGTGATGGGCTGGACCGATACTCATCTGCATCAATTCAGAGTGGGTGGCGTCATGTATAGCACGCCTGATGATGAGTTTGCTGATGAGCTTGGGATGGAAACTAGAGATGAATCCAAATACAAGCTGTCTCAAGTCCTGAAAAAGGAAAAAGCTTCCCTGACTTACGAGTACGACTTTGGCGATAGTTGGGAGCATAAGATCATCCTTGAAAAGATACTGCCACATGATGACGCCATCGAGACGCCAAGCTGCATCAAGGGAAAACGCGCCTGTCCGCCAGAGGATTGCGGTGGCGTCTGGGGTTATGAAAACCTGATCGCGATCATTCAGGATCCCAAACATCCCGAATACCAGGAGATGCGCGAATGGCTGGAGGAGGATTTTGATCCCGAGCATTTTGATCTCGACGAAATCAACGAAGCCTTGAAAGCGTATCGCAAGCCCCGTTCCTGACGGATCAATCGAAACACCACGCTAATCCCAGTCCCCCCACAAGGCTTGCACCGCCGCCAGCGCCGCGACGCCGGCGGTTTCAGTGCGCAGCACGCGCGGTCCGAGCCGGACGCCGGTGAAGCCTGCTTGGCGGGCTTGGGCGGTTTCCGCCGAACTCAGGCCGCCTTCCGGACCGATCAACAGCGTTACCACTCCCGTTGGTGGCTCCAGCCCGCGCAAGCCCCGTTCCGCCAGCGGATCGAGCAGCAGACGCAAACCCGGTTCAACGGACTGTCTCAACCATTCCGCCAGCGGCAGCGGCTCCCGCAATTCCGGCAGCCGGTTGCGACCGCACTGCTCGCAAGCGCCGATGACAATCCCGCGCCAGTGCTGGGTCTTCCGCGCCAGCCGTTCGCCAGTCAAACCGATTCCGCCGCGCTCGGCGAACAGCGGCTGAATAACGGCGACGCCCAGCTCGACGGCTTTTTGCAGGGTGTAATCCATCTTCTCGCCACGCGAGACGCCTTGCGCCAGTACCACCCACAGCGGCGATTCGACTTCGCCGGGCAAGGCTTCGGCCACTCGCGCCCAAGCATCCCGCTTGCCCACGTCCGCCAGCGTCGCCGCGCACGCGCCGCCCGCGCCGTCGAACAGGATCAACGCCGCGCCGGGCTTGAGCCGCAACGCCCGCACGGCGTGGTTGAAGGCATTATCGTTCAGTGCCACGGTCGCGCCGACCGTCAGCGGTACGGGGAGATAGAGTCTCGGGATACGCATGTACGGCGCTCCTATTTGATCCTGTGCGGCTTCGTTAAGAAGGATGATAGGAATAGGAGCGGTTCCATGGCGTGGCGAGCGCCGCTACTGAAAGCGGCGCAGAATCGCCCGGGTCTCCGCCGCCGCCATGCGCGGCCCCAGGCTGGTCACCAGCTTGGCCGCCGCCGCCGCCGCCAACGCCCCGGCGCGCCGGTGTTCCCAACCCTGAACCCGGCCATGGAGGAAAGCTCCGGCGAACATGTCTCCGGCGCCGACCGTGTCCACGGCTTGCACCTTGACCGGGTCGATGTCGATCAGCTTCCGACCATCCCAAACCAGCGCGCCTTTGGAACCCCGCGTGATCACAAATTCCTGGCTGAGAGTCTTCAGGTAGGCGACCGTACCGCCCAGGTCCGCGGCGCCCGCCATGTCCCTGGCCTCGTCCTCGTTGGCGAATAACAGATTCACACCCGATCCGATCATCTCCAGCAATCCCGCCTTGAAAAACCGGACCATATTGGGATCGGACAGGGAGATAGCGGTCTTGACTCCGGCGGCCTCGGCGAGGCGCTTGGCCGCGATGCACGCCTGGCGGGCGGTCTCCGAGGTGACCAGATAGCCTTCCATGTAGAAGTATTCGGAGTCGCGCAGGGCGTCCTCGACCAGCTCCTTGGTGGATAATTCGCCGCTGATCCCCAGAAAGGTGCAAAGGGTACGGTCGCTGTCCGGCGTGACCAGCACCACGCAACGGCCGGTATGACCCGGTTCCTTCTCGGTATGGTGATTGGTGTTTACCCCGCCATCGAGCAGATCCTTCATGTAGAAGTGGCCGAGATCGTCCCCCGCCACCTTGCAGGAATAGAAGCTGGTTCCGCCAAACTGGCTGACCGCAATCATCGAATTGGCCGCCGACCCACCCGAACCACGCTGGTGAGTGTGCGCGGCCAGATGGTCCATCATCCGCAACTGACATTCCTCATCCACCAGAGTCATCACGCCCTTGTCGATGCCCAGCGCCTCCAGGTCGACCACCTCGACCTCGTACTCCATATCCACCAGCGCATTGCCGATCCCGTAAACGTCATACTTCGCCATCATGCCCCCATCATCGAGTAGTCAAAGAATGGATTATACGTACCCGCGGTTCCGTCAACGTGAATTTGAACCGTGATCCTTTCCGTGTTTTGCGTGGACAAAAATCGTCGCCACGATTGCCGCTCGCAGCCGCTCCACATCATCGTCGCCATTGGTTTTGAGCGGATCCTCGGCGGCCGCTGGCGGCTCGTCGTACCGGAGTTGCCGTTCCAGCACTTCAACATCGGCCTCGGCGGCATCGTCGCCACGCGCCTGCCGCGCCGCGACCCGCGCCCGCAGCGTAGCGGGATCGGCGGCGCAGTCGAGCAGGACGAACGGCACGCCATGCCGTGCCGCCAGCTCGCGGAAGGGTTGCCGGTGCGCACGCTTCATGAAGGTGGCATCCACCAGCACCGGATGGCCCGCCACCAGCAACCGGTCGGCCAGTTCGCGCAGGCGGGCATAGGTGCGGGCGCTGGCGTCTGGCGTGTATAGTCCCCCGCCCAGGGTAGAACCGCTGTCGTCCAAAGGACCGAGGCCAAACAGCCGCTTGCGTTCCACATCCGAGCGAATGCGGATGGCTCCTGGAAACAGTTCCAGCAATTGTCCGGTCCGCCGCGATTTGCCGGAACCGGAGACGCCGTGAGTGATCAATAGAAACGGCGCGGGTTCCCGGGTCAGCGCCAGCGCCAAGTGCAAATAATTGCGGCACAGCGCGCGGGCGGCTTCACGGGCGGCTGCGGGAACGCCGTCCTGACTGGCCTGAATGGCGTTGATCTTGGCGCGCACCATCGCCCGGTAGACCTGGTAGTAGGACAACAGCGCCGCGCCGGCAAAATCGCCGCTGTACTCCAAATATGTGTTGAGAACCCGCTGGGCGAAGCCGCCCGCGCCGCGGAAGCGCAGATCCATGGTCAGAAAAGCCAGATCGCTGATGACGTCGATCCAGCGGAAATCGTCGTTGAATTCGATGCAGTCGAAGATCATGACCTGCCCGGCGTCGGCCAGCACCATGTTACCGAGATGCAGGTCGCCGTGGCATTCGCGGATCCAGCCGCCGGCCTTGCGTTCGGCCAGTCGCGGCCGCAGCCGCTCGGAAGCGGCCAGGGTCCAGCGCTCCACGGTGGCCAAGATGTCGAGGTCGGCGGGATCGGCCAGCAGCGGCCGGGTGTAGGTGAAATCGTCCAGCATCGGTTGGCGAACCCGTTCCGGGACGCCGAACGGCGTGGCGGGATCGGCGATGGGAATGGCGCGGTGAAAGTCGGCCAGCCGGCGGGCCAGCGCGTCCAGATGGCGAGGCTCCAACCGGCCGGTGGCCAGCACCCGGTCCAGCAGCGCATCCTGGGGAAAGCGGCGCATCCGCACTGCGTATTCAATGGCGTCGCCGGCAGCGCCGCCCAGGACCGGGTGGGCGGATTCGCCGCCGATGGGCAGGCAGTCGAGATAGATGTCCGGGGCCAGCCGGCCATTCAGGCGCAGTTCTTCCTCGCAATAGTATTTCCGTCGCTCCAGACTGGTAAAATCAAGAAACCCCAGATTCAGGGGTTTCTTGATCTTGTAGGCGTAAGCGCCGGCCAGCAGCACATGCGAAATATGGGTTTGCAGATGCTCGACGGTCGTGACCGGGTGTGGATAAGGCTCCGGTTGCAGCAGCGCCGCGATCAACGCGGTCTGATCGTAGGGATCGTTGGCGGCAGGCACGCGGCGGACTCCAGATGGGGAAGACAGGCGGTAGGATAAGACAGAATCACGACAACGCGCCAAACCGGTTGATGACGATGGCGGGTTTGGACAGGAACAGGCATGGCTAGAAGTCGATCATCACAGGGTTCCGCGAAGAAACGGTTGCCGCTGCTGCGCTCGTTGTTCTCGCTGCTGTTCTCGCTGCTGCTGGGCGGCGCGCTGCTGGGCGCGGCCGGCCTGGGGCTCTACATGTTGTACCTGGACGGGGTCATCCGCGCCGAGTTTGATCAGAAGCGCTGGGCTCTGCCCGCCAAGGTCTATGCCCGGCCGCTGGAGCTGTTCGCCGGCATGCCGCTGAGCGCCGACGCCTTCGCCCAGGAACTCAAGTTGTTGGGTTACCGCGACGCGAACTGTCCGGTGGAGCCACCCGCGCCGCCGCCCGACACCGGCAAGCGGACGATCAAGCGCAAACCGAAGCCCCCGGCGCCGGAGACCTGTATTCCTGCGCCGGGGAGCGGCAATTCGCCGAGCAAGCCCGGCGGCTATGCGCGCCAGGGCGAAGTGTTCGAGGTGATGACCCGCGATTTCGCGTTCTGGGACGGCGCGGAGCCGGCGCGCAAGGTCCGGCTGACGTTTGCCGGCGACATCCTGGTCGATGTGGTCAGCCTGGACGGTCAGGAAGCGCCGGGCCTGTTGCGGCTGGACCCGCCCGAGATCGCCGGCATTTATCCTTCCCGCTACGAGGATCGCATCCTGCTCAACGGCAAGGAACTGCCGCCGGCGCTGGTGGATGCCTTGTTGGCGGTCGAGGACCGCTCGTTTTTCGAACACGCCGGCATCAACCCCAGGGGCATCTTCCGCGCCATGGTGGTCAACCTGCGCGCCGGACGGACAGTGCAGGGTGGCAGCACCGTGACCCAGCAATTGGTCAAGAACCTGTTCCTGAGCAACGAGCGCTCCGTCAAGCGCAAGGTCAACGAGATTCTGATGGCGATCCTGATCGACGCCCGCTATGGCAAGGATGACATTCTGGAAGCCTATAGCAACGCGATCTATCTGGGGCAGGACGGCAGTCGGGCGATTCACGGCTTCGGGCTGGCCAGCCAGTTCTTTTTTGGCAAGGCGCTGGAGGATCTCGATTTACACCAGATCGCCCTGCTGGTGGGGATGATCCAGGGACCGTCACTGTACGATCCGCGCAAGCATCCCGACAATGCGCTGGAGCGCCGCGCCCTGGTGCTGAATGTCATGGTCGAGCAGAACCTGATCAGCGCCGAAGACGCCGCCATCGCCAAGGCAATGCCGCTGGACGTGACGCCCAAGGCCGCCAGCGGCATCACCGCCTATCCGGCCTTCCTGCAACTGGTGCAGCGCCAGTTGCGGCAATACTACAAGTCGGAAGATCTGGTGTCGGAAGGGTTGCGGGTGTTTACTACTCTCGATCCGCGGGTGCAGGCAACCGTGGAGAACACGCTGGCCAACAGCCTGCCGCCGCTGGAAAAGAATCAGCCCAAGGCGCGGCCGCTGCAAGGTGCGGCCATCGTGGCTGACACCCAGACCGGCGAAGTGCTGGCGGTGGTCGGCGACCGCGAGCCGAAAACCGTCGGCTTCAACCGGGCGCTCGATGCCAAGCGCCTGGCCGGTTCGCTGATCAAGCCGGTGACCTACCTGACCGCACTGGAACAGCCGGACCGCTATACCCTGATGACTCTGCTGAACGACAGTCCGCTGGTCTATACCTCCGGCGGCCAGCGCTGGACCCCGGGCAATTACGACAAGCGTTACCACGGCCGAGTCACGCTGCGCGACGCGCTGGCCCGCTCCTACAACATTCCGGCGGTGCGGGTAGGATTGGACGTGGACGTGATCAAGGTGGTGGAGATGCTTCACCGCCTGGGATTCGAGCGCGAGCTAAAGCCGTATCCCTCGCTGCTGCTGGGGGCCCTGGAGGCATCGCCCTTCGAGATCGCGCAGGTTTACGCGACCATCGCCAGCGGGGGATTCCGCATTCCCCTGCGCGCCATCCGCGAGGTGACCAATACCGGAGGCCAGTCGCTGCAGCATTACGCGATGGATGTGGTGAAAGCGGTCGAACCGGGGCCGGCCTATCTGATCACGAACGCCATGCAGCAGGTGGTGAAGGCTGGCACCGCCAGCGCCATGAAGAGCAAGCTGTCGCCCGATCTGAACATCGCCGGCAAGACCGGCACCACCGACGATTATCGCGATAGCTGGTTTGCCGGGTTCAGCGGCGACCGGCTGACCGTGGTGTGGCTGGGACGCGACGACAACAAACCGACCGGCTTGAGCGGCGCCAGCGGCGCGCTGCGGGTGTGGATGGATTTGATGGCGGGACTGAAACTGGAGCCGCTGGACGCGCCACCACCATCCGACATCGAGGAGATCTGGGTGGAACCGCACGGTGGCCTGCGGGTCAGTGAGGGGTGCCGGCGCGGCCAGCCGGTGCCGTTCCTGGTCGGTTCCGAGCCGCGCGGCTCGACCTCGTGCGCGCTAGCCGCCCCGCGGCGTCCCAAGCCCAAGCTACCCGCTACTGATGGCGCGGACGACGCGGGCGGGATGAGCGGTTTCTTCCAGCGCCTGATGGAATGAGGATCAGCGTTCGCCCCTTCCCCCCAGCCCCCTTACACAAGGGGAGGGGGAACCAAGCAATCCATTGTTCCGCAACACTCCCTCCCTCTGGTGGGAGTGGGGGTGCGAGCGGTTACTGTTCGGGGCGAGGGTATGGCCGCTGATTCGGCATGGCGGCCTGGCGGGGGAAAGGTTAAAGTTCAACCAACGATAGATTTCAATGGGGTTTGGGGCTGCCGCCAGAGCAGGGTCGGACTCCGGGGAGAGATAATGCAGATGCTGTTTAAACCGTTCAAGCCAAGTCTTGGCCTGTTGGCGCTAGTGCTGGCGATGACAGGTTGCACGGCGGCGCCTTATTCGCGGCAAACTTCCGTCCGGACGCCGGCCGCCAAGGCGCCCGTGGTGGACCGCGGCGCGGGCCGCCAGCCAGGGTATCCCTCGCGGCGGCCCGCGCCCCAGGTGGATGTAGGGCAGGTGCCCGAGGAAGATCCGCTCCTGCCACGGGAATATGCCTCCGCTTATCCGTCGGCCTCCGATCCGTATGCTGATCCGAACCGTTATGGCGCGCCGGTGCGGCCTTATCCGGCGGATGCGGATGACGCCTACCGGCAACCGGCGTATCCGCCGACCGGCACTGTCTCGCAGTCACCGGCCTATCCGCCGGCCCAGGGTAATTACTATCAGCAACCGGTCTATCCACCCGGCGCGGCTGCGCCGTATCCGCCGTCGTCCCAGCCGTATCCAGCCCAGCCGTATCCAGCCCCGTCGAACGGCTATGACCGACCGACGCCAGGCGCGCTGCCCGAACCCCAGCCCGTGGTGCCGCGGACGCCGCGCGCCGCGTCGCCGCCGCCCGCGCCTACCCCCGCGCCTACCCCCGCACCTATCCCCGCGCCTACCCCCGCGCCCGCAGCGCCTAGTAACCCGGCGGTCGCATTGGCGCCGCCTCCATCTGTTGCGCCGGAGCCGGAGCCGGTTCAGCCGCCCGTCAGCCCGCCGGTCCAGCCGGTTCAGCCGCCCGCGCCGCCGGCCGACTTGCCACCGGCGGAGATCACCCGCGAGGGCAATCAGGCGGTGGCGGCGTTGCTCGAGAGCGCCGACAAGTACGTCAAGAGCAAGCAACTGGACAAGGCCGGCGCCGCCCTGGAACGGGCGCTGCGGATCGAACCGCGCAATGCTGGCATCTGGCACGACCTGGCCCAGATCCGTCTGCATCAGGGGCAATATCAGCAGGCCGAGTCGCTGGCGAGCAAGTCCAGCAGTCTGGCCGGCGGCAACCGGGGCTTGCAGTCCCGCAACTGGAAGGTTATCGCTTCCGCCCGCAAGGCCGCCGGTAATACCGCCGGCGCCGAGGAGGCCGAGGCGCGGGCCTCGCAGTTCTCGCGCTGAGACCGGCGCAGTCGCGGGATGCCGCCGTGGATGTGGCCGAATTGCTGGGGCCGGAGGGTCCCCTGGCCCAGCGGGTGCCGGGGTTCGCGCCGCGTCCCCAGCAACAGGACATGGCGGTGGCGGTTGCCGCCATCCTGGAAGACGGTGGGTCGCTGATCGTCGAAGCCGGCACCGGCACCGGCAAGACCTTCGCCTATCTGGTGCCCGCGCTGCGGTCCGGGGCGCGGGTTCTCATCTCCACCGGCACCCGTCACTTGCAGGATCAGCTTTTCCATCAGGATTTGCCGGTGGTGCGCCGGGCGTTGCAGGTTCCGGCGCGGGTGGCGCTATTGAAGGGACGCGGCAATTATCTGTGCCTGTACCGCTTGCAGACCGCCGAGCAGGAGGGGCGGCTGCCATCGCGCGCGCAGGTGGCCGAACTGCAGCGCATCCGTCGTTGGGCCGGGCGCACCCGACGCGGCGACATCGCCGAAATCACCGACGTGCCGGAATCCTCGCCGCTCTGGCCGCACGTTACCTCTACCGTGGATAACTGCCTGGGACAGGATTGCCCCCATCTGGATGACTGCTTTTTCGCCAAGGCGCGGCTCGATGCGCTGGCGGCGGACGTACTGGTAATCAATCATCACCTGTTCTGCGCCGACCTGGCGCTCAGGGAAACCGGGTTTGGCGAGCTATTGCCTGGGGTGGAGGCGATCATTCTCGACGAGGCGCACCAGTTACCGGAGATCGCCACGCACTTTTTTGGCCGGTCGCTGAGTGGCCGGCAGTTGACCGAACTGGCGCGGGATACCGTGGTTGAACAAGCACGGGACGCGGCCGATTTTCCCGAGTTGCGGCACCGCGCCGAGGCGCTGGCGACAGTCGAGGCGGTGCTGCGGGAGGCGCTGGGGACGGCGGAGCGCCGGGCGCTGTGGTGGGAAGCCGCCAATCAACCGACGGTGCGGGTGGCGGTTGACCAGTTGACGGAAGCGCTGGAGCGGTTGCGGGAGGCGTTGAAGGAAGCGGCGCAGCGCGGCAAGGGTTTGGAAAGCTGCTATCGGCGGGCCGAGGATTTGATGCAGCGTCTGGTCGCGGTGACCGGGGAAGCGAGCCATCCCGACAATGTGCGCTGGTTCGAGACCCGCGGGCGTGGCTTCACCCTGAGCCTGACCCCGCTCGACATTGCCCCAACCTTCCGAACCCGGATGGAAGCACGGCCCTGCGCGTGGATTTTCACCTCGGCGACGCTGGCGGTGGGAGAGAGTTTCGAGCACTTCGCGGCGCGGTTGGGGTTGCGGGATTACGCGGCGCTGCGGCTGGACAGTCCGTTCGATTTCGCCAGCAACACCCTGCTTTATCACCCGCCTGGATTGCCGGACCCGGCCTCGCCCCAGTACACCACGACTTTGTTGGAGGCGGTCTTGCCGGTGCTGGTGGCCAGCCAGGGGCGGGCGTTTCTGCTGTTCACCAGCTACCGGGCCTTGCGCGCGGCGGAGGAGGGGCTCGCGGGGCGGCTGGATTATCCACTGCTGGTGCAGGGCGCGGCGCCGAAGGCGGTGTTGCTGCGGGAATTCCGGGCTTTGGGCAACGCGGTGTTGCTGGGGACCGCGAGTTTTTGGGAAGGGGTGGACGTGCGCGGCGAAGCGCTGTCGTGCGTGATCATCGACCGCTTGCCGTTCGCCTCGCCCGGCGACCCGGTGTTGCAGGCGCGGATTGAGTCCCTGCGCCAGCGCGGCGAAGACCCGTTCCGCTGTTATCAGTTGCCCCACGCGGTGATCACGCTCAAGCAGGGCGTGGGCCGGCTGATCCGGGACGTGAGCGACCGGGGGGTGCTGATGCTCTGCGACCCGCGCCTGCTGAGCAAGTTCTATGGGCGGGTGTTCCTGGACAGCCTGCCGCCGATGCCGAGAACGCGGAAATTGGAACGGGTACAAGCGTTTTTCGCGGGGGATACCGGTTGCGCTGCGCCAGGCGAAGCGCCACATCAGGCTTGAGCCTTGGCAGAGGCATTCGGGTTGGAACGGTGGTCGCGCAAGTCCTGAACGGGCGTAACCTGTCGAGCGCGGGGTAGCCGGGACGATTTTCACTCACTAGGAACCCCGTCCATGACGACAACGCTGTTGATTCTCAACGACGCCCCTTACGGCAACGAACGCGCCTACAACGTCCTGCGGCTGGCCCGCGCCCTGACCGGCCAGGAGGGCCAGCAGGTCCGCGTGTTTCTGATGGCCGACGCCGTGTTCTGCGCCAAGTCGGGACAGAAGGTCCCCGAAGGTTACTACAACATCCAACTTATGCTCGGTCAGGTGGCGCGCAAAGGGGAGGTCGGGCTGTGCGGAACCTGCATGGATGCGCGCGGCATGGCCGAAGCGGAAATGATCGACGGCGTGAAGCGCTCGACCCTCGCCGAACTGACGGACTGGACCGCGACGGCGGATAAAGTCCTGGTCTTTTGAATCACCACGGAAACCAACCCATGACCACCGATCCTCGCCACGCCCTCGCCACCCGCGCCATCCACGGCAGCACGCTCAAGGACGCCCATGGCAGCCCGCACCTGCCGCTCTACAACACCACGACCTTCGCCTTCGCCTCAACCGCCGACCTGCTTGACGTGGTGGATGGCCGGAAACCGGGCAGCCTCTATACCCGCTACGGCTTGAACCCCAGCCTGTTCGCGCTGGAGGAGACCTTGGCCAGTTTGGAAAGCGCGGAACTGGCCTGGGCCTTCTGCTCCGGCATGGCCGCTGAAACCGCACTGTTTCTCGCTCACGGCCGCGAAGGCATCGTCTGCATCGGCGACGCCTACGGCGGCACGCTGGAACTGTTGTCCAGCCAGTTGCCGCTGCTGGGCATCCCGACCCATTTCCTCCTCGGCGGCGAACTGGATCGGCTGGAGGCTCTACTGGCCGGCGGCGCAAAACTGGTGTTCTTCGAGACGCCGACCAATCCGGCCCTGGAATTGTTCGACATCCGGGCGATTGCCGACTTGGCCCACGCCCGTGGCGCACGGGTGGCGGTCGATAACACCTTCGCCTCGCCGGTCAACCAGCGCCCGCTGGAACTGGGGGCCGACTTCGTCATCCACAGCGCCACCAAATACCTGGGCGGACACAGCGATCTCACCGCCGGCGTGCTCATGGGTTCCAAGGAGTTGCTGCTGCCGGTGTGGAACTGGCGCAAGAACCTGGGTTCGACTATCGCCGCCGAAACCGCCGCGCTGCTGTCCCGCAGCCTGCGCACCCTGGTCGTCCGGGTTCGCCAGCAGAACGCGACGGCGCAGGCAGTGGCCGAAGCCATGGCCCGTCACCCGAACATCGTCCGTGTGTACTATCCCGGCCTGCTCGACTTCCCCGGCCACGCCCTGGCCAAAGCCCAGATGCACGGCTTCGGCGGCATGGTGAGCCTCGAAGTCGCCGGCACGGGTGAGGACGCCACTCGGGTCGCCGACCGACTCCGGCTGTTCGCCTTGGCGCCCAGCCTGGGCGGAGCGGAGAGCCTGGTCACCCAACCCTGCACCACCACCCATCACGGCCTCACTCCGGAGGAACGCGCCCGCCGGGGCATTGCCGATTCCATGCTGCGTTTGTCTATCGGTCTGGAAGACGCCGCCGATCTGATCGCCGACCTGGAGCAGGCCCTGGCATGAGCGATCCGGTCTATCTGGATTACAACGCCACTACGCCGGTGGCCCCGGAAGTGGCGGAGGCGATGCTGCCGTTCCTGCGCGCGCAGTTCGGCAATCCCTCCTCGTCCCACATCCGGGGCCTGTACGCCCGGGCCGCGGTGCGCGACGCCCGGCAACAGGTGGCGGAGCTGATCGGCGCGACGCCGGAGGAGATCGTGTTCACTGGCTGCGCGACCGAGGCCAACAATCTCGCCCTGCTCGGCGTCGCCGCCGCCAGTGGCGAAGGCAAACGGCATCTGGTTATCAGCGCGGTCGAGCATCCGGCGGTGATGCAGCCGGCGTTGCACCTGCGGCAACTCGGCTGGGCGGTGTCGGTGGTGCCGGTCGACGGCCAGGGTCGCGTCGCGCCTGAAGCCGTGGCGGCAGTGCTGCGACCGGACACGGCGCTGGTGTCGATCATGCATGCCAACAACGAAGTGGGAACGATTCAGCCCGTGGCGGAGATTGCAGCGCTGACCCGACCCCTGAACATCCTGCTGCATACCGACGCCGCGCAGTCGGCGGGCAAAATCATGATCGATGTTGGCGCGCTGGGGGTCGATCTGCTGACCCTGGCCGGACACAAGTTCTATGCCACCAAGGGCATTGGCGCGCTGTATGTCCGCGCCGGTACGCCGATCCGGGCGATCACCTTCGGCGCCGATCAGGAATGGGGCCTGCGGGCCGGCACCGAGAACGTACCGGCGATTGTGGGGCTGGGGGTAGCTGCGCGGCTGGCGTGGGAGCGGCTGCCCGAGGCCACCGTCCAGTTACAGCGCTGGCGCGATCGCTTGCACATGCGGCTGGCGGCGGCGATTCCGGGCGTGACCTTGAACGGTCATCCCGATGAGCGACTACCCAATACCCTGCACATCTCGTTTCCCGGCGTGACCGGGCGGATGCTGCTACAGGTAGCGAGCGGTGAAGTGGCCGCTTCGCTCGGGTCAGCCTGTCACTCGGAACACGATACTGTCAGCGGAGTGTTGGCCGCGATGGGCGTTGAGGCCGCCCACGCGGCGGGGGCGGTGCGGCTCTCGGTGGGGATGATGACTGCCGACGAGGACGTCGACCGCGCCGCCGCCGGACTGATCGCGGCCTGGCGGCAATTGACGCGATGAGCGCCACCAATTACCCATCTTCCGGTCTGATCGCCTTAAGCCCGGCCATCGGCGTTGCCACATAACACGATTGACCGGTCCAGGAGACCACACACCCATGCCAAAAATGCGCGCCAGTTTCCAGGGACTGGTCCGGGTGTTGGCGAAAAGCCTGTACCCGGAGCCGGATGTCTTCATCCGTGAGTTGTTGCAGAACGCCCATGACAGCATTCAACTGCGTCGGCTTGACGAACCCGGGTTGACCGGCGAGATTCGCATCGACGTGGACGAACGCGCCTGCACTCTGAGCTTCAGCGACAACGGGACCGGCATGGATCAGCGGGACATTGAGGAATTTCTGAGCGTCATCGGCAGCACCGGCACTGGCAGCCGCGCTCAGGAACTGGCCGCCCGCGAGGTGGCGGTCGCCACCATCGGCCAATTCGGCATCGGGTTGTTGTCGGCCTTCGTGGTCGCTGAACGGATCGATGTCTACACCCGCAAGCCGGGCGCGGCGCAAACCTGGCGCTGGACCAACCACGGCGGCGAAGACTATGAACTGGTTGCCTTGCCGGTAGATGTGCAACCGCCCGGTACGCGAGTGGTGGTCACGCTGGCGCCGAATCAGACTGCTTTTCTCGACGGTCATCTTCTGCGTCAAACCGTGCGGCGTTATGCCGACCTGCTGCCGTTCCCGATCCTGCTTAACGGTTTCGGGCCAATCAATGCTGTCAACGCGCCCTGGCATGAACCGGGTTGGCGCGATCCCGTGGAGCGGGACCAGAAACTGACTGTCTTTCTGAGCCAGCGTTACGCCGACTCGCCCCTGCTGGTGATTCCCGTTGATCTGCCGCACCCCCGCACAATGGGCGGCTTGTACATCGCCGCCCGCTATACGCCGGTCGGTCAGGCCGGCGGCCGCGTCGATCTGTTTCAGGCGCGCATGTGTATCCGCTTGCATGATCATGAATTGTTGCCGGAATGGGCGTCGTTCGTGCGCGGCGTGGTGGACTGCGCGGACTTACAGCCGACTGCCGCCCGCGATAATGTGCAGCGCGACAGCGCCTATCACGCCTTGCGCGAAGCCCTGGGGAAAACCATCGTCGCGGCCCTGCTGGACTTGGCCGTCCGCGACCGGCCACGTTTTCTGCAATTGTGCGACTGGCACAACGACGCTCTTAAAGGCATGGCAGCGCAACATCGGGACTTCGGCGCGGCGGTGCTGGACTCCTTACCTTTTGCCACCAGCCAGGGGCAATTAACCCTGCCCGATTATCTGGCCCGCCAGTCGCCGGGGGCGAACGGTAAACGGCCCCTGTATTTCTTCACCCATGAAACCGACGCCAACCAGTTCTACCCACTTTGTCAGGCGCATGGCGTCCTGGGTATCAATGCCGGGGGCGCTTTTGATGAAACCCTGTTGCGCCGCTATGCTAGTCAGCATCCCGATGAAGTGGACCTCAAACCGCTGGATCGCCTCGACGACTCGGCGTTGTACCCCCCGCTCGATGCGGAGGCGCAGCTTTGCTATGCCCCCCTGTTGCGGGCCGTGGATCGGGCGTTGGCCGACGCCGAAGCGCCAGCGCGCGCGCGGATTCGCCAATTTCAGCCGGCCACTCTGAGCGCCGTGGTGCTGTCGGGCCAGCGGCTGACCACTTTCGACCAGATGGAACAGATGCTGGAAAAGTCGCTGCTGGTGAACGAACTGGCGGAACTGGCCGGCGAGGTGCGGGACCATCTGCGCCGTCAGCCGCTGGATTTGTTGCTGAATGCCGCCCATCCCCTGGTACGGCGCTTGGGCGAACTGGCCGATCCCGATCATCCCCGTTATCGCCCGGTCCTGACCGGACTGTATTACAGCGCCCTGCTCAATGCCCGACATCGCTTGACGCCCGCCGCCGCCCGCCATTTTCACGCCGACTTGCAGGCGTTGCTGGTCTCGCATCTGGATTTGCAGATCGGCCATGATTCTTGATCGCCCGACTCTCGCCCGATTACGGGAACAAGCCGCCCAGGCGCGGAAAGTGGGCCGCTACGCTCAGGCCGCACACTGGGAACGGCAAGCGGTGGAACTGGCCGGTACCCTGGGACTCACTGGCGAGCGGACCCGGGCGCTGCTGTGGGAAGGCTACAGCCTGCGGCATGCCGGCCAGGATGATCTGGCGCTGGCCGTCTTGCTGCAAGCGATCCATGAACCCGCCACCGCCCCGGCCGATCGATTCAGCGCCCTGATTGCTATTCTCCACATCAGCCTGGAGCGCAAGTCAGCCCGCTTTTGCCGGGCGCTGCTGGAACAGGGACGGCGTGATCTGGTGGAATTTCGCCAACCGTGGTCGATGTTGCTGGATTTCCTGGAAGGCGAGTTGGCTTTTCGGCGGGGAGATTTCGCGGCGGCCTGGGATTGGCATGGACGCGCCTGGGCCGGGCGGCGGGAAATCCATCCCCGGCTGACGCCGACCACCCACCTCTGGGCGCTGTGCCGCACCGCTTTCCGCCGCCGCGACCGGGCGGAACTGGAACGGCTAACCCATCAGTTGAACGAGTTGCGCCAGAACTCGATCCTGGAACAGCGGTTGGTGATGCGCGCGCAATGGCTGTGCTGGCGAGCGCAACGCGCCGCTACGGCGTCCGCTGTCAACGCCGATTCCACGCCAGTTGAGCAGGCGCGGGTATTCCTGGCCGCTGAAGAGCGCGAACTTCGTGATTTTGGAGCACGGCTGGAGGCGCTGCGGGTGTTGGCGCTGGCTGGCGACTGGGATCTGATCGATGTTGCGTTGCGCCGCAAGCCCCTGCCTCCCGACACTTTCGAGACTGCAATCGGTCTGGGCGATCTGGTGCTCGGTCGGGCACGGGTGGCGCGGGCGCTGCCGGTGGTTGATGACGACTATGGCGAAACGGCTATCGGCACCGTATCCTCGCTGGCGGCTGGCTTGGGTGAAGCGGCAATTCATTATCAATCCGCGCTGAAACTGGCCGAAGATCAGGACCGGCGATTGGAAACCAGTTGGCACAGCGATACCGTCCACCAGCGGCTGGTCCTTATCAAATCTGGTCGCCAAGTCCGGTAACAAGGCCCCCGATGAATGCGCGCACAGTTCCCATTGCTTCCGCTCAGAGGTTCAACCGCTTGAATAGCCTCTCTGGGATATGCAGGATGATCAACATGATCCAGTGCCAGAACCAGGGCAGGTAAACCTCGTCGCGGCCACGCTCGACGGCGGCGACGATGCCTTGGGCAATCCGGTCGGGCCGCGCCCACAGCAAACCCTTCTTCTCGAACGCGGCGGTCATCGGCGTATCGACGAAGCCCGGCTTGACCGTAATCACCTGGACGCCCTTGCCGCTCAGCCGGTTGCGCAACCCCTGCAGGAACAGGCCAACCATGCCCTTGGCCGCGCCGTAGACATAATTGCTTTGCCGGCCCCGGTCGCCGGCGACCGAGCCGATGGCGATCAGGACGCCGCGCCCACGCCGCTCAAAGATATTCGCCAGCAAGGTCGCCAGGCTGATTACGCTGAGCGCGTTAGTCTGAATCGCCGCCAGTGTCGTTGCCACCGACTGCTGGCAGGCCGCCTGGTCGGGCAACGTACCGTGGGCGATCAGCGCGATGTCAATGCCGCCAAGCGCCTGTTCGGCCCGTTCCAGCAGGGCTGGATGCGCGTCAAGCCGGTCGAGATCGAGGCTTTCTTGCGTGACTGGTTGGCCGGAGCGAATCTCCAGATCGTGGGCGATGGCGGCCAGCCGTTCGGTATTGCGCCCGGCCAGGTAGAACTGGGCGCCGGTGGCGGCGAAGCGGCGGGCGGTTGCTTCGGCAATGGCCGAAGTGGCGCTGATGATCAGGATGTTGCGCATAGCGTCTCCTTGGAAGCTCAGTCGGCCATCACTCGCCGCCAGAAGCTGGAGGAAAACCAGGGATCGATGTAGCGGCTGAATTCCGCCCATTGCGGAAAATACCGGCGGAAGCTGTCTCCGCTCATCCGGGCATCCTTGGCCGGATATACCGCGCCGCCGGCCTGTCGGGTCACTGCATCGAGCCGCTCCAGCAGATCGAGCGTCTTCCGGCCCCGGTTGGGAAAATCCAGCACCAGGGTGAAGCCGGGTCGCGGGAACGACAACAGGCCGCCCGAAGCTTTTTCGCCGAAGCGCTTGAGCACCGCCAGCATGGAACCCTGACCGCTGGCGGCGACGCGGGCCAGAATTTCCCACAGGGCTTCGTGGGCGACGGCGGGCGGGATAACGCACTGGTACTGGAAAAAGCCCCGCCGTCCGTACAGCCGGTTCCATTCCCGCAGATTGTCCAGCGGGTAGAAAAACGGTTGATAGGGCGTCAGCCCGCGCGCCGGGCGTGGCAGGTGGTAATAGATCCGGTTGAACCACCGTACACTGAGATTATTGACCAGCGAGACCGGCGGGGCGAACGGTACGGTCAGCGTCCGGCGTTCCGGTGGCGACGGTTTCATCAGGCCGGGCGGCGCGTGCATCCCTGCCATATAAATCCCCCGGCCCAGCGCCCGGCCGGCGGCGGCGCAATCGACCCAGGACACGATGTAGGGATAGCGCGCCTCGTAGTCGGCATTGAGCGCCAGAAACTCGTCCAGGCTGGCGAAACGGCGGTTTTCGGACACGATCCATGGATTGGCGATGCGCTGCAACTGGATTTCGACCCAAGTGATGAGTCCGGTCAATCCCAGTCCACCGACCGTGGCCCGGAACCAGTCGGCATTACGCTCTGGGGTACAGGTCAGGCGCTCCCCATCGGAACGCAGCAGATCGAAGGCGCGAACATGACCGCCGAAGCTGCCGGCGAGGTGGTGGTTCTTGCCATGCACGTCGTTGGCGATGGCCCCACCCAGGGTGACAAACTGGGTGCCGGGGGTGACCGGTAGAAACCAGCCCTGCGGCACGATCAGCGCCAGAATCTCTGAAAGCAGCACGCCGGCTTCCGCCCGGAAGATGCCGGTTGCCGGATCGAAAGCCATGAAGCGATCCAATCCCCGCGCCAGCAGCAGCGCGCCGCCGTCGTTCAGGCCGACATCGCCGTAGCTGCGGCCGTTGCCGAAGGGCAGGCAGGACAGCGGTTCCGCTGGCAGGGCGAGGGTTTGAATGTCGCGGCAAGGCAAAATCTGGCGCGGCCTGGAGGGCGGGTAACGGCCCCAACTGGTCGGCGCGGTGGTGGACATGGTAGCGCTCACCTCGGCATCGCGCCCAGCAAGATGAGCGCGCAGGCCAGCAGCACATAGCGGCTATGGGTGTCGGTCAGGGCAAAGATGATCGGGTCGTCGTGCATCTCGCCGCGATGGGTGATCAGCCAGACCCGGCTGATCCAGTACAGCAGCGCCGGACAGAGCAGCCAGATCACCATGGGCTGGCCGTACAGCGCGCGGCTGGTTTCGCTGTTGATGTACAGCGCCAGCACCAGCACCGCCAGATAGCCGGCGGCCCCACCCAGATTTTGCAGAAGGCCCAGATCGTCCACATGGTAACCTCGCCCACTCGCGCTCAGGTCGCCCTGCTCGCGCAGGGTCCACAGTTCAGCGTAACGCTTGACCAGAGCCAGGCTTAGGAACAGGAACATCGAGAACGCCAGCAACCAGAACGAGGGTTCGATGCTTGCCGCCGCCGCGCCGGCGATGATCCGCAACGTGTACAGCCCGGCCAACACGACGACGTCGAGCATCAGGGTGTGCTTAAGCCGCAGCGAATAGGCGAGGGTGAAGAGGTAGTAGGTCGCCAGCACGGCGCTGAACCAGGGTGGGTTGATCAGCAGACTCAGGCCAAAGGCTGCGATCAGCAGCAGCGGAATAGCCACGACACCCTCGACGATGGGGAGCTGGCCAGCGGCGAAGGGGCGACGGCATTTGCGGGGATGGCGGCGGTCGGTGTTCAGGTCCAGCAGGTCGTTGAGCAGGTAGACGCTGGAGGCGCACAGCCCGAAGCTGAGAAAGGCCAGCAGCACCAGCAGCAGCGTGTCGGGCTGATCCCAGGCGTGACCGGCAGCCAGCGGCATGAAGATCAGCACGTTCTTGAGCCATTGATACAGCCGCAGTCCCTTGACCCAGTGCCGCCATGCCGATGCGTCTGGCGCGAAAACCCGTTCCACCTCGCAGACCGCGCGGGCTTGGTCGACCAGTTGCGGCTTGGCGTTGACCACGAGGGCGCGGCGGGCGTGGCGCCAGACGGCCAAGTCCACGGCGGCGTTGCCGGCGTAATCGAAACCGCGCTCGCCGTAGCGTTCCACCAGAGTTGTGGCCTTGTATGGGCCGGCCAGATTACGGTCGTTGTCGGTGGCCAGCACCTCATCGAACAGGCCGAGATGCTCCGCGATCTGTTCGGCGAAGCGGCGATGGGAGGCGGTGACCAGCACCAGCGGTCGTCCCGCCGCTTTCTGCTCGCGGAGAAAGGCCAGCAGTTCCCGGTTGTAGGGCAAGGTGGCGATGTCCAGTTCCACCCGCGCGGCGATTTCCGCCTTGAGTCGGGCCTTGCCCGCCGCCAGCCAGCGCGGCCAGTGTCGCACCGACAGTGGTGCCTGTTTGAACTGGGCGAAAGCGGCTTCCAGCAGCAGGTCAGAGTTCAACAGGGTGCCGTCGAGGTCGATGCAGAGGGGAATGGGGGATTTCATGCGATGCCGCTCGCCTTGTACACCGTGATCTTGATAACCTGCTATTCCGGTAGCCAATCCTCAGCAAGAATTTTATCTAAAGGATAGGGACATGTCTCAGGGAAGGATGAGAGTGGCAAGTGGGTTTGTTTGGCGGCGCTTGATCTTGCTCTTTGATAAATCTGAGCCAATGCCAGCAAGGGGTAGTTTTTCAGGCTAGGACTGTCCGTGATTGCCAGATCAATTTGCAACCTGGAATCAGTAATGGAGTCCAGCCAGCTATCGGAACGTCTTTGCGGTTGATATTCCCATTTGAGCAGGTGGATTAAAAGCCGAACAAGCTGGCTTGCAATCCCTCTTTTTTCGCTCTTGCCCAAGTCTTCCAACTCCTCGACCAAATGTTCCAGGTCGATATTCTGCCAACGCCCTTCCCGTATCAGGTCGGCGGTTTCGCGCGCCCACAAACTTAAATCTGTTGCATAATTTGTGTTCACATCAAATAACCTCTTTGCTGAGTTTAGTCAAAACGTGGTCTGTCCTTGATTATTCTTCTATCTACAAACTGCCCTGATCTTATATTGAATACTAAAGCTTATGGGATCATGGTTATAGTTATGAGATTTTTGGAAGGAATAAACCGTTATTTCGTCATCATGAATGACAATCAAGTTCATTACCGCATTAGGCGCGATAAAATCCACTCTGTTAATTTTGATACTGTGAAGGACTTGCTCATTGACAGACTCGGTACCGATGTTAATATGCATTAGACAACTAGGATGGTCGAATATTAACTTGATGCCTTCTCTTGGAAAAGTTCCCTGAGGGTTATTAGCCCTAGTTCGATGGCTTGAGGCGCCGATCAAAGTTTTTTCCTGTTTATACAGGTCAAGCCCAATTTCCTTAAACATTTCTAATGCATACGGAGAAATTTGGATGGCGTCTGAATCAGTAACCGACAGCAGCACAATAGGAGTTTGTTTCTCCATTCGCAGTCCACGCAGTATTTCCTGAAGCCCTTTGATTTTAACTGGAACGCAGAGAACGATACCTTTGATGATCCAAGATGTTCTCTTTATCATTAAATCATTGAAACAATCCGTTACTTCCTGGCCTTCGATCCCCATATATTGGAGTCGATGCAAGGAATGGAGCTGAAATACGTCGCTTCCTCGCGCTGTCCCAGTCATGATGCCCGACACGTCACTATAATATAGTCGTGATTTCAATTCTGCTTGTCGCTGGTTGGCCCAAGTATTAGTCGCGACAATGATGGAATTAAAGAGAAGACTTATCAAAAAAAATAGGGATAAGATATTGATTTTAAATTTATATTTAGAATATCTATAGTTTTCTGACAGGAATAGGATAATCAGAATCGGAACTAGCCAGAATTGTGGTGCTAATCTCGCCCACCAAGCAGCTTCGGTAATAAAAATGCTTGCCATGATGGCAGCGATCATTACCCAAGCCTGGGTATGGCGCAAGAATAAAGCAAGAAGTGCAGTAAGAATTAGTAGTCCACTAAACAGTGGACCAAAACCCGAGAATCGAGTGTCCGCCGATGGTTCGAATTCAAGGGATGAGAATGGCATTATCCACTCAGGTTTTTTCCAATCAGCTTTACTACGGGTAGAGAATGTAGCGATCAAAAATTTTTCGAAGCGGTTTTTATTAATGAACTCAGGCGCCGCCATGCCGCTGATTACATTCTTATCACTTTTAAAGGAGTAAGCGATGTGAAATGGGTTATGATATTGGATGCTATTGGTAACATAGGGATTAAAGCCAAATATCAACACTGCGGCGAGCCACGTCCCTATGCCTAATAATGCGAGTTGTCTCGGAAACGTCTTGTCGACCCACCAAGCGTATGCTAACAGAAAGAAGGCGAAGACTGTTCCATAAACTAATCCAGTTAGCTTCGTGTTGATTAGGAGGGGTAAATAGATCAAGCTGTAGAAGAGATAAATCCTGTTCTTACTGTGGATAAAAGCGATGCCGGAAAATAGAAAGATGTTTAGGGCGGCAGCTAAAGTACCATCGATGTATCCGGAAAAGACCTGACACAGAATAACAGGGTTAGCGGCAATAGCGAGAGCCGCTAATAACCTCAAGGAAGTACTTAAAGATAGGGTAGCTTTTAGAAAATGGAGGGATGAAAAAAATACCGCCGCCAGCAGCCAAAGGTTGATAATATGAGTCTTTTCCAGATGGCCGAAAGCAGCTTGCACTGTAGCTGTAACAATCCACTGTGCCTTCGGGTAACTCTCCAGTAAGCTTCTTTCTTCTGCTTTTAGCAAAGGAAGTTTCGAATGTCCACAGCACTGCCAGTCATAGAATGGATTCCAGCCATTAGCGAGATAAAGAGTCGCTGGACCGTGGTACGTTCTAGAATCCCAAAAATCATCGATTAAATAGACACTCAACTCCATGGCAACCCATCCAGCCATTAGTAAGACACTTAGCCAGATTCCGACAAAAACTGTGCTTTTTACTCCATGAATCCACAGTAAAATAATGAAAAAAATGAATAGAAATAAGGCAAGATGGTAACCAGAAAATGGGATATTAACCAACAGAGAGAGCGAAGAAAAGATATACAAAAAAGGCACGGTAAGTAAAAGGATGTCACTTAATATACGGATGTTGATAGGTGTTTTTATGCTATTATACAGTATCATTTTATAATTATCCCTTATTCAATTTTCCAGTTCTGATTGGGCGTAACCAGTCGAGCGCGGGGTAGCTGGCAGGCTGGGCTGGGCCGGAGTTGAAAAGGGCGGTGGGCACCTTGC
>WBZP01000782.1_pt1 | contig 41592 bp, 36 predicted proteins | sample 5204301 | NCBI WGS metagenome assembly WBZP01 (sample SAMN12412401, study PRJNA552823) | activated sludge metagenome | isolation source: activated sludge from nitrification reactor of wastewater treatment plant... | place: USA: Pennsylvania | collected 2017
CCGCCGCGGGGTGGAGCAGTCTGGTAGCTCGTCGGGCTCATAACCCGAAGGTCGCGGGTTCGAATCCCGCCCCCGCTATTCAAGGAAAGCCCTGCAAAAGCAGGGCTTTCTGTTTCTTGGGGCAGTGGAGCAGCGAGGCTCACCGGGTTGGGTACCAGGGCTGGATACCAGGTCGTGCCCGGAGGTGGGACAGCGGCCTGCAGCTTGCGTGCGCCCCCCTTCGGCCGATCGATCAGGCTGCGATCGGATCGTGGTCTTCGATCGCGCCGGTCACCTCCGTCAGGAGTGGCGGAGGGATGAGGCGCAACGCGGGCATGGGACTCCTCGTCAGTGGGCGCCTGCGAGAGCCCGGATGGTGCCGAGCTCGTCGCCGCCCGGGATCGCGATGAGCAGGTCGACGCCCGCCTCGCGGTACGCGGCGACGCGATCTGGCAAGCCTGCGGGGTCGGTGGCGATCGAGACCGCTTGCACGAGCTCGTCGGGCAGCGCTGCGGCAGCTCCGGTGCGATCACCGTCGAGGTACTTGGCCTGGACCTCGCGTGCCGGATCGCCGTAGCCGTAGCGGTCGGCGAGTTCGACGTAGAAGTTCTTCTCTTTGGCGCCCATGGCGCCGAGGTACATGACGAGCCACGGCTTGACGTTCGCGATCGCCTCGGCGACCGTCGGGGCGACGGAGGTCGGGGTCAGCGTCGCAACCGTGAACTCCTCTCGCGGCCTGCCGGCGGCCGCGAGCCCGGCGACCAGGGCGTCGATCTCGAACGACCGCTGGGAGGGGTCGACGAACGCCCCGAGCCAGCCGTCGGCGATCTCGGCGCACTGCTCGATCGCTTTGGGCGACGTCACTCCGAGGAAGATCGAGATCTGCTGCTGCACGGGTCGCGCGAGGAGCCGCAGCTCCTTCCCGAGTCCGGTTCCGGCGACGCCGTCGGGCAGCTGCACTGGCATCCTCTCGCCGGAGAGCGCGCGCCGGATCGCCTCGACGTAGGCGCGCGTGCGTGCGAGGGGCTGGGCGAACGGCACGCCGTACCAGCCTTCTGAGACCTGTGGGCCGCTGAGGCCGAGCCCGAGGGACACGCGGCCGCCCGAGATGACGTCGAGCGATGCGGCGGCCATGGCGGCCGTGGTGGGTGGCCGTGCCGGGATTTGCATGATCGCGGTGCCGAGGCGCACGTGCTCGGTCCTTGCGGCCACGTAGCCGAGGAAAGAGACGACGTCCTGCCCCCAGCCCTCGCTGGCCCAGATGCTGTCGAAGCCGAGCTCGTCGGCGAGCACCGCCATCTCGACCTGGCGCTCGAACGTGAACCACGGCCAGTAGCCGGTGCCGATTCCGATCCGCACGGTCAGTCCCGTACCAGTGCGCGTGTGATCACGAGGCGTCGAACCTGGTTCGTGCGCTCGCGGCCGTCGAGCCGGTGGCGCGCGCCGGTGGGCCTGCCATTGACGCTTCCACGAATCCACACGCCTGCGCCGCCTGTCCGAAGAGCAGGCGTTTGTGTGTTCCGAGGACCTCCGGTGCTTTGGTGGCCATCGCCGTCGCCTGCTCGATGGCCACGTTGAGCACGTCAGTCTCGTTGGTGACGCCGAGCATCACGCCGCTGGCGATCAACGTCAGGTTGAAGATCGTTGCCGACGGCTCGCGGACCTCGTTCCCCGGCTGGAACCTCGACGCCAGCGTGCTGACCGTCTGGTCGCCGGTGTTAAACGACCCAGGGAACAGGGCCTCCGCGGTGATGATCCCCATTAGCACCGTCGACCCGGCGAGCATCAGGAGGATCGCGGCAACGGCGTTCGCCGTTCCCGTGCGGCCTGCGTCGAACGGTCTCGTCGCTCCTGCCATCAGCCGACCCTAATGCGAAACCTGGGGGTGCCGGGCGGGGCATGGGGCGATCGTCGGACACGCTGTGTTGAGACGCCTGGTCGCGCTTGGCGTCGAACTCCGCCTTGCCCTAGCGGCCTGGATCTTGCGCTCCCGCGGGGCGGTCGAACTGCGGTGTACTGCTTGCTCGTCGGGGTGCCCGCCTCGGTTAGGGCCGCTACACCGAAAGGCCCTCTGATCGAGGGGCCTTTTGTCTTTCGACGACTCCAGTTTGGACCATCGAAACCTCCCCGCCGGCCACGGGTTAGGGTTTCCTGCCATGCGCCGACTCGCCCTGCTCGCTGCCGTCCTCCCGCTGATCGCCGCCGCGCCCGCCGCGGCGGCCACGCACGGGGACCTCGTCTCGTCCAAGCCGCTCTCCGGCGGCAACGTGCTCAAGAACGCGTCGAAGAACCTGCTTGTCACATACAAGACGCAGGGGGTCGCCGGCTCGCTCGTGGACGTCACCGGCAGCGTCGCGATCCCGAAGGGGAAGGCGCCGAAGGGCGGCTGGCCGGTCTTCACCTGGGCCCACGGCTCGACCGGCATCGCGGACTCCTGCGCGCCGACCGCGACGAAGCTCGATGCCTACATCAACCCGTTCCTCAACAAGGTGCTCAAGGCCGGGTTCGCGGTCGTCCGCACCGACTACGAGGGTCTCGGCGGCCCGGGCGACCACCCGTACCTCAACGGCAGCTCCGAGGGGCACTCAGTGCTCGACATTGTGCGCGCGGCGCGCAAGGGCAACGCGGCGATCGGCAAGACCGTGCTGATCGGCGGCCACTCGCAGGGCGGTCACGCGGCGCTCTGGGCCGCGGCGCTCGCCAAGAAGTTCACCCCGGAGCTGAAGGTCGGGGGGACGGTCGCCTTTGCACCCGCGTCGCACATCGGTGATCAGGCCGGCCTGCTCAAGACCGTCGACCTCACGTCGCTGAGTCCGCTCGTCGGGATCATCCTCCGGGGCGCCCAGATCTCACAGCCGTCGCTTAACATCGAACCGTTGCTGTCCGACGCGGCCCGCGCCGTCTGGCCCGAGACGCTGACCAAGTGCCTCGGCGACCTCGCCAAGCCGGACTCGTGGGGCGCCCTGCCGCTCACCGCGCTCGTTCAGCCGGACGCGGTCATTCAGCCGGTCGTCGACTTCCTCAACGCCAACGACCCGGAGACGCTGACGATCCGCACGCCCGTGCTCGTGCTGCAGGGCACGGCCGACGGAACCGTCCTGCCGCTGTTCACCGACCCGCTCGTCGGCGAGCTCGGCAAGAACGGCTCCAAGCCGACGTACAAGAAGTACACCGGTGCTACGCACGTCTCGATCGCGACCGGCGCCAAGCCGCAGAAGGACGCGCTCGCGTTCGTGAGATCTCACGACTGAGACGCGGGGACGGCACCGGGCGGCCGCTCAGGCCTTCACGCGCTTCAGCGTCTTCTTCAGCCCGCAGTTCGCGTTGAAGGCGTCCTCGCCTTCGAACGAGCCCTGAGGCGGGACCGCCGGGGCGGTCGTGGTCGCGCTGCCGCTCGTGGTCGCCTTCGAGGCCGACTCGATCTTGACCTTGAGCGTGAGCTTGTAGGTGTAGGTGACGGGGAACTCATCCCGGATCAGCACGTTCTCGGTCTTCGTCTCGGTGAACGTGTACGTCTTGCCCACCTTCGGCACCGACTTGAACGCGAAGCGCCGCGAGCGCTCGAACGCGCACGCCGACCGAACCGTGATCTGAGCCTTGCCGCGGTCGACGGTGAGGTTCATCTCGTCCGTGTCGCTGCGGCTGTACTGGTAGCTGGTTCCGTTCGGGAGCTTGCAGCCGCTGGCTTCCTTGAGCTTCTTGCAGGAGGCGGCCTGTGCCGGCAGAGCGGCTGCGGAGGCGACGATGACTGCTGAGGCGAGGGCGCGGCCGAGCATGGGCGCGAGCCTAACGCCGGGCCTCCGCCGCCGCCAGGAACTCCGCGACGGCGGACCGGTTGGCGGACTCGCGGCCCAGCATCAGGTGGCCGCCGCTCGCGTGCGCCAACAGCTGGGCGTGCGGGATACGGGCGGCGGCGGCGCCGGCTGGTCCGAAGGAGGCCAGCTCGTCGTCGCGGCAGTGGACGATCAGCGTCGGGACGGTCAGAGCCTCGAGCGGGCAGTCGTCGACGGCGCGGTTCCCGGTGTAGGCGTCGAAGATCACGCCGGTCGAGCGGTCGCGGACCGGGAAAATGCTGTCGATCAGCGACAGGACCATCGCCCGGTCGGGCTCGGTGAGCTCGAAGCCCTTCGGCATGCCGGCGATGAGTCGCAGCAGGGCGCTCCCTGCGAGCGTCTTGCCCAGCCACATGATCCGGTCGCTCCGGTAGGCGACCTTCTCGACAGGCCGAAGATCCCGTGGATCGCGAGCAGCGGTTCGCCGTCTCCGACGTCTGCGTACTCGACGGCGCCGAAGGCGGTGGTGGTCGTGCTGCGCGGGACGGCTTCGAGCCGGGCGCGTGCCGCCGCGTCGTCGCGGGCGAACCGGCGGGAGGCGACTACCGCCAGCCCCGTGGCGACGCCGAACATCGCGAGGGGGAACTTCCGCATGCGACAACACTACGCGCGCTCTGCTGCCGGAGCACGCGCTCACGATCTTGCGCTCATGTGCGCCGTCGCCTGAGCCGGCTCAGGTATGGTCGGCGAATGATGCGTTCGGTCACCGTCGCCTTGGCAATCCTCGCGACCGCGTCCGGCGCCGCACCCGCCGCCGGCGCCGCCACCGCGAACCCCAACGAGAAGACGACCGTCACCGACATCCAGTGGCGAATCTCCTACAGCGTGGAGATTCCCGGGAACTGCGCGGTGCTCGGGTTCTCTCAGTGGCAGGCATCCAAGTTCAAGGGCTGGGATGTCTACAAGCTCTCGTTCATGTGGGCTGGAACGACGACCGTCGCGAGCCCTTCACCGATCTCATCGCCGCCGAAGTACGACGACGAGCTCAAGTACGGCGGGAATGTGGTCGCGCCGCCGAACGGCAGCCATTGGCTGCTGATCGGTGACGGCACCTTCCGTGCCGGTCCGCCGCCGGCGGAAGCCGAATGCCAGGCGATCCTCGCGCGCTCCCAGGCCCAGATCGCCGAGAACAAGGTCACGACCTACTACCGGCGCACGTCCGCGTGCGCGGCCAAGTTCGACACGCTGACCAAGGCGGAGAAGGCCAACAAGAAGGCCAAGAGCAAGCAGGCCAAGGCGAAGGCCAAGAAGAACCTGTCGAAGGCCAAGACGGCGTTCAACAAGGACTGCTCGAAGTAGCGCTCCGCGCACCGTCGGCGATACTCCCGCCGATGCCCGACATGACCTCCTGCGCCGAGTGCGGCAGCGAGCACACCTACGACCTGCCGCCGAGCCGCGTCTGCTCGATGTGCGGGCACGAGTGGTCGCTGGATGCCTCAGCGCCCGAAGCCGACGCCGAGCCGGTAATCCGCGACTCGGTCGGCAACGTGCTCGCAGACGGCGACACCGTCACGATCGTCAAGGACCTCAAGGTCAAGGGCAGCTCGCAGCCGATCAAGGTCGGCACGAAGGTCCGCGGCATCCGGCTCGTGCAGGGCGTCGGCGACCATGACATCGACTGCAAGGTCGACGGCTTCGGCCCGATGCAGCTGAAGTCGAGCGTCGTCAAGAAGGCCTGACCGGCCGGTGCGCTCGCGGCCGCTGCTCCACGGCGCCGTCGTTGCGCTGATCGGCTTTGCGAGCGCGTTCGCGATCGTGCTCGCCGGCCTGCGCGGGGTCGGCGCGACCGACGAGCAGGCGACCTCCGGCCTGCTCGCGCTGACCGTCCTTGCCGCGCTGCTCTCGATCGCGCTCTCGTTCCGCTACCGGATCCCGATCAAGATCGCCTGGTCGACGCCGGGGGCCGCGCTGCTCGTCGCGGCCGGTCTGCAAGGCGGCGGCTACCCGGCGGTGATCGGCGCCTTCATCGCCGCCGGCGCGCTCACCGTGGCGAGCGGGCTCTGGCCGGCGATGACGCGCGCGATCGCGGCGATTCCCGGACCGGTCGCGAGCGGCCTGCTCGCCGGAGTGCTGCTGCCGATCTGTCTGGCGCCCGCCAAGGCGGCGGTCGACGTGCCGGCGATCGCGCTGCCGATGATCGCGGTCTGGCTCGCGGTCACGATCCGCACGCCGCGATGGGCGATCCCGGCCGCGATGGTCGTCGTCTTGGTTGGTGTGGCGATCGACCCGGTCGACAGCAACGTCGCGCCCGGGCTCGCGCCGAGCCTCCAATGGGTCACCCCGACGTTCGACCTCGGCACGATCGTCGGGCTCGGCGTCCCGCTCTTCATCGTCACGATGGTCTCCCAGAACGTCACCGGCGTGACCGTGCTCGCGAACCGCGGCTACGAGGCGCCGCTGCGCCCGGTGCTAACGACGACCGGCGCCGCCACCGCGGCGTTTGCACCGTTCGGCGTCCACGGCGTGAACCTCGCGGCGATCACCGCCGACATGATCGCCGGGCCCGACTCCGACCCCGACCCGGCGCAGCGCTGGCAGGCGAGCGTCGGCGCCGGCCTGATGTACATCGTCCTCGGGCTTGCAGCCGGGCTCGCCACGACGCTGCTCGGCGCCTCGCCGCCGGTGCTGATCGAGGCCGTCGCCGGGCTCGGGATGCTCGCAACGCTCGCAACCGCGCTGCGGTCGGCGACCGAGGTCGACGAGCAGCGAGACGCGGCGATCGTCACCTTCGTCGTCACCGCGTCGGGCATCAACGTCGCCGGAGTCAGTGCACCGTTCTGGGGCCTCGTCGCGGGGCTCGTGGTGCTCGGATTGCGCCGCAAGAACGCTTGAGCCCGAGGTCCGTTACCGTCAGGCCCTCACGGTGACGGGGGCGGAGATCTGATGGCGGTCACGGAACAGACGACGCGGGAGAAAACGGCGATGAACGGTGCCCAGGCGCTGATGCGCACACTGGTCGACGGTGGCGTCGAGGTCTGCTTCTCGAACCCCGGCACCTCGGAGATGCACTTCGTTGCCGCGCTCGACGACGAGCCGAAGATGCGCGCCGTGCTCGCCCTATTCGAGGGTGTCGCGACCGGCGCCGCCGACGGCTACGCGCGGATCGCCGGCAAGCCCGCTGCGACGCTGCTCCATCTTGGCCCAGGCCTCGGCAACGGCCTCGCCAACCTCCACAACGCCCGAAAGGGCAAGGTGCCGGTCGTCAACATCGTCGGCGACCACGCCGGCTACCACGCGCAGTACGACGCCCAGCTCCAGTCCGACATCGAAACGGTCGCCCGCAATGTCTCGCCTTGGCTGCGCCGCTCGGAGACGACCGCTGACGTCGCCCGTGACACCGCCGAGGCGGTCGCCGCCTCGCAGGGCCCGCCCGGCCAGGTCGCGACGCTGATCCTGCCGGCCGACGCCTCCTGGGGCGACGGCGGACAGCCGGCCGCACCGGTCACGCCGCCCGCGCCGCCGGTCGCGTCAGCGGACGTGATCGATGGGGTCGCTCGCGCCGTCCGAGCAGGCGAGCGCACCGCGATCCTGCTCGGCGGCCGCGCGCTGCGCGAACCGGGCCTCGTTGCCGCCGCTAAGGTCGCCGCGGCCACCGGCGTCAAGCTCTACGCCGAGACTTTCCCGACACGGATCGAGCGCGGCGCCGGACTGCCGACGATCGAACGGATCGCCTACCTCGCCGAGCTCGCGTCGGTGCAGCTCACCGGCCTCGACCATCTCGTGCTCGTCGACGCCAAGGCGCCGGTCTCGTTCTTCGCCTACCCCGGCAAGAAGAGCTACCTCGTTCCCGACGGCTGCACGGTGCACGAGCTCGCGAGCCCGTCCGATGACGCGATCGGCTCGCTCGATGCGCTCGTCGAGAAGATCGGCGCGGGCGGCGCTGGGCCGGCACTGCAGCCGCTCGCGCGACCCGAGCGCCCGACCGGCGAGCTGACCGCCGACAAGGTCTGCCAGGCGGTCGGCGCGGTGCTGCCCGAGAACGCGATCATCTCCGACGAGTCGCAGACGTCGGGCGTCACGCTCGCCGCCCAGACCGCCGGCGCGCCGCGCCACGACGTGCTGACGCTCACCGGCGGCTCGATCGGTCAGGGCCTGCCGGTCGCGGTCGGCGCCGCGATCGCCGCGCCGGATCGCCCGGTGCTCGCGCTCGAAGCCGACGGCTCGGCGATGTACACGATCCAGGCGCTGTGGACCGCCGCCCGTGAGCAGCTCGACATCACGACGGTGATCCTGAACAACAGCTCGTACTCGATCCTCAACATCGAGCTGCAGCGCGTCGGTGTCCAGGGCGGACCGGGCGAGAAGGCCAAGTCCCAGCTCGACCTCGCCGGACCGGACCTCGACTTCGTCGCGCTCGGGCAGGGGATGGGCGTCCCGTCGGTGCGCGTCGAGACCTGCGAGCAGCTGATCGCCGAGCTCGAGCGCGCGTTCGCCGAGCCCGGCCCGCACCTGATCGAGTGCGGCGTGCCGAGCGTCTACTCCGGTCTGCGGCTCAAGGCGATGCCGTACGCGCTCCGTGCGCTCGGCTCGCTGCCGACGCCGGTCGCCCGCGCGATCAAGCGCAAGATGTACCCGTAACCAACGACCCCGGGAGTCCGATGACCCTGCTCGCACCCGACCCGCGGCGCATCGGCCGGCCCGACGGCCCGGCCACCGACGACCGGGCGCCCGACCGCATCGCCGCCGGAACCCCCGAGCCGCTGCGCGGTGACCTCGTGCGGCTGCTTGGCGAGGAGCGCGTGCTGACGCGGGCGATCGACCTGATCCGCTACGCATCCGACGCCAGCCCCTACCGGCTCTTTCCGCAGGTCGTCGTGATGGCCAAGGACGCCGGCGACATCGCGAAGGTGCTCGAGTACGCCCGCCGTACCGGCACGCCGATGACGTTCCGCGGTGGCGGCACGAGCCTCAACGGCCAGGGCCAGACCGCCGGGATCCTCGTCGACGTCCGCCGCTGGTGGTCGGGCGTCGAGGTGCTCGACGAGGGCGCTCGTGTCCGGCTCAAGCCCGGCACGGTGCTCGGCTTCGCCAACCGCGTGCTCGCCCGCCACGGTCACAAGCTCGGGCCGGACCCGGCCAGTACCGACATCGCGACCGTCGGCGGCGTGATCGCCAACAACTCCGGCGGGATGAAGTGCGGCACGACCTGGGACCCGTACTCGACGGTCGAGTCGATGACGCTCGTGCTCCCATCGGGCGCCGTGATCGACACGGCCGCCGAGGACGCCGAGGCGCGGTTCGCCGCCGCGGCGCCGGAGCTGGCGAGCGAGCTGCTCGCGATCCGCGAGGAGTTGCTCACCGACGACGCGCTCACGGAGCGCGTCCGGCGCAAGTACGAGATCAAGAACGTCATGGGCTACCGGATCTGCGCGTTCCTCGACGCCGAGACGCCACTCGAGATCTTCCGCCGGCTCGTCGTCGGCTCCGAAGGGACGCTCGCATTCGTCGCCGAGGCGGTCATGCGGACCCGGCCCGAACCGGCGCGCACGACCGTCAGCTGGATCCACTTCCCGTCGATCGACGCGGCCTCCGAGCCGGTGCCGGCGCTGGTCGAGGCCGGCGCACGGGCGGTCGAGCTGATGGTCGCCCCGGCGCTGATCGCCGCCGCCTGGAACATGCCGGGCACGCCCGAGTACTGGAAGGAGATTCCGCCGGACTCCGCCGCGCTGCTGGTCGAATTCGGCGGCGACGACGAGGCCGAGCTCGATGCCCACGTCGCGCGCGCGGCCGAGCTGCTCGGCGGCCACGAGCTGATCCGCGAGCCCGACTTCACGCGTGACCACGAGGCGATCGAGATGGCGTGGACGGTCCGCGAGGGCCTGTTCGGGCTCGTCGGGCGCCTGCGTCTGCCCGGCACGGCGTTGATCGTCGAGGACGTCTGCGTGCCACCGGCCAGGATCGCCGAGTGCGCGCGCGACCTCCAGGGACTGCTCGGCAAGCACGGCTTCCTCGTCGGCGTCGCCGGGCACGCGTCGGCCGGCAACCTCCACTTCCAGCTCACGCCCGACTTCTCCAAGCCGGAAGACCTCGAACGCTACGAGGCGTTCATGGAGGAGCTGGTCGAGCTGATCGTCGGCAAGTACGACGGCTCGCTCAAGGCCGAGCACGGCACCGGCGTCAACATGGCGCCGTACCTCGAGCGCGAGTGGGGCGAGAAGGCGACCGCGATGATGTGGCGCGTCAAGCAGGCGGCCGATCCCGACGGTGTGCTCAACCCGGGCGTGATCCTCAACCGCGACCCCGGCGTCCACCTCCAGAACCTGAAGACGCAGCCGCAGATCGAGGAGTCGGTCGCGCCGTGCGTCGAGTGCGGGTTCTGCGAGCCGGTCTGCCCGAGCCGGAACGCAACGACGACCCCGCGTCAGCGGATCGTGATCCGTCGTGAGATGGCACGCCAGAGCGAAGGCTCGCCGGTCTACGAGGCGCTGCTCGCCGAGTACGACTACGACGCGATCCAGACCTGCGCCGCCGACGGCACCTGCCAGATCGCGTGCCCGATCTCGATCGATACCGGCGCACTCGTCAAGGAGTTCCGGGTCCGCCAGCGCACCGACCGCGAGGAGCGTGTCGCGCTGCGGCTCGCCAAGCGCTGGGGCGGCGTCGAGAAGGCGGTCCGCGGCGGCCTGCGTGCCGCCGCCGTCGCCGACCGCGTCCTCGGCCACCGCGCTGTGTCGGCGATCCCGGCCGCGCTGCGAACGCGCGTCAGCAACGACCTCGTCCCAGCGATCCCCGAAAGCCTGCCGGCGCCCGCGCCCGCCCGTCTGCCCGAGACCGGTCGCGGCAACGCGGCTGCCGTCTACATGCCGTCGTGTCTCAACCGCATGTTCGGCAACCCGCGCGAGCGCGACGGTGAGCCGACCGTGCCCGAGGCGCTCGTTGCGATCTCCGAGCGCGCCGGCGCGCCGCTCTGGATCCCGCCGGACGTCGCCGGCTCGTGCTGCTCGACGCCGTGGAGCAGCAAGGGCTACACGGAGGGCCACCGCGAGATGGCCGTCCGCGTCGCCGAGGACATCCTGCGCTGGACCGACAACGGTGCGCTGCCGCTCGTGATGGACGCCAGCTCGTGCACCCACGGCCTGCTCACCGACGTCGCCGGGAAGCTCGACGACGCGCTCCGCGAGCGCTATCAGCAGGTCGAGATCATCGACTCGATCGCCTGGGTCCACGACCGGCTGCTCGGCGAGCTGACCGTCTCCGGCCGGATCAGCAGCGCCGCAGTCCACCCGACCTGCTCGGTGCTGCACATGGGGCTCGACGGCAAGCTCCGCGCCGTCGCCGAGGCGGTCGCCGACGAGGTCTTCGTCCCTGCGGGGACGACCTGTTGCGGCATGGCCGGTGATCGCGGCATGCTCCATCCGGAGTTGCCCGCATCGGCGCTGCGCGACGTCACGCCGGAGCTCGACGAGCGCCGGCCAGACGCCTGCCTGTCGAGCAACCGGACCTGCGAGATCGGTCTCCAGCAGGTGACCGGGCGCGACTACGAGTCGTTCGTGCTCGAGCTGGAGCGCAGGACGCGGCCGTGATCGTCGACCGGGCGATCTACCAGGGCGGCAAGCGGATCGAGAGCTCCGGGTCGCTCTCCGACCTTCACGCCGCCTGCGAGCGCGGCGACGGCATCGCCTGGCTCGGGCTCTACCGACCGGACGCCGCCGAGTTCGCCGACATGGCCGCCCGCTTCGGCCTTCACCCGCTCGCGGTAGAGGATGCCGTCAACGCCCATCAGCGCCCCAAGCTCGAGTACTACGGCGACTCGATCTTCCTCGTGCTGCGGCCGGCGCGCTACCTCGAAGGCGAGCATCAGATCGAGCTCGGCGAGGTGCACGTGTTCGCCGGGCCGCATTTCGTGATCACGGTCCGTCACAGCGAGACGCCCGACCTTGCGATCGTCCGCGAGAAGCTCGAGTCGCGCCCGGACCTGCTGGCGCGCGGACCGGGCGCGATCGTCCACGCGATCGTCGACCGCGTCGTCGACGACTACGAGCAGGTCGTCTCCGAGCTCCAGCGCGACATCGACGAAATCGAGGACGAGGTCTTCGACGGCAGCCCGGCCGTTTCGCGCCGGATCTACGCGATCACGCGCGAGGTGATCGCGCTTCAGCGCGCGACCCGGCCGCTCGTGCCGATCCTCGCCGAGTTGATCGCCGACCCCCAGGTCGACGATGAGGAGGCCCGGTACCTGCGTGACGTCAAGGACCACGCGATTCGCGTCCAGGACGACGTCACCCACTTCCGCGACCTGCTCCAGAACATCCTCGACGTCAACATCGCGCTCGAGACGAAGGCGCTCAGCGAGGCCGCGAACAGGACCAACGACGACGTCAAGAAGATCTCCTCCTGGGCGGCGATCTTCTTCGCCCCGACCTTCATCGGGACGATCTACGGGATGAACTTCCGGCACATGCCGGAGCTGCGCTGGATCGCCGGCTACCCGCTCGCGATCGCCGCGATGGTGCTGCTCTCAAGCGGCCTGTACGTGATGTTCAGGCGTCGCGGCTGGATCTGACGGGCTGCGCACCGGGGCCGACGCGGCCGACGACAGTCAGCGCGACAACCCGCGAAACCAGCATCACGACGTAGCCGAGACCGGCGAGCTGCTCGACCATCACGATCGAGCGAGCGAAGTCCTTCGCAGGGGAGATGTCGCTCAGCCCGGTGCTGGTCAGCGTCGTGAAGCTGAGGAACAGCAGTTCCATCCAGCTGCGCTCACCGGTGTCGGCACCAATCACGAAGCTGCCGGGTTCGATCGCCTGGATCACCACGAACGTGTATGCGAACGCCCACGCCACGAGCGTGAACGTCGCTCCGACGGCGTAGAGCTCATCGCGCGTCACGTCGTGGTCCTCGGCGATGTAGGCGATCAGTGCCCCCGCCGCGTAGAAATAGAGCACCGCTTCGAGCGCTGAGGAGTACGGCAGCAGGTTGTCGCTGCCGGACACCGCCTGGATCACGAGCAGCACCGAGGCCGGGGCGCCGAGCAGCACCGAGACCCAAAGCAGCGCCGGGGTCGAGCGCACGGCCCGGACGACGAGCGCGAGCACGACGATCCCGAAGACGCTGAACAGCGCGCGCCCACCGTGGCTAGTGCCGGCGAGTGGGTAGATCAGGATCCCGAGCAGCTGGACGGCGAGCAGCGCCGCCGACGGCTCCCGTCGCATCGCTTTGATCACGGACGCACCCTATGCCGCGGTGCCGCTGGACCGGTGGCAGCGCACGACCGAGCGGTCGATCACCGCACCCGACGCGCGCCGGAAGGTCAGCTCGGCCCGTCCCGGGGTCAGCACCATGCGCAGCGCCGCCGGCGCACGGTCGTCGCCGAACGCGCGCCGCGGGTCGTCCTTCAAGCCATACATCGAGTGACCGCCGGCGCCGGCGACGACTTGCGTCAGCCGCTTGACCGGGCGGAAGCGCTGGCTGTTGTGGTCGTGGCCGCTCAGCACGAGCGTCGCCCGGCCGGTCAGCGCCTCCCAGATCGGTGCGATGTCCGGCTGGTCGCCGTGGTTGCCGGCGCTGAACCGAGGCCGGTGGAAGAACGCGATCCGGCAGCTCCCGGGCCGTTCGAGCTTGCGCTGAAGCCATGCGAGCTGCGGGCTGCCGGCATCGTGCGGCTGCTCGGAGTTCAGCGCGATCAGCGTCCAGCCGGCGGCGCGCAGGGAGTAGTACGAAGGCATCTCGACGCCGAGCCGCCCGCGCCAGTAGGGCAGGTATCCGGACTCGCGGTTGGCGTACTCGTGATTGCCGAGCACCGGCGCGGTACGCCGCGCGACCGGTCCGAGCAGGCGGTCGTAGCCGTTCTCGAACTCCCCGCGCGTGCCGCTCTCGTAGACGTCGCCGAGGTAGAGGAAGAGGTCACCCCGCGAGCGGGTCACGAGCCGCGTGATCGGCTTCGGGCCGTTGGTCACGTCCGACGCGTCGCCGAGTGCCCAGACGATCGCCTCGTCCTGCGGGAGGTTACGCAGGGACTTCGGAGCTCGCGGCGTGCTCGTCGCTGAGGCCGGCGGTGCCGTGGCGACCGACATCGCCTCGGCTCCGCACCCGGCCGTGGCGGTGACGATCGCCGCCGCCACGAAGATCTGAAAGCGCATCCGCCGCACGATCGCACAGAGCTCAGCGGCACCCGGCGGCCTCTGCGACGATCCCGGCGATGCCGCAGCAACGCTCGCTCCGCTTCGCCGACGACCCGCATGATCGCTTCTGGTGGCATCACCGCGACGGCCGTGACTACGTCCCCGCCGTCTACGAGGTCCTGACGGACGACGAGTGGCAGCTAATGGAGGAGTGGTACGCGGAGACCGCCGCAATCGGTGCGGTCGGCGAGTGGAACCCGCCGGCGATGAGCCTGATCCACGGGTTCGTCAACGGCGGTGGTCTGTCGCGCGTTGCCCAGATCGGGCATTACCACGGCTACTCCGCGCTGCTCGTCGGGTTCTGGCTGCGCGCCATGGGCGGCGACCGCCTTCTGGTCTCCGCCGACATCGACGCGCAGGCGACCGCGTTCACGCAGCGCTACGTCGACCGCGCGGGCCTCCGGGACCACGTGCGGCTGCTCGTCTGCGACGCCTCGACAGAGGCCGGCATCGAGCAGATCGTCGCGGCGCTCGGCGGCCGGATGCCGGAGCTGATCCTGCGCGACTCCTCGCACGACTACGACGAGACCAAACGCGAGCTCAAACGGTGGATCCCGCGGATGGCGTCGCAATCGGTGATGGTCATCAACGGCATGAGCGTGCTGTCCGAACAGTGGGATCCGCGCGGCCGCGGCGGCTCGCACAAGGCGGTGCGGGACCTCACGCGCCGTCGGCGCGATGTGTCCTACATCGCGCTCAACGACCGCGTTGGTGAGCCGGGCGTCGAGCCGTCGGCCTACGCCGACGGCTGTGGACTGGGGATCCTGCAAAAACGCTGAGCGACGCCAGCGCTTCGCATCTCGCGACGATGCTGTCGTCGCGATCGGTCACGACCAATAGGTCGCTCTCCTCTCGCTCCTCCGGCATCCCCGCGACCTGCTTTGCGCTGATGCCGCTCAGGACGTCGCTCAGGAAGCCGCGACTCGTGCTGGGACAGGCTTCATCACGTAGGACTCCGCGTCGAAGCGCTTCGTCTCCTGGCGGAAGCGGAAGGTGAAGTCCGGCCACAGCGTCGTGACCTTGCCGTTGGCATCGACGTACCAGCTGGCGCAGCCGCCGTTGACCCAGACCGAGCCCTTGATCTTCTGCTGCATGCGGTCGGACCAGGCGTCCATCGCCTCCCGCCGGACGTTGCAGGTGAGCCGGCCGCGGCCGGTCGCCTCGATCGCGCCGATCAGGTAGTTGAGCTGCGACTCGATCATGTAGACGATCGAGTTCGTGCCGAGCCCGGTGTTGGGCCCGACGAGGAAGAACAGGTTCGGGAACCCGGTGACCGTCGTCCCCTTGTGCGCCTGCGGACTGCCGTCCCAGACCTCCGTGAGCGTCTTGCCGCCGATGCCGGTGACGTGGTCGCCGACCGGGATGTCGGCGACGTGGAAGCCGGTCGCGAAGATGATCACGTCGACCTCGCGCTCGATCCCGTCGGCGCCTGTCACGCCGGTCTCGGTCAGGCCGGTCGCTGCGTGTGGCACGAGCGTGACGTTGTCCTGCTGCAGCGCCGGGTACCACTTGTTGGTCGGCAGGACCCGCTTGCAGCCGATCCGGTAGCTCGGCGTCAGATGGGTACGCAGCTCGGGGTCTGCGACCTGGTCGCTGCGGTGCTTGTTGGCGAGCGCCTCGAGGCCGCGCTGAAGGCCCGGCATCCAGACGAAGCCGGGGATCATCGACTCGCGCCAGCTGAAGGCCCACGCCCGGCGCAGCCGCTGGACGATCGGGAACCGCTTGTAGATCGCCCGCTCGATCGGCTTCACGTCACGGTCGACGTGGGGCATGATCCACGCCGGCGTCCGCTGGAAGACGGTCAGCTCGAGCGCGACCTCGGCGATCCGCGGCACCGCCTGGATCGCCGAGGCACCGGTGCCGACGACGGCGACGCGCTTGCCGGTCAGGTCGATGTCGTCGTCCCACTCGGCCGTGTGCATCACGGTCCCCTTGAACGAGCCGAGCCCGTCGATCTCCGGCAGCGTCGGCTCGGCGAGCGGGCCCGGTGCGGCGATCAGGTAGTTCGCGGTGAACGTGCCTGCCGTCGTCTCGACCTGCCAGAGCGAGGCATCCTCGTCCCAGCTCGCGGAGGTGACCGTCGTGTTGAAGCGGATCCGGTCGCGGATCCCGAGCTTGTGCGTGAGACTGACGAGGTAGTCGCGGATCTCACCCTGCGGCGCGTAAGTCCGCGTCCAGTCGGGGTTCGGCGCGAAGCTCAGCGAGTAGAGGTCCGACGGGATGTCGCACTGGGCGCCCGGGTAGTGATTGGCCCACCAGCAGCCGCCGGCCTCGGGGTGGCGCTCGAAGATCAGGAAGTCGCGGTCGCCGAGGTCGTGTTGGATCCGGTAGGCCGCGCCGACACCGCCGAAGCCGGTGCCGATGATCGCGTAGCGGACGTGTCGTTCGCCGCCGCCGCCGTCGGCGTCGGTCGAGGGGGTGTGGTCGGCGGTCAGGCTCACGGGGGTCTCCTCTGAGAAACAGCGGTGTTTCTCAATGGTACAGTCCTGTCTCTATGGCCGAAAGCGTGGGCGTGCTCACAGTCGGCGAGCAGGTGCTGCCTCGCGGGCGCCACGCCGCGCCGCCCGAGGTCGTCGCGATGTCCCAGCACGACCGGATGGTCGTCGCGATGGCGGCAGCTGTCGCCGACAAGGGCTACGCCCGCGTCGCCGTCGCCGACGTGATCTCCGGCGCCGGCGTCTCGCGCCGCACGTTCTACGAGCAGTTCGCAAACAAGGAGGAGTGCTTTCTCGCCTCCTACGACGTGTTCGTCGGCGCGCTGCTCGAGGCGATCACGGCGGCGGCGGACGAGGCGGGCGAGGACGCGAGCGCTCGGATGCTCGCCTCGAGCTCCGCGTACCTCACGAACCTCGCCGGGCATCCGCAGTTCGCCCGCACCTTCCTGATCGAGGTGCTCGGGGCCGGCGCCGCCGCACTCGACCGGCGCGAGCTCGTCCACCAACGGTTCGCCGGTCAGATCGGCCGCGAGTACGAGCGGCTGCGAGCACAGCGACCGGGCCTCCCCGAAGCAGGCCCGCGGCGTTGCCGCGCGCTCGTTGGAGCGATCCACGAACTCGTAATCGAGACCCTGCTCGCCGACGGGCCACAGGCCCTGCCGGCGCTGCTGCCCGAGCTGCTCGAGATCGAGCGCCGGCTGCTCGCCGTCGCCTGAGCGCCCGGATAGGGTCGGCGCATGCCGGCGGAGCTCGACGACCCGCAGCTCCTCGACGCCGCTGCCGCGCACTGCACACGTGACGTCCCGATCGCGGCGCCCGCCAGCACCGCCGGCGAGACGAGGCGGGAGCTGCTCGGCGGAAGCTACGAGTTCGCCGGTGACATCGCTGTCCTCGATGGCGAGCGGTTCGCCGGCCTGCTCGCGATCGAGCGGCTGATCGGCGCCCCGGAGGAAGCGCTCGTCTCGGGCCTGATGGATGCGGACGTGCCACGCGTCGCGCCCGGTGTCGACCAGGAACGTGCCGCACACCGGCTGATCGAGCACGGACAGTCGGCGATTCCAGTGGTCGGCGATGACGACCGCTTCATCGGCCTGATCCCGCCGGTGCGGATGCTCGAGGTCCTGCTGCGCGAGCACGACGAGGACATGGCTCGTATCGGCGGCTTCACGACCGGCCACAGCAGCGCCCGCCGCGCGGCCGAGGAGCCTGTCGGGGCGCGCCTGCTGCACCGGCTGCCATGGCTGCTGATCGGGCTCGCCGGCGCGATGCTCGCGGCCGTGATCGTCGGCCGCTACGAGGAGGAGATCGCGAGCCAGGTCCTGCTTGCCTCGTTCCTCCCGGGCGTTGTCTACATCGCCGACGCGGTCGGAACTCAGACCGAGGCGATAGTCATCCGCGGGATGTCGGCCGGGGTCAGGATCCCCGACGTCGCCTTCCGCGAGGTGCTGACCGGAGCATTCGCGGGCGTCCTCATCGCAGCCTGCTTCATCCCGCTCGCCGCCCTGATCTGGGGCGAGCCGGACATCGCCCTCGGCGTCGGGCTCGGGCTGCTGGCCGCCTGCTCGATCGCGACGATCGTCGCGATGGCGCTTCCGTGGCTGTTCGAGCAGCTCGGCATCGACGCCGCGTTCGGCTCCGGACCGCTCGCGACCGTGCTGCAGGACCTGCTCAGCATTCTTGTCTACTTCGCGATCGCCGTTCCATTGTCGAGCTGAGCGGCTGGGGCCGCCGGTACGGTGTGCGCGTGCTACGGGGTCGGACGAGATGACGCAGGGAGCCGGGACGCGGCGGGCGATCGCGCTGGCGGTCCGTGCCGGCATCGTCGCGGTGATCGCGTTCGCGCTGATCGCCGGTCCGATCGACTCGTCGGAGAAGGTCAGCGACACCGCGTCGATCGCGACCTACGACGTGAAGTTCGGCCTGCAGGCGAACGGTGACCTCAGCAGCATCGAGCGGATCGGCGTCGACTTCCCGTCCGGCAAGCGGGGAATCTTCCGGATCTTCGACGTCAAGGATCCGAGGGGCGGGCCCGACCATCCCGTCTCGGGCGTCGTGGTCGCCCGTGACGGCAACGGCGACGAGCCGTGGGTCTGGCAGAAGAAGACCAGCAAGACGAAGACGATCCGGATCGGCGACGAGAACGTCTACCTCGAGCCCGGCCGCCACGACTACGTCATCGCGCACCGGACCGAGAACACGCTCGAGCGAGGCAAGGACGGCACCGTCGTCTGGTGGTGGGACGTCGTCGGCTCGGGCTGGCAGATGCGGATGGAAGAGGTCTCGGTGACCGCATCGCTGCCGGCCGACGGGGCGAAGGTCGAGTGCGTGCGCGGCGAGGGCACGCCGTGCGAGGCCACGATCGATGGGCGCGAGCTGTCGCTCCGCGCCTCGTCGCTGGCGCCGTACACGCCGATCACCGTCCGCGTGACCTTCCCGGCCGGTGCGCTGCCAGAGCCGCCGGCCGGCAACTCCGCGCTGATCGCATGGCTGATCGCAATCGCGTGCGGTCTGCTCGGCGCCGGCGCCGCCTGGTACCTCGTCTCCGGCACGAGGGAGACGGCGCCCGGCTTCCCGGTCGTCTTCGAGCCGCCACCGGCCGTGCGTCCGGCGCTCGCCGCCCGGGTCCTCTACGAGGCCGACGCCGAGGACGACCTGCAGGCCACGCTCTACGACCTCGCCGAGCGGCAGGTGATCCGGCTCGAGGGCAACGAGGCCGGCTGGACGATCACGCTGCTGCTCGCGCCACCGGCCGAGATGACGAACTCGGCCGAGGCCCGGATGCTGCGGGAGCTCGGGCTGATGATCCCGGGCCAGAGCTTCACCGTCGTCAGCAGTGAGACCTCGGGCGAGAAGCTCCACGACGCACGTGAGACGCTGCGCGCGGCCGTCGGCGACGAGGTCCGGCCCTACCTGCAGACGTCGGGCGCCGGGATTCTCGTCAAGCTGCTCGGCTCGCTCGCGGCCGTCACGGCCGTCGGCCTCCCGATCGCGTACGTCTTCGCCGGCTGGCCATCACTCTGGCCGCTGACGGCGCTCGCCGCCGGATTCGCGCTGATCGCCGCCGGTACGGTGATCGACCCCGGATCCGACACGAAACACACGACCCAGGGGACCGACACCTGGTCGCGGACCGGCGGCTTCGCGCGCTTCCTCTCGACCGAGTCCTCCGAGTCGCGGTTCAACGCCGCCGAGCACCTCGACTGGTACCCGAAGTACCTGCCTTGGGCGACCGCGTTCGGCGCCGCGTCGGCGTGGGCGGGACGCTACGAGACGCAGGGGGTGCCGGCGCCGGAGGTGCCGTGGATCTACTGGTCGGGCAGCGGAGACTTCGGCGGCGCGCGCGGCTTCGCCGCGATGACAGGCTCGTTCGAGTCGGCGATCTCGAGCGCCGTCGACAGCTATGAGGCCGCGCAGTCGGCCTCGTCGGGCGGCGGGTTCTCCGGCGGCTCCGGCGGTGGCGGTGGCGGCGGCGGGAGCTGGTAGCGCCGTCCTGTCCGGCGGCGGACCTAGCGTCCGTGCCGATGCTCTCTCATCTCAAGCACAACGCGATCGCCTACACCGCGCTGTTCGTCGCCCTCGGCGGCACGAGCTACGCAGCCGTCAAGCTGCCGAAGAACTCGGTCGGCGCGACCGAGATCAAGGCCGGGGCCGTGGCGTCCTCGGAGATCAAGGACAGGTCGATCAAGACCACCGACCTGGCGGCCAAGACGCGTGCCGCGCTCAAGGGCCAACAGGGCGCGGCCGGAGCGTCCGGCGCCGCAGGTGCTGCCGGCGCTGCCGGCGAGAAGGGTGACAAGGGAGAGAAGGGCGACACAGGCGCGACCGGGGCGACCGGGCCTGCCGGGCCGGTCGACGTGGTCCAGAGGGCCCTGACCGGCGAGCCGATCTCGACTTCGTTCAACGCCGTCGGCGCGCTGCCGCTGCCCGAAGGCTCGTGGCTCGTCACGGCCAGCGTCGTCGTCGACAACAACGGCGGCAAGAACACGTACGTGGAGTGCTCGCTCTGGACGCCGGACGGGAGGATCTCGCTGACGGCGGCGAGCACAGTGCTGAGTGCCGTCGCCGATCCTGCGATCTCGTCGAACAGGCTCAGCGAGATGACGCTCAGCGCCACCACCGCGGCTCCGAGCGGAGGGCGGAGCGTGACGCTGCTCTGCCAGCGCACCGACGGCGCTACCGGGTCGAGCCCGGTCGTGACCGCGGACGTGCAGTTCCTCGGCACGCGCGCCACGACGATCACCAACCAGTAGACCCCTGGTAGCGTCGCGCCCATGTTGATCTTCCTGATCGTGATCGCCGCGCTCGTCGCCGGCCTCGTCCTCTTCGCCGTCACCGGCATCAACCGCCTTCGCGGGCAGCGCGTTCGCGTCGACGAGGCGCTCGGCGGCATCGACGTCCAGCTGACGCGCCGCGCCGAGCTGATCCCGAACCTCGTCGAGACTGTCAAGGGCTACGCGGCCCACGAGCAGGGCACGTTCGACAAGGTCACGCAGGCTCGCGCCGCGGTCCAGGCGGCGAAGACGGCGCCGGAGATGGCGGCCGCCGACGGCATCATGCGCCAGGCGATCGCCGGGCTCTTCGCGGTCGCCGAGGCATATCCGGATCTCAAGGCCTCGACCAACTTCCAGCAGCTACAGAGCGAGCTGGCGCGCACCGAGGACCAGCTCGCGTTCGCCCGCCAGTACTACAACGACTCGGCCGCAACGCTCAACACGACGATGGTGACGATCCCGTGGTCGCTGCTCGTCGGCCCGTCCGGTGTGACCAAGGCCGAGTTCTACGACGCGCCAGAAGGCAATGAAGCAGCGCCGCAGGTGTCGTTTGCGCTGGCGGAGCCTGCCGGGGCCGCGTCCGCTGACCCGCCGGCCGCAGGCTGACGCCGCAGCCCCACCGGCTCGCGCGTGTTCCGGGTGCGTGCCTGAACTCGCAACCCCGTGTGCGGAGGGTCGGCGGTGCCCGCCCTACGCTTGGTCCATGCGCTCGCTACGGCTGCTCGCCGTCGTCGCTCTGTTCGCCGCCGGCACGGCGGCCCCGGCAGCAGCTCAGCAGGCTGCGCCGGCGCAGTCCGGCGGCGCCGACCCAACGCCCGCTGCGCCGGTCGAGCAGACGACGGCGCCTGCCACCAGCACCGGCGCAGCGACTCTCGGCAGGGCGAACCTGCGAAGCCGCGCGGGCGGCGGCGGTGTGCTGCGCAAGCTGAAGGCCGGCACTCCCGTTCGCGCCCTCTGCACGCAGGTCGGCGGCCTCGTGGTGACGAAGCGTGACGGCCCCTCGCGGGTCTGGGTCCGGGTCCGCGTCGGGCGCCTCACCGGCTACGTGCACGACGCGCTCGTCAACCCGCAGACGGGACGGTTGCTGGCGCCGCTCTGCGGCGTCCGTGCCGCGAGCGGACGCGGGCTGCCCGGAGTGACCCAGGGCGCCTGTGCGATCACGCCGCCGGTCACGCTGATCGCGCCGTTCGCGACTCCGCAGGCTTTCATCGAGGCGGTGCTGCCAGGGGCCCGCGAGAGCCGCTCGGCCAACTCCGTGCCGGTGTCGGTGACGCTCGCGCAGGCGATCCTCGAGACCGGGGCAGGCAAGAGCTCGACGCTCGGCAACAACTACTTCGGCATCAAGGCGCGCGTTTCGGCGACAGCGGGTGAGTACGTCTGGGGCCCGAACGCGGTCGGTTGCACACTGGTCAAGACGCGCGAGGCCGAGCGCGCCGGCCTGGTGCTCACCACCGGCGCGTTCAGGGCCTACAACGAGCTGCGCACCTCGGTTCTCGACCATGGCGCGCTGCTGCGGACCAACCCCGTCTACGCGCCGGCGTTCAAGCACACCGACGAGCCAAAGAAGTTCCTGCGCGAGATCGCCAAGCGCTACGCGACCGATCCGGCCTACGCAACGAAGCTGCTGTCGATCATCGACCGGTACGAGCTGCTCGACTACGACGAGTGAGCCGCGAACGCTCGTGATCGAAGCTCACACGCCGCTGAGGCCGATCGAGCCGAACGGGTCGCCCGGGAAGTAGTACCCGGCGAAGGTGCCCTCGGCGGCGCCTGCGGGAACGGTGCCGTTCATCTTCGCGGTGCCGCCCGAGGTGTCGAGCGTGACGAGCGTCGACCGCTTCAGCGTCTCGCCCGGGTTGGCGTAGTTGACCATGCAGAAGACCGCGCGCGAGCCCGATGGGGAGATCTCGATCTCGGGGTCGGTCAGCGCGAGGTCGATGCCGTGGGCCGCCCATTTGAACGTCACTCGCCCCGTGAACAGGAGCCGCATCTGGCCGCTCGCCGGGTCGCTCCAGCCGTCGCGGTACGCGTACGAGTAGTCGTAGACGAGCGGGTCGGCGCTCGGGGCGATCACCAGCGGTGCCCCCGCCGTGGCGCCGTCCGCCGCCGCCGAGCCCTGGCCGCCGTTGATGTAGCGGATGAAGGACTCACGGACCCGCCAGGTCATCTGAGCGGCCGTGACCGTGGCAGCGGTCGCCGGCCGCGGCAGCGGCGCCGGGCCGCCCGCGCACCCGGACACCGGGTTCTCGGGCTGCGGCTGGCCCGGGTCGGGCGGCGTCGCCGGGATCGCCGGCCCGATCCAGCGGACGCTGGCGAAGCGTCCTGGGCGGATCCGGCTCAGGCGCAGGGCGTCCGTCAGCGCCGACCGTGCAGCCAGCGTGAGCGTCGCGTCGCTGGTCGCGACGATCGCGGATGCGCCACCGGCCAGCACCGCTGCCGTCGTCCGCGTACGCGAGAGCCGCGCGAGCACGATCGTCTTCCCGCGCCCGATCCTCGCGGTGAGGGTCCGGTCGCGCGCCTTGACGTAGCGGAGCTGCGAGAGCAGGACGCTGCGCGCGCCCGCCTTTAGCCGGATCGCGCCGCTGTGCTTGTAGGAGGGGGCGCTGCCGGTCCAGCCGAGGACGATCGCGGCACCGTTCTTCTTCGCCGGCTTCACCGCGGCCGCGGTGAAGCCCTTGGATGCGGACCCACCGAGCGCCCAGGTCGTCGTCTGGGCGACGTCGGATGCCGATGCGCCGCCGGCGATCAGCAGCGAGCAGAGGGGAGTGGCGAGGGCGAGGGCGAGCGGGCGGTGCATCACGTCAGGAGGGCTTGTCCTCTGCCGATTGTGTCCCGTTCGGCGCGGCCGCGAGCCAGTTGACGTGGAGGGCGGTACGGCCGCTGTCGCTGTGCTCGATGTCGGCGTCGACGTTCCAGACCTCGGCCAGCCGCTCGGGCGTCAACACCTCACCCGGCGCGCCGGAGGCGACGGTGCGGCCGTGAGAGACCACCACGACCTCGTCCGCGATCGCGGCGGCGAGCGCCAGGTCGTGGACGACGACGATCACGGTCAGGCGATCCTCGTGCGCAAGCCGCCTCAGCAGCCGCACGATCGAGCTGCTCGCACCGAGGTCGAGGCTCGATGTCGGCTCGTCGGCCATCAGCGCCGGGGCCTCCTGGGCGAGCGCGATCGCGATCTGCACCTTCTGCAGCTCCCCGCCCGACAGCGTGCTCAGCCGCCGGTCCTGCAGCTCCGAGGTCCGCGTGCGCTCGAGCGCGCGGTCGACGGCTTCGCGGTCGGCTCGCGTCGGCCGGCTCAGCGGCCCGATGTGCGGCGCCCTGCCGAGTTCCACGACCTCGCGGACCGACACCCCTGAGGGGACGTTGCCGCGCTGGGGCACGAACGCGCGCATCCTGGCGAGCCGGCGCGGGCTCAGCTTCCGGATGTCGACGCCGTCCCAGAGCACGGTTCCGGCATCGGGTCGCTGGAGCCCGGCCGCGACGCGCACGAGCGTCGACTTGCCGGCGCCGTTCGGACCGACGATCGCCACGAGCCGGCCTGCCGGGACGTGCAGCTCGGCGCCGCGGAGGATGCTGTTGCCGCCGATCGCCAGCTCGGCGCCCTCGACGTGCAGCATCAGCGCGCGCTCCGCAACAGCCAGAGGAACACCGGGACGCCGAGGATCACCATGAACGGCCCGACAGGCAGCTCGACCGGCGCCGCGACGACCCGTGCGAGCGTGTCTCCCGCGAGCAGCAGCGCTGCACCCACGAGCATCGACGCGAGCATCACGAAGCCGTGCTTGGACGTACCGCCGGCGAGCCGGACGAGGTGCGGGATGATCAGCCCGAGGAAGCCGAGCATGCCGACGAGCGCTGCCGCAGCGGAGGCGAGCACCGTCGCGGCGACCATCGCGGCGAGCCGGATCATCCTCGGGCGCGAGCCGAGCGAGGCCGCGACGTCATCGCCGAGTGCGAGCCGGTCGAGCGGTCGTGCGAGCAGCAGCGCGATGATGAACCCGGCGACGAAGTAGGGCCAGGCGACGTCCATCCCCGACCAGCCGTCCGACGCGAGCCCGCCGGCCATCCAGAGGACCGCCGACTCGACGCGGTCGCTGTAGGCGACCATCAGCGACGTCGTTGCCGCGGTGAACATCGCCCCGACCGCGATGCCGGCGAGGATCAGCCGGTTTGTGCCGCCGGCGCCGGGGCCGGTCCAGGCGATCGCGAGCACCACTGCGCCCGCGATCGAGCCGAACGCGAGCGCTCCGGCCGGAAGCAGCGCCACCTGGTCGGGGAAGGCGAGCAAGATCAGGATCGCACCGAAGCCGGCACCGCCGGTGATGCCGACGATGTCGGGTGAGGCGAGCGAGTTGCCGAGCGAGCCTTGCAGCAGCACGCCGGCCGTACCCAGCGCCGCGCCGACGACGATCGCCTCGACCGCGCGCGGCAGCCGCAGCTGGCTGATGATCTCCTGAGTCGGGCCACCCGCACCCTTCCCGAAGAGAGCGTCGACGACGTCGCCCGCGGGGATGTGGACTGCGCCGAAGGCCAGAGATCCGATCGCGGCGACTACCAGCGTGGCCGCCGCGACCACCAGCACTGTCGTCTGCCGCAGCGCCAACGGATCAGTTCTTCAGGAACGAACGCCGCACGTCCCTGATCGTGCGGCCGGGATCGGTGAACGCCTGCAGCAGCGAGTTGCCGGAGGCGATGTAGATGCGGCCCGAGCGGGCCGCTGCCGTCCTGCGCCAGCCCGGCTTGTTGCGCATGTAGCGGGCGACCCGTGAGAGCGAGCTCGGGGTGCCGTGCGGGACGACGATGATCACCTGCGGGTTCTTTCGCACGACGGTCTCGTCGGAAATCCTCGCGAAGCCGCCGCGGACCGTGAGGTCGCCGGTGACGAGGCGGCCACCTGCGTAGCGGACGATGTCGCCGCCCCAGCTGTTCTTCAGCATTGCGGTCGTCGAGCGGCCGACACCGAGGACGACGAGCACGCGCGGGCGCTTCTTGATTCCGCGCTGGGCGGACGCGATCTCGGCTCGCTGGCGAATCGCGACCGAGCGCGCCTTGCGGTTCTTGCCGAGCACGCGGCCGATCCGCAGGGTCTGGCTGAGCACGCCGGCGACGCTCGTCGGGTCGCTCTCGACGACGCGGATCTTGAGCCGCTTCATGCCGGTCGAGCCCTTGCGCCAGATCGGTGCCGAGAGCACGAGGTCGGGACGCAGCGCGGCGAGCTGCTCGAGGTTCGGTCCGTTGGGGTGTGAGAGCGGCAGCACCTTGACCCCGCGCAGGCGACGGTCGATCCGGTCCTTGCCGCCCAGCACCTGGCCGATCGCGACCGGGCGCACGCCCATCGCGACCGCGGTGTTGGCGGTGAACGGGGTCAGCGCGACAACCCGCTTCGGTGCTGCCGCAGCGGGAGCGGCCAGCGAGGCCGTCACGAGGATCGCGACGGCAGATGTGCTTGACGTACGGAGCAGAGCGTGGATCATGCCTGTTCGAACAAGGATAGGACGAGGTCGCGCAACTTAGGTCGCCCTAATGGGTCGTGTACAGTGCGCGACCCTAGCAACCCGTTAGGGCGACCTAACACCGTTCACTCTAGCTGCGAAAGGACCCTCCTCCGTGCTCTCCTCGACCGTCCTCCGGCGTCCGGCGCTGCTCGTCACGCTGGGTGGCATGATGCTCCTGCCCATCCCTCAGGTCGCCGGCGCAGCCGCCGCACCGATCACGTCGGGCACGCTGTCGTGGACTCAGAAGAACGTCTTCGACGGCGCCGCTCCGGCCAACACAGACCGCACCTGGCTCGGGTATCTGTCACGTGTCGGGGCGCCCGGCAACCCAAACGGCGTGACCTCGCCGGTCGCCCCCGCGACCGGCCCGACCGTCGACGCGTCGAGCCCGAAGGGCGTCGATTCGACCTGGCAGTTCGGTGCCACGTCCGGCACCTACGACGTCGACACCGGCAAGGGTGACCTCGTCTTCGCAGGTGGACTCCGATACACCGGGCCGGCGATCGGCATCGAGATTTCGATCGAGAACCCGCAGATCACGCTCGACGGGCTCAGCGGCACGCTGACGAGCTCCGGCAACTACACCGGCGGCACGCAGCAGGCGCCGCAGATCCTCCCGTACACGACGCAGCCGGTGTACACGCTCGACCTGTCGAATGCGACCGTGACGCTCAAGGCCGACGGCAGCCGGCAGATCGGCGGCATCGCCCCGACCGTCGCCGTCACCGGCCTTCCGTTCCCGGGCAACTACCCGGCGGGCGTCGCCGGCCCGGACCGGACGCCGAACACGTTCGGCTCGTTCGCGCTGACGATCAAGCCCGGCGCGCAGCCGGTCGTGACCGGCCCGCAGGGGCCGGCCGGTCCGGCAGGACCTGCGGGGCCGGTGACGACGATTCGCTCGTACGTCGCGTACCTCAAGAAGGCGCCGTACACCGGCAAGCGCCGCAACGAGGTGACGATTCGCCGCAGCGGCAAGATCGTCGCGACCGGCACGATCCGCGGTCGCGTGCTGCGGGTCACGCTCGCCGACGGCGTGAAGTCGATCTCGGGCAAGTACACGATCAAGCTCAGCGGCGGCAGCAAGCGCGCGACGAGCGTCGTCGTCGGATGACGAACGTCTCGCTCGGCGAGTCAGGCCACGATCTCACCGGGCTGGAGGCTCCGCCGGAGCCTCCAGCCCCGCTGGTCGTCGTCCCGGTCGCCCGCGAGCGGTCGGCCGCCGAGCACGCGCGGCTGATCGTCGCCGGCGCCGAAGTCGCGACGTTGGCGTCGCTCAGCGACGACGGGACGCCGTGGGCGTCGCTCGTCGCGTTCGAGACGCTCGACGACGGCGCGCCCGTCGTGATGGTCTCGACGCTTGCCGAGCACGGCCGCAACCTCGAGCGTGATCCGCGCGCGAGCATGTGCTTCGCGCTGCCGACGACCGGCGGTGACCACCTCGCCCGCGGCCGCGTGACGCTCGCCGGGCGCTTTGTCGTGCCGGAGGGCGATGTCGCGGAGGCCGCACATGCGGCATACCTGGCGAAGATGCCGGCGGCGCGGTCGTACTCGCAGTACGGCGACTTCTCGACCTACGTGCTCGACGTCGCGCGCGTGCGTTGGGTCGGCGGCTACGGAACGATGGCGTCGGCGGACGCCGACGCGTACGCGGCGGCCGAGATCGACCCTGTCGGCGACGCCTCGGGTGCGGTCAAGCACCTCAACGAGGACCACGCCGACGCGCTGCTCCACATCGCGCGGGCGCTGACCGGCTACACCGACGCCGAGTCGGCGCGCTGCACCGGCGCCGACCGCTACGGCCTCGACCTCGTCGTCTCGACGCCGCGCGGCACCGCGCACACCCGCGTCGCCTTCGCGGGCCGCCTCGACGAGGCGTCCGAGCTGCGCGCGGCGAGCGTCGAGCTCGTCGAGCGGGCGCGCGAAGCGCTGTAGCACCCCGGCGCTGGTGCCACCTGACTGCCGATATGGCAGGCAGCTGGCACCAACGGGCGGGGCGCGCTAGCGCTTGATGCGCGCGGCGACGGTGGTCGTGGTCGTCGTCGCGCCGGTCGAGGCGACCTCGAGGACGAGGAAGAACTTGAGCGTTCGCTTGCCGAGCCGCTTGGCTGCCGCCTTCGGGACCGTCACGCGGACGGTTCCGCTGCGCCCGGCCGCGAGCGACCTCGGCGCCGACACGCTCAGCGCGTAGCGCTTGCCGCGGATCCGGACCTTGACGCTCTTCGGCACCCTGATCGTGCACGAGACCGCCGGGCACCTGATCGTCGCGACCGAAGCCCGGCGCAGCTTGCTCAGTTTGACCGCCTTCTTCGCTGCCGTCACCGACGCGGGCTTCGGCAGGACGGTCGGCGTGGTCGAGGTTGCCGTCGTCTCGGTGGTCGTGGTCGTGGTCGTGGTCGTGGTCGGCGGCGGCTTCGGCAGCGGCGGCAGGATCACCTGTGGCGTGTTCGGACTGATCGTGAACGCGTATGGCGGCTTGTTCGCATCGAAGCTGCCGCCCGACGTGTACCAGTGCGAGGCTAACCCGGTCTGAAGCTGGAAGTCGACGAACGGCTGGGGCCAGGCGCCCCAGCCAGGTGGACCCTGCAGCTGCGGATCGCCCGAGCCGGTGCTGACGGCGACTCCCGAGAACAGGGGCGTGATCGAGGTCGTGGACGCGGGGCTGAGCGTGACGTTGTCCAACCTTGCGACGGTCACGCTCGTCACCTCCGGAACCGGGGTCTTGACGAAAGGGTTGCCTTGGTCCGAGCTGTAGCCCGACAGGTCCGCTTTCAGCGTCCCGGTCTTGTCGCTCGCGATCTCGAGTACCGGGTTCTTGATCGTGAACGGGACCAGGCCGCCGTAGAAGTTGACCGAGAACGACCCGGTCCACGAGATCGTCGCCGACCCGTCGTCACGGATCTCACCGGCGCCGCCGGAGAGGCGCGCGATCTGGCGCCCCGCGTTGTTGGGAGCCCCGGCGACGTGAAACGCACGGTCCTCCCACGACGCTGCGTATTCGCTCGCGCCGTCCGCCAGTCGCTGCACGATCTGGACCGGGCCGTCGATGGCCCGGTAGGTCGACTGCGTTCCATCGGAGACCGAGGCCGAGAGATAGTTGCTGTCACCGAACGGTGGGCGAGTTTGGACCTCACCGTTGCCGGTCCAGTCGAGGCGGACGTCGTTCAGCGGCGTTGCGGCGATCGCCGGGGCGGCGGCAAGGGTGAGTGTCGTGGCGGCAAGCGCGAGGGCTTTGCTTGTGCGGTACACGATTAGGCCAACCTAACAAAGAGCCTGTGACGCGGCGCCAGTCCCAGGCGTAGGTTGATCACCATGATTCGCGCCTCGACCACCTTCGTCCTCGGGCTGCTCGCCGTCCTGCCCGCGAGCGCGCCGGCCGCCGGCCTCCAGCGGTTCGCGAGCTGCGACGCGCTGCAGCAGTACGCCCAGAAGCGGGCGCCCGCCTACGACAACTTCGTGATCACAGCGCCCACCACGACCGCCCCGGCGACGGCCGCCCCGGTCGCCGCCCGTGAAGGCGCCGAGGCCGGCGACCAGGTCTCGACGACCAACAATCAGGAGCAGGACGTCGACGAGGCCGACCTGGTCAAGGCGACCGCGAATCGGCTCTACGTGATCGGCGAGAACGCGCTGCTGATCATCGACACCTCCGGCGCCGAGCCGAAGCTGGCCTCGCGGACCGAGATCCCCGGCGCCGAGGAGCTGCTCGTCCGCGGCGATCGCGCGCTCGTCGTCGGCGGCGCGAGCATGTTCACCCCGGGCGACGACGTCGTCGGGCCCGCGATCAAGACCACCGTTCTCGCGCGCAGCGCCGGCGAGGTCGTCCTGACCGAGCTCGACGTCTCCGATGCTGCCAAGCCGGAGATCCGCCGCTCGCTGACGGTCAAGGGCAACTACGAGACCGCCCGCCTCGCCGGCGGCGTCGCCCGCGTGATCATCCGTTCCTACCCGGAGGCGATGGATGAGACACAGGCCCAAGCCGCCGGGCTCTCGCGCTTCCTGCCGACCTCGAAGATCGAGAGCCGGCTGACCGGCAAGACCTACGAGCGTCCGGTCGTGCCCTGCCGCAGCGTCCGCCGCGCGATCCCCTACAGCGGCCTCGGCATGACGACCGTGCTCACGGTCGAGATCGGCGACGGCCTCCAGAACGTCGATCGCGACGCGGTACTAGCCGACCCCGACACCGTCTACGCGTCGGCGGCCGGGACCTACGTCGCGACCCATCGCTACGTCGACGGGCTCGAGACCGAGGACGACATCCCGGCCGGCTCGGCGACGGAGATCAGTCGCTTCGTCACGAGCGCGAGCGGCGAGACCGAGCAGCGCGGCTCGGCGAAGGTCGCCGGCTACCTGCTCAACCAGTTCTCGCTCTCCGAGTACGACGGGACGCTGCGCGTCGCGAGCACGACGACGCCGACCTGGCTGCCTGACGGAGCAGAGTCCCGGAAGTCTGAAAGCCGCGTCACCACCTTCGCGCTCGGAGACCGCTCGCTGCAGCGCCGCGGTCAGGTCACCGGCCTCGGCGAGGACGAGCGCATCTACGCCGTCCGTTTCCTCGGCGAGCTCGGCTACGTCGTCACCTTCAGGCAGGTCGACCCGCTCTACGTGATCGACCTCTCCGATCCGGCGGCGCCGAAGGCGGTCGGCGAACTCAAGATCCCCGGCTATTCGGCCTACCTGCACCCGGTCGGCGATGGTCGCCTGCTCGGCATCGGCGCCGATGCCGACGCGCGCGGACGCGTCACCGGCGCGCAGGTGTCGCTGTTCGACGTTTCCGACCCGAGATCGCCGAAGCGGCTCGACAGCGAAACCTGGCTGAACACCTACTCGGCGGTCGAGAGCGACCACCGGGCGTTCCTCTGGTGGGCGCCACTCGACCTCGCTGTCGTCCCGATGACCGGCGACTCGCCGTTCGCCCAGGCGCTGACCGTGAGCCGCAACGAGATCACGCCCGGTCGCAAGCTGCCGTCGCTCGGCTGGCCGGACGCTCGCTCCGTTGTCGCCGGCACGCGGCTGTTCCTGCTCTCGTCGGCGGGGCTGCGCCAGTTCAAACTCGGCACGCTCGAGCAGACCGGCGAACTCCGCTACTGAGCCAGCGACAGGTGCCGGTAGGTCGGGCCGGCTCGCATCGCCCGCAGCACACCCTGGACCACCGTCTCGTCGTCCTCGCGCGCCTTGCCGTCGGTTACGGCGTCAATGATCCCGCGCTTCTTGGCGAGGATCTCGGCCATCGTCTCGTCGATCGTCTCGGCCGCGAGCAGGTACCAGGCGGTGACGGCGTCGTGCTGGCCGATCCGGTGGCAGCGGTCCTCGGCCTGGTCGTGCAGCGCCGGCGTCCACTCCTGTTCGAGGAAGCAGACGTTCGACGCGCGCGTCAGCGTGATGCCCTGCGCGGCGACGCGCGTCGCGCAGACGATTAGGTGCGGCCCTTCAGGGTCTTGGAACGCCTGGACGGCGGCCTCGCGCTGCTCGACCGAGTCGCGGCCGAGCAGGTGGAGCGCGTCGGGGAACCGGTCGAGGACCGCCCCTTGGATCTCAACGTGGCGGGCGAAGACGACGAGCGGCTCCTCGGAGGCGAGGAAGTCATGGATCCAGGTCAGCGCCGCGTGGAGCTTGCCGCGCGCCGCGATCCGCTGCAGCGCTGTCAGCTGCGCGAGCCGCTGTGCCCTGAGCGTCGCGGCGATCTTCGCGTCGAGCGAGGAGAGCGAGAGCGGCTGTTCGCGCAGCCAGGCGATCAGGTCCTTCTCGGCAAGCCGGTACTCGGGCTCGTTGTCGAGCGAGACCGGCACGATCACCTGCCGCTTGGCGGGCAGCTGCGGCAGCACCTCGGACTTCAGCCGCCGGATGAAGCAGCGGCGCCTGAGGTGCCAGTGGAGGCGATCCTCGGAGTAGGCACCCTGGAACTCGCGCTTGAAGGACGCGCCCGAGCCGAACTCCTCCATCCGCCCGATCATCCGCAGCTGGCTGATCAGCTCCTCGGGATGGTTCAGCACCGGGGTGCCCGACAGCGCCAGCACGAGCGCGTCGGCCGGCATCGACGCGGCGAGACGTCGGATCTCCTGGGTCCGCTTCGCGCGTGGGTTCTTCGCGTAGTGGGACTCGTCGACAACCAACGCCTGTGCGCCGCGCCGCGTGAGCGTCTCGCGGTGCCGCCCGACCATCTCGTAGTTGACGATCGTGATGTCGGCCTCCGGCGGCACCGCGACCCCGGGCGCGACGACGGTCACGCTGCGGTGGGGGAGCCACTTGCGCGTCTCGCGCTCCCAGTTGAGCTTCAGCGAGGCCGGGCAGACGACCACTGCCGGCCAGCGGTCGTCGGCTTCGAGCGCGGCGAGCGCTTGGACGGTCTTGCCGAGGCCTTGCTCGTCGGCGAGAAACGCCCGGCGCGTGTCGAGCAGGTAGCGGACGCCGGCCCACTGGAACGGCTGCAGGGTCCCGCCGAGGACGGCGTCGAGTTCGGCGATCGGCTCGGCGTCGGTCGCCTGCGAGCGGCGGATTGCAGCCTGCGCCGCGGCGGCCTCTTCGCGCAGATCTTCGAGCGCCGCGGCGGCCGGACCGTCGGCCGGCACGTCGTGGCGGGCGAGGAAGCCGTCGAGCTCGGCGACGATCCACGGGTCGAGCGGCAGCGTGCCGCTGCGGTCGGTGCCGAGCCGCATGAACGCGCGGGCCGTGTCCGGGTCCCAGAGTTCCTGGAGGCCGAAGGTCATGCCTTCGGCGTCGTGACGGAGTTCGAGCCTTGCCCGCGGAACCTCGCCGATCAGCGCCGCCGAGATGCAGCGCCGGGCGGCGCCGTCGGTCTTGACGCCGCGCTCCTCGTCGAGCAACTCGGCGATCTCCATCGTCATCGGTACGAGCGTCCGGCCGTCCTGCTCGATCGCTGCGTCGGCGAGCAGCTCCGGCAGCTCACCGGCGCGCGTGTCGACGACGAACCAGCCGCGACCGTCGTGGATCGTCGTGCGCAACTCCGCGATCCAGCGGTCCTCGATTCCGCGCAGCCAGACGGCGACCTCGGTGCTGGTCGTCAGGTCCGGGTAACGGCGAAGCAGGTCGCGGATCTCGAGGCCGGTCCAGACGTCGACCGGTACCCACCACTCGCGCGTCTCCCACTCGAAGCGCCGGCGCGGGATCTGCCGGACGCGATGGACGATCGCCGGGTCGTAGGCGAACGCGATCACGACGATCGGGCGGCCATCGGGTCCGCGCCGGATCGTCAGGTTCGGACGATCGTCTGCGGTGGCCAGCTCCACCGACGGCAGGCTAGCCCGGGAGGACGATCTTGTAGTTGATGACCGAGAACACGAGCGCCGCGAACGCCGCCGCTCCGAGCGACCAGAACATGATCGGTTCGAGCAGGCCGCGGTCACGCGACGTCTCACGCGAGTCGCGCATCGACTTGTTCCAAGCGCGCGCGTGCTTGCGGCCGCGGTCGAGCCCGGTGAGGCGCATGTGGCGACGGTTGAGGGCGCCGAGCACCTTGCCGAGGCCGATCGCGGTCGCGATCACGCCGCCGAGGATCAGCGCCGCCAGTGGCGCTGTGATCTGCGCGGCGCCGGTCGTCCAGGTCGCGACCTTGGAGGCAAACCACAGCCAGAACACAGGCGACACCGCCCACATCGTGATCGAGCCGATCGCCATCAGCACGACGAGCAGTACCGGCTCGGGAGCGCGCATCGACTGGACCGGCGGAAGCTCGTCGCTCTGCGGGGAGCTCTGCTGCATCGGGGAGAAGGCTACCGGGGACTCTGACATGAAATGATGTTACATAGGAGTGTGTAACAATGCAAGTGCTGTGAGCGATCGGGTCGCCACCTGGACGGTCGACGAGTTCGCGCAGAGAACCGGCATGACCGTCCGCAACATCCGCGCGCACCAGTCGCGGGGTCTGCTCGACCCGCCGGTCGTGCGCGGGCGCACCGGGTACTACGGGCCGGCCCACGCCGAACGCGTGGCGTTGATCCAACGGCTCCAGGGCGAAGGCTTCAACCTCGAGGCGATCCGGCGGCTTCTGTCGGCGGGAGGGGGCGAGCCGCTCCGGCTGCTGCAGACGATCAGCGACGCGCTCGTCACCGAGCAGCCCGAGACCGTCACGCTCGAGGATGCTGCCCGGGAATGGGGCGAAGATGGGCCGGCCGCGCTCGGGCGCGGGATCGAGCTCGGGTTCGTCCGCTGGCGTGAGGACGGCACGCTCGAGTACCCGAGTCCGCGGTTGATCCGGGCCGCGCTTCAGACCCGTGAGCTCGGGATCCCGATCGACAGCCTGCTCGACCTCGTCGCGGAGATCCGCACCCACGCCGATGGCATCGCCGACTTGTACGTGCGTCTGTTCCTCGATCACGTCTGGGAGCCGTTCGAGCGCGCGGGATCGCCCGACGACCGCTGGGCCGACGTCCGCGCGGCGCTCGAGCAGCTCGGCCCGCTGACCGGCGAGGTGCTGCAGGTCGTGTTCGCGACGGCGATGAACGCCGCCAGCGAGCGCACGTTCGACCGCAAGATCGCGCCGAGCGCCGGTCAGTCCTGAGCGGCCGCGTGGACCCGGCTGCGGCGGCGCAGAAGCAGCGCGGCGGCTCCGGCGGCGGTTGCTGAGGCGACGAGCACGGCTGCGGCGGCCGCCTCGCGGGTGCCGCGATCCGGGACCGACAGCTGTACGACGAGCAGGCTGACGGTGTAGCCGATGCCCGCGAGCAGGGCGACCGGGAGGAAGTCGGCCCAGCCGACTCCGGCAGGCAGCTCGCCGGCGCGAACGCGGACGGCGAGCCAGGCGCTGCCGAACACGCCGATCAGCTTGCCGGCGAGCAGCCCGAGCAGCGCGCCGCGCGCGACGTCGTTGCTGAAGACCTCGCCCGCGGCCGCGAGCGGGATCCCCGCGGCCGCAAGCGCGAACACCGGCACCGCCAGTCCGGCCGACCACGGGTGGAGCCGGTGCTCGACGTGCTCCGCGGCGGGGCCGACCGGCACCAGCAGTCCGAGCAGTACGCCCGAGACGGTCGCGTGGACGCCGCTGGCGTGGAAGCAGGTCCACGCGATCGCGGCGACAGCGAGCATCAGCGCCGGGGCCGGCCGCCGGCCGCCCGACCAGAGCGCTCGCCAGATGCCGCAGGCAGCCAGTCCGCCGAGCAGCCACCCCAGGTCGAAGCCCGAGGTGAAGAGGATCGCGATCAGCGCGATTGCGATCAGGTCGTCGATCACGGCCATCGACAGGAGCAGCGCCCGTACGCCGGCGGGCAGGACAGACCCCGCGATCGCGAGCACGCCGAGCGCGAACGCGATGTCGGTCGCGACAGGGATCGCCCAGGCGCCGTTCTCAGCCGCGGCGCCGCCGGAGACGGCGAGCGCGACGAGTGCCGGTACGACCATCCCGCCGATCGCAGCGATCACAGGGAGCGTCGCGGCCCGCCGTTCGCGCAGCTCGCCGGCGACGAACTCGCGCTTGACCTCCATCCCGGCGATGAAGAAGAACAGCGCGAGCAGTCCGTCGGCCGCCCAGTGCGCGAGATCGATCTGCAGCTCGAGCGGTCCGGCGACCGGCTCGGCCCAGCCGCCGAGCGGGATTGCAGACCAGGCGTCGTCATAGGAGCCGGGCGCGACGTTGGCCCAGATCAGCGCGATCGCGGTCGCGAGCAGCAGCAGCTTGCCGCCGGTCGTCTCCTCGCGCAGGAAGTCCGCGAGGTCATCGGCGGCGCGCGTTGCTCCTGAGTCTGGTTTCATGTGTGGTTCCGCCGGGCAGGGGGTCCGGCACGGAACGGGAGTCGTCGAGGGATGTCACGCATTCGCACGGTCGCCGTCACGGCAGCCACTCTGGTCAGCACCATCTTCGCGGCGTCGGCGGCGACGTCCGCTACGGCGCAGACGGCGATCGGGCCGCCGAAGTCACCCTATGCGACCGCAGGGCGCTGGATCACCGACTCGCAGGGCCGGGTGTACATCAGCTCCGGCGTGAACATGGTCTACAAGAAGGGCACCTACCAGGCGTCCGACACGGGCTTCAGCGACGACGACGGCGCGTTCCTCAAGTCGATCGGCATCGACTCGGTGCGGCTCGGGCTCGCCTGGAAGGCGGTCGAGCCGAAGCCGGGCGTGTACGACGACAAGTACATCGACGGGCTGATCGCGACGACACGGATGCTCGATCGCTACGGCATCTCGACGCTCGTCGACTCCCATCAGGACATGCAGAACGAGCGCTTCCAGGGCCAGGGCGCCCCGGACTGGGCGGTCAAGGACAAGGGCTGGCCGTCGTTCCCGCAGCTCGGCTTCCCGGCCAACTCCTTGCTCAACCTCGGTCTGCTGGTGTCGTGGGACGCGTTCCTCGACAACGAGGCCGGACCGGGCGGCGTCGGCCTCCAGGACCGCTACGCCGCGATGTGGGGACACGTCGCCAAACGCTTCAAGGGCGTGCCCGGGGTGCTCGGCTGGGACATCATCAACGAGCCGCTCGCAGGCTCGAAGTGGGGCGAGTGCCTCGACGGGCAGAACCGCTGCCCCGGCGTCGTCGCGAAGATCGGCCGCCTGCACGAGAAGGCAGGCCAGGCGATCCGAGCCCAGAACCCGGACGGCGTCGTGATGTACGAGCCGATCGCGCTGATCACGCTCGGCGCTCCCGCGCTGACCGCGCCGCCGAAGGTCAAGAACCAGGCGCTCTCCTATCACTCGTACTGCCCGTTCATCACGCTCTTCAACTTCCAGCCGTTCTGCGAGGGCTTCGACGACGAGATCCACGCCGACTCGCTGCGCGTCGCCGCCCGTGACGGCTCGGCGGCGCTGATGACCGAGTGGGGCGCGACGAACAACCTCGAGATTCTGACGTCGACGGTCGATCGCGCCGCTCGCTTCATGGTCGGGCAGCAGTGGTGGGCCTACTGCTCCTGCGGCGACCCGACGACGATCGACCAGACCGGCCAGGGCATCGTCGAGGACCCGTCGAAGCCGCCGGTCGGCGCCAACCTGCGCCAGCCGAAGATCGACATCCTCGCGACGCCGCGCCCGCGCGCGATCGCCGGCACGCCGGTCCGCTACGGCTACAACCGGTCGACGAAGGCGTTCACGCTCGAGTACACGACGGCGCGCGCCGCCGGTGGTGGCGCGTTCGCCACCGGCTCGCAGACGATCGTCTCGGTGCCGAAGCTGATCTACCCGGCCGGGTACACGGTCAGCGCCACCGGTGCGACCGTCGGCTCCGCCGCGAACGCCGCGGATCTCGTCCTGCGCCAGAGTGTCGGCGCGACGAGCGTGAAGGTCACCGTCAGCGCCCGGTAGGGCGCGCGGCGCCCGCGCCACCACCCGGCGTTGGTCCCCGATAGCGACACATTGCGTCGCTATCGGGGACCAACGCTCGGGTGTCGTGTCACTGGTCCCGAATAACGACACATAGCGTCGCTAATCGGGACCAACGCCTCGCGGGATGGGGGCGCTGGCGGCCGCGGCCGCGACCGATGGGGCCGGTGTCCTCAGCGCTGAGGGCTGAGCACCGAGTAGCGCGCGGGTCCCAGCACGCCCGGCGCGGAGTCGGTCGACCAGACGGCGAGTGCGTCGCCTGCGCTCGTGAACGTGAGGCTCGCGACCGACGGCAGGCCGAACGACGCCGTCGACGGCAGCTCGACCGGGGCTTCGAAGCTGCTCGATCCCCTGGGGCGGAGGGCGAGCCGCTGCGTGTCGACCTCGCCGGCGCCGGTCTGAAGGCGCGATCGCCACGAGATCGCGGTCGAGCCGTCCGGCCCCGGCTGCACGTCGACCCAATCGACGCTGTCGGTGTCCGGAGCGAGTGTCTCGGCAGGGGAGAACGTCCCATCCGCCTGTCGTGTGACGACGAGCAGCGGGCCGCCGTAGGGGTTGGCATTGGCCCGCGGCGTCCAGCCGATCGTCGCGCGACCGTCCTCGGTGAACGCGGACAGGAGCCGGCAGGTGCAGCCCGACGTGTCGCCGGTGGCGACCGCAGCGAATTCGGGAAGCTTCCGATCGATCCGCGCGCTGGCTGCCATCAGGGTCGAGCGGGCCCCGCTGCGATAGCCGGAGCCCTGGATGTAGTCGACGAGCAGCTGACCGTCGTTCGAGAGCGACAGGTCGAGTTCGCTCATGTCCTGCGTCGGGCTCGAGAAGCTGCCGGAAGGGGAGAAGCGGCCGCCCGACGCAGCGGCGACGCCGATCGACGATGTGCTCGAGGTCGACGTTGAGGTGAACCCCCAGGCGACCGCGGCGCGGCCGCCGTTCGCCGCCGCGGCTCGCAGCACGGCGCGCGGCATGTCGTAGCCGGTCAGCCGCCCCGCGCGGCCTTGCGACGCGAGCTGCTGGCGCATCGCGAACCGCGGCTCGCCGGGGAGCCGGACCGCCGCCTGGGGAGTCCAGCCCTCGCCGGGGGCGTAACCCCACCAGGCCGCGACGGTCGTGCCGTCGGGGGCGACCGACAGGACCGGACTTTGAGCCGAGTGAGCCCGGTCGGAGATCGTCATCGGGCCGAGCCGTGATCCCGAGGCTGAGGTGAGCGTGACCCTGACGCGGCGGATGAAGCGGGGGCGTTTGCGCTCGCTGATGACGGTCGTATCGCCGTTCGCGGCGAGCGCCGTGCCGAGGACCTGTTCGAACGGATCGCCCGGTCCGGCCTCCCTGGCAGGACCGAAGCCGTCCGCCGTTCTCGGAACGACCGTCACCCGCGAGAGGCCGCTGTTCAGGACGACGGTGCCGTGCTCGCTCGACGCAACGCTCGGGAACGCGCCGCGCTCGGATCCGGGGACCGTGGCCGGTTCGGACCAGCCGGCAGCCGCGGTCGCGGCGGCAGGCCCGGCGAGTCCGGCGAGCACGAACGCGGCGGCGAGAAGGTGGCGCATAGAGCCTCTAACGATCAGACCGGGCCAACGTAACGGGCACAGGGGCCAGAACGACGAAGGGCCGGGATGATCCCGGCCCTTCGTGTTTACCCGAAGCCCCCTGAGGGATGTTCCGGGACCTGCGAAGCGGACCGGCCCTCAGGCGGCGAAGTCGGTCTGCAGCGCCTTGATATCGCCATCAGCGGCGAGGCGGCGCAGTCCGCGCTCCTCGGCCTGACGGGCCTTCGAGGGCGGCATTCCGAGCCGGCGGGCGGCCTGGACGAGCGTGTGCTCGCCGTTGCCACCGGTGCCGAACCGGAGGTGGATGATCTCGCGCTCGTCCTCGGGCAGGCGATCAACGGCGGCACGGAGTGCCGCAGCCTCGGTCGAACGCTCGACCTCGACGTCGACGGTCTCGCCGTCGGCCGGCAGCAGCGCGCCGAGCGACGTCTCGCCGTCGTCACCGACGGTTGCGTCGAGCGACGCAAGCGCACGGTCACGCTCGCGGAGCAAGGCGACCTCTTCGATCTCGAGCTCGGCCGCGGCGGCGATCTTCTCGTCCGACGGCGGCTCGCCATGCTCGGCGGTCAGCTCACGCTCGACACGCGCAATGCGACGGGCGCGCTGCGACATGTGCGAGGGCAGCCGGATCGTGCGGCCGGTGTTGTCGAGGCCGCGCTGGAGTGCCTGGCGGATCCAGATCGTCGCGTAGGTCGAGAAGCGGTAGCCCTTGCGGTAATCGAACTTCTCGACGGCGCGGATCAGACCCAGCATGCCCTCCTGGACGAGGTCGTCGAGCGTCAGGCCCTGGCCGACGTAGTGGCGGGCGACGGAGACGACGAGTCGCAGGTTCGAGTTGACGAGCAGGTCCTTCGCGTCGAGGTCGCCGCGCTCGATGCGCTGAGCGAGGTCGATCTCCGCGGCAGGCGTCAGCAGCTCGTACTGGCTCGCGCGACGCAGCAGCTGATCGAGCGGCGTCGCGAGGACGTCATGCGTCAGGGGCTGGGTGATGGTGGAGGGGGTCAACGGGTCCTTTCTGGGCACAAACCCGAGGGGGGAGGTCGGGATTGTACGGCATGATGGTTGCTTGTGCAACCTTCTGCCGCTCTTCACTGGCTATGGTCTTGCGGTTGGGGAGGGAACTGACGCTCAGGGCGTCCTGAGAAGTAACTCCGATCGAGATGGAAGGTTTCCATCTCCCGATCAAGTCCTGCTAAGCGTTTCGTAGGGATTTCGCGAACTCCTGCTGTCTTGGTTGTCTCGTGTGCTCGCCGTCACGCTCGGGCAGCCCTCAGCGTGGCGCGCCGGCGGGGACATTGCACTTATCTGACGACACCTACGCCGCGTTCCTGAACGGCACGGCCCGCGATCTGGCCGAAACACTGGGTGCGTTCCCGGCGCCCGGTGGGACGCGGTTCGCCGTCTGGGCTCCGCACGCGACCTCGGTCACGGTCGTGCTCGGCGACGAAGCGTCCCATCCGCTCCGGATACCCACGACGCCCGTCCGCGAATCCGGGGTCTGGTCGGTCGACGGAGTGGACGCCCCAGCCGGCACCCGCTACCGGTTCGCGATCACCGGCGCCGACGGCGAGACCCGGCTCAAGGCCGACCCGATGGCGCGGGAGGCCGCCCCACGCCCGTCGGACTGTTCGGTCGTGACCGTGCCGGCCCACCGCTGGAGCGACGACCGGTGGCTGGCTGCTCGTGCCCGGTCCGACCCGCGGCGCGAGCCTCTCTCGGTCTACGAGGTCCACCTCGGCACCTGGCGCTGGGACCCGCGCGAGCCCGGCCGCGAACGCCCGTACACCGAGCTGGCGCCGATGCTCGCAGACCACGCTGAACGGCTCGGCGTGACCCACGTCGAGCTGATGCCGATCGCCGCCCACCCGTTCCCAGGCTCGTGGGGATATCAGGGCACCGGCTACTTCGCGCCCGACCCCCGCCACGGAAGCCCCGACGAGCTCAAGGCGCTGATCGACCATCTCCACGGCCGGGGGATCGGCGTGATCGCCGACTGGGTGCCTGGTCATTTCTCCGCGGACGAGTACGCGCTCGGCCGGTTCGACGGCGAGCCGCTCTACGAGCACCCCGACCCGCGGCGTGGGACGCAGCCGGCCTTCGGCGCGCTCGTCTTCAACCTCCAGCGGCCGGAGGTCAGGTCGTTCCTGCTCTCCTGCGCCGCCTACTGGCTCGAGGAGTTCCACATCGACGGGATCCGCGTCGACGCCGTCTCGTCGATGCTCCGCCACGACTGGGGCCGGCCGGGCGCCGAGGTGCTGCCCGAGGCCGACGGCTCACTCGTGAATCCCGACGCGATCTCGTTCTTGCGCGAGCTGAACGAGCTCGTCGAGCAGGAGGCGCCGGGTGCGTTCACGGTCGCCGAGGAGGCGACCGCGTGGCCAGGGGTAACCCACGACGACGGGCTCGGCTTCACCTTCTGCTGGAACATGGGCTGGTCGCACGACTGGCTCGCCTACCTCGAGCTCGACCCCGCCGAGCGCCCCGCGGCCCACAACGAGATCACCTTCGCGAGCGCCTACGCGGGTAGCGAGCACTTCGTCCTCGCGCTCAGCCACGACGTGATCGCCGAGCGTTCGTTGACCGCACGGATGTGGGGGTCCGCCGAGCAGCGGCTCGCCGGCCAGCGAGCGCTGCTCGCGC
>WBZP01000703.1_pt2 | contig 41569 bp, 47 predicted proteins | sample 5204301 | NCBI WGS metagenome assembly WBZP01 (sample SAMN12412401, study PRJNA552823) | activated sludge metagenome | isolation source: activated sludge from nitrification reactor of wastewater treatment plant... | place: USA: Pennsylvania | collected 2017
GCCGAGGCGCTCGGCATCGGCCGGGTGGCACTGGAGAAGGCCGTCAAGTACGGCAACGAACGCGTGGTGTTCAACCGGCCCATCGGGATGAACCAGGGCCTGCAGTTCCCGCTGGCCGACTCGCTGGCCCGCCTGGACGCCGCCGAACTGGTGCTGCGCAAGGCCACCTGGCTCTACGACAACGGCAAACCCTGTGGGCGCGAGGCCAATACGGCCAAGTACCTGTGTGCCGACGCCGGCTTCGGTGCGGCCGACCGGGCGCTGCAGCTGCACGGCGGGATGGGTTACTCCGAGGAGTATCACGTGTCGCGGTACTTCCGTGAGTCGCGCCTGATGAAGATCGCCCCGGTCAGCCAGGAGATGATCCTGAACTTTCTCGGCGAGCACGTCCTGGGCCTGCCCCGCAGCTACTGATGACGCAACCAGCTTCGGCGCCGTTGGCCGGCATCACCATCGTGGCTATGGAGCAGGCCGTTTCGGCGCCCATGTGCACCCGGGTGCTGGCCGACTTCGGCGCACGAGTGATCAAGGTGGAGAACCCAAAGGGCGGCGACTTCGCCCGGGACTACGACGACGTCGTCAACGGACCCGGCGGACTTGCCGCGCATTTCGTCTGGGCCAACCGCGGCAAGGAATCGGTCACCCTCGACCTGAAATCCGATGCCGGCATGGACATCCTGCACCGGTTGCTCGACGGCGCCGATGCGCTGGTCTCCAACCTGGCGCCCGGTGCGACCGCCCGGATGGGGCTGGGGCCCGACGATCTGCGCCGGCGCCACCCGAACGTGATCGGCCTCGAGATCGACGGCTACGGTCCCGGCGGTCCGATCTCACAGAAGCGCGCCTACGACCTGCTGGTGCAGGCCGAGTCCGGGGCCTGCGCGGTCACCGGTTATCCCGGCATGCCCGCCAAACCCGGTCCGCCCGTTGCCGACATCTCGACGGGACTGTATTCGGCGCTGTCGATCATGGCGCTGCTGCTGGGCCGGGCCCGGGGCACTGTCGACGGGGCACCGGCGGTGGCGGTGAGCCTGTTCGACACCATGACCGACATCATGGGTTACCAGCTGACCTATACCCAGCACTCCGGCATCGACCAGCAGCCGCTCGGGATGAGTTCGCCGGCCGTCGCACCCTATGGTGCGTTCGGCACCCGCGACGGCCAGACCGTGGTGCTGGGCACCACCAACGACCGCGAGTGGCAGCGGGTGGCCCGCGAGATCATCGAGCGTCCGGACCTGGCCGACGATCCGCGCTACGCCACCAACCCCGACCGCTGCGAGCACCGCGACGAACTCAACGCCGCGATCGAAACCTGGTGTGCCCAACACGATCTGACCGATATCCAGAAAATCGCCGATGCCGCGGGGATCGGTAATTCCCGCTACAACCTGCCCAGTGAGGTGGTCGCGCACCCGCATCTGCGGGCCCGGGACCGCTGGCGGCCGGTGCAGACCTCCAAGGGTGAGATCTCGGCGCTGCGCCCGCCGCCGGTGATCGACGGATTCGAACAGCCCATGGGCGCGGTGCCCGGCCTCGGCGAACACACCGATGCCGTGCTCACCGAACTCGGGCTGAGCCTCGACGACATCGCGACCCTGCGCGCACAAGGCGCCATCGGGCCGTCCTACCAACGAGCGGAGTAGCAGATGCGGGAGACAGTCATCGTCGGTGCGGTGCGCACCCCGGTGGGCAAGCGCAACGGCGGACTGGCCGAGCAGCACGCGGCCGATCTGTCCGCCGTCGTGCTCAACGAATTGGCGGCCCGCACCGGGCTGGACCCCGACATCGTCGATGACGTGGTGTGGGGCTGTGTCTCGCAGGTCGGTGACCAGTCCTCCAACATCGGCCGGTACTCGGTGCTGGCCGCCGGCTGGCCCGAGCACGTTCCGGGTACCACGGTCAACCGGGCCTGCGGATCCAGCCAGCAGGCAGTCGATTTCGCCGTGCAGGCCGTGATGTCGGGCCAGCAGGACGTCGTGGTGGCCGGCGGTGTCGAGGTGATGAGCCGAGTGCCGCTGGGCGCGGCGCGGGCCACCGGGATGCCGTACGGCCCGAAAGCCCTGGCCCGCTACGACGGCTTCGAGTTCAACCAGGGCACCGGGGCCGAGATGATCTGCGAGAAATGGGGTTTCGACCGCACGGCCGTCGACGAGTACTCGGCCCGGTCGCACGAACTGGCGGCCGCCGCACAGGACGCCGGGGCCTTCCACGACCAGATCGTCCCGGTCGTGACGGATGCCGGTGTCGTCGACGCGGACGAGGGCATCCGCCGTGGCACCACCGTCGAGAAGCTGGCCGGCCTCAAGCCGGCTTTCCGGGACGACGGAATGATCCACGCGGGCAACTCATCGCAGATCTCCGACGGTGCGGCCGCGCTGCTCGTGATGACGGCCGAGAAGGCCAGCGCACTCGGCATGACACCGCTGGTGCGCTACGTGGCGGGCGCGGTCATCGGCGCCGATCCGGTGCTGATGCTGACGGGCCCGATCCCGGCCACCCAGAAGGTGCTGCGCAAGACGGGCCTGGGCATCGATGACATCGGGGTGTTCGAGGTGAACGAGGCGTTCGCGCCGGTGCCGATGGCATGGCTGGCGGAGACCGCCGCGGACCCGGCACATCTCAATCCGCTCGGCGGCGCTATCGCACTGGGCCACCCGCTGGGGGCATCGGGTGCGGTGCTGATGACCCGAATGATTCATCACATGCGCGACAACGGAATTCGCTACGGGCTGCAGACGATGTGCGAGGGCGGCGGTACCGCCAACGCCACGGTCGTCGAGCTCCTCTGAACCGTCGGTAAAGGAGTCACCATGCGCCGCACCCTGTTCACCGAGGACCACGAGGCCTTCCGCGAGTTGGCCCGCGACTTCATCGAGAAGGAGGTCGTGCCCGCCTACCCGCAGTGGGAGAAGGCCGGCCGGATGCCGCGCGAGGCGTTCGCCAAACTCGGCGAGACCGGGATCATGGGCATCACCCTGCCCGAGGAATACGGCGGCGGCGGGCAGCACGACTACCGCTACAACGTCGTGCTGCAGGAGGAGGCGGCGCGCGCGCTGGTCACGCTGTCGACGGTGCGCACCCAACTCGAGGTGATCCTGCCGTACTTCCTGCACTACGCCAACGAGGAACAGCGCAAGCGCTGGTTCCCCGGGCTCGCCGCCGGCACCCTGCTGACCGCCGTGGCCATGACCGAGCCCGGCACCGGGTCGGACCTGGCCGGTGTGCGCACCACCGCCCGGCTCGACGGTGACGAATACATCCTCAACGGCGCCAAGACATTCATCACCGGCGGGATGCAGGCCGACCTGGTGATCGTCGTCGCGCGCACCTCGACCGACCCGGAGAACCGGCGTAAAGGGTTGACGCTCTTGGTCGTCGAGGACGGTATGCCCGGTTTCGAGCGGGGCCGCGAATTGGAGAAGATGGGCTGCAAGGTCCAGGACACCGCCGAACTGTCGTTCACCGACGTCCGGGTGCCGATCGCCAACCGGCTGGGGGCCGAGGGCGAGGCGTTCTCATACCTCGGCCACAATCTGGCCCAGGAGCGGTTGACCGTCGCCGTCGGCTCGGTGGCCCAGGCTCGCTCGGCGATCGGGGCAGCCATCGATTACACCAAGAGCCGCAAGGCTTTCGGCACACCCGTCGCGTCTTTTCAGAACACCAAGTTCGAACTGGCGGCCTGTTCCACGGAGGTCGAGGCGGCGCAGGCGATGCTCGATCAGGCGGTCGCCGAACATGTCACCGGGGATCTGTCCGGGGCCGACGCCGCGCGGGTGAAGCTGTTCTGCACCGAGGTCCAGGCCCGGGTCATCGACCGCTGCCTGCAGCTGTTCGGCGGCTACGGCTACATGATGGAGTACCCGATTGCCCGGCTGTACACCGATGCGCGGGTGGCCCGCATCTACGCCGGGACATCCGAGGTGATGAAGGTGATCATCGCCAAGTCCCTGGGTCTCTGACCGCCGACTGCGTCGTCGGTCACCCGCCGGGGCTCGCGGGATCATCAGTGGCGCTGAACGTGGCGCCGAGGAGATCGAGAAACTCCTCGAGGGTGTATCCACCCGCGTCACCGGTTGTGGGGTTGTCGATACGATGGAAGGTCTCCAGCATTCCCATGTAGATGAGCGCCAGGGCGTGTGGGTCCCCACCGCGCAACTGTTCGCTCTGCTGGCCCCGGGCGATCACCGAGGCGATGACCTCGACGACGACCTGGTGGCCGGTCTCGTAGAGACGTGTCGATCCGTTGTCGGCCGATGCGGCCCGGGACCCCGAAACCAGACCTGACGCGACGGCGGTCCAGTCGGGATGCGCACGGAAGAAGTGGATCTGCAGTTCTGCCAGTTCGACCAGCCGGGTGTCGTCGGGACCCGGCTCAGCGGCCTTGGCCTCGGTCAGCTTGGTGAGTTCGCGGCCGCGGCGGCGCAGGACCGCTTCGTAGAGACTGTCCTTGTCCTGGAAAACGGCGTACAGCGTCCCGACGGCGATTTCGCACTGCTCGGCGATCGACTTGATTGTTGTGCTATGGAATCCCGTTGTGGCGAAGGCGCTTTCAGCGGCATCGAGAATCTGCGATCGGGTGGTCTCGATCCTGATGCGGCGCCGTTCCTCGCGCGGGGACAGGCTCGTGGACGTCGTCTGCGCTACCACGATCGAGTGCTCCGGCGCGTAGGGCTACGCATCGCCACGTTCTCCCATCGGTCATCGGGACCCGACGGCCATCGGCGACCGGCCCCGCGCACACCGTACTACGAACACTTGTCTAATTTTATGAACCATGATTCAGTCACAAGTCTAGGTGCTTCAGTGTGCCTGGGGAGCCGTCGCCGCGAGGTGTGATCGGCGCGGTTGACCACGTGGGAAGGAAAGTCGGGAATGACGACAGCGCAGACCGAGTCGGGTGTGCTCGCCGGTGACGAGCGGATGCTGATCGACGGCGAATTGCAGCACACCGCCAGCGGTGCGACGTTCGACGTGATCCATCCGGCCTCCGAGCAAGTGGCCGGGCAGGCCACCGACGGCACCGTCGAGGACATGGCGCGCGCGGTGGGGGCGGCGCGGCGGGCGTTCGACGAGTCGGACTGGTCGCGGGATCGTGAGTTCCGGTTCCACTGCCTGATGCAGTTGCACGAGGCGCTGGAACGCAACAAGGAACGGCTGCGGCGCATCCTGATCACCGAGGTGGGGTGCCCTGTCACGGTGTGCGGATCGCAGATCGAGAGTCCGATCGCCGAGGTCAAGCACTGGGCCGAGTACGGCCGCAACTTCGACTATCTGGTGGACACGGGTCTGCATGACACGCCGTTGGGCCCGGCCCGGCGCAAGCTGTCCTTCGAGCCCCTCGGTGTGGTGGGGGCGATCACCCCGTGGAATGTGCCGCTCTACCTCAACATCGCCGAGACGGTGCCGGCGCTGATGGCCGGTAACACGGTGGTGCTCAAGCCCGCGCAGCTGACCCCGTGGTCGGGCAGCGAGTACGGGCGGATCGTCGCCGAGGAGACCGACATCCCGGCCGGGGTGTTCAACGTGGTGACCTCCAATGCCAACGAGGTGGGTGCGGCGTTGAGCGCGGATCCGCGGGTGGACATGATCACCTTCACCGGGTCGACGGCGACGGGTCGGGCGATCTTGGCGGCCGGCGCGCCGACGGTGAAGAAAACCCTGTTGGAGTTGGGCGGTAAGTCCGCGCACATCGTGCTCGACGACGCCGACTTCGGCTCGGCGCTGCCGATCGCGGCGATGATGGCCTGTGTGATGTCGGGGCAGAGTTGTGTGTTACCGTCCCGGATCTTGTTGCCGCGCAGTCGTTATGACGAGGGTCTGGCGGTGTTGCAGGGGGCGATGGAGAACTTCCCGGTGGGTGATCCGTGGACGCCGGGCAACATGCAGGGCCCGCAGATCAGCGAGACCCAGCGGCAGAAGGTGCTGGGCCTGATCCGGTCCGGGATCGATTCCGGCGCCCGACTGGTCACCGGAGGCGGTGTGCCGGAGAGCCTTCCGGTGGGCTACTACACGCAGGCCACGCTGCTGGCCGATGTGGACCCGGATTCGCAGATCGCGCAGGAGGAGATCTTCGGTCCGGTGCTGACCGTCACGCCGTATGACACCGTCGACGAGGCCGTCGCGATCGCCAACAACAGCATCTACGGGCTGTCCGGCGAGGTGTCCGGTGCCGATGTGGAGCGGGCGTTCGCGGTGGCGCAGCGGATGCGGACCGGCAACGTCTCCATCAACTCAAAGAGCCACTTCGGGATCGACAGCCCGTTCGGCGGCAGCAAGCAGAGCGGGCTGGGCTACCGCAACGGCGAGCAGGGGTATCGCGAGTACCTGCACATCAAGACCATCGGCATGCCCGAATGAACGGGTGACAGCACGGTCGATGCGTCATCAACCGGATCTGTTGAACCAGAACACGATTGACCGAACGTCTGGCTGCAGGTTGGCCACTGCGGGAACCGCACCGGATTCGATGATTGGAGGGTGACATGTTGCCAGCGACCGACCTGGATGGACGCCGGGTGCTGATCACCGGGAGCGGCCAGGGCGTGGGCCGCGGACTGGCGACCTCGTTCGGTGCGGCCGGGGCCGAGGTCCTGGTCAACGACCTGCGGGCCGAGCGCGCCCAGTCGGTGGTGGACGAGATCCGCGGCCAGGGCGGAGCCGCGCAGGCGGTGCCCTTCGACGTGACCGACTATGACGGCGTGACGACCGCGCTGGCCGCCGCCGGCCCGGTCGACATCCTCGTCAACAACGCCGGAAATGCCGGTGCAGAGGGTTTCGCGAACCGGGCGAAGTTCGCCGACACCGAACCGGCGGACTGGGAGGCGTTCCTCCGGGTCAACCTCTACGGCGTCCTGCATTGCACCCGCGCGGTGCTGCCCCCGATGGTGGAGGCGAAGTGGGGACGGATCCTGACCATCGTGTCCGACGCCGGGCGCACCGGTGACCCCGGAGGGGCCGTGTACGGCGCGGCGAAAGCCGGAGCGGCGGGCCTGACGCGGTCGGTGGCCTTGGAGAACGGCCGGTACAACATCACCGCCAACAACATCTCGCTGGGCACCATGCGCACGCCGCTGACCGAGGCATTGTGGGCGGATCACGCCGATTCACCGCAGGCCAAGGCGATCCTGCAGAGTTACGCGATCCGCCGGCCCGGAATCCCCGATGACGTCACGCATCTCGCGCTGACGCTGGCCGGCGAGCACGGTTCGTGGATCACCGGCCAGACCATCTGCGTCAACGGTGGGTACTCGCTGGCGCTGTAGCCGTCCGCCACCCTCGACCTGCAAGCTCATGTGACGACCAAACTGCGCGCGCGGCGGGTCTGACCATCTTCGTGGCGCAGATCTGCACGGTGGCACCACCGGATGGAATTCCGCGATCTGAGGTGGAAGCTCACAGCAGCAGGGCAAAGTGAGGCTTGCCACACCGGGAGAACTAACCTACTGTACGTTCATTAAGTAGGTTCGAACGACGGAAAGATCGCCAGCTCAGTGACCTCTGCCAGGCCTTATGCCGCGCTGCTCGCCAAAGGTGAGGACCGCAAACAGCGGATACTCGAGGTCGCGCAGCGGCTGGTGACCCGCAACGGCTGGCGCAACACCACGCTCTCCCAGATCGCCAAGGAGGCCGGCGTCTCGGCGGCCGGTCTGCTGCACCACTTCGAGTCCAAGGAACAGCTGCTGCACGCCGTCGTCGACGCCCGCGACGCCGACGACGACGCCCACGCCGACCGGGGCGGGGACCTGCTCGAGGGCATTGCCCGCGCCGGTGAGCGCGCCGAGCGGGCGCCCGAACTCGTCGGCACCTACTCGGTGCTGCTCGTCGAGAACCTCATGCCGGACGCTCCGCTGCACGATCGGCTGCTGGCCCGTCAGCAGGCCGCGATCCACATCGTCACAGAGCTGATCAAGCGGGGCCAGGATTCCGGCCGCTACCGCAACGACTTCGACCCGGCCATCAAGGCCGTGCAAATTGTGTCCCTCGTCAACGGATTGGAAATCTCATGGTTGCTGGATCAGTCGGTGCCGCTCAGGGAAACGCTGCGGGAGTACGCGAATTCGCTGGCGCGGGAGTTCGCCCCGGACACAACATCATGAGATACCGCCTCGACGTCGTGGCGCCCACCGTCGTCGAGGCGGTCCGGGCCGCCGGCGGCTGGATGTTCGACCGGGTGATGGCGGGCTGGGACGTCCGGGTGCTGGTGACGGACGGACACGACGACCGCGCCCTGCAGATCCTCGGCGCCGACGGGGCCGATCTCGAATCGGTACTGCAGCTGGGCGCCGAGGGTGAGCACCCGCACGCCGTCGCGGTGGCCGCCGATCTCTACGGCAAGGACAGCCGGATCCGCGACGGGGTGCGGATGGCGTTGGAGAGCGGTCAGACCGAGGTGACACTGTGGGGCGAGAGCTGGCCGGCCGAACTGGACCGCGCCACGGTCGGCTCGGTGGAGCACCGCCTGTCGGTGGCCGCCCGCGCGTTCAAGGCCCGGGCGCTGGCGAGCCTGGAAATCGATGAGGCGCAGTCGGATTCGGTGTCGAACATCGAGTTCTTCCGGTCCGGTACCCGGGCGTGCTGCCCGGAGGCCGCCGACCTGCTGCCCGCCAGCTGAGCAGTCGGTAGGTCACGGCGAGGCGGGTGATCCGGCCGCCTGACGGGCTTCACGCTCGTCGTGGATGCGCACCAGTTCGCGGAACCCGAGGCGGTGGTACTGCGGGACCGGCTGGATGCCCCACTGGTCCCGCGCGGTGTCCTTGCCCTCGGCGCCCTCGGGCGGGCCGAACGCCGGGTAGGGCACCTGACATTCCAGGGTGTCGTCGGAGTACCGGACCTTGAGCAGTTCGCTGCAGATCTGGGTCAGGCTCAAGGTCGGGTAGCCGTAGTAGACGGCCATGAACGGCAGCGTGAAAGCGCCTTCGATGACCAGTGCGACCAGACAGACCAGCACGGCGCGCTTGATCCACTTGTGCATGCGGGCGTAGTACGGCGTGGTGCCGGGCGGCAGGTCTTCGGTGGCTTCGGGTGTCGTGGTCACAGCTGGCTCCTCAATGCCGTTCAGTCGGAGAAGATTTCGCGGTTGACCGTGTGCAGGTACGGGATCGCGAGGAAGGGGGTGATGTAGAAGATGTCGTAGAGCCACCAGCCGATGACCGGGAACACCACCCCGGCGTAGCGCACGTCGGCGAACATCGTCATGTTGAACACGTACACGCACCAGATGAGCACGCCCATCCAGCAGGTGACGATCATCCACTGATGCCCCCAGCGCTTCATCTGTAGGAAGCCGATGGCCGCGGCGCACCGCATCGTGAAGACCGTGAGGATCATCCCGAACACCATGGACTTCTCGCCCGGCCCGGCGGCGCCACCGACCCACAGTTCGTTGTAGTGCCAGAAGTAGCCGCCGTCGAACATCGCGCCCCAGCCCACCATCAGGACGCGGTTGATCAGGGTGTGGTTGGCCACCAGGTCCAGCGCCCAGCCGAGGCTGTTGAGCATGCCGTCGATCAGCACCAGGTAGCCGATCAGCGTGACGATCATCGGACGCACGGACAGCCCGGCGCGGGCCGCCTGGCGCTGCAGCCACACCCCGCGCATGAAGATCGGAAACCCGATGAGCCCGGGCGCCCACATGCCCATCAGTCCGGCGCCGACGATCATCCACTTGTCGGCGCGGCGCTGCGCCTGCCGCGACTGTTCGTGGTGTTCGTCGAGGCCGACCGTCACATCGGCGCCGGCTGCAGCGGTCCGGGCCGAGAATCGGTTCAGCAGTGGGAGATTCACAGGTCCCACCACCCCCGGGTGAACGACATGTAGAGCTGGATCAGGAACATCGCCAGCAGGTAGCCGTAGACGACGACCTGCAGCACGATCAGTGCCCTCTTGCGTTTCTTCTCTCGTTGGTCGACCATGTGCGGCTCCTTTCTAGGTCTGGTTTTCGGCGAGGACGGCCACGGCCACCTCGCGCAGTCCGTCGGTGATGGCGCCGTCGCTGGAGAGCGGCGTCAGGATGCAGGCCTCGGCGGCTTCCAGTTCCGATGCGCCCGCGGTGATCAACTGCGCGGCGGTGACGAGGACGCGGGTCGAGGGGGATTCGAAGTGGAACGCGTCGTCGGCGGACCTGATCGCGGTGGCGCAGCGCACCAGCCGGTGCGCCGTCGGCAGCCCCACCCCCGTCTCGGCGACGATCACCTCGGCCTCCCGGTCCGGCGGCAGGTAGTGCATCGGCAGCGTGACGAACCGTTGCCGGAACGAGGGTTTCAGTTCTTTGAGCGAACTGCGGTAGGCGGGATTGTAGGAACACACCAGCATGAACGTCTCGGGTGCGTGGACCACCTGATCGGCGCGGTCCAGGTACAGCGCGCGCCGGTGGTCGGTGAGCGAGTGCAGGATCGCCAGCGAGTCGTGCCGGGCCTCCACGACCTCGTCGAGATAGCAGATCGCGCCGGCCTTGACCGCGCGGGTGAGCGGCCCGTCGGTCCACCGCACGTCGCCGCCGGTCACCATGAACCGGCCGACCAGATCGGAGCTGGTCAGGTCGTCGTGACAACTGATCGTCACGACGGGGCGCTGCAGCAGCATCCCCATGTGCTCGACCAGGCGGGTCTTTCCGCAGCCGGTCGGGCCGGTCAGCATGACGGGCAGGCGCCGGTGGTAGGCCTGTTCGAACAGCCTGACCTCGTTGCCGTTGGCGAAATAGGTGTCGCTGAAAGTCATTGGGCTACCAGCTCCCGGTGGACGTGGGCAAGGACGCGCGGCAGTTCTTCGATGCGGCGTATTCGCTGGGATCTCCTGGGGCCGAAGACCTCCGGGAGCGGATCGACCCGGGTGGGGCCGACACCGACGTAGTACATCGACACACCGGCCTCCCGCGCCTCCTCGACGGCGTGTGCCGCGTCGGCCCAGGCGTAGCGGCCCTCGTAGCCCTCGTCCGAGATCAGGCCGTCGCCGATGACGATGAGCAGCCGCCGCTCCGAGGGCTGGGCGAGCAGCCGGCCGGTCAGGTGGCGCAGCGGGGCGCCCAGCCTGGTGTAGCCCCCGGCGGACAGGCCGAGGCCGCCGGGCCGGACGAAGCGCCGCTCGGGAAAGTCCTTGAGGCAGTTGACTTCTACGCGGTGGCGGGTGTTGCCGGTGAACACGAAGATGCCGTGGCGCTCCCGCGCGGTGGTCATCGCCTGGGACAGGGCGTCGGCGCAGGCCAGTTCCAGCCGGAAGGTGCGCCCGCCGTGGACCTCGAGCGACGAGCTGCCGTCGAGCAGCAGCGCGGTGGTGACGTCGCGGCTCGCGGGCAGCAGGTCGCGGAAGATCCTCGGTTCGGAAGCCGCTCCGGCGGCCAGGTCGATGTAGTGGTCGACGTATCGATCGACGTCGAGGTCCGAGCCGTCCTCGAGCCGGTTCGTCATCGCGCGATGGGTGTTCTCCTCGAACCACTTCCGCACGTCGACGGATGCTGTGTCCGCTTTGCCCGGACTTCTGCGGCGGCCCGGGTGCGCCCGTTCCAGCACGGCGACATGGTCGGGCAGGAAGCGCTGGGTCCAGGCGTTCCATTCCGGGTAGGGAATGCCCTGGCGATGCTCGGGCGTGATGTCCAGGTCGTTGTCGTGCGGCCGGCTCGGTGGCGGCAGGTTCGAGTTGCGGACACCGCCGTCGCCGCCGACCGGCACCGAATGCGGACGCGGCAGCCGTTTCTGGTTGCTCGTCCACGGCAGGCGCCCCAGCGTGCGGCGCAGCTTGTCGGAGACGCCCCGGGGCGCCGTGTGGGCCCGCGGCAGCGCACCGAGCAGTGGATCGACGGTCAGCGGTTGGCCGCTGCGCGCCAGCGCCACGGCGTGATCGAGCATCGTTTGCGCACCCGTCTCGGCGTCGGCGGGCGCGAGGCCGGGCAGCAGGCGACCGATCTCGGGAACCAGCCCCGGCCAGGTCGCGGCGATCCAGCCGAGTGCGACCCGGGCTTCCACCAGGTCCAGGGCACGCAGTTCGCGCGCCGAGAGTTCGTTCAACCGGTATCCGAGGATCCTCTCCTTGGACGGTGAACACTGCAGCGCCACACCACATGTCAGTGTTCGGCGGGTCCAGTCCCGCCGCGGCGACGGGTACGGGACGTGTACGGCGTCCAGCGCGGTGCTCAGGCCGAAGCCGCGTCCGCTGCCACTGACCAGTCGCGCCCCGGTGCGGCGCCGTTCGCTGAGCGCGACGGCCGTCACGGCGCAACTGCGTTCGAGTGCCATGGCATGCGCGTCGGACAGCACCGGAGGCTCAGAACGTGCCGATGTTGGAGAACATCCAGTACCAGAACCAGATGACGAGCGCGGTGCCACCCCACGCCGCCACGTAGCGCAGGATCTCCCAGACCCAGGCCATGTCAACCCTCCCTGTCGTTTCGGTCCGTCCCGTCGAGGGGCCACTTGTGTGACTGTCTCAGCGGTATGGGGTCACTAACCGGCTCCTCGGTGCGAATCACGTTCATTGCCAAGTCAATCCGAGAAGATTTCGCGGTTGACCGAGTGCAGGTACGGGATCGCCAGGAACGGCGTGATGTAGAAGATGTCGTAGAGCCACCACCCGATGACGGGCAGCACCACCCCGGCGTAGCGCACGTCGGCGAACATCGTCATGTTGAACACGTAGACGCACCAGATGACTATGCCCATCCAGCAGGTGACGATCATCCACTGATGGCCCCAGCGTTTCATCTGCAGGAACCCGATTCCGGCGGCGATCCGCATGGTGAACACGGTCAGGATCATCCCGACCTCCATGGCCTTCTCGCCCGGGGCGCCCGCGCCGCCGATCCACAGTTCGTTGTAGTGCCAGAAGTATCCGGCGTCGAACATGTTTCCCCAGCCGTTCAACAACACTCGTGCCAGCAGGGTGTGACTGGCGAAGAGGTCGAGTGCCCACCCGACGGTGTTGATGGCGGCGTCGATGATGACGAGGTAGCCCAGCAGGGTGACCAGCATCGGCCGGACGCTCAGCCCATCGCGTTGCGCCTTGCGCAGCAGCCAGACACCACGCAGGAAGAGCGGCAGCCCGAAGATGCCGAGCACCGCCGTCCCGATGAGCAGACTGCCTGAGGTCAGCCACGTGTCGGCCCGGCGCTGCGCGCGCCGCGACGCCTCCAGGTGATCGTCGAGGCCGCTGACACGGCTCGCCGCGGCGACGGGCGGGTGCACAGTAACTGACTATAGTCAACGAACTTGGTTCGTCAACGACGGGCACGCCACCGTATTTCGGCAGGTGTCACTCGGTGAATGTGGTCGGACGCGATGCGGCCGAGCCGTGCGGCCTGTCCGAGCCGACGGGTGTCGCGTCGATGTGGTGATCGGGCTGGACAGCGTCCGTGGCTGCGTGCCAAGGTGTTTCGCATGCCCGCCTACATGATCCTGGACAGCCAGGACCCGCAACGCCTGATCGACTTCTACGGGGCGCTGCAGGGGATCGAAGTGCTGGCCGAGTACGGCCAGTACTGCGCGATGGCACCCAACCGCGAGGGGCTCATGGTCGTCTTCCAGAAGGTTCCCGAGCCCAAGGTGGGCAAGAACCGGGCGCACTTCGACATCGTCGTCGACGACCTCGAGGGGTCGACGGCGCGGGTGCAGGAGCTGGGTGGAACGTGGATGGAGCCCGGGAAAACCCATGAGTTGGAAGGTTTCTCGTGGCGGTGCATGCAGGATCCCGAAGGAAATGAGTTCTGCCTGTACCTGATGGCGGCGGGATTGAGCAATGACGCCAACCCTCCCCATCCGCACTAACCCAGACCCTCACCCTTCTCGGGAAGGTCCGGCGCGCCCCGGAGCGACTCGATGTGTTGCAGGATGCGGGTTCGCGCCCGTGGCCGGGCGATGGCCAGCAGGGCGATGTCGAACGCATGCAGCGCCCGCTCGCGCAGCATGACACCGTCGATCTCGCCGGCCGTCCACTGCCGCTGCAGGTGGAACAGGACCATGCCCGCGTGCTCGGCCAGCACCCGGGCGTCGAGGTCGGGCCGCAACGCTCCGCTGTGCATGGCCGCACGGATCTCGGTGACGATGAGATCCCAGCCGGTCCACTGCTCGTTCACCTGCTTGACCAGTCGGTCGTCCATGAGGATTGCCCGGACGACGGCCTTGGGGACGTCGGCCACCGTCTTGTCGATGGAGACCGAGACGGCTTCCCAGATCCGTTCGAGCGGGTCACGTGCCGTGAGCTGATGGACCTCGATGTCCATCGAATCCAGTGAACGTTGGACGAGTGCGGTGAGCAGGCCGTCCTTGTCCCCGAAGTGGTTGTACAGCGTGCGGACGCTGACCTCGGCCTCATCGGCGAGGCGGCGCATCGAGAGGTTCTCGACGCCGTGCTGTTCGATGAAGGAACGGGCTGCATCGAGGACCCGACGGTTCGTCCGTTGCTGGACCCGGGACAGCATGTCGGCATCCTACGGGATTGCCACGGCGACCTAGAAGTGCAACGCGCGGCAAAAAATGCAACACCGTTGCAAATCGGGTCCCGGGTGCCTAGCATCACCCGCAGCGATCACCGCGCGTGACATCACATCCGAGGGGAACGTCATGGCCCACGAAGATTCCGTCCCGAGTGCCGAAGACCGGTACGTCGTGGTGTCGATCGACAGTCACGTCGGCCCGTCGGTCAAGGACCAACTGCGCGACTACTGCGAGGCGAAGTACCTCGACGACTTCGACCGCTTCGTCGCCGAGATGGAAAGCCAAGGGCTGCTGCACTGGCGGTCTTCGGAAGCCTCCAGGGCCGGCGGCAAGGAGAGCTGGTCACTCGGAAAGTCGTTGGCCGAGCGGGGAAAAGCGCAAGCGCAGCAGGCGAAGGCCCCGGCGGAGAAGCTCGGGCAGGCCGAAGCGGAGCGCTTCGGAAAGCAGGCCGGCATTCGAAACGCCGACCAGGTCGGCGCAAAATTTCTGCAGCGCAGCTATGAACACAGCCTGGCGCCGGGCCTGCAGGACCATGGCGCGCGTATCGCCGACATGGACGAGCAGGGCGTGGCGGCCGATGTCATCTTCCACGGCGGGCTCAACGGACAGTCGATCCCCTTCTCCACCACCGGGCTGATCAGCTGGGGGGATTCCGCATACAACAATCTCGAGCACGTCGGGGTCCGCATCTACAACCGCTGGCTGGCCGATTTCTGCGCGCTGGCCCCGGAACGGCATGCCGGGATCGCGCACATCCCGATCTCCGATCCCGCGGCATGTGCCCGTGAGGTCGAGTGGGCCGCCGAGGCGGGCCTCAAGGGCATCAACCTGCCCGCGCCGCGTGGCGATTTCCCGATGCTCAACGACCCGGTGTGGGAGCCGCTGTGGGCGGCCTGCGCGGAGACCGGGCTGTCGGTCAACACCCACGGCGGCGGCGGTGAGCACTACCCGTATGCGGGGCAGGGCGCGCAGGCGATGTACATGATGGAGACGCCATTCCGGACGCGTCGCGGTCTCTGGGTGATGATCTTCAGCGGCATCTTCGACCGCTATCCGAACCTCAAGCTGGTGCTCACCGAGCAGTGGATGGACTGGGCGCCGTCGGCGATGGCGGACATGGACGGGCTGTACAACGGCCCGACCGGGCTGGCCATCCGCAGCACGTTGCCCAAGCCGCCGTCGGAATACTTCCGCGAAAACTGTTTCATCGGGGCGAGTTTCATGTCCAACGGCGAAGCGCACATGTCGATCGAGCACGACCTGACCGGCAACGTCATGTGGGGCGACGACTATCCGCACGCCGAAGGCACCTGGCCGGACACCCGGGAGGCCATGCGCTTCACGTTCTCCGACATCGACCCCGGGCACACCCGGCGCTTCCTGGGCGAGACGGCGATCGACCTCTACGGTCTGGACCGCGCCAAGCTCACCGACGTCGCCGCGAAGATCGGTCCCACCGTCGCCGAGGTCGCGACGCCCTACACCCTGCCCGAGGACGCCGTCGTCGGCCTGTACGCATTCCGCACCGGCCCCGGCATCTTCATCTGAGTGCGGAGGCACGAAAATATGGACAACACAACGGGTTTGAAAGCGCCGTGCCGGCCGGTGACCACCGACGAGGTCGACCACCTCCACGAGCACGGCTGGGCGAAGCTCAACGGCTTCGTCGACCCCGAGTTCGTCATGACGATGCTCGACATGGCGCGCGCGGGCATGGGCGAGGACGGTGACAGCAATCCGGTGCGCGAGGGCGCCGACCCGTTGGCCTACTTCAACGTCGGACACAGCGGCGGTCTGTCGAACCCGGTGCTGCGGCCCCTGATCAACGAGGTGGGCAAGAACGCCGAACGGCTGCTGCGCCGCCGCCGGGCCGACGGCTCGCCCATGGGCATCCGGTACTACTCGGATTTCTTCGTGCCCAAACTGCCGGCCAACAAGGAGTCACGGCATGGCGGCAACGGGCCCACGGCATTTCACCAGGACTTCATCACCTTCGCGGTGGACCGATCCGGTGGCATGACCTTCTGGTTCCCCCTCGAGGCGTACGGACCGGACGCGGGCACCATGTCCTTCGTCAGCGGCTCGCACCGAATGGGGGTGCTCGGCGACTACACCACCTACGGCGACGGTGACGCCCTGACCGCCTTCCCGGAACTGGGCGACCTGCCGATGAGCGAGCAGATGACCTACGAACTGGGTGACATCTCGGTGCACACCCACCTCACCATCCACGGTGCCGGACCGAACCTGATGGACCGCCCACGCTGGGGCTACCTGCTGGTGACCCAGCCGGCCGACATCTGCTGGAACGGGTCACCATGCCCGAACTTCGACAGCAGCGACATGACACCGTGGGCGCCGCTGAACGGCGAGCGTTTCCCGTTGATCGGCTGACCCGTGACGATCGCGCGTGCATTCCCCAACAAGAAGTTCATGCAGGTGTGCTGGGTCGTCCCGGATGTGCACGCGGCCATCGACTCCTGGGCGCACAGCGCCGGGGTGGGGCCGTTCTTCTGGTTCGACGGCGTCGGCTGCACCGGCGGACGGCATCGCGGCGCACCCGCGGAATTCCCGAAGGTCACCGCGGCCATCGCCTACGCCGGTGATCTCCAGATCGAACTGGTCGCCCAGGACAACGACGACCCCGGGGTGTTCCGCGACCTGTTCGCACCCGGGCAGTCCGGACTGCATCACATGGCGTTGATCTGTGCGGACTACGAATCCGAGCGCGATGCGTATGTCCGGGCAGGTGCGGAACTCGCCTTCGAGGGCGTGATCGGCAACAGCCGCACCTGCTGGGTCGACACCAGTCCGACGCTGGGCTTCATGGTCGAGTTGCTGGAGCCCAGCCCGACCCGCGACGCCGGTTTCGCCGCGATGCGCGCCGCCGCCGAGTCGTGGGACGGCATCGACCCGATCACCCGGTTCTGACATGGAGCCGGCTGGGATGGCTGCGGCCGACGACGAACGGGCGGCGACGTTCCCGCAGCTGCTCGCCCGGGTCGTCGCGGCGCACTCCGAGCATGCCGCCCTGATCTTCGGCGGCGAGACGCTCAGCTACACCGAACTCGACCGGCGCACCGCCCGCACCGCGCGGGCGCTGTTGGCCATCGGCGCCGGAAAAGGCACGCGCATAGCCATTCTCGCGCCCGACAGCACGCTGCAACTGACCACCTTCTACGCCGCCCTGCGGATCGGAGCGCTGGTCACCCCGATCAGCACGCTGGCGACGCCGACGGAGTTGGCACACATCATCGGCAACAGCGATGCGCAGATCCTGATCGGGGCGCGCGAATTCCTCTCCCACGACTACGGGCGGCGCCTGGAAACCGCACTGCCCGGACTCGCCGACGGCGCGGCGGAGACGCTGCGGATCCCGGCCGCACCGTACCTGCGATCGGTCTGGCTCGACGACCCGGCCGGGCTGCCCTGGGCGCGCTGCACCGAGGATCTGCTGGCCCGGGCCGACGCCCCCGATGCGCCCGACGCGGCACTGCTCGCCGCGGTCGAGCGGCAGGTGGTCCCCAGCGACGACGCGTTCGTCGTCTACACCTCGGGCAGCACCGCGGCGCCGAAAGCGGTACTGCACGGCCAATGGGCGCTGGCTCGCCAACCACAAGTTCTGGCAGGCTATTTCGGCGTCGGCAGCAGCGACCGCACCCTGTCGCTGCTGCCCGCGTTCTGGATGGGCGGCATCTCCGCGGCGCTGCAGGTGCTCAGCACCGGCAGCACCCTGGTGTATCCGAGGAGCCCGGATGTCGAAGTTGTCCTGGACATCATCGAACGCCACGGAATCACCAACATCGTGATCTGGCACATGCTGGCCCGACTCCGGGCCGCCGCCGACGCCCGCGGGCTCAACCTCGGCTCGATCAAGATCACCACCGGGCCGTCCTGGGACGAACACGGCGACGAGATCCCTCGACGCCTGCAGTCCCGCATGCTCGGCATGTCCGAGAGCTTCGCGCCGCACAGTGCCGAGCCGATCACCCGGCGGCTGCCGGAAGCCAAGTCGGGTGCCGCCGGTCGCGCGGTGAACGGGATCGAGCGCCGGGTGGTCGACCCGCAGACCGGCGCCGAGTTGCCCGCCGACGAGATCGGGGAGCTCCAGCTGCGGGGCGGCGCCCTGATGAAGGGCTTCTACAAGGTCGACCCCCGCTCGGTGTTCACCCCGGACGGGTTCTTCCCGACCCGGGATCTGGTCCGGATCGACGCCGACGGTTACGCATTCTTCGTCGGCCGCATCGGCGACATGATCAAGTCCAACTCCGCCAATGTCTCCCGGCTGGAAGTGGAGGAGGCGCTCAACGCGCTCCCCGAGGTCGAGCTGGCCCTCGTGACCGGGCTACCGGATCCGGAGCTGGGCGAGATCGTCGCCGCCGCCGTCATTTCCGCACCGGACAGTGAACCGACGGGGGAGAGCCTGCGGACGGCGCTGCGCGAAACCTTGTCGAGCTTCAAGGTTCCGCGCCGCATCGTGTTCATCACCCACGACGACGTGCCCAGGACGCCGACCGGAAAGGTCAAGCTCTACGAGCTGGCCGGACTGATCGCCTCGAATGGGCAAGCACCTCAGCAGCATCCGACGAACGTCTAGGAGACAGGGCAACACATGGCAGAGCGAACGGGCAGCCCGTCGGCAGAAGAGTACGTGCTGTACCAGAAGGATCCGAAGACCAAGATCGCGACGATCACCCTGGACCGGCCCGATGAACTCAACGCGATGACCATCGCGGCTCAGCAGCGCTATGCCGATCTCGTTCACAACGCGAGCGTCGACGACGAGGTCAAGGTCCTGGTGATCCGGGCCAACGGTCCGAACCTGGGCAGCGGCGCCGATCTGTCGGAGTTGTTGGATCTCATGGCCGGTCGCGGCGAGGGCACCATGAACCGGGCCGTGCGGGTGCCCGAGGACGCCGTCGTCTACCCGCCCGAGGGCACCTATCGCCGCCGCGCCACGACGGTGCAGCACTACACCGACCCCGCCGCGGGAATGCGCAGCCTGCAGGACTTCAAGAAGATCAGCATCCTGGAGGTGCGCGGCTACTGCTACGGCTGGCACTTCTATCAGGCCGCCGACGCCGACATCGTGATCTCCAGCGAGGATGCGCTCTTCGGGCACGCCGCGTTCCGGTACGCGGGATTCGCTGCGCGCCAATGGCAGTGGTGCACCACGATGGGCGTCCGCCGATTCATGGAGATGGTGTTCACGGGCCGGCCGTTCACCGCCAGGGAGATGTACGACTGCGATTTCGTCAACGCGGTGGTCCCGTTCGACGAAGTCGAGGCGATGACGCAGAAATACGCACTCGCCTGTTCGCGCACCCGGCCCACCGACACGGTGTTCGCGCAGAAGACGTTCTTCGAGATCTACAAACAGCATCAGGGTGAGTACATGGGCAGCCTGCTGTCCGGAATGCTGGAATCCACCCTCGACCAACTCATGCCCGATCCGGGCAGTCCGGGGATGGAACTCGACGAGGGAACGCTGGACCGGCTGACCGACACCGTCAAGGACAACGACGCGCAATTCCCACCCGACTGGCGACTGAGCCGGCGGGGCCGAGCCGGCGAGTAGGAGGGCGACAACAATGCTGGTGATCACCAACGCCACGGTCTTCGACGGACACCGGCTGCTGCCCGGCCGGCACAGCGTGACCCTGGACGGCAATACCATTGCCGCCATTGACGATCCGTCGACGGTGACGTCGGCCTCGGCGGATACGGAGGTGATAGACGCCGCGGGCATGACGCTGATGCCCGGTCTGATCACCTCGCACCTGCACGCGGACTTCTACAAGTTCGACATCAACGACAGCGACCGACTCGGCAAGGAACGCCCGCCCGGCGTCATGATGGCGATCGGCGTCCGCACCTGCCGGGTGTTGCTCGAGAGCGGATTCACCGGCTATTCCGGGGCGTCGTGCTCCAACGATATCGACGCCCAGCTCAAGATGGCCATCGACGAGGACCTCATCCCCGGTCCCCGAATCCGGGCCTGCGGCCATCACCTCGGGACCACCGGGGACATGAACAACGGCGGACGGTGGTGGAAGGCGTATCAGACACCCGGCACCGACGTCTGCGCCGACGGTCCCGACGAGCTGCGCAAGCTGGTCCGCCAGGAGATCAACCGCGGGGCCGAAACCATCAAGATCTTCGCCAGTTCCGGCCACGGCCAACTGCATCGCACGACCCGCAACATGTCCCGCGCCGAGATCGCCGCCATCATCGACGCGGCGCACGAGCGCGGCGCCAAGGTCCGTGCCCACGTCGCCGACAAGGCGATGATCATGGAGTGCATCGAACTCGGTCTCGACGTGGTGGACCATGGCGACGGGATCGACGACGAGGTGATCGCGGCGATGGCCGAAGCCGGCACGTTCTGGGTGCCCAGCCTGATCTTCCCGTGGAGCCTGCTGCATCTCGGGTTCGCCGAGCAGAACGGTGTCACGCAGGCGGATTACGACCACGTCCGTGCGATGCTGCCGGCGGCCCAGGCGGCCGGCGTCCGGATCCTGATCGGCGACGACTACAGCGGCGTCTTCCGGGACGCCATCGACAACGACCCGCTCGATCATCAGATCGGCAACTACGGCCGCGAATTCGCCTACTACGGCGCGATCGACGGCCTGTCGGCAGAGACCGTGCTCAGCTGGGGCACCGGCAACGCCGGTCAACTGCTGGTGGATGCCCCGGCCCGAGTCGGGGTCGTCGAGACCGGCGCGCTGGCCGACCTCATCATCGTCGACGGCGATCCGGTGCAAGACCTAACGCTCTTGGCGCGCCCCGACGAGGCGCTGAGGGCCGTCATCCGGGACGGCGCGCTGGTGATCAACCGGCTCGACGGCGGGGGCGAACACTGGTCTCGTCGGCGGCAATCGGTGGCCGGCGGCGTCGGCTGAGCCGCCAGAACGGAGGGAATGTGCCCATAGGATCACAACAGAAGGTCGTGTTCGTGACCGGTGCCGGCTCGGGCATCGGGCGGGCGGCCGCCGAGGCGTTCGTCCGCCGCGGCTACGCGACGATGCTCGCCGATATCGATCCCGAAGCCGGGGCCAAGGCCGAGGCCGAGTTGAGCGCATGGGGGGACTGCACATTCACGCCCTGCGACGTCAGCGACGATGCCGGCGTCGCCGAGGCCGTCGCGCGGTGCGTGGACAGTTACGGGCGCCTCGATGCGGCGTTCAACGCGGCGGGCATCGACGGTGAGCACGGCAAGCCGACCGCCGAATGCACGATGGAGAACTGGAACCGGGTGATCGCGGTCGATCTGACGGGCACGTTCTCCTGTATGCGGTATCAGATTCCGGCGATGATCACCGCCGGCGGTGGCTCGATCGTGAACTGCGCCTCGGTCGCGGGACTGCGTGCCGGACCGACGGTTCCGGCCTACACCGCAGCCAAACACGGTGTGGTGGGGCTGACCCGGGTCGCCGCCCGCGAGTACGCCGGCCACGGCATCCGGATCAACGCCATCTGCCCCGGGACTGTCGACACGCCGATGTTCCGGCGCTCGATGCCACCCGACGCCGTCACCACCCTGGTGTCGAACACCCCGGTGGGCCGCCTGGCGGAGGCAAGCGAGATCGCGGACATCGCGCTGTGGCTGTGCGACGACGCGCCGGGGTTCCTCACCGGGCAGGCGATCGCCGTCGACGGCGGTGTTGGGGCCTGACGCAGCAAAATCCCCGCACCACAAGAACTTATCGAGAGGAACGCACCTGATGACCACGGCACCGGCAACCCAGGCCGACGGCGACGTCTACTACGACCCGTACGACGTCGACATCGACCGCGACCCGTACCCGACCTACAAGCGGCTACGCGACGAGGCCCCGATCTACTACAACGAGCGCCACGACTTCTACGCCGTGAGCCGGCACGCCGACGTGGCCAAAGGGGTTGCCGATCGCGACACCTTCGTCTCCAACCGGGGCAACGTCCTGGAATTCATCAAGTCGGGCATCGAGATGCCCCCGGGCCTCTTGATCTACGAGGACCCGCCCACCCACACCATTCACCGCAAGCTGGTGTCGAAGTTGTTCACCGCCAAGTCGGTGGCCGCGCTGGAACCCAAGATCCGGGCGTTCTCGGCCGCCTGCCTGGATCCGCTCGTCGGCACCCGGCGTTTCGATCTGATCGCCGAGTTCGCCGCCCAGATGCCGATGCGTGTCATCGGCATGCTGCTCGGCATCCCCGAGCAGGATCAGGAGGACATCCGCGACAAGAGCGACGCGAACCTACGCGTCAAAGCGGGCGGAGCGATGAAGCTCAACAAGGACAAGTTCGCGACGGGCGGGGCGTTCGCCGAATACGTCAACTGGCGGATCGACCACCCCTCCGACGACATCATGACCGACCTGCTGCACACCGAGTTCACCGACGAGAACGGCGTACGCCGGACGCTGACCCCCAAAGAAGTGCAGACCTTCGTACAGGTCATCGCGGGGGCGGGCAACGAAACGACCACCCGCACCATTGGCTGGACCGCCAAAGTGCTTGCCGAACATCCCGATCAGCGTCGGGAACTCGCGCAGGACCACTCGTTGATCCCGAACGCCATCGAAGAGATCCTGCGGTACGAATCACCGGCCCCGCACATCGGCCGCTACGTCGCCGTCGACACCGAGTTCTATGGACGGCCCGTTCCGGCCGGCAGCGCGATCCTCTTCCTGGCCGGCGCCGCCAATCGCGACGAGCGTCAGCACCCCGACCCCGACCGCTTCGACATCCACCGGGCGATCACCGCACCGATCACCTTCGGGCTGGGCGCGCACTACTGCCTGGGTGCGGCGCTGGCCCGCCTCGAGGGCAGCATCGCACTGGAGGAGATGCTGAAGCGGTTCCCGGAGTGGGAGGTCGACCTGAGCGAGGCGACCCTGAGTCCCACCTCCACCGTCCGCGGCTGGGAACGACTACCGCTGGTCATTCCCTGACACCCGCCCACCCGACGATAGGGCCGACATGCACCGAATTGTCCTCAGCACGTTCATCATCGACTCTCCGGCAGATGTCTACGACAAGATCACCGACTTCTGGGCCGGGACGTTGGACGCACAGGTCGTGCGCCCACCGGCGATGCCGGACTATCGCATCCTCGACCGCGCCTCGGACGACTTCCGGGTGGTGGTGCAGAACGTGCACACCGGGTCGACCGGCGTTCATCTCGACATCCACACCGACGACCTGGACGCCGAGGTCGAACGCCTGCTGGGCCTGGGCGCGACGATGGTGAACGCGTCCTTCAAGGACCACCCCGGGCAGTGGGTCATCATGGCCGATCCGTCCGGCATGCAGTTCTGTGTGGTCAACGCGCTCAATCCGCTCCGGCCACAAGCGGATCGCGATGCATTCGAACGAAAAGCCAAATTCGTCGGCTGACACCGGCCGCACGCGCAAGACGGAGAAGGTATGGCAGAGCTGAGATTCGACGACCGGGTGGCAATCGTCACCGGAGCCGCGCGCGGCATCGGGCGTGGCTACGCGCTGCTGCTCGCGGCGAGGGGCGCAAGCGTGGTCGTGGCCGACCACGGCGGCGGCCCGACCGGTACCGGCTCCTCGGCGGGCCCGGCCGACGATGCGGTGGCCGAGATCACCGAAGCCGGCGGAAAGGCGGTGGCCTGCTGCGCCTCGGTGTCCGAGGAATCCTCGGCGGCGCGAATCGTCGACACGGCCCTCCAGTCGTACGGGCGAGTCGACATCGTCGTCAACAACGCGGGTATCCACGATCCGGGTTTGTTCGGCGACCTTTCGATGCGGCAGTTCCAGCGGATGCTGGACGTGCACTATCTCGGGACCCTGAATGTCATCCGTTGCGCCTGGCCGCATTTGGTGCGCGCCGGTTACGGGCGCGTGGTGAACACCGTCTCCGAGGCCATGCTGGGCGGCACCGCCGAACTGACCAGTTACGGCGCGGCGAAGGGCGCCGTGCTGGGGCTCACCCGCAACCTCGCCACCGAGGGACCCGAGCACGGCATCCGGGTGAACGCGATCGCGCCGCGAGCGCTGACCCGGCTGTCGGCCGCACACACCGCGAAGATGGCGGCCGACCAAGGGATTCCGGAGGAGATGATGGCCAAGATCAACGCCAGCATGAACCCCGATCTCGTCGCGCCGGCGGTGGCCTTCCTGGCCCACGAATCGTGTCGACTCAACGGCGAGATCCTGCAGGCCGGCCTCGGCGGTGTGGCGCGCATCGCCGTGCTGTCCAGCCGGGGCTTCTCGAAGCGGGATCTCACGCCCGAGGACGTCGCCGAGAACCTCGACACCATCATGGACATGACCGACGCGCAGATCCGGAGCGCCCAGGAGATCGACGCCCCGGCCGGTTAGCTCTCGGATTCGGTTGGCGCACTTGGCGGGAAGAAGTACTCCCGCCAGGCCGTGATCTTGTCGTCGCGCACCTCATAGGCACCCATCACCGGCCAGCTCATCTTCTGCCCCCCGATGGACCAGTAATCGGTGCGTTCCATCAGGACCACGTTCCCGTCGACCGCCAGGTGCAGGATCTCCAGCTCGATGCAGGTTCCGCCGGCGAAGAAGTTCTTCAGCAGGTCATAGATCGCGTCGCGCCCCGAGACCTTCGGCCAGTCCGGCCCGATGTTGAACGTCGCGTCGTCGGCGAAGTGACTGATGATCTCGTCGACGTCGTTCCGACCCCACGCGGCCATCTCCTCGCGCACGATCCGCTCGATGGTCATGTTTCTCCTTCAGCACATCGTTGCGTCGTCGAAATGATGCTAAGCACCCCGGCAGGGGTTTGCAACAGTGTTGCAATTTTGACCTGATGTTGCACCGCGGGGACGGGCGACAGGTGTCCCCGACGCGGGCCGGCCTACCGACCGTGCCCGGGCAGCGCCATGCTCCGCAGCGTGCGGGCCACGTAATCGGCCAACAGCTCGTCGCGGGTCGGCCAGTCGTTGGTGGTGATCAACAACGCGTAGAACCCGAGTAGGAAGAACACCGAACTGTTCACCGCGTTCACGGTCGGGTCGATCTCGCCGCGTACCCGCGCGGCCTCGATCCGGTCGGCGAGCAGCACCACAAGAGCATGATCGTCGACACCCTCGGCCGGCGGCCGGGTCTGCGAGAAATGCAGCGCCAGAAAGTCTTTGAACAACAGGTCGCCCAGCCGGCGCTCGAGCGCGAGAACCAGGCGGACGGCTTCGTTCAACACCGCCCCGAGATCGTGGTCCGCCTCGACGAACTGGCCGAACTGCTTGGCGATGCGCTGCTCTTCGCGGTGCTCCACTTCCAGCAGCACGTGCTCCTTGGTGGGGAAGTGGAAGAAGAACGTGCCGTGCGCGACACCCGCGGCGGCGACGATCGAGGCCACGTCCGCAGCGACCATGCCGGCCCGCTTGAACTCCGCGATCGCCGCGCCCAGCAGCCGCTCACGGGTCTGCAGCCGTTTGGCTTCCCGGGTCAGCGGTTTGTCGGGCGCGGCCATACCCAGAATGTAGCGTGCGTCGCCCGTCGCGCCGTTACGCGTCGCTCTCCACGATCGAGATCGCCTGCCGCGGACACTGCCGCACGGCCTCGCGGACCCGCTCCTCGTTCTCCGGGGTCACCTCGTCGGACACCACATGCAGGTAGTCCTGCTCATCGAGGTCGAACACCTCCGGGATGATGCCCATGCACACCGCGTTGGCCTCGCACAGACCGAAGTCGACTGAAATCTTCCGGATCTTCTTACTCATCAGCGCAACACCCTTACCGGAACGTGGTGGTAGCCCGCGACGTTCTGCATGTGCACCTTCTCCAGGCCGTCCCAGATCACCTCGTAGCGGGGCATGAAGTCCAGCAGTCGATCCAGTGCGATCTGGGTTTCCATCCGGGCCAGCGCAGCACCCAGGCAGCTGTGGATGCCGTAGCCGAAGCCCAGGTTCTGTGCCTCGTTGCGGTCGCGGTTGATGTCGAACACACCGGCGTTGGTGAACGCCCGCGGGTCGCGGTTGGCGGCGGCCTTCATCAGGAAGACGGGTTTGCCGGCGGGGATCGTGGTGCCGTGCAGGTGTGCCTCGCGCAGGGTGAACCGGACGTTGTAGTGCACCGGTCCGTCGTAGCGCAGCATCTCCTCGACGGCGGCGGGAATCTTGCTGCGGTCGTCGAGCAGCTGCTGCCACTGATCGGGGTTCTTCGCGAATGTCACGATGGAACTGCCGATGAGTTTGGTGACCGTCTCGGCCCCGGCTCCGCCCAGCAGTGAGGCGAACCCGGCGATCTCGACGTCGTCGAGTCTGCGCATCCCGCCCTGGTCGTCGGGGACTTCGGCCGCGATGAGCCGGCTGATCATGTCGTCCTGCGGGTTGGCGCGCCGCTCCTGGGCCAGTTTGTAGTAGTACACCCCGGATTCGATGGCGGCCGCCATGCCGGCTTCGGTGTAGCCGATGTTGCCGGGTTCGCGGGTCAGCGAGGTGTCGATCCAGTGCCGCACCATCTGGCGGTATTCCTCGGGCACGCCTGCCATCCGCGTGATGACCTCGACCGGGAACGGCCCCGAGAAGTCCGCCACGACATCGAAATGGTCCGGATTCACCTGCGAGAGGTAGCGGTCGACCTGTTCCTCGATGGTCTGCCGCTGCGCCTGGACGGCGCGTGGGGTGAAGGCCTTGTTTACCAGGCTGCGGAAGAACCGGTGCTCCGGGGGGTCCATGAAGATGATGGACTTCTGCGGGCCCTCCTCCGAGCGCACCATTGACAGGTCGCAGCCTTTGGACGACGAGTACGTCTCATGGTCCTTGAGCGCGGCGGCGACGTCGGCGTGGCGGGTCAGCGCGTAGAAGTCGTGTTCGTCGCTGTAGTAGACCGGCGCCTCGTCCTGCATCCGCAGGTAGATCTCGTACGGGTCGTTGAAGTATTCGTCCGAGAACGGGTCGAAGGTGACCCTGGAGGCTTCCTGGCGTGCGGTCATCTGGCTTGCTCCTCCGCGTGCGGGGCTGTGGGCGGATAGTTACGGAATAAGGCCGAAATGTAACGCTAGCAGATCGGTGGACGAACGGTCTCGAAACACCGGGATTGCCCCGGCCCTATTCACGTCCCAGACCCGCGTCGACGAGGGCGTCGAGTCGGCCGAGGTCGGCGCCGAGTTCGGCCGCCGTCTGCCGGACCACGGCGACGTCCTTGCCGATGAACTCACCCACCGCGGCGATGAAGTCCGCCGTCGAACCGGCGCGGGCGATGTTGCCCATCGCCTTGCTGGCGCCGCTGCCGTGCGGCAACGCGGCCAGCAGCGCCGACTCCTCGACACCGAGTCGCGCGCCGAGTCTGGCGGCCTCGGCGACCAGCCCGATCTGGGCGGCGAACAGCGTGTTGTTGACGAGTTTGACCTTCTGGCCCGAGCCGACCGGACCGACATGAAGAACGGGGTCGCCGTAGGCCGAGATTGCCGGCCGCGCCCGTTCGACCGCCTCGTCGGTGCCGCCCACCCACAGTGTCACCGTCCCGGCGGCGATGTCGTACGGACCGCCGCTGACCGGGGCGTCGACGACGTGCACCCCCCGCGCCAGCGCCCGGGCGGCAAGGGCCTCCGCGGTCCGGGGGCTGCCGGTGGTGTGCAGCACCAGCACCGACGCGGACGGCATCGCGGCGATCAGGTCCGGCGCGATCTCCGCGACCTGCTCGTCGGTGAAGACGCACAGGACGACGGCGTCGGCGTCGTCGGCCACCTCGGCAACCGTGGCCACCGGGGTGGCGCCGAGTTCGGCGACGGCAGCGCGTTTCGGGTCGGTGCGGCCCAGTGCGCGGACCCGGTGTCCGGCGGCGACCAACCGCTGCACCATCGGCGCGCCCATCCGCCCCGCGCCGACGAACCCGATGTTCATCGATTACTTCTCACCGCGGATGGCCCATGGACTCCAAGGCGGCGTCCGCGGCCTCGAAGACGGCCTCCTCGGGTGCGCCGGCCGTGCCGGCCAGGTCGGCCGCCAGCCGGACGTCCTTCTGCAGCAGCGCGCCGGCGATCGGTGCGAGGGCGTCCAGCGTGCCGCCGAACGCGGCGATGCTGCCCAGGGCCTTGCTGTTGGCCGATCCGCGGGTCACCACCTCGCACATCCGGTCCCGCGGAACACCCAGTGACTCACCGAGTTTCAGCAACGTGATCGCGCTGCCCAGATTCGCACTGAACAGCAGGTTGTTCAGGATCTTGGTGACTTGCCCGGCACCCAGCGGGCCCAGATGCACGATCGGGTCGGCGTAGGTCGCGAAGACCGGACGGCACTTCTCGAGGTCGGCCTCCTCGCCGCCGACCATCACCAGCAGCTGCTTGGCCTCCACGGCGGGGGCCCCGCCGCTGACGGGTGCGTCGATGACCGAAACACCTTTGGCGGCAGCCCGTTCGCCAACCTCGCGGCAGGTGTCGGGGTGGATCGTACTGTGGATCACCAGGGTGTCGCCCGGCGACATGTGTTCCAGCAGCCCGTCTTCGCCGTAGGCCAGGCCGCGGACGTCGTCGTCGCCGACGACGCACAGGCAAACGACATCGCTGGCCTTGGCGAGCACCGCGGGACTCTCGGCGAATTTCGCGTTGGTGCCCGAATACGGTTCCAGCGACTCCGGCCGGCGCGCCCACAGCGTGGTGAGAAACCCGCCGTCGACGATGGCGCGTGCCATCGGTCCGCCCTGGCTGCCCAGTCCGATGAATCCGACCCGTATCACGTGCCCTCCGTTGTCAATTCGGTTGTCATGCATGTCTCGGCGAAGTCCAGTACGCCGCGGTGGTACACCGGCGCGATGTGACCGAGGCTCAGATTGTGCCCGGCGTCGGTCTGCTCGTTGGTGACGACCCGGGGCGCCGAGGTGAACAGCGCGGCGATTTCGGCCAGGGCCGCCGGTCCGTTCTCCCAGACCCGTTCGTGCTCGGCCAGGGTGTAGCGCACCGGAACCCGCACCCGTGCCGCCAGATCCGGCAGGTCGGCCCGCCAGTTCGTCACCAGCGTCTCCTCGTAGCGCGGTGACACCGGGCCGCCCTTGATCCGCACCGAGGCCGCCACCCCCTCGGGATAGAGTTCGGCCGGTTCCCACAGCAGTTCGCGCAGCCCGGTCGGGATGTTGTCCCGGGAGGCGCCTTCGAGCACCGTCGCGGCGGCCGCCTGATAGCGCAGGCCGGTGCCCGAGATCTCGACGCCCAGCAGGGCGGCGCCGCGTTCCTCGGCGGCCATCCGCACCGCCAGCTCGCTGCCGTTGGAATGCGCCAGTACGAATACTCCGGCGCCGCGGGCGCGGGTGCCCAGCACGGCGTCGATCGCACGGTAGGCCATATCGATTCGCCTTGGGGTCGAATCGAATTCGGACGAGTAGAGGGCCGACGCGCCGAACCCGGGACGGTCCAGCGCGACGACGGTGTAGCCCTGCCGCGGCGCGGTGCGCAGCAGGCTCAGTTCGGGGCGTCCCGGGCAGTCGAAGTACGCCGCCGTCGTCGCGCCACCGTGCAGCGCGACCACCACTGCCTTGGGCTCGTCCGCCTCGGCGAGCAGACCCGACATCGGGACGCCGTCGACGAGTACGACGCGAGCTTGCGGCTGGGTCACACGGTCACCTGTCGGATCGCATCAGCAGCACGCCACTGGGGGTCAGCCCGCCGGAGGAGACCACCGCAACCTTCGCGTCGGCGACCTGACGTTCGCCGGCCTCGCCCCGCAGCTGGGTGATGGCCTCGTGGATCAGACCCATGCCGTGGGTACGGCCGTGGGAGAGCTGACCGCCGTGGGTGTTCACCGGAATGATCCCGTCGCGGGCGATCGCCGTGCCGCCGTCGAGGAAGTCCTTGGCCTCCCCGATGTCGCAGAACCCCAGTGCCTCCAGCCAGGACAGGCAGTTGAAGGTGAACCCGTCGTAGAGTTCGGCGACGTCGACGTCCTTGGGCCGCAACGATGTTCGCGTCCACAGATGGGCCGACTGGCCCAGCACCTGGGGTTCGTGCGTCATGGTCGTCTGATCCCAGTCGGTGCGTTCGATGATCTGCGTGCCGACCGCCTCGATGAACACCGGGGGCTTGGGGCGGTCGGCCACCGTCTCGACGGCCGACACGATGACGGCGATCGCACCGTCGCACGGCACGTCGCAGTCGTAGAGCCCGAACGGCGTGGTGATCATCCGCGCCGACAGGTAGTCCTCCATCGTCATCGGGTCCCGGTAGATCGCCGTCGGGTTCAACGCCGCGTTGGCGCGCTGGTTCAGCGCGATCCAGCCCAGCGTCTCCCGCGTGGTGCCGTACCGGTGGAAGTGCCGTTGTGCGTTGAGCGCCAACGTGTGTGCGGCCGACATCGCCCCGAACGGCAGCTGGAAGCTGGTGGTGCGGGCGCCGCCGGGGGGCGAGAGCTTGCGCTCCTTCATCAGCTGCTGGAAGGTGGCCTCCCACAGGGTCCGGAAGCACAGCACGTGCCGGGCCATGCCGGTGGCGACGGCCGTCATCGCCGCGATCACCGACCCGCCCGGTCCGAAGGTGTCCATGCCGCCGTTGATCCAGGTCGGCCGGATGCCCAGCGCGCCCTCCAGGACGGTGCAACCGCCCTCACCCATGCCGACGGCGTCCATCGCCGGATACGTCGAGAGCCCGTCGATGTCGGCCAGCGTCAGGCCCGCGTCGGCGATGGCGGCCTCACACGCCTCGATCGTCAGCGACAGTGGATTGACCATGAGCCGGCGGCCCATCTTCGACACCCCGATGCCGGTGATCGCCGAGCGGTCCTCGAACTTGTCCGTGCCGATCATCGGCCGGACGTGCTTGGCGAAATCCCGCGGGTCGATCTCGTCGGGCGGCAGTTCGGCGGTCTGGAGTTCGGCCGTCGGTTTGAACAGCGGCAGCCAGGTGTCCTCGTTCTGCTCGAAGACGACCTCGACCACGCGGCCGAGTTCGAGATCGTCGGGATCGCATCCGATGATGTTGGTGGTCAGGCGAACCCGCGGGTCCTCCTCGATGGCTACCTGCGCGATGACATACGGCGCGTCCAGGCCGGGTATGGAAAACCGGTGGTTGACGGTGAATGCGCTCAGGACGGCCCGTCCGGATACCGCGCGCACGCCCATGTTGTGGCTGTGGCAGTAGCGGCATACCGGTTGCGGCGGATGGATCAGCGATTTGCAGTCGCCGCACTCCTGGATGCGCAGCTTCCCGTCGGCGCCCGACGTCCAGAAGAACGCGTTGTCGAATGTGAGCTGGGGCAGCGGCAGCCGGCTCACCGGGTGAAGCCCCATTCGGCTTCGTTGTTCTCGGTGATCAACGTGTCCTCGGGGTCGGTGGGTTCGTGGTCGTCCGGCGGCGGCGGATTGTCGGGCCGGCGTTCACCGATCTCCATGATCGCGTGCGCGGGGCAGTCCATCAGGGCGCGCATCACGGCATCGCGATCCTCGGGTGGGATGTTGCCGTCGCCGGCCAGGACGGCGTACCCCCAGTCGTCCAGCGGAAAGTATTCCGGCGCGTGCTTGGCGCAGATGCCGAAACCGTCACACAGGGTCCGATCGAGCTTGAGCCGCATCGGATGGTCGTCCTTGTCAGTCATCGTGCCTCCACCCATACCACTTCGAACGGCCGCTCGGCGGTGAAAACGTCGGCGCCACAGTCGGGGCAGTCGCCCGTCAGATGCCGCGCGACCTCGTCGGGGAACGTGGCCAGCAGGCTGGCCGCGATGTTGGTGGCGGCGTCCAGCGTCGCGCATGCGCCGCGACCGCGCAGCACCACCGACCAGCGCTCCAGCCGGGCGAGGTCCTCGGCGGCGGCGGTCCCGTCGCGCAATGCGCCGGCCGCCGCGGCCATGGCCGCCGTGCCGTTGAAGCACGAGCCGCACTGTCCGGCGTTCTCCCGGTCGAAGTAGGCGAGCACGGCCGCGGCGACGGCGACCGGGCACTCGTCGGTGAGCAGGGATACCGCACCGCAGCCCAGGCCGCTGCCCAGGCCGCGCAGCGTCTCGTGGTCCAGCGTCGTGGCCGTCACCTCCGGGCCCAGGAGCCCCGCGAAGTAACCGCCCATCAGCGCGCCGCGCACGCGGTCGGTGGTGATGTCTTGTGCGGCAAGCACTTCGGCTACCGGGACGCCGAACGGCAGCTCGTAGAGGGTGGCCGGCCGGCCGCCGCCGGTGATGGTCGCCAGGAAGGTTCCCGGTGACGTGTCGGTGCCCACCCGGCGGTACTCGGCCGCGCCGTTGCGGTGGATGAACGGCAGATTGGCCAGCGTCTCGACATTGCTGACCAGGGTCGGCAGTCCGCCGACCCCCTCCTGGTACACCCGCGGCGGCTTGTCGGTGGGTTTGGCGGGGCCGCCGTTGATCGCCCGCACCGCCGCACTTTCCTCGCCGGCGACGTAGCCGGGTTCGACCGTGTGGACGCTGACCGTCAAGCCGTCCAGTCCGTCCGGGCCGCCGATCTCGGCGAGAGCGGCCTCGACGCTGCGCGCCGAACCCGGGTCGGAGACGTAGACGTGCGCGTGCGCGGCACCGACGATCCGCGCGGCCAGCCGCAATCCGTCCAGGACGAGGTGCGACCGGTTGCGCAGCAGCCAACGGTCTTTGACCGAGGCCGGCTCGCCCTCCTCGCCGTTGGCGACGATCACGGTATCGCGGGCGCGGCGCTTGGCGTCCCGGACGGCGCGCAGTTTCACGGCCATCGGGAACGCCGCGCCGCCGCGGCCGACCAGTCCGGCCCGGTCGATTTCTTCGAGCAGCGCGTCCGGGTCGTCGAGCGGGCGGTAGCCGTCGGCACCGCGGTAGTCCGCCGCGGATTCCGCTCCGTCACCGGTGCGCAGCAGCCGCGCGGTGATGCCCGGCCAGGCGGTCACGGCGAGGTCGGCGGGTGAGGCTGTTGCGTTCATGGCTGACTCCTGCGGTGGCTAGGCTTGCGCGCATGCGAACGACGGTGGTGCGGATCGGTGTGGACCCGGCCGGCGAGCTGTCGGCCGACCAGCTCGGCGCCGGGATGACCGAATTGGCCGGGCTCGTTGGTGATCTCGGCGCCGAACTCATCGACAACAACCTGGCCGCCCTGCCGCCGAGTCGTCGCGAGGTCGAGATCCTGATGACGGGTGCCGACCCCGAGCAGCTGCAGGGCGTCGCACGTGACCTGTGCGCCAAGGCATTCGGCACTCAGCCGGTGACCGGTGTGCTGACCTTCGTCAGCCACGGCACCGACGAGGATGCCCGCGGCGTGCTCGCGGCATTCGGTCTGACCGGCGAGATCGAGAGGCTGCCCGGTGGCCCCGATGGTCCGGGCTGGGACATCATCAACGTCACCCTGCGCAAGGACGACCTGACGCGGGTTCCGGAGAGCCGGGTGCACACCGCGCTGGAGGCGTCGACCAACTGCGAGATCCACATCCGGACGGTGTGACGGGCCGTTCATCGACGCTCCGGTCATCGTTCGAGGAAATCGAGGATCGCCGGTGCGGCCTGGACCCAGGTGTCGAACAGACAGAACTTCTTGCCTCCGCTGCGCGCGAACGCCTCGCCGGCGCGCTCCCAGGCGTCCTCGGGCCACGGCGGGTCGATCAGCGTGGATCCCTTGATCAGGCAACTGACTTCGAGCGACGTCCGCTTGGGGTGGTCCCAGTCGTTCTCACCGCCACGGATGATCAGCGTCGGCACCGTGATGTTGTCGAACATCTCGTCGGGGACACCGGGGATGGTCTGGCCGGGCTTCGACACAAATGCGTTGAGCCAGCGCAGCATCACCTTGAGGAATTCGTCCTCGTCGAGCGCGAGGAGACGGTCACGATTCGCCGGGTTTTCCTCGATCCGCTCCCGCCACTCGGCGACGTGCAGCAGCCCTTTGATGCCGAGTCCGCGGACCGCCAGGATGGAAGGCGTGATGTAGTGCCCGCCGAGGACGAACGACCCGTACACCCCGCCGACGATGTTCCACACCACCAGTTTGGTGACGAGTTCGGGGTAGAGCATGGTGGTGATCATCGAGTCCCTGGCGCCGCCCGAGCCGCCGGCGATGATGCACGGGCCGATGTCGAGCTTGAGGATCAGTTGGGCCAAGGTCTCGGCGCGCATGTGCGATTCGCTCTGGCCGTAGAACTGCACATCGGACTTGCCGCAATTCGGGCGGTCCCACAGCAGCACCCGGTAGCCGCCCTTGACCAGGGCCTGCGCCAGTGGCCGCAACCCGGGGATGTCCTTGGAGTAGCGACCACCCGGCGTCAGCGCGATGGTTTTCGCGGAATCTTCCGTCTTGCCGAGGATTTCGTAGACGACGTTGCCGCCGTTGATCTCAATGGACTTCTCGCCACGCTTGAGCGGCATCGTCGGTTGTCTCCTGTGGGTCAGGCTTGAACCAGGACGTCGTTGCCGACGACCCGGACCGGGTAGGTGCGGATGCTCCATTCTGGTTTGACCGCAGTGGTGCCCGTGGCCAGTTCGAAACCCCACTGATGCCAGGGGCAGAAGATGAACTCCAGGTCGCGGACCATCACCGAATCGCCGGGGACATTCTCGTCGACGATGTTGCGCCCCCGCGGCCGGCCCGAACACAGCGGCCCGCCTTCATGCGGGCAGTAGTTCGCAATCGCATAGAACGTGCCGTTCACGTTGTACACACCGACACCGTGGCGCCCGATGGGAACCAATTTGTGTGTGCCGGGCGGGATTTCGTCGACCGTGGCAACGATGTGCTCGCGCCCCTGCGCGAGCCGGGGCGGCTGCTGCTCGGTCGTCGGCTTGTTCTCGGTCAACGTCAGAACACCCTTACCTGTCCCTCGAGGGCCGGCACCGTCTCGGGCAGATGGTAGGTGTCGATCGCATTGCGGAACATGACGTTTTCGCGGGCGTGCTCGGGCAGGTGCTTGACGAGCCAGCGGGGGTCGTCGAAGGTCCAGTGCGGGTAGTCGGAGGAGAACAGCAGGATCTTGTCGCACTCCATCCACTCGAACGCGCGCATCAGTTCGGTCTTGTCCTCGGGGTAGTCCAGGGGCTGGGTGGTGAACTTGATGTGGTCCTTGACGTATTCGGACGGTTTGCGTTTGATGTCCACCCACTGTTTGCGCGCTTCGTAGAGGGCGTCCATCCGCCACATCAGCGGCAGAATCCAGGTGAAGGCGTGCTCGACGAAGATGATCTTGAGGGTGGGGAAGCGGTCGAAGACGCCGTCGAAGATCAGGCTCATCACCTGGTTGGCCGCCAGCAGTGAGTAGGTGACCATGAAATCGTGGTTGTAGCTGGGGAATCCGACCGGCGGGATCGGCAGGGTTTCGAACTGGCCCCGGGCCAGGTGGCAACTGACGGGCATGTCGTACTTGGTCGCCACCGCCCACAGGGGGTTGTACATCGGATGTCCCCACGACGGCCGTGGTTCGGCCTTGATCAGGATCTGCGACATGTACGGATGCTCGGCCCACTTCTCGATCTCGGCGACCGCCAACTGCGGCTCCTCGATCGCCACACAGATCGACCCGCGCCAGCGCTCGTGCCAGTTGTTGTGCGGATCCAGCCAGTGCTTGGCCTGCCAGTGGTTGATCGCCGTGCACATGGCCGCCGTCGCCTCTGGGATACGCATCTCGGCGTGCGTCGGTTCGAGGATGACGATGTCCGAGCCGGCCTCCATGATGCACTGCTTGAGTGCCAGATCCGGGTCGCTGCAGGCGAATTCGCCGTCCGAGGGGAAGGTGTCCGTCCGCATGGCGTAGGAGTGCGCATAGTCCGGGGCGTCGTAGAAGATCTGTTCGCCGTACCTGCGGGTCAGGAAGTACTTCGAGCGCCACGGCTCGGGAATCAACGGCAGCAGTTGGCCCTTGCGGGGCGTCGGGTGCACGTCGGAGTCGACGCAGCGCACCGGGATCCGTTCGGCGGGGGTGACCCGTTTGGTGCCGTCGGTGGTGTCGGTAACCGTCATCGTGAGCCTCCTGCGACCAGACCGGCGGGGATATCGATTCCGTAGAGTTCGCTGGCGTTGCGCCAGCAGAATTTGTCCCGCTGCTCGGCGGAAAATGCGCTGGGCACTTTGAGTTCCGCGAGGTTCCAGTGCGGGTAGCTGGAGCCGAACATGGTCATGTCGTCCTTGCCGGTGAAGCCGAACCACTCACCGGCGAACTCGACGTCGCCCGGGCCGTCGAACGCGCCCTGCACGAAGAACACGTGCCCGGGCAGGTAGTCGCTGGGCATCTTGGGCGCCCACGGTGTCTGCTCCAGGTGCGGCCGGCCGAAGCAGTCCATCCGCCAGATGAACGGGGTCAGCAGGTCGCCGGCGCCGTCGGCCCAGGCGAACTTCAGGCCGTCGAAGCGTTCGAAGACGCCCTCGGCGATCATGTTCATCAGGTGGTAGATGTAGTTGAGCGACATGAAGCCCTGGTACTGCTCGTAGGTGATCGTCCGGCCCGAAGGCGTTGGTGGGAAAGCGATTCCGGCGCCCACCTCGATGTGGGCGGCCACCGGCAGGCCGGCCTGCACGGCGGCTTCCCACAGCGGCCAGAACTGCGGCTTGCCGTACAGCTCACGCGACTGCAGCGGGATGCCGATCTGCACCACCTGCGGATGGTCCTTGTACTTGTCGATCTCGCGTAGCGAGCCGGCCATGTCGTCGGGATCGACGCGGATGGTGCCGCGGAACCGGTCGCCGAACTCCGGATGCTCCAGCCAGCGCTTGACCATCATCTCGTTGTGCGACGCGGCGATCGCGGTGCCCAGATGGCGGTCGGGCATGATGCCGCGGGTCATCGGGTGCAGCACCGCGACGTCGACGCCGCGGTCGCCGAACAGATGTTTGGCGACGACGTCGACGTCGGAGCCGGGGTACTGGCCATCGGGCCCCTTGGTGCCCTTGGCGTACTCACCGCCGGGCGCGCCGTACCAGTCCATCTCGTAGTCGGGGAAGCCGCGGCTGCGGAACGGCTCCCGCATGAAGTTCTCGCGCAGGTCCTTGTTGGACCCGAAGAAGATGTGCACGCTGGCGTCGATGACAGGCGTCTTCTCGCCGTCGCTGTGTTCGATCATGGTTCACCCGCGCGCCTGGACATGAGGTTCATAGTACAACGCCGTTCTTCACGAGCAAGAATGGAATTCTCAAACTCTCGGGGTGCATGTGAGATCTCGATTACTGGTTATGAAGAATGTTATTCTCGCTGGAAAAGCAGGGTAATAGGGCTGGAGGCCACCCGTGCAGTTGACCTTTGACACCGATGTCGAACAGTTCCGCGCGGAGTTCGCGGCATTCCTCGACGAGCACCTGCCGCCGGAGGCCGAGACGGGGGAGCGGCCGCAGTCCTGCTCGCACATCCCCGCGTGGGCGCGGCGCTGGCAGGCGCTGCAGTTCGACCACGGCTGGCTGCTGCCGGGCAACCCGCCGGAGTTCGGCGGCCGCAACGCGTCGGTCCTGCAGCAGTACGTCCACCGCGAGGAACTCTCCCGCCGCCGGATCTACCACAGCTTCAATCCGCAGGGCGTCGGCATCGTCGCCGCCTCGATCCTGTCGTTCGGCACCGACGAGCAGAAGCAGCGCTGGGCCGTGCCGATCCTGCGCGGGGAGATGACGGCGTCGGTCGGGATGAGTGAGCCGGGCGCCGGTTCGGACCTGGCGTCGTTGCGCACCAAGGCGGAGTTGGACGGCGACCATTTCGTCGTGAACGGTCAGAAGGTGTGGACCTCGGGTGCGCACCACGCCGACGTGCTGCTGACCTTCGTGCGCACCGACCCCGACGTCCCCAAGCACAAGGGCATCAGCGTGATCCTGGTGCCGACCGAGTCCGACGGCCTGGTCCGCCGGCCGTTCCCGACGGTGTGCCACCACGACGACCTCGACTTCAACGAGGTGTTCTTCACCGACGTCCGCGTGCCCGCGGAGAACCTCGTCGGCCCGCTCAACGGCGGCTGGCGGGTGGCCAACGGCGCGCTCGGGCATGAACGCACCATGATGTGGATGCAGTACGCCGACCGGCTGCACAACCTGGTCGAGGACTTCCGCCCCGCGACCGCGTTGGAGCGCGACAAGTACGCGACCCTGCTGATGGACCGCCAGGCGTTGCGGCTGCTGGGCTCGGCGGCGGTCGCCAAGGCGTCGCGCGGCGAGGAGGACATGACCACGATCTCGGTGCTCAAGGTGCTCGGCTCGGAGGCCGAGCGCGACGCCACCGAGGCGGCGCTGGACGCGATGGGCGTTGAGGGTCTGCGGCATCCGGCGAACACCTCGGCGTATGCCCCCTATGACCTGGACTACCTGTCGGCGAGCTGGATCGAGCGCTACTTCCGCAGCTTCGCGGGCACCATCGCCGGCGGCACCTCGGAGATCCAGCGCAACATCATCGCGCGCGGTCTCGGCATGCCGATGAGCTAGAAGACTCTCACCTGGCCTTCGAGGGCGGGGACGGTGTCGGGCAGGTGGTAGGTCTTGATGCCGTTGCGGAACATGACGTTCTCGCGGGCGTGTTCGGGGAGGTGTTTGACCAGCCAGCGGGGGTCATCGAAGGTCCAGTGCGGGTAGTCGGAGGAGAACAGCAGGATCTTGTCGCACTCCATCCACTCGAACGCGCGCATCAGTTCGGTCTTGTCCTCGGGGTAGTCCAGGGGCTGGGTGGTGAACTTGATGTGCTCCTTGACGTACTCGCTGGGCTTGCGCTTGATGTCCACCCACTGTTTGCGGGCCTCGTAGATCGCGTCCATGCGCCACATCAGCGGCAGAATCCAGGTGAACGCGTGCTCGACGAACACGATCTGCAGCGTGGGGAAGCGGTCGAAGACGCCGTCGAAGATCAGGCTCATCACCTGGTTGGCCGCCAACAGTGAGTAGGTGACCATGAAATCGTGGTTGTAGCTGGGGAACCCGACCGGCGGGATCGGCAGTTCCTCGTGATGACTGCGAGACAGGTGACACGACACCGTGATGTCGTGCTTGGTGGCGGCGGCCCAGATCGGGTCGTACATCGGATGGCCCCACGACGGGCGGCGTTCGGCCTTGATCAGCACCTGCGCCATGTAGGGGTGGCCGGCCCACTTCTCGATCTCGGCGGCCGCCAGATCCGGCGCCTCGATGGACACGCAGATGGACCCACGCCAGCGCTGATGCCAGTTGTTGTGCGAATCCAGCCAGTGGTTGGCCTGCCATGAATTGAGCGCCTGGCTCATCGCGTGGTCGGCCTCGGGCAGCCGGGCCGGATAGGCGCCGGGTTCCAGGATCGCGATGTCGGCCCCGGCCTCCATGATCAGCTGTTTGAACGCCAGATCCGGGTCGCTGCAGGCGAATTCGCCGTCGGAGGGGAAGGTGTCCACCCGCATCGCATACGAGTGCGCGTAATCCGGCGCGTCGTAGTAGATCAGCTCGCCGTACGGGTGGCTGCCGAAGTAGTCGGTCCGCCACGGTTCGGGGATGTACTGCGCCAGCTCGCCGCGGCGCGGCATCGGGTGCACATCCGAATCGACGCAGCGCACCGGCACGTGCTCGGCGGCGGGTTTGCGTTCCGAGGCAGTGATCGCCATCGTGGCCTCCCAGGTTGCTGCGTCCATCCTAGGACGGTTCGGCTTTGGGTGAGACGGAAGTTCACCTCAGGCGGGGCCGCCGCGGATCCGGTACGACGACGGGTCGTCGATCCGGTCGATGTTCGCCGCCATGAGTTCGGCGGTCAGCCCGGGTTCGTCGATGCCGGCCGTCTCGGCGATGAAGACGCGCGACACGTGCGCGCCGCCGACACGGTAGATGTGGGCGGTCCGGTCGCAGGCCTCGTGGCCGAGGTAGACGACAACCGGCGTGACCTGTTCTGGCTCAAGGTCTTTCACCAGTTCGGTCATGGTGTTCTCGGTCATCCGGGTGCGCGCGATGGGGGAGACCGCGTTGACCCGGATGTTGTTGCGCGCACCCTCGATCGCCAGCACGTTCATCAGGCCGACCAGCCCGGTCTTGGCCGCACCGTAGTTGGCCTGACCGAACGTCCCGAACAGGCCCGATCCCGAGGTGGTCATCACGATGCGGCCGTAGTCCTGTTCCCGCATATGCGGCCAGGCCGCGCCGGTGACGTAGAAGGCGCCGCGCAGGTGCACCGCGATGACCGCGTCGACCTGCTCTGCGGTCATGTTCTTGAACGCGGCGTCGCGCAGGATGCCGGCATTGTTCACCAGGACGTCGATGCGCCCGAATGCGTCGACGGCGGTGGCGACGATCGCTTGCCCGCCCTCCGGCGTCGACACCGAGTCGGTGTTGGCGACGGCCGTGCCGCCGGCGGCGGTGATCTCGTCGACGACCGCCTGCGCGGCCGAGGACGACCCGGTGCCGTCGACCGACGCACCCACGTCGTTGACCACGACCCGCGCCCCGCGGCGCGCGAATTCCAGTGCGTGACAACGGCCCAGGCCGCCACCCGCGCCGGTGACCACCACGGCGCGCCCGTCGAACCCCAGATTCATTGTGTTGTGCTCCCGCCGTGCGATGCCGATTCGCGCCCGTCTGCTGCGGCCAGGCTAGCGCGGCGGCGGTGAACAACTTCCATACAGGTCTGTATACCTGATTCGGCTTTGCATATGATCGGGGGGAGTACGCCGAAACCCCTAGCCCGTTGGAGAGGTGCCCGCAGTGAAGCTGGAAGACCGGATCGCCAAGCACAAGCGGATGGCCGAGAGCTACCGGGACAAGTACGTGCTGCAGAAGGTCCAGGAGGGCGAGACCTACGACGAGTGGGACTTCGCCGACGACGCGGTGTACACCTCACCGTATTTCGTCGCCGACCAGGAACTCGTCCTCAAGGACGTCGCGACCGCATGGGACGTGGCGGCGACCGTCGAGGCGACGGCCTACGGCGTGGAGTTCCCGGACTGGAAGCCCGTCGACTACAAGTGCTGGCCGGCCGAGAACGGCTTCGTCATGCGCTACCGCTGGCAGGGCACCTCCCAGACCACCGGCAAGGTGATGGGCTTCTATTCGATCAGCTTCGTCGACACCAATGACGAGGGGCAGATCGTGCACTGGTCGACGTATGTCAACGACGAGGAGTACGGCCCGTTCCTGGAGTTGGCGATCGGCCGACGCGGCCCGTTCCAGGGTGATGAGTACATGCAGACCCTGGCCGCGCACTTCGAGAAGCACGGGCTGAGTTTGCCGTTCTGAGACTCCTGCCGCGAGACATCCCTAGAACGTAAGTGTCAAGCTGCGGTGGGTGTGCGGTGGGCCCAGGCTGTGTGTTCGTTGTAGTGGCTGTGGTGGTGTAGGCAGCCGTGAAGGATGCCGACGAGGCGATTGGC
>WBZP01000783.1_pt1 | contig 41569 bp, 41 predicted proteins | sample 5204301 | NCBI WGS metagenome assembly WBZP01 (sample SAMN12412401, study PRJNA552823) | activated sludge metagenome | isolation source: activated sludge from nitrification reactor of wastewater treatment plant... | place: USA: Pennsylvania | collected 2017
GCATGAACTGGTCTATCTGCAAAGCAACCACGAAGGCCAGCTTATAGACTGGATACAGGATTTTGGATACCGCGCAGATGGCATCATACTCAATGCAGGGGGTTATACCCATACATCCATTGCTCTTGCCGATGCTGTAGCTGCAGTGCCATGCAAGGTAGTAGAAGTACACATTAGTAATATAATGGAAAGGGAACACTTTCGTCGCATCTCTTATTTAAGTCCGATTTGTGCCCACACCATCATGGGACAAGGACTGCATGGATATCGGATGGCAATGGATTGGTTGCTTCCAACCGCATAATTCTACATTTTAATCGAAAAAAACTACGTCACAGCACATTTTTAAATTGAAGACCCACAGACCCCATACATTGTTTTATATCTTTGATAAAAATAAAATTTACTCATTAAATAATAATTGTTTACATGAAAACACTTAAAGCAATTTTTGCAACACTATTTGTAGTGGCTTTTTTAAGTTCTGCAAATGCACAGGATTACAAATCGGCTATTGGCGCCAAATTGGGTTATGGTCTGATTGGCTCGTACAAGACTTTTTTGAATAAGAAGGCAGCGATCGACATTTTTGGAGGTATTCGTTGGGGTGGATTGGCAGCCGGTGCCTACTACGAAATCCACAGCCCTGTTAAAAGTGTCAACAAATTAAACTGGTATTTTGGAGGAGGTGCTTCCGTTACGACCTGGGACTATGGATATGCCGGCTACAATTCATACTACGAACTGGGTGTTTCCGGTGTCATTGGTCTGGATTACACTTTTGAAGATTATCCGATAAACGCCAGTGTAGATTGGGCACCAACCATAGTATTGGTTGATTCCTATGACTATCCGGGTGTAAATTTGAACAGGTTCCGTTCCGGTTATGGTGCCTTGTCTGTTCGATACATTTTAGGCGGAAAAAGCAAATAACCCATACAAAATTTATGGTTGATTAATGGTTTAAATCGTCTGTTTTTCCAAATAATATTTCGTGTTTGGCTGTATTTTGTCACAATATTTTAACAATTTTATAAAAAATGGTTAAATTTTGTGAAAAACAGGGAATTACATTTTGACAGGCAATTAAATATTTTCTATATTTACGCAACATTTAAACCTTATTTATCTAACCTTAATAATTCATTATGAAAAGATTTTTCCTTTTGGCCTTCGTATTGGGTGCTTGTCTCAGCTTGTCTGCAACTACAACTAATCCCGGTAAATTAACGGCAAAAAAAGAAGTAATTGAACAACAACTTTCTGATCTGAACCAAATCGAGAAGATCATTAAGGAAGAAGGACTTACTTACGACCAACTGGTTGCCAAGTATCCAAACCTTGTTGAAAAGACTCAACTTTCAGCTTCTGCAAGCGAAGATGGCATGTTTGAGAACGCCAGCGGAACACCACTTGGTATTCCGGGTTTCTGGTGGGGATTCTGCCTTGGCTGGGTGGGTATGTTGATTGTATACCTTACCATGGATGAAGGTTCTTCAAGGAAGAAGCAAGTGATGAACGCTCTTTGGGGTTGTGTTATCGCTTATGCATTGTTCTTTGTTATTTATGTTGGTATCGTTGGAGCATCATTGGCTTCTTTGTACTAATCAATAATTACATAAGATTTAAAGTAAAGTGCAGCTATAGGCTGCACTTTGCTTTTATAGGCATATGACAAAATAAATCATGATTGATTTTAAGCCGGCATCGCGTTGTAAACAGTGCTGTGCATTCAATGATGCGTAGCTTAAATGTCCTGCTCAAATACATAATTTGGTTTTATATGCTCAACATTTTGTTCTTTTGCAGTTATATAAAATGAACCTGGTGACAAGATTAATATTTATTTTCATCCTTGCTTGCTGTCTGTCCAACGCCCTCAACGCTCAAAAGTATCATTTGTTTCAGGCGGGTTTTTCCATTAAAGAAAAAAGAACCGGAACTGAAAAGTCTACCCTCATGATGGGAAAAGTGAGTTATGACAACCACCAGAACAAAGCAGAGTATTTTCTTTCTTTTCCTCAGAAAGAAAGATGGGTTATCCAGGATTCTACCCTGCATAAATATGTAGGCGACTCATTGGTAACAACCAAAGTATTGGGTCAGGTCAATGATTTTATTATGTTTAAAAACATACTGGAATACAAAGACAATGATTTTGGCCTTTCTTCCGCGGGTTTTGTAATCACCTCCGTGCAGGAAAGTGACGAAGAATTGATAATGGAGTGGGAACCACCATCGGCTTTTAAGTCCTTTCTCAAAAAAGTAATTACGCATGTCAAAGACAATCTGCTGATGGGCATTGTTTTTTATGACGTAGAGGAAAAAGAAATCAATAAGACGTTTTATGAAAATTACCAGATCATCAAAGACCTGCCTGTGCCAATGAAAATAGTTTCGCAGTATTCCGGCAATGAACAGCAACTATACAAGTCAATTACTTTTGATAACGTGGTAGTAGAATGAAATCATTTTTAATCCTTTTCTTGTCATTGACCGCTTCCGGTTTGCTGATGGGTCAAAACCCGGAAGACCTCAGCTTTGCACGTGTTCTGGCTGCTGAAAAGCACAAACCCAGTGCTTACACCACCTTTAAAGAACACATTGAAGGCAATCAAAATGAAGTCCAGATGGTGTTTTCCGCCTTGTTTTTTTTGTACAAGGAAATCCTTTCATCGCAAGATGCCAATCGTTGTGCCTTCCACCCTTCGTGCTCATTATATGGCATCATGGCTGTTAAGCAGGAAGGTCTCATCAAAGGTGGCATTATGACCATGGACCGATTGACACGGTGCAACGGTTTAAGTCCTGAAAAATATACTATTGATGCAAAAAAAAGGGCCTTGGTTGACCCTGTTAAATGGTAATTTATGCAAAGGAGAATCATAGCCGGCCTTGTCTTTTTTTTACTCTCGATCGCTGCCATAGGACAAAACCCTGTTGCCGACAGTACTCAACTGGCCGGCTTTGCACGATTTCTGTACGATCAGAAATTGTACGATTTTGCTGCAGAAGAATATGAGCGCCTGCACTATCTCTTTCCCAATGAACCGGGATATCTCACACAGTTGTTGAAATCCTACCGCAAACTCAACAAGTACGATGAAGTAGAAAAAAAGGGGGCGTCACTGGATTTGAAAAATCCCGATATCCTCAAAGAATATGTACTCTCTATGGCACTCAATGATCAGGCCGGAGTAGCTCAATTGGTATTTGACAGCCACAAAGATGTCTTACCATCGTCTGCAGCTCAAAAAATGACATTGGACATATCCGTGCTCAGACAGGATTGGAAAAAATCAGACAGCTTGTATAGGATATGGAACGTAAAAGATGACGGTTATTACGAAATCATCCACGCAGGTTTGAACCAAAAACGCAAAAGTCCCTTTCTGGCGGGAACCCTCTCTGCCCTGATTCCGGGTGCAGGACGGATATATGCCAAGGACGTCAAAGATGGTATTATTTCATTTATTTTCATTGCAGCCACCAGCTACCAGTCTTATCGCCGGTTTTCACAGGGCGGCATAAAATCAGCCGGTGGTTGGATCTACGGTGGCTTTGCTGCCGGTTTTTACATCGGCAATATTTACGGCTCCATAAAGTCAGCCAAAAATTATAACAAAAAACAAAAGTCAAAATTGTATGAGCAGAGCAAGCGCCATATTGATTTATATTACGGCTTTTAGTTTCTGGCTGGGGACTTTGTCGGCTCAGTCTCCTGAGTTGCAATACGCCGATCATTTGTTTTTACAAGAGCAGACAGATGCTGCTTTAAAAGAGTATCTCAGGGCTTATTACCTTGATCAAAACAACGCCAATCCCGAAGTATGCGGCAAAATTGCACGCTGCTTTCTTTTGAAAGGCGACGATGAAAATGCACTGAAATACCTCGATTTGTATTTTTTCAAATTGCCAAATTTCGATGCCCGCAGAAATGAGGTAAGGTTTGAAAAACAAAAAATCTTTCTGGCAAAAGAAGAATACCAGAGAGCACTGGTCGAAATCCTCCAGGTGACCAAAAGACTGGAACCCAACCTGGATCGGTTTTATTTTATGACAGCCATCAATTATTTTTTCACAGATCAATACGACAAAGGCTTATCGTATGTAAATAAGTTGAGTTACAGCCAAAACCTGGATTCAGTGGCTGTATCCAGGATTATCAAAGACCTGGAAAAAAACAGCAAAAAAAATCCATCTACCGCCAGATGGATGAGTGCGATCTTACCTGGTACCGGCCAGATTGCCAACGGTGAAGTAAAAGATGGTCTCAACTCCATGGCCCTTTATGTTTTATTTGGCCTGTTGTACATCGATCTCATTCCGGATATTGGTCTTGCAGACGCTACATTGAGCGTAGGACCCTGGATAACGCGGTATTACCTGGGTGGCTTGTCCAATGCAGTAAAAGCTTCTAAAAACAATAAACTCAACAAGCGCCAGCGCGGCGTTCAGCAACTCATCAATGAAATTGAAAAAGCCCGCAATCAGAAGGCTTCAGGCGGATAACTTACGCTGTTCCTGGGAGTCTCCCACAACCTTACCCTGATATCATAAGAAGATGCTATCCTCTTTCTCAGCCAGGTATAAATGACATAACAAATGTGTTCGGCTGTAGGAATCAATTCTTTAAATTCTTCAACCTGCAGGTTGAGATTTTTGTGATCGAGCCGCGCTTCCACTTCTTCTTCGATGATGTGTTGCAAATGCCCCAAATCGTAAACATACCCGGTATCTGGATCCGTTTCCCCCGTGACACAGACCTCCAGTTCGTAATTATGACCATGGAAATAAGGATTGGCGCATGAGCCAAATACTTTTTCGTTTTTTTCATCATCCCATGCAGGATTAAAAATCCGGTGGGCGGCATTAAAATGGGATCTGCGGTAAACTGAAAGTCGCATGGGTTTCGTTTGTAGTCAATACAATAAACAATTATTCAAGAAATAGTTTGCCGAATTTTGTTTGGCAAAACAGGGGCGTGTTCTTGTATCTTATTAATAATCAACAAGATATATTGTTTTTGTTATGTTAAAAATGAATTATCTTTGGGGTTCAGATGAAAAATGCGATAGAATTACTGCTGAGATTTGGCTACCACTTGCTGTTTCTGGCAATGGAATTCCTTTGCTTTTACATTATCATCAACTACAACCAAGAGCAAAAAGGAATTTTCCTGCACTCGGCCAATCTTTTTTCCACTTCCATCGACGCGCGCGTCGACAAACTCAATGCCTATTTGAGACTGGATGTGGAAAACGATAGCCTGCACAAACAAAATGCAAGACTAATTAAAAAATTTATCGACTACGACCTCAACTCAAGCTTGCACGATAATGATACGATCGATCTCGATTCATCCAAATATCAACTCATCGCTGTAGATATTTGCAATAGCAATTTCAGATTGAGAGACAACTTCATTACCCTTTGTTCAGGAGAAAAACAAGGGCTTAAGCCGGATATGGGTGTTATCAGTCAGAATGGCCTGGTAGGCATTATCAAAAAAGTAAGCAACAACTTCAGCATCGTGATGAGCATTCTCCATAGCCAAAGCAATATCAGCTGTTTGATCAAACGCAACAACAGCAATGGAGTTTTGACCTGGAAAATGGGTAATCCCAAAATTCTAAACCTTGAATCAATACCCAAACACAAAACCGTTTTGGTTGGTGATACCGTTATCACCAGTGGTTATTCAACCATTTTTCCAAAAGGCATTCAGGTGGGAAAAGTAAAAACAGTAGTGTTAGAGCCGGGCAGCAACAGTTATACCATAGAAGTGGAATTGTTTAATGATCCAACTGCATGGGATGCCTTGTATGTGATATCCAATCGTCTGTCTGGAGAACAAAAAAAATTAGAAGCAGAAGTCTACCAGAATGAATAGCAACGTTATATATGCCAATATCTGGAGGTTTTTGTTTTACTTCCTTTTTCAGGTAGTGATCTGCCGCAGGGTTGATTTGTCTATTGGCTCGTTTGATTACATACATCTTTTGTTGTACCCTTTGCCGGTGTTGATGTTGCCTATGAAAACGCCACGGGCTTTAACCTTAATCATTGCCTTTGCTTATGGACTCCTGATTGATGGTTTCTACAATTCTCCGGGTGTACATGCTTCGGCATTGGTTTTTACCGCCTATATCAAAAGCATCGTGCTTCGGTTTTTGGAACCCTTCGAGGGATATAATGCAGATGACTATCCCACCGTTCAAAAAATGGGCATGGCTTGGTTTATGAGTTTCACCAGCCTGCTTTTGCTGGTTCATTGCTTTTTCTATTTCAGTGTGGAGGCATTTTCGTTTGTTTATTTCTTTCACATCTTTATGAATACCATTTTTAGTTTTATTACTTCGATGGCAGTGATAGTGTTGTTTCAGCTCATATTTAGACCTAAATTCTGATGATCAATCTGGCAGACAGAAAAAACAGCATCATTGTTTTCGTCGTGTTGTGTTGCTCCTTGCTCCTATTCAAGGCAGCGCACCTTCAACTGCTTGACATCAAATACAAGGAGAAAGCCAAAAAAGCAGCCTTATACAAAAACGTATTGTACCCATCAAGGGGCATGATTGTCGACCGCAATGAAAAACTTCTGGTGACCAATGCTCCTTTGTACGATCTCAATGTCATTTACAGAAACATTGATCCCAAGATGGATACCGCTGCGTTTTGCAAGCTGCTGGGCATTGATAAACAAACTTTCATAAAAAATCTCAACAAGGATTGGAAAAATCCACTATACCATAAATCCGTTCCTTTTACTTTCTTATCAAAAATACGACCTGAAGACTTTGCCCGTTTTCACGAACACCTCCACAAATTTCCCGGCTTTTTTCCGGTCTTAAAAAGCATACGCTCTTATCCTCACCACAATGCTGCCCATGTATTGGGTTATTTGGGAGAAGTAAACTGGGATATTATCAATCGTTCGGAAGGCGAGTACAGTTTGGGAGATTACATTGGTATTTCCGGTCTTGAAAAAGGTATGGAAAAACAATTAAAGGGAAAGAAAGGGATAAGCTACGTACTCAAAGACAACCTCGGTCGTCAAGTAGGTCTTTTTGATAATGGCCGGTTGGATTCCATGGCGGTTTCGGGTTTCGACATGATGTCGAGCATCGATTTGGAACTGCAACAATATGGTGAGGAGTTGATGAAAAACAAACGTGGTGCCATCGTGGCCATTGAACCTTCTACCGGAGAAATCCTGGCCATGATCAGTGCTCCCTCTTATGACCCAAACAGCATTGCACTCGATAAAAACAGGAGTGTGGCCTTCGATAGCTTGTTGTCTGATACCATCAACCGGCCCTTTCTCGACAGAAGTTTGATCGCCAACTATCCTCCCGGCTCGATTTTTAAGCCTGTCTTTTCGCTCATTGCTTTGCAAAAAGGCATTGTTCAACCCAATACTTCATTTTACTGCGATGGTGCCTATGAGATATCAGCCAGTAAGGCACAAAAGTGCCACCCCCACCCGCCTATATCCAATATTTCCAATGCCATCCAACACAGTTGCAACTCCTACTACTACCACCTCATGCGACTATTTGTCAATCAATACGGTTTCAAAAAACCGGGAATTGGTCTGGATACACTGGTATCTTATTTAAAGGAATTTGGTTTGGGTCACAAGCTAGGTGTTGAAAATCCGGCAGAAATCGCCGGCTTTGTGCCGGATTCAAAATACTACGACAAGCTTTACCGCCGTGAGATCAATGGATGGAAAGCCACCTACATGCTTTCTCTCGGTATTGGTCAGGGAGAATTGCAGGTAACCACTATCCAAATGGCCAATCTTGCTGCTATTATTGCTAATCGCGGTTATTATTACGCACCACATCTGATCAAAAAATACCTGAACACATCGAGTCCGATCGATGAAAAATTCAGGGTCAAACATAAAATGAGAATCGACTACCGGTATTTTGATCCGGTAATCGATGGCATGCAATTGGCTGTGGAAGCAGGTACCGCGCGTGCAGCCATTCTTCCGGGCATTACCGTTTGTGGCAAAACCGGTACGTCTCAAAACAGGGGCAAAGACCACTCTGTATTTTTTGGTTTTGCCCCACGCAACAATCCCAAAATTGCCATCGCTGTTTATGTAGAAAACGGAGGTTGGGGAGGAGAAACGGCTACTCCAATTGCAGGTTTGATGATCGAAAAATACATCAAACGGGAGATTTCTCCTGAAATGAAACATTGGGAAGAACGGATCCAGGAAAAGGTATTGATTACCACGCTTGCAGATAAATCCTATGAAGACTGAGATGAAAATATCCTGCATTGTGGCCATGACTCAAAATCGTGTCATTGGTCATGGCAACCAGATACCCTGGTACTTGCCGGCCGATCTAAAATATTTCAAAAAAATAACCTCAGGTCACGCCGTCATTATGGGTCGAAATTGTTTTGAATCGATTGGCAGACCATTACCCAACCGTACCAACATCGTGGTATCAAGGGATGCCTTCTTTATCGCATCATCATGCATCGTTGTGAGATCTCTGGAAGAGGCTTTACACACCGCACATGAATTAAACGAGGAGGAAATATTTATCATTGGTGGTGGCCAAATTTACGAGCAGACGCTTGAATTGTGGGACAAATTGTACCTCACCCTGGTAGACAGTGATTGTGAAGGCGATGTTTTTTTTCCTGTAATAAATGAGGATGAATGGATCTGCACATACGACGAACCGGGCACAAAGGATGAAAAAAACCACTTTGACCATCGTTTTATGGTGTATGAAAGAAAAGAATAGCTACTACGCCTGATTAATTATCCCTATTTTTAAATTGAAATATTAAAAGCTAAAATCATGAAAAAATTTGCCACCATTCTGGTTGTTGTCCTGATCGTTATCCAGTTTTTTAAGCCGGAAAGAAATGTATCCAACGATCAAACTTATCACATATCAACAAAATACGATTTCCCGCAAGAGGTGGCCGATATCTCAAAAGCAGCATGTGATGATTGCCACTCCAACAGCACTAAATATCCCTGGTATGCCAATGTTCAACCGGTTGCCTGGTGGCTTAATCACCACGTAACAGACGGCAAAAAACACCTCAATTTTTCTGAATTCACCAAAAAAAGAATTGCGGTCCAAAACCACAAATTAGAAGAAATCGTAGAAATGATGGAAGAAGGCGAAATGCCATTAAAATCATATACCTGGCTGGGACTTCATCCGGAAGCCAACTTGTCGGCAGAACAAAAAAGCAGGTTCATCAATTGGGCAAAATCACAAATGGATACTTTAAAAAGTCATTATCCCGCAGATTCGCTGGTACTAAAACGCCAATAACCTAAAATTTGGTAGAGAAGTGGAGGTTGAAAAACCTTCCCAACATCAAGGATTGATTGCCTGTTACCAGGGGTTTCATGTTTTTTTTGTCATCAAACTCTCCTGTCTGCTGGAGAAATTTGATATTGGTGTGATTGGTTAAGTTACTTACCGTTGCGCCTATCGTTAACTGACATCTCTTTAATTGAAAGCCATAATTGATTCCGGCATCCAAACTTACATAGGGAGGCAAATAGGATATGATATCCATTCGGTTGGATTTATCCTTGGGTCCCATGTCTCTGCTTTTATCGAAGCTGAGATAAGGAGTGCCCGATAAATAAGTGATGGATGTATTGTAAGTCCATTTTTTAACTTTAAAATCTGCACCAGCCGTAAGTTGATGCCTTCTGTCGTCGGGCGAAGGGATGGTTAGGTTTTTATAGATGCCGTTAAACTGTTGAGTAGCCTTACTCAGGGTATAAGCCAATGAATATTTAATTGCACCTACTTTGTAAGCCACTGTAAAATCAATGCCTTTGGTAGTGGTTTCTCCTGTAAAAAACATGTAATTAAAGGGCATCGGTGGACCCGTTCGGTTGCCTGTGTTTAAGGAAGTAAAGAGCTGACTTCCCGTAGAATGATTCAACCAAAATTCCACATCAAACAAAAAACCTGCTTTGGTAAAACGGCTGCCGAGCATGTAGGAAGTACTTTGCTGAAGAGGTAAAAAATCCTTTTGGCTGATATAGTAGTACTTCAGGTTTTGTGCAAATCTGGTCTCAAAGTCAAACTGGTTGAAATTCTGTACCCTTTTTGCAATACTCGATTTAAGCTCCACACCATCCACAGGTTTAAAAGAAGCTGAAAGTTGGGGTTGTAAATACAATTGATCAAAGCCGGAAGGTTGGACAATCCTGAAGCCACCGTTGAGTGTCCACCTGTTTTTTCGAAACAGGTATTCCATAAAGACCGCCGGCTGTGTAGCCTGCTGATCCAATGCCAGTGGCTTGTGGTTGTTTTCTGTAGTGTTTAATTCCAACTGCATCCTGGAAACATCTAACCCGGCCTTTAATGAGGAGATTTCGCTGATCCTATATTCAAGAGCCGTTCTGAATCCCGACATTCGGATCCATTGGCTATGTTGGTAATCGGTGTATATCTTATTTTCATTGCCGTTGATATAATCGGTGTTCTCGTTGGCGAGATGAAAAGAATCCCGATATTCGTAGCTGTACAAATCAGAGGTGATGGTATAATTTTTACCAATGGTTGTGGCATATCTAAGCGATAACCCTCGGTTGGCAATTTGTCGGGCGTTGAGAAATTTTTGGTTGAGAATTACACTCTGATTTTGAATAAACGACTGGCGGTTGTTTTCCCAATCCAATTGCGTATTGTCTTTGCTGATAAGGCCATTGATTTCAAAATAGCTTCGTGTATTGGGGGCAATTTTCAATTTGATGTTGGCATCGTAAAAATCAGCCCTTGGTAAATTGGAAACGATGCCCGAAGGGTTGTTGTTATTGGATTCAAAGCGCAGTTGATTGAAATTGCTGGCAAGGATGCCGTTTTCATTTATTCCCAAATAAGAAACCCGACCCCCTGCTTTCAGGGTCACTTTGGAACTTACCGGCAAATGAAGTGCTGCACCTGAATACAGAAGATTAGAAGTTGTACGAAGGGTAGCATTGTTTTTTTCGGTGGAGGAAAACTGAATCATACCTCCCAGTGCATTGCCGTAGGATGTCGGAAATTGGTTTTTGTACAAAGTAAATTCATCAAAATAGAGCTCATTAAGACCACTGATGATATTGTAATAATGTCCTGTATTTAATACAGGGATATTGTCGACCATAGTAAGGGTCTTGTCACTTCCGTACCCCCGTATACCGGCAGTAGCTTTGTCTGATTTGGTAACTCCGGATAGTTTCTGAATGCTGCGATGTAAGTCCTGACCTGCAACATTGGTATAACTATAGTTATGATAGTTGGTATTGTATTCAGATTTCATACCACTTACATAATGCTGTGCCGACGCGACGATGGTAATCCTTTCAACTGTTTGTGGCTGGGGCTGTAAGCGTATGACGATTCCGTTTGATTTGGCAGACGATAACCTGATTTTGTCATATCCTAAAAAAGAACACTCTATGCTATCGGACTTGTTGTCTTCCAGTTGGATGGAAAAGTTGCCGGCTTCGTCACAAGCAACACCGTTATGAAAACCTACTGTGTAAACAGCAGCAAAAGGCAGAGGGTTTCCTGTAACGGCATCCACTACCTTCCCATTGAACTTTTTGGCTTCAGGGTTTAAAACCACATTGGATCGTCTGAGCAAAATCTGATTTTGGTCCAGATAATAATACTCAAGCCCGGCTTTCTCAAATATTTGCTCCAGAGAAGCTACAACGTTTTTTTCGTTAATAGAAGCCGGATCTATCTGGTATTGATTGAGCAAAGACGGGTCAATGGCTACATCTATTTGATACCGGTCAGATAAATAGTCGATAAATTTGCCCAAAGTAATCCCCGTTTGAGCAGCCAGTGATGCTGCACAAAACAAAAAAACTAGAAGGGTATATATCCTTGTCTTATTAATCAACTTTGTTTACAATTTTTACAACATCGCCCTCCAACTCGAATGTCAAATGATGGGGCCAGGTAATGCTGGTCAAGGCTTTTTCAATATCGTCTTTCACTACATGACCTGAATGTTTGACTCCGTTTAACAGAGAAGGTTCAACCTCAACCTGAACATTGTAAGCATTTTCGATTTCACGAATCACATTTTCCAGTGATTCATTCTCAAATGCGAGATAACTTGAAATCCAGTCTGGTTGTAGATTAGCGGGTAAGTCGAATGGCTCTTTGTTTTGCTCATTTTTACCAAAAGCTGTCTGCTCGCCGGGGGTAAGCAACACTTTGGTGTCCATGTGACTGACCCTGACCTTTCCGGTATAGCACACTACCTGAAAGTTTCCGGACATAGCGTCAACATCAAAGCTTGTACCCAGCACTTCAACGGTTCCCTGATGGGTGGTAACAGCAAATGGGCTACCCTTTTGGACTTCAAAAAAAGCCCTTCCCTTTAATGCTACTTTTCTATCAGACATATAGGTTTCAGCATCATATTCGAGTGTTGCTCCGGGCGTAAGCACCACGATGCTTTGATCGGGCAATACTTCTTCTTTGGCTTCTTTGCCGTTGTTGGCCAGGATAACATTCTGCGATTGTGTCCCCAAACCGGTAACATAAAAGACAGCTAAGCAAGCTGCAGCCACAGAAGCCGCAATAAAGAGCCTGCGAACAATGGAAGTGCCGGAGATTGATTTTTCGATTTTATTCCAGGTCCCCGCTTTGGCGCGTTGAGAAAGAGCCACCTCTTTTTGGGTCAGGGCACCAACCAGTTTTTCTGCCAGTGCTATTTGCTCTCTCATCTCCGGATGATCCTGAACAAACCGAGCCCAGAATTCTGAATCGCGGTTGTTTACCCACGATACAAAACTTTCATCCGACACAAAGTCTTCTACATCATATTTTGTAAAGTCTGGTTTCATTCTATCATTATTTATCAAAAAGCTCGTCCAGGTAATCCGACCTGGTGTTGCTGTTGTACACAAATTTGCATGCATCTGCACTTGAGTGCATAATGCTCAGGCAGTGGCCGGTATTGTCTTTGCTGTCGTCATGTACCCTTTTGAGGTAGCAGTGCCCTAGCTCGTGAAAAATATAAAATTCCTTTTCCTGTTCGGTTGCCAAATTCCAGTAATCAATATCTACGGTTACCACGGATGGTACATTTTCATTGTGTGTGCATTGGGCTACAATGTTGTTGCCCGAAATATTGACGATTGCCCCTGAAATATTGGATGTTGATACATCAAAATCCACCCCTCTTTCATTCGCTTCCTTTTGAAACTTTTCAAAATAGGGGAGCAGAGCCTCGTCAATGTTTACCTCAGCACCATCTTTTCCGCATGACCAGAAAAGCAACACTGAACCCATGACTATTAATACCCTGATCATTTTCTTTTTTTAATTAAAACGCATTCATCGCTTTGCTGTACTCATTAAATCACCAGGAAATTACCAGGAGGGCAGTCAGTATAATTAAAAGTACTGTCATGTTTTTCCTCAATTCTGAAATTGCCCGGTGTGCAAGGTTTCTGACAGATTGATAATTAATACCCAATATATCGCCAATTTCCTCATAGGACAGGTTTTGATTGAATTTGAGGTAAATGATTTCTCTTTGACGGTCTGTTAGCAACTTGACAGCACCACCCAGTTTTTCATTGATCTGAGCAGATGTTTCAAAAGCCACCCATTCCTCTTCTTTTGAAAGTTCTGTATCCTTGACCAAAGAAATATCTGAGCTAATATTGATTTTTTTGCTTTTTCGAAAGTCATCGATGATTCGATTTCGGAGAGATTTGAGCAAATAGGCCCTGATGACTACAGGATCTCCCAGTTTTTCGCGGTTTTCCCACACATACACGAACAAGTCGTGGATATAATCCAGCACCTGATCTTCGTCGGCACATAATTTTTTACCAAATAAAAACAGGGCATCAATATGTTCTTCATATATGATTTTCAGGCTGTTTTTGTCGCCTTCTTTAAAGCGTTGCCACAAAGTAGCCTGGTTCATTTATTTTTTTTTTGATTTTATTGAGTACAAAAGAAATCAAATTGCATCATACCTACAAATATTCAATAACTATAAAAAGTATTTTATGAAGTACAGATTTTTTCTGCCAGTTGCTTTTGCTTTGATGCTATTTACATTTGCATTTACCGCATGTACGTCTGACGACAGTACAACAGACACCGAAAATTTCGTTAATTCCGCATTGGATGAAATATGCTCAGAAACCAGAACCGGCAAAAACGGTTGTTTTGAAATCAATTTCCCGGTAACCGTAGTTTTTGCCGACTCAACCACCCAGGTAGTCGCTTCTTATGAAGAAATGAAAGCTGCCTTTAAAGCATGGAAAGAAAACAACCCAGAAATCAAAGGAAGACCCAAAATCCAGTTTCCATATTCTGTTACAACAGAAGACGGAGCCATTGTGGATATTACATCTACAGAGGATCTCAGGGCTTTGATTGCCGGCTGTAAAGTAGATGGAACCGGACATGGTCCTGGTCACGGTCCTGGTCACGGTCCCGGACATGGCAATGGTGGAGGACATGGTGTTCCTTGTTTTACACTTAATTTTCCAATCACCCTGACAACCGTAAACGGCGAAGTTACTGTTGCAGATCAGGCTGCAATGGCAGAATTAATTAAATCATTGAAAGGAACCAAAAGCAGACCTCAGTTTGTTTTCCCGATTTCCATTACACTGGAAGACGGTACTGTACAAACCATCAACTCAGCTGAAGAATTAAGGGCAGCCAAAGAAGCCTGCAGAGGTTAAAAATTTAGTTTTATAGAAGGTCTTTGATCCGGGCAGAGAAGTTCTGTCCGGATTTTTTATTTAAACCCAGCCCCTTTCTTTTTGTTAGTATTCAAAATCTTATCATGAAGTCTGTTTTGATTGCCGGAGGTACAGGGTTAATAGGCAAACACCTGGCTGATCGATTAAAAAAACAACACAGGGTTACAATCTTATCAAGGTCTTTGCAATCTGAGAACAATGGTGTTTCATATGCTCAATGGCACCCGGAACGTTCTGAGATCAAGGATATCGGCAGCATGCCGGATGTGGTCATAAACCTGGCAGGTGCGGGTATTGCTGATGCCAGATGGACAAATGCCAGAAAAAATGAATTGATACAGTCCAGAGTAGCTCCTGCCCTAAGTCTGGCTACCTGGTTAAAGGAAAAAGGTCACACACCTCAGCTCTATATTGGCGCTTCTGCCATTGGATTTTATGGCGATCGGGGAAGTGAAATTTTGGATGAAGACAGCACTGCCGGCAATGGTTTTCTTTCCTCATGTGTTCAAGCATGGGAGTCGGCACATGCTTCCGTAGATGCACACAGAAAGGTTTTGACACGCATTGGTATTGTGCTTTCAACACGGGGAGGTGCACTGCCTAAAATGATGCAGACGGTTCCTACGCTAAGATTACTGCCATATTTTGGAAATGGACATCAAAGGCAATCCTGGATCCACATTGATGACCTTTGCTCCATAATAGTAGCCTGCATTGAGGATGATAGATATCATGGACCCATCAATGCGGTAGGACCGGCTGCCATGAGCAACAAAGACATGGTTTCAGTTATCAGGAATTCACTTGGCTTTTTTACGTGGACTGCACCTGTACCTACATTTGTGCTAAAATTAATTTTGGGCGAAATGTCGCACGTGGTTTTGGACAGCACCCGTGTATTGCCGGCTATCCTCATGAAAAACAATTTCAATTTTACCTTCCCGGAACTCCATCAGGCTATCCAAGACTTAAGATCAAGACAGGTTTAAAGCCATTTTCACGGAGAAATTTTATCTTTGCCCCACAGCGAAGTATATGGCTCTGAATTGGTTAAAAAAATGGTTGTTAGACAGTGCAGAAAAAAAAATAGCTGCGTCAGCTGCTCAGGGCAAAGTTGCATCTGTCGGCATCATGCTGGACGATGCAGGAAGCGAAAGCCGGGAAGCCATTTGCCAATACTTTGAGAAAAAAGGTGTACATAGGGAAGACCTGGAATTTTTACTGTATTTGAAGGAAAAACCGGTCGAAGCGCCGGATTGCCTTTACTATCATCAAAAGGAAATCAAATGGGCCGGCTATGCATTTAATGAAAATATTGCCTCCTTTCTCGCACTCCGATTTAAAAGGCTTTATTATTTATGTGCCGATTTCGATATTCACCAGCAATTGATTTTGAAAAACTGTCAGGCTTCGTTCAAAACCGGCATATATACAAAAGATGTTGAACCCTGGCTGGACCTGACTATTGACGATAATCCGGGGGATTGCCTGGCACAAATTGTGTTAATTGATAATTGGATAGAGAAAATATCATCTCATGGAAAATAAATTTAGGGGCACCGGAGTGGCCATCATCACTCCCTTTAGAAATGGTGAGATCGACTTTGAGGCCATGACCCGTATCATTGATCATGTGATTTCCGGAGGTGTGGAGTACATTGTGGCCCTGGGAAGTACAGGTGAAACCGCTACCCTCGATGCTGCAGAATCAAGGACTGTTTTGGACCACGTTATCAATGTGGTAAACAAACGAGTGCCTGTTGTAGCGGGCAATTTCGCCGGCAACAACACCAAAGATCTATGCAGATATATCAAATCTTTTGATTTTACAGGAATAGATGCTGTATTGTCTTCCAGTCCGGCCTATGTAAAACCTTCTCAGGAAGGAATTTACCAACATTATATGGCTATGGCCGAAGTTTGTCCACGACCCATCATTTTGTACAATGTGCCCGGAAGGACGCGTTCCAATATGGAGTGGGAAACTACCATAAGACTAGCCAATGCAAGTCCCATTTTTATTGGCATTAAAGAAGCCTCCGGTGATCTCATTCAGGCAACCAGAATTATTAAAAACCGACCCCCCCATTTCTTTGTGACCAGTGGTGACGACGAGGTGGCAATGCCTATGGTAGCTTGTGGAGGTGAAGGCGTTATTTCAGTGATGGCCAATGCTTTTCCGGCTTCTTTTTCAGGCATGATCAGGGCTGCCCTGGCTGAAGATTTTGTGAAAGCCCGTCAGCTCAACTTCCAAACGTACGACCTACACAAATGGTTGTATGTAGAGGGCAATCCGGTAGGCATAAAGTCGGCGATGGAAATCCTGGGTTTTTGCACCAACGAAGTAAGATTGCCGCTTGCCAAAATGTCTGAGGCCAATTACGCAGGATTAAAAAAGGCTGTTGAACACGCTATTCAGGCCCATCTCGAATAAATTCTGACCTATTCCCAATGGAAATGGACCGGCTTCCCGTCCGGCTGGTCAGCCCACTTAAAGGTATGGGCACCAAAAAAGTCTCTTTGGGCCTGTATGAGTGAAGCTGTACCCGGATAGGTGCTAATAATATTTATATAATTGGCCGCTGCACTCATCGCTGAAACATCAATGCCTGTTTGCAAACCCGCGCATACGGACGCTACCAGCGATTTTTTGTACTTGTGCATTTTCTCTTGCAGTGTTTCATCCTCCAATATTTGTGTATGATTGGCAAGGATAGCTGTGAGTTTGGTCATGAGTGAAGACCTAATTATACAGCCATTGGTCCATTCGGCAGCCAATTGACTGTAATCAATGTCCCATTTGTTTTCGATGGCCGCCTTTTTTATCAATTCAAAGCCCAGATGGTGATTGATAAGTCGCGATAAATAATAAGCATCTTCCAATTGCTTAATGGAAATAGACAACTTGTGTTTATGCTTCTTTTGAACCTTTTCCGAGAAAGTTTTGCGCCACTTCCAATCTGCTGATAGATACCTCGAAAAAAGGGCAGCTACCATCGTTGTAAATGCCTGCCCTCTTTCAATGCTCTCAAGGGCCGTCCACCCCCCCGTACCTTTGCTTCCTGCACTATCGTGAATTTTGTCAATAATCCAGTCGCCATCTACTTTGGTATTTAAAATGGTGCTGGAAATCTCCAATAAGTAGGAAGCATTTTTCTTTTTATTCCATTTGTGAAAAGTCTCTGCTATCTCGTCCGGATGGAGATTGAGACCATACCTCAAAATTCCATAAACTTCAGCGATAAGCTGCATTTCCGCATACTCGATGCCATTATGAACCATTTTTACATAATGGCCGGATCCCCCTTCTGAAATATAAGTGCAGCAGGGACGGCCTTCGAAATTGGTAGCTGCCACGGTTTCCAGGTAGGGTTTTACAAGCTGATAAGCATTGTGGTTCCCTCCCGGCATAATGGCAGGTCCATCAAGCGCCCCCTTTTCACCTCCGGATATACCACAGCCCATGAAATGAACGCCCTTTTTACTGCAGCTTGCCATTCTTCTTTCTGTATCCTTATAATGGGAGTTGCCACCATCAATGACCACATCGCCTTTTTGAAGATGGGGCAAAAGGCTGTCCAGGATGGCATCCACGGCGGTTCCCGCTTCTACCATCAGCAAAAGTTTGCGAGGCCTGCGAAGTGCCTTTACAAAACTGGCAGCATCATCAAATCCAATGCAAGCCGAAAGTTCACAAAACTGATCAATGGCCTTCTTTGCTACTTTTTCTTCGGTGCCTTTGACATGCCGGTTGTAAAGCGCAAGTTTATAACCACGACGCGCAAAATTCCGGGCAATGCTTTTGCCCATTACTCCCAAACCCGCAACCCCAAATTCAGCTTCGTTCATGTGTTTAATAATTGTGTTTACCAATTTGGCAGGTGATTGGTCAATGTTCAATTCCAGTCCGTTAACAGGAGGTTCCAAAATCTCCAATTGACTTTCCAGCAAACTAACCGGCATAAAATGGTTTCGTTTTGCCATTCTTGCCTGAATTGTGCCGGCATCACCCTTTAACCAACAAAAATACACTTTACCACTTAACCCTGCGGACAATATATTGCGGTAGGCATTTTTTAAAGCCGAGCAGGCAATGATGCATCCTTTATCCCTCATTTCTTCCCTCGCTATGGCATTGAGCCTTTCCAACCAGGGCTGGCGGTCTTCATCGGTGAGGGCGTGGCCACTCTTCATCTTTTCAATATTGGCTGCTGAATGAAAGTCATCTCCATCGTAAAAAGGCCAACCTGTTCTGGACGACAATAATTTCCCTACAGTGGTTTTACCGGAACCACTTACACCCATAATAAATACTACTGTTTTCATGCTAAAAGAGACTGGCTTGCACTGCGAATGACCCCGGGTTTTCGAGGTTCAAAAGATATCTTTTCATCGGCAAACCTAAGGCATAGCCGGTCAATGTGCCATCACTGCCTATCACCCGATGACAGGGAACAATGATGGGTATGGGGTTTTTTCCATTGGCAAGGCCAACGGCACGCGTGTGTTTTTCGGTACCCACTTTCAACGCCAGTTCCAAATAGGAAATCGTCTTTCCATAGGGTATGTGTGTGAGTTCTGTCCATACTTTTTGCTGAAAAACGGTGGCATTGGAAAAATCAAGTGGCAGGTCAAACTGTTTGATTTCTCCTTTGAAGTAGGCCTGAAGTTGTTTTCTGGCTTCGGTTATAATATCATTGGGTCTCTCTTCTACAATGCCACTGGCAAGGCTTATTTGCGTCAATCCATCGGCGCTTGCTTCAAGGTAAAGTCTTCCTAAAGGCGTAACACAACTAGAAACGTGGTTCATGGTTGGCCGGATTCTGTTTTGTAATAGCCATACATTGCCGATAGGCTTCAGGAAATAATCGGAGATATTGTTCTGAAAAATCAAAGAAGGCCACCAGGTTTACTACCCGCAAATCGATTTTGGGTGTGCCGCAAGTGCGTTGAATGAGGTTGGCATTGATGCCCTCAATTTGCTCAAGTTTCTCCCATCCTATCTGATCAATTTGCGTAAACTGAAAAGAAGACTTCATAGAGAGAAATGCTTCAATATAGCCGTGCAATATGATGTTGTAGTACATGGAGGGATTGACAATTCCGGGCAGCCCTTGTTCTGTTGAAAAGATCAACACACCGTCTTCTACATCGGTTTCAACGGTATGGAGGAAGGGCTGATTGGGAGTAGGAAAGGGGTGTTTGTAAAGGTAAATGCGATCCATATCGCCCAATAGAAAATCCTCTTGCCCCAACATCAATCGAACCACCTGCGTGGAAATAATATTTTTTATATCGAAGGGTACTGCTCTGAGTTCCTTGGATCCAACACTTTGAAAGGATCTGGCTTCCACATACAAAACCAGCCTTTTTTCAAATTCTTGTTTTTCAGCCGGAGTATATGTATTGTAATACGGGAGGTATTCTTTAAGCCATGCTTTAATCTTGGGATCCAGTTCAGGGGTGTTCTTTTTTAACCACCAAAAATCAAGTTGACCATGAAAAATATACAGGGTCACCAACAGGACAACGGGTACAAAAATAAATACCGTGTTTTCAGACCCCGGTTGAAACAAAAGGTACAAAAAGTAGCCCACTGCCAATATCAATGGCAATGACAATAATCTGGAGATTGAATATATCTTCATGGTACAAACATAAAAAATCCCGGCATGGATTTGCTAAATTTTTCCGGGCACACGGTGGTCAGTCTTTCTTCTTCTTGCGTTTAAAATCTCCTCGTTTCCAGGCCTCAATAAATTTTTTCCAGGCCATGATGTCAAATATTTTTTGAGGTTTGTATTGACCCACGTATTTGTATTCTTCGGCCTGCTGTCGCATATAAACCGTTGATGCTTCTTTCCCGTCAACAGAAACGGTATGCCTCATCCTGGTCAAAACATCGTGCGCCAGATTGGTCTGCGCCTGCTCCCTCAATTCATTGGTAATATCGATGGCCAAAAATTCCTGTTTAAAATGTTCGCGCGATGGCCACGGGTAAATGACAACTTCATCCAGCCAGATGTTGTCCTCAGACATAATTTGAATCCAGGTGTAATAGGAGGATGAAAGTGTATCCGGGATGGTGTATTCCACATTTTTAAACCCAATCCTCGAAAAAACGATGGTTTCACCCTTTAGCGCGACAAAGGAAAAAAAACCTTCATAATCAGACACGCTACCCCTGGAAGTTCCTTTTACAGCAATCGTAGTATAGGGCAGGGGAGCAATTTCTCCATTCTCATCCGGACCGACTACTTTTCCTGAAAATTGAATGGCCTGAGGCTCAGCAGCTTTTTTTTGCGCTGAAACGGGAAAATAGAATGATATGAATAAAAGCCAAAGAGCTATTCTTCCAGCCATATATAATGCTTTAATTGAACAAACGAATGTACGTTGTTTTGGTCATGGTGTAATGACAATTTAACAAAGTTTTAATGTTTAAAGTTGAATAAAAACGCAAGGCGGTACAGAATAACCGGCTTTAGGTCAAAAATAGACGGATATGCTTATTTTTGACAAAAATATAAGCTATGCTAAGATGGCTGGCATTTATCCTGACAGGCATGTTTTTCTCATGCAGCACTGTCAATCGTACTGCCCAACAAGCCAATACATTGGCTCATAAATACATCATTGCAGACGGCCACGTTGATCTGCCCTACAGGCTGAAGGTCAAAAATTTTAGATTTCAAAAAGAGTTTACGGGCATACCTATTTCAACAAAAGAGGGAGATTTTGATTTCAATCGGGCTAAAAAAGGGGGCCTATCTGCTCCTTTTATGTCAATTTATATACCCGCAAATCTCTCCCCCTCAGAAGGAAGATTACTATCTGATTCTCTTATCCGGATGGTAAAAGGCATTGTTGAGGCCCATCCCAACCACTTTGCCAATGCTTCCAGTCCTAAAGATGTTCAGCTTGCCTTTCAAAAGGGTTTAATTGCCCTGCCAATGGGTATGGAAAACGGTTCTCCGATCAGTACCCTGGATGACTTATCCTACTTTAAAAAACAAGGTATAAGCTATATTACACTCACCCATTCTAAGAGTAATGCCATTTGCGATTCTTCATACGACACCTTAAGACCTTGGTCGGGCCTGAGTCCCTTTGGTTTTGAAGTTGTGAATGAAATGAATCGCCTGGGCATCATGGTTGATGTCTCCCACATCTCAGATTCCAGCTTTTGGGATGTGATGCGTACAACCCGTGTTCCTGTAATTGCCTCTCATAGCTCAGCGCGTCGATTTACGCCCGGCTTTGAAAGAAATATGTCGGATGAACTCATCAAGGCAATGAAAGAAAATGGTGGCGTGATTATGGTGAATTTTGGTTCCGATTTTGTGGACGGCAATGTTACCAGTACCAATAAAAACAACGAGTCGATTATTGCTTCTGTATTAAAAAGAAAGAATATTTCAGCTGAAAGTGAGGAAGGAAGACAATGGATCGATCGTTTTAGACAACAAAACCCAAGATTGTATGCGGATGTCGAAAAAGTTGCTGACCATATCGATCACATTGTATCTTTGGCCGGCATTGATCACGTGGGCTTTGGCTCCGACTTCGATGGAGTGGGCGACAGTCTGCCTAATGGATTAAAAGATGTAGCCGATTATCCCAACCTCATAGCCAGTCTCTTGAGAAGGGGGTATTCGGAGCGTGATATTGAAAAAATATGTTATAAAAATCTATTGAGAGTCTGGCAAAAGGTACTTACATTCAACGATGGAAAATAACGATTCAAATATTCCGGAAACAACTTTTACCAATACACAGGTAAATGTTTTTGACCTGCCTAAAATGGAGGAAGTACAGTACACTCCTCTGCATTCAGCTTCCTTGTATGTCAATATGATTGTGCTGGGAATTTTATTTCTTTTGGTTGTTGCCGGGGTTTGTGTTCTTGGATTTACCGTGGAAGAAGTCCGACCCTATTTGTTTTTGTCTCTTCTTGTAGTGTCCATCATCTTTGTGTTTCTTGCCTGGATCGAATACCGGTCCTTTCGTTTCAAAGGGTATGCTTTGAGAACACATGACCTGCTGTTCAGAGAAGGATGGTTGTGGAAATCATGGACCGTAATACCTTTCAACCGAATTCAGCACCTCGAAATTAACCAGGGCCCAATCGACCGGCTTTTTGATCTTGCCGCCCTACAGCTATATACAGCAGGTGGTGCCTCATCTGATATTGAAATCGATGGTCTGACACCACAGACAGCAGCAGACATCAAGTCTTACATTACGGGAAAAAACACCTCACTGAATAGCTATGAGTCAGACCCCGCTCTATGATTTTTCTCAACCCCAAAGGCAATCTACGGTTGCCATCTTGCTGGTTGTATTTAAAACATTGAAAATACTTTTCAGGCAAATAGCGCTGCCTTTTTTTGTTTTTGTTTTTATGGGTAAAAAAAGCAATGACTATGGCACCTATTTCATCGTTTTTATTTCCGGCATATCCTTGATATCGATGGTCTATTCCATCATCAACCATTTCAGGAGTTATTATTATGTGGCCAACGACGAACTCGTTGTACATTCCGGTATTCTGGGCAAAAAGAAATTGTCGATTCCACTGGAAAGAATACAGTCCATCAACTTTGAGCAAAATTTGATTCACCGTTTGTTCAATGTCAAAAAGCTAAAGCTGGATACAGCGGGCACCGGTGAAAAAGAAATGGAATTGGCAGCAATTGATGCAGATAAAGCAGAAGCGCTTAGAAAACTGTTAATCAGTGAAATCAAAACATCAAACATCGTCCACATCGCGGAAGATAAAAAAGATAAAGCCATTTTTCAGTTGGGATTTGTTGACCTGATTAAAGCAGGTTTTGTAGAAAATCACTTGAAATCAGGGGGCCTGATCTTTGTATTCCTGTGGTGGATATACGCCAATCTTCAGGAAGTTGGCATCAATGCAGAAGATTACATTGAGGAAGTAGACAGACCTGCTTTTAGCATTACCTTATTTGCCCTTGGCATTGGTTTTTTCCTTGTCTTGTCATTGATCATTTCTATGATCAGAACCATCATCAAATATTTTAACCTCCATCTGAAAAGATCGGGCAACGGATTTATCATCCATCTCGGCTTGTTAAATACCCAGACGATTTCTGCGCTTGACCACAAAATCCAGACCGTTTCCTGGTCAGACAATCTCCTGAAAAAAGTGTTGAAAATCCATGATTTGCGCTTAAAACAAGCTTCCAACAAAGAAGTGGAAAGCAAAGAATCCATTACCATTCCGGGAAGCAGCATACACCACATTCGTGAAGTTTGCTCCTACGTTTTCCCGGGCTGGCAGCAGCACGATTTTGTTTTTTCCAAAGTGCACAAAAATTACCTCTACAGGAGCTATTACTTCTCTGTATTGTTGACATTGTTGATAGTAGCGGCAGCACTGATTTTTAAAAACTATGAAACCATTTATGCAGCCCTTATTTTACTGGCTTTTTTAGTAATTATGAGTTACCTGGGCTATCAAAAATTGGCTTATGCCATCAACGATCAGTGGATTTACCTGAAAGGAGGGGCCTTTGGTGATAAAAATGTTGTTTCGGCCATATACAAAACCCAAAGCCTTAAAATTTCACAAAATCCCTTCCAAAAGAAAAAAAACCTGGTTAACCTTACTTTATACAATGCATCGGGAAATGAAAACATTCCTTTTATTGCTGAAAGTGAAGCATACCAAATCGCCAATTCTGTATTATTTAAAGTAGAAACCGATAAAAGGAGTTGGATGTAAGCTGTTTTTTGGCAGATTTTCATACATTTGAGGGCAAATAGAATCTTTTCTGTATGCCTGACATAAAACTACTTTCCGGATCCAAATCCAAATACTTAGCAGAAAAAATTTCGGATTATTATGGATACCCGCTGGGGGATTGCGACATTCGAACTTTCAGTGATGGGGAGATGCGCATCGAAATCAATGAATCTGTAAGGGGCGCTTATATCTTTTTCATTTCCTCTACCTTTGGGCCTTCAGACAATATTCTGGAGTTGCTGTTGATGATTGATGCAGCCAAGAGGGCAAGTGCAGGCTATATTACCGCTGTAATTCCATACTTCGGCTATGCCAGGCAGGATCGAAAAGATAAGCCCAGAGTACCCATTTCTTCTAAACTCATCGCCAATTTGCTCGAAGCTGCCGGCGCAGACAGAATCATGACCATGGACCTCCATGCCGATCAGATCCAGGGCTTTTTTGATATTCCGGTTGATCACCTGAAAAGTGAAGCCATCTTTATGCCTTATTTGCAACAACAGGACCTGACCAATGTGATTTTTGCATCACCGGATGTGGGTGGTGTAAAGAGAGCCCGTTCTTATGCCAAGTTTTTTGGCAAAGACCTGGTCATTTGTGATAAAGAAAGAAGAAAAGCCAACGAAGTTTCGGCTATTACCGTTATAGGAGATGTCAATGGTGCCGATGTCATTATGGTTGATGACCTTGTAGATACAGCAGGCACTATGTGTAAAGCAGCAGATGCTTTGATCGAAAAAGGAGCCAGAAGCGTGCGTGCTTTTTGTACCCATCCCGTATTGTCCGGCAATGCTTACGAAAACATCAACAATTCAAAAATAACAGAAATTGTAACCACAGATACCATTCCGCTAAAAGAGCATTGTGATAAAATCAAAGTTTTATCATGCGCCCAACTGTTTGCCAAAGCCATACGAAACACCCATGAATACAGGTCTATTGCGGCCTTGTTCTTCGATAAATAAATTACTAAACAACATATGAATTACTTCAAGACCTTATTGTTTGCTGCTATTGCTATATCTCTTCATTCCTGCGCCAGTCTTACCGGCTACCAGGATGGCCGTGCCCTGGGAGAGGAAAAGGGAGAAGTGGGCGTTTCGCTCAATGTTTCGCAAAGTCCGGAATTTTTCTATGACGACGGTGAAGAAGATCTGGATGAAAACTTTGCCTTTCCAAATCTCGAACTTACTGGCAGATACGGGGTTACCAACAAGTTTGATGTTGGGGTAAAACTCAATACCAACCTCAACCTAAGCATTACCACAAAGTATCAGCTGCTGGGAGATCAACAATCCAAATCTGCGTTGGCGATTGGTGCGGATGTAGGTACATTTGGCATTGTAAGCAGCCTTTGGAATGCACAGCTGCCTCTTTACTTTAGTTTACATCCCTCAGATAAATTTACCTGGTACCTTTCACCCAGGTATATTTTCCAGTTTGCGGCTGGCGACTTGAGCTCCAACTTGAGTTATCTTGGGGGAAATACCGGCCTCCTTTTCGGGAGGAAACACAAATTTGGCTTTGACCTGGGCTATTATAATTTAACAGATTTCGATGGAGGTGATATAAACCTTTTAACCATTGGTGTCGGTGGCAAATTTGTCTTTGGTGGCAAGGATGATGAGGAAGTCTTAGATATGGCCCCCGAAGAAAACAAAAAACCCAAGCGAAGAAAAAGATAATTCACTCTTTTGTATACTTTTTTCTGACTTTTTTCGTCATGATTAAAAACTTAAGATTGCGTAAATTACTTTGTATAGCCTTGGGCATTGTGTGGATGTGGTCTTCCAATGCCCAAAGCTATAATACAGCTTTTGGCCTTCGCTTTGGTGACGATCTGGGCTTTAGTTTTACCCAACGGATCTTAGACCACACAACCGTAGATCTCAATGCCAGCGATGGCTTGTTTTCCCAACATAAATTTGTATCACTACAAATGAGAAGTCATTATGGTGTCATTACCCGAAGATTCAATTTCTTTCTGGGTGCCGGTGGCTTTGTACGAGCCAGGAGCCTGGGTTCTGATGAGGTTTTTGATGTTTCCCACATCAAAGGTGTTTCCGGTGTGATGGGAGCAGAGTTTACCTTGGGAAGGATCAACATTTCTTTGGACTACATGCCGCAATACATCCTCAACAAAGATTATTCAGGACAAAAACTCACGGCAGATTCCGCACTTTCTGTGAAATATGTATTGTGGAAACGCAAATCAAAAATCAAAAAATTCTTAGAAAAAATCTTTTAGGCATAATGCCTGAGCACAAAACGACGGATTAGGTTCATAGCCACAATGGCTGCATATTCAATGTTTTTGGATCGATCCTTTGATGATTTTATCAATCTGCTTTCTATGATCTCTTTATTGCCAACAGCAATCCAAATGGTACCTACCGGTTTTTCGGCTGTGCCACCTCCCGGACCGGCGATACCCGAAATGGCTACTCCCACATCTACTGACATATTTTCGATCAGACCTTTTACCATTGCTTCAACCACTTGCTGACTCACCGCACCATGCTGCTGTAAAGTTTCTTCTTCTACACCCAGCCACTGCTTTTTGCAGTCGTTGCTATAGGAAACAAAACCTCCCTGAAAATAGTCAGAACTGCCAGGAACACTGGTCAGGCGGTGCGATAAATATCCACCGGTACAACTTTCTGCCGTTCCCAGTCGCAATCCCTTTTGGGTAAATACGTTCAACAAATGTTGTTCAAGACTTTCATCATTGATACCATACGCAAGGGTACCCAGCTCTTCCTGGATAATTCGGGTGTAGTGACTCAAATCTCTTGTTAATTGCGCTTCGTTGTCGGATCGCCCTGTAAGTCTCAACCGCACAGCGCCTAAAGACGGTAGATAGGCCAGTTTTATGTAAGCCGGCATGTCTGTCAAAAGGGGTTCAATGCGGTCTGCGATGAAGGTTTCTCCTTCACCTGCCGTCATGATGGTGCTGTGTTGAATAAAATAATTGCCTTTCCTTTTCTGAAGTTCCGGCAATATTTCCTGGTCAAAAATGGCCTTCATTTCATAGGGCACACCCGGCACTGAAACAACAATGCCCAGTTCATTCTCAAACCACATTCCCGGGGCTGTACCCATGCTGTTGCGCAACAACCTGGCATTTTCCGGCATGTAACACTGATCTTCATGCGCCTTGGTAAAAGTTTTACCAAAACGTTCATATATGGCTTTGATGTGGTCTCTGGTTTCTTCTGAAAACTTTAAGCCTACACCGTAATAACGACAAATGGCCGTTTTGGTAATGTCATCTTTGGTTGGTCCCAATCCGCCGGTGATGATGACCAGTTGGGCCCGTTTTTGACAGCTCTCAATAGCTGAAATCATCACATCCAAATCGTCACCTACCGACCTCATTTCTACCACATCAATGCCCAGATCATTGAGTCGGGTTGCCAGCCAGGATGAGTTTGTATCTACAATTTGTCCAATCAGGATTTCATCACCGATGGTTAAAATAGCACACTTCATGGATTATTGGTTACAGGGCCATTCCCAGTCAGATAGGGGTGCCGAAATGTTAAGAGAAAAATGCCACCACTCCGTCCTGATTCCGGAAAATCCCTGGGCTGTTAGTGCCTGTTTTAAAAGATTTCTGTTTTTTAATACCTCTGCCGGAAGTGAGGTGTTGTCTGTGTGGGCTTCTTTACCAAAAAAATCATACGGAGTGCCCATGTTCAATTCTTTGCCTTTGGCATCAACAAGGGTAAGGTCTACAGCGAGTCCCCGGTTGTGCATAGAGCCCTTGGCCGGAGGTGTAACATAATCAGGATCCGGCACTACATCCCAAAGTCTCTGCTGTGCCGGCCGGGGTCTGTAACAATCAAACATTTTTAATCCCAGGCCATGCTCTTTCTGCAGCCACTCATGTGCTTTGACAATTTTCTCAGCTACTTCCGGTCGCAAGTAGCACCTGCCACATGGGTAAATAATTTTTTTGGTGAAGTTGTTTTTTGTTGCGTATTTGATGTCTATCGTTATGCCATCGTTGACGGTTATTTCACTGAACGACGCATCTGCCTCTTCATTGTTATCAGAGGTTTCGGTCGTTTCCACTTCTTTTGGAACGTCTGCTTCTTGGGCTGTTTCGGATTTGTGGCTGTCTGCTTTATGCTCTTGAGCTATGGCATTATCAACAACCTTTTCTGTCTCTGATTTTTGACCACAGGCAAAGAGAAAGACCAAAAGAAGCCATCCCCATTTGAAATCTACAGTCTTAAATACTTCTCCTGTCAATGAGAAAAGAATATCGGTGAGAATTTTTTAACGCCATACCGGTACCACGTACAACAGCCCTTAGCGGGTCTTCTGCCACGTGAACAGCCAACTTGGTTTTGCCGGAAATCCTTTTGGCCAAACCTCTCAGCAGGGCACCGCCCCCTGTCAGGTAAATGCCGGTTTTATAAATATCAGAAGCCAATTCCGGTGGGGTGTCTTCAAGTGCTTTTAATACTGCTTCCTCAATCTTAGTGATGGATTTGTCCAACGCTTCAGCCACTTCTCCGTGAGTGGCAAAAACCTGTTTTGGAATACCTGTTAGCATGTCCCTTCCATTGACTGCATATTTGGGAGGTGCGTCTGTAAGGTCCGCAATGGCTGAGCCTACATTGATTTTTATCTGTTCTGCAGTGCGCTCTCCAATCAAAAGATTGTGTTTGCGCTTCATATAGTCGATGATGTCATTGGTGAATTCATCTCCGGCTACTCTAATGGATTGATCGGTGACTATACCCGACAATGCAATTACCGCAATTTCGGTAGTACCACCTCCGATATCGATGATCATGTTTCCAACGGGCTCCTCAACATCCAGGCCAATACCCAACGCTGCTGCCATCGGCTCATGAATCAAATAAGTTTCTTTGGAATCTACGTGATCGGCAGAATCAAATACCGCTCTTTTTTCAACTTCTGTAATCCCGGAAGGTATACAGATTACCATCTTTAAGTGGGTGAAAAATTTGCGCTTTTCTCCGATCATATTGATCAAACCCTGAATCAACGCCTCGGCCGCCTGAAAGTCGGCTATCACGCCATCTTTTAGGGGTCTGATGGTCTTGATATTTTCATGGGTCTTTTCATGCATTTGCATGGCCCTGCTCCCAACAGCAATGGTCTCATTGGTTGATCGGTTGATGGCAACGATTGAAGGTTCGTCTATTACTACCTTATCGTTTTGTATGATCAGTGTATTGGCTGTACCTAAATCTACTGCCAGCTCCTGAGTGAAAAAATTAAAAAACTTCATTCTTAGCTGTTAAAAAGTTATCCAGTTTTTGGATATGTGTCACGAGGGGGTTGGCAAAAATAGCAAATTCCGGAAAATAATTGACATAAAGTCCTTTTTTTTATTGGATTATGTCCAGCTTTAATCACTTTTTTCAGGTTGCCCCGTATACGCCCTCAAAATATCGCAAAATGTACTCCATAAGCATCCTTTCCTGTGATTCAACTCCCTTGTAATCAAAGGCCCTTACATTGTTCCAATGTGGCCAGCCATCGTGATCCCTACCCACAAACTCATAATATCCTTCCGGCTCCAAAAGTGTGCAAACAGCCACATGCATCAAATCCTGCTTTTCTTCTTTGGAAAATTGTTTTCCTTCCCACCAACCCAACTCCTGAATGCCAATTAAAAACAAGATGGCCTGCAGATCCGGAAGGTCCTTCCTGCCTATACTATCTGCAATTTTATGCCGCAGCTGCAGCCACTTAAAATCCAATTCCCACGCTTCCATTGATGGTGTCATTAATTGTATAATTCGCTTTGCTCTATCATTAAAGGATTACAACCCATAAAAGTTTTTAGAAAAATAAATGCGCTTATCCACCCGCAGGCCACAAAAATACAGGCTTCTACAAGTTTTTTTACATCACATGTTTTAATTTTATACCATACATTAAAATATGATTACTAAATTTTTAAAAACTTGTTTACTACTTTTAATATGAATTACAAAGCTGATATTCAGGTTATTGGCAAAGATTAAAACAATTTGTTATGCTTCCACAATGTGGAAAAAAAAGGGTTTGCAAGTTTGAGGCTGTGATAAATATTTATCTATCTTCGTGCAGAACTTATAATCCTAAGATAGTAGAACAGACTTTATGGAACACAAAATAAAACGAGACCTTCAACTCATCAATCTGGTTTCAGATTTTGAAACCAAATTTGAGCAAGGTAACATAGACTACGTCGAGGAGAAAACTATCTACCAGCTTATTGAATATTACGAAAGCGAATTCCAGATTGAAAAAGCAATGGAAGTCGTAGATGTTGCCCTCGAACAATTCCCATACCGTTCCGATTTTTACCTGATTAAAGCAAGACTTTTCCTGGCAGACAATAAAGTGGATCAATGTCTGCAACAGTTGAAAGAAGCAGAAACCGTTTCCCCTTTCGAAAAAGAAATTTCACTTTTGAGAATTAAGGCTCATTGCGCCAGAAAAAATACCAAAGATGCCAAACTCATCCTCGATGAGTTAAAGGCTACTTGTCTGGAAGGTGACCTCATTGATTATTTCATTGCAGAAAGCTATTTCTTTGAAGCTACAAAAGAATACAAGGCAATGTACAATAGCCTCAAACACGCTCTTAAAATAGATTCCGGAAATGCGGAAGCGCTGGAGCGATTTTGGGTGGCTGTTGACCTTTCAAGAGAATACGAAAACAGCATAGCTTTCCACCAGGCCATTATCGATGAAAACCCTTACAACCATCTGGCATGGTACAACCTGGGTCTTTCTTACTCCTTCAACTGGGAGTACGACAAAGCCATCGAAGCACTCGAGTATTCTTTTATCATCAATCCATCTTTTGAATTGGGATATCTCGAATGTGCCGAAATTTGCCTTCAGGAAGGTAAAGTCAAAAAGGCATTGGAAATCTACATTGATGCCAACAACCGTTTTGGTCCGGAATGTGATTTTATGGTAAACATTGCTTCCTGCTATCTCCAGTTGGATAAGATCGCAGAAGCCAAAATGACCTTACTCAAAGCGCTTCGCATTGAAGCACACAACGAAGAAATTTATTTCCTCCTCGGAGAAGCTTACGCCAAATCAGGCAGTTGGTACAGTGCCATCAATGCTTACCTCAAAGCCATTGATATTGACGACAGCAGAGAGGAGTTTTTCCTTTCTCTTGCCAAAGCTTATGTGCAGGTTGAAGATTACAATAAAGCAACCATCAACTTCCACAAAGCCACAAAGGTGTGTATGGAAGACTCTCTTTACTGGAGAGAATATGCCTGTTTTGTAATCAGACTGGGCTTATACGATGAGGCCCTGCAAATTTTGGACGAAGCAGACGAACATACCTTTGGTGCTGACTTGCTGTATTGCCGTGCCATTACCTTGTTCTTTATGAAAAGAAAAAAGGAGGGACTGGAAATCTTAACCGAAGCACTGGAAGAAGATTTCGAAATGCACCGCATCATTTTCGAACTGGCTCCGGAACTGGAGGTCGACAAAGACATCAACTCTATGATCCGCTATTACCAAAGAGAGTTTGGAGATTACTAATTCATTTGCAAAGCATTACTCAATTTTAATAGACGGAGGGTGATTTTTTCACCCTCTTTTTTTTATCCAAAAGGGATTGTTATGTTTGTGTGGTAAATTAATAGCATGAAGAAATTCTTATATTTTTTGGCCGCAGCTGTCGTTTTGGGTGGTATTGCCTACTATCTCAAAAATTATGCAGGTATCAACCCACCACTTAAAAATCCGGTTGCCCAAACCACATCCCAGCTTCCACTGGAAAAATTAAAATTACCTGAAGGCTTTTCCATTTCGGTTTTTGCCTCGGATGTTATGGGTGCCCGATCCATGTGTCTCAGTCCTGCCAACACCCTGTTTGTTGGCAATAAAGATTCCGACAAAGTGTATGCCCTCAGAGATGAAGACGGAGATTTTGTGGCAGAAAAAAAATACGTCATCTATACCAGTGACAACATGCCCAATGGCGTTGCTTTTAAAGACGGTCACCTCTATGTGGCAGAAGTCAACAGAATACTCCGTTTCAAAGACATCGAAAGTAAGTTGGCAAATCCCGGTAAGCCGGAAATTATCTACGATAAATATCCCACAGAAAAACATCACGGCTGGAAGTTTATTGCTTTCGGACCCGATGGTCTTTTGTATGTACCTGTAGGAGCACCCTGCAATATTTGTAAGTCCGATGACCCCTATGCTGCATTGACCAGAATGGATACGGAAGGTAAAAAAATGGAAGTTGTTCAACGAGGTATCCGCAACACAGTGGGTTTCACCTGGCATCCTAAAACCAAAGACCTTTGGTTCACAGACAATGGTCGGGATATGATGGGAGATGATATGCCCAATTGCGAGCTCAACAGAGCTGAAACCGACGGCTTACATTTTGGATATCCATACTGCCATGAAGGCGACCTTCCGGATCCCGAATTTGGCAAAAAAGCAGATTGCAGCAAGTATAGAAAGCCCGTTGCAAAAATGGGGGCTCATACTGCTCCTTTGGGCATTCGGTATGTTCAATCTTCCCAGTTTCCCTCCACCCATCAAAACGCATTTTTTATCGCCAGACATGGCTCGTGGAACAGAACGGTTAAGTCGGGATACGATGTGCAAATGGTGAAAACAGATACTTTGGGGCAATTGGTTTCAATGGAGCCTTTCATCTCAGGCTGGCTGAGCGACGACAAACAGGATGTATGGGGCAGGCCTGTAGATGTTCAGACTTATTCCGATGGTTCTCTGCTCATCAGTGATGATTTTGCCAATTGTATCTATCGGGTTAGCTACTCAAAAAAATAGACCTACATTTTTCTCACCAGGCCTTCCTGGGTAACTGATGCCAGCAAGATGCCGGATGAAGAAAAGATTCTTCCGGTACAAAATGCCCTGCCTCCGGCAGCCCTTGGACTTTCTACCTCGTAGAGCATCCAGTCGTTCATTTGAAAATCTTCATGAAACCACATGGCGTGGTCAAGGCTGGCTATTTTAAGTGGTGTGGTGAAAAACGATAAGTTGTGAGGCAGCAGCGAAGTAATTAAGAGATTGAAATCCGAGATATACGCCATCAACTCAGCATGTAAACTCGGTGTATCCGGCACGGTGCCATTGGGTTTAAACCAAAGGTGTTGCCGGGGTGATCGTATGCCCGGATTAAAGGGATCATAATACTCCAGGGGGTGAAAGACAAAAGGGCCATCTGAAGAAAGAATACCCCTTGCCTGGATGCCAAACTTTTCGGCAAAATCGGCAAATATTTTGGAGAAGGGTTGTAGCTGGGAAGGCCCTGCAACATTGGGCATGGCGGCTTGGTGCTCTATACCTTTTTCAGGTAAATGAAAGGAAGCAGATAAGATGAAAATGGTGCGATCCTTTTGAGTGGCAACCACTCTGAACACATCAAAACTCCGGCCTTTTTTGATGGGTTCAACCGTAAATCTGACAGGCTCAGCATGACTGCCGGGATGCAAAAAATAACCGTGGAGGGAATGTACCTTTTTGGTTTCATCTGCACATACCCGGGCTGCCCTTAATGCCTGGGCCAAAACATGGCCTCCGTAAATATTCGGGCTGCCAATGTCAACCTGCTGACCCATAAACTGAAAATCTCCGGTTTTTTCCAACGCAAGTGAGGCAAGTACTCTTTCAAAAAAAAGCATCTTATTTTTTATTTTAAACAAAAATCGCAAAAAATCCACAGAATATGCCTTTTAACGCTGTTTGCAGCCCTTTTTTGAAGGACAAACTTTGCTGAAAAAAGCGCCTTAAAAAACATCTGTTTTTCGTTATATTTGTCATTCAAACAAAAGATCATGTCAGGAATAAAGTTTGGTACAGACGGATGGAGGGCCATCATCGCTCAGGATTACACCGTTGCAAATGTGGAGCGCATTTCAGAAGCAACCGCCCAATGGATGCTTAAGAAAAAAATGTCAAAAGTCGTTATAGGCTACGACTGCCGCTTTGGTGGTAAAATGTTTTCAGAAGTAGCAACCGCCGTATTCGGCAACTACGGTATAAAAGTATTCCTCTCCCCCGACTTTGTTTCAACGCCTATGGTATCACTGGCTGTTGTGGAAACAGGCAGCGATCTGGGTGTGGTCATCACGGCTTCTCACAATCCGCCATCTTACAATGGATACAAACTCAAATCTTCCTTTGGAGGGCCAACCATTCCTTCTGATATTGAAGAAGTAGAAGCGCTGATTCCGGAAACCAGCTTAAGCAATCTCCCAACTTTGGCAGAATTAAGAGAAAAGGGATTGGTAGACTACCTCGATATGGAGCAAATGTACCTGGAACACGCCAAAAAGAATTTTGACCTGGACAAAATCAAATCATCAGGACTTAAGCTTGCCTATGATGGTATGTACGGAGCCGGACAAAATGTAATTAAAAAACTGTTCCCCGATGCCTTTATGCTGCATTGCGATTACAATCCTTCTTTTATGGGTCAGGCACCTGAACCCATTGAAAAAAACCTCAAAGAACTGGCATCCGTTATTGCACATAACGACTACAATCTGGGCCTGGCCAATGACGGAGATGCCGACAGAATAGGCTTGTTCGACGAAGATGGCCGTTTTGTGGATTCGCACCACATTTTACTGCTTCTTCTTTATTATATGTTTGAATACAAAAAAATGACCGGAAAAGTGGTGATCACTTTTTCAGTAACCGACAAAATGAAAAAGCTCGCTGAGTACTATGGTTTGGATTGCGAGGTTACTAAAATAGGTTTCAAATACATTGCGGAAATTATGACCAAAGAAGATGTGCTGGTCGGCGGTGAAGAATCAGGAGGCCTTGCAGTCAAAGGTCATATTCCGGAAAGAGATGGGGTATGGATGGGACTGCTCATTATGGAATTTATGGCTGTTACCGGCAAATCTATTAAAGAACTGATTGCGGATGTATATGCCAAAGTGGGTAGCTTTTCATTTGAACGCGACGACCACCACATCACCAACGCACTCAAGGATGAAGTTATGCGCAAATGTAAGGCCGGTGAGATTACTACCATCGGCAGCCGTCCGGTGATAAGAACGGAAACCATAGACGGTTACAAATTTTACCTCACTGAGGATGAATGGATCATGGTAAGGGCCAGTGGTACAGAACCGGTACTGAGGGTTTATGCCCAGACTCCCAGCACAGCTCAAAGCCGCCAATTGTTGGATGAGGCAGCAAAATCTTTAATGGGATAACAAGTGGATCGATGAAGCTGGTAGCAGGAATTTTTTCATATTTATTTCATCCCCTTTTTCTAACCGCCTATTTTTTGGGGTTGGTATATTGGATGAATCCTCTTTTTATGGATTTTTCTGACCACCATGCATCTTTTCTTATCGTTTTTTCCCTGCTCACTTCTACCATCCTTTTTCCGGGCATCGCCATCTTTTTGATGAAAGGACTCAATTTGATCGACTCCATTCATATGCGCGATAAACGCGAAAGGGTTGGGCCGCTCATTGTAACATCTTTGTTTTATGTTTGGGTTTTCATCAACCTCAAAAACAATAGCTTCGTGCCTGAATACCTTACTTATTTTATGTTGGGTGGCACCTTGTCACTGTTTTTGGGTTTCTTTTTTACCCTGTTCTTCAAAGTAAGCCTGCACACCATCGGCCTGGGGGCCTTGACAACTGCCTTCTTTTTGGTGAAAAACCATTATTCGTTCAATGATGTTACGCTGCCTTGGTTCAGTCACAGTACCCTGATCCTGGATACCAATATGGTTTTGATTTTACTGCTGTTGATTTCAGGATGGGTGGCTACCTGTCGATTGTTTTTAAAAGCCCATACCCTTTTTCAATTGTATTTGGGATATGGCTTAGGGGTATTAGCCATGATCTCGGCTTATATCATTTATTTGTAATCTGGTTGATCCTGATTTCTACCCTTCTGTTTTTCTGTCTTTTTTCTTCCGAGCTGTTGTCAGAAACCGGTTGTGTATCGCCAAAGCCTTTTGTGGATACAGCATTGGCCTGGACCCCTTCCTGAAGCAACATATTTCTTATGGCTTCTGCTCTGTTTTTTGAAAGATTCATCAAATCGGTTTTATCGCCAACATTATCTGTATGCCCTTCAATGTTGATGGATAGACCGGGATTTCGCAAAAGCGCCTGTGCCAGCTTTTTAATCTCCGGTATCGACTCTGTTTTAACCACTGCACTCGCCTGTTCAAAGTAAATGTTGTGTAATATCGTGGTTGCACCCGGCTTTAGGGTTGCCGGTAAAATAGATTCCTCTGATGTTGTGCTTACCATAGCCACTGTTCCTCCCTGTTCTTTGGGTTTCATGGTAAGCTGAACCGTGATTTCACTGATGCCCTGATCTAACAGATCCTGGGGCTCTATCATCTTAAGTTCCGTTTTTATACCCCTGTTCTCTGCTACAACATAAAACGGCTGGTTTTTTTCTATGAAAAGGCTGTGTTTTCCATCCCTGGACCTGAAATATCCCAGCCATTCGATCGGCGAACCCTCTGCTGCTGTACCCCAGCTTATCTCTGCCGGAAATTTGCTGCCATCTTCGCGAATGGCTTCAACGTTGATTTTAATTTTTTGGAAATCTTTAGTCCTCAACAACCGGGCTGTATATATGTCACTATTGCCCTCTCTGTCAGATGTAAAATAGATCCTGTCTCCATCCCGGAATACACAGGGATGGGCTTCATTAAAGCTGGAATTTACCGGATACTTCAAACCTACTGCCTCCTTCCATTGATAAGGAGAAGCATTCTGGCGGTCGCAGTAGTAAATATCCTTTCCGCCGAAACCCCCGGGGCGATCCGATGCAAAAAAGAGTCGTTCACCGTCTTTGCTGATAAATGGGGTGGCTTCATCGTATGGCGTATTGATCCTCCACAACGGCAGCGGCTTGCTGTAATGTATATCGCTTTTGCGCTCACACAAAAAAAGATCTTTGGGCTGATCCGGCTTTTCGGCCATAGCCAGTATCAAAAAGGTGCCGTCAGGAGACATGGTCAGGTTTACTTCATGGGCGTTGCGGTCAAATTCATCAATGGTAATTCTTTCGGGAAAAGTGCTTTCAAACTGGTCATCCAAACTCACCAAACTAAAGCCTTCCCGCATTCCACCCCGACTTTCGAATTGATTGATGACAATGTAGGATTGCGGTTTTTGTACAGGCGTACAGATGCTGTTGGGCAAGGCATTGTTGAGCGGGTAGCCGGGGTGAATAACCCTTCTTAGCGTATCCCTGTCTACCAGTGCTATATGTATGTCCTGGTTAAATCCGGTATGTACGGGATCCGGCACATTTCTACCGGCAATCTGACTAAAAATACCGGAAAGTTTTTCGTAATAGGCGTCTATCGGCAAAGTGGAGAACAAATCTGTGTTTTCCACAATCAGGGTCTTGTTGAAATCCGGACTGCCCACGCGGGTGAAAAACATCGTTTTTTCATCATTGGAAAACACCGGACAAATTTCATTGTAATAGTCGGTGTTAACAGGATATGGCAGCTTTCTCAAACTGTGTTGCCCCGAAAGATGTACTGACAACAGCAGCAGAACCCAGCTGTACTTCATTGTGCTTTTTTTGAGCCGCAAAGGTAGTATTTTAGGTCAGATTTCATAAAATCACCTCTTTTAGTAAGATTTATGGGTGTAAAAACCAAAACTATTGACAAGCGTTATAAAATCAAATACCTTTGGGCTGATTTTAATGCTTTTGTCCCAAACCGGTATTTAGGGCTGATTTCCAGCCATTAATTTGACATTTTTAAGGAATTATTTAGGCCTGATATTTGTTATAACAGGTCGGAACAGAAATTACGTATGGATATAAACCAGAATTACAGCTTACTGATTCAGAAATTAGATCAATTTATCCGCAAATTTTATCTAAATCAACTGATCAGGGGATCTTTATATGCCATAGCCGCTGTACTCTTCCTCTTTTTGGCCTTTAGTTTTTTGGAATATTCCTTCTATTTTGGAACCCTGGGCCGAAAAATCCTCTTTTTCAGCTTTATCGCCGTTTTTGGAGCTTCTGCCTACTTTTGGGTGTTATTGCCACTTTTCCACTATTTCAGGTTGGGAAAAACCATCAGTCATGAAGATGCAGCCAAAATCATCGGAGATCATTTTGGGGATGTTAAAGACAAGTTGCTCAATGTTCTGAACCTCAAAAAACAGGCAGATGCATCGGATAACAAAGAACTGCTTTTTGCCGGCATTGAGCAGAAAACGGAAGCCATAAAGTTAGTGCCTTTCAAATCGGCCATTGACCTGAGCAAAAACAAGAAATACCTCAGGTATGCATTGCCTCCTTTTTTACTGCTTGTGTTTTTGTTATTTGCAGCACCCTCTATCATTACAGACCCTACTTATCGTATCGTCAACAATGGCAGAGAGTTTGCCAAAGCGGCACCCTATACCTTTAACCTCGAAAACAAAAGACTGGAAGTTCCCCAATTTGAGGATTTTCAACTCAACATCAAAGTAACCGGCAAAACCCTGCCCAACGAGGTAGCCGTAGAAATTGACGGCTTTCAGTACAAAGCAGAAAAAAAATCCAATGACGAATTCTCCTTCCTGTTTCGCAATGTTCAAAAAAATGTTGACTTCAGGATCGTATCCGGCTCTGTTGGCAGTGAAACCCATTCGCTGAGCATTATTCCCAAACCCAGTCTTTCTGATTTTACGGTTAACCTCGCCTACCCCTCGCATACCGGAAGAGGAAGTGAAAAAATATCCAACCTCGGCGATTTGATGATTCCTGAAGGTACAGTGGTCACATGGCAATTCAACACCCAAAACACCGATGCCTTGTCATTGCAGTTTGACAATGAAAGTCCGGTTCAGGCCAATCAAAAGGAAGCCACTGTTTTTCAGTTTAGAAAAAACATTCGAAAAGATCACCATTATCGGGTTTTGTTCGCCAATAACAGGTTGCCCATACCCGATTCTGTCAATTATACCATCAATGTGGTAAAAGATCAGTATCCAACCATTGCCGTCGAAGAATTCATCGATAGCAGCAATCGCAATTTTGTCTATTTCGCTGGCACAGCCTCAGATGATTACGGAATCTTGAATCTGAATTTTCATTATACCATTATCAAGGCCAATGGCAAGTCTATGCCTGAAATGATGATGAAAGTTCCCCGCCCTGAAGGCAAGGAGATTTCATATGAATATTCCGTGGATTTAAACAAGCTCGGCCTGGAAGCGGGAGACAACATCACCTATTTCTTCCAGGTAGCTGACAACGATGCTGTAAATGGCAGCAAGACCAGTAAAACCGGAGTCCTGTCATACCAAAAACCAACCTTCGAGGAATTCAAACAACAGGAAAATGAAAATGAGGAGCTGATCAAAGACAACCTGAAGGAATCCATTAAAAATCTTGAAAAAATGCAGGACAATTTCAGGAAAATGAAAGAAAAACTCCTGCAGGAAAAACAACTCGACTGGCAAACTAAAAAAGAGCTGGAAAAGCTCCTAGAACAACAGAAAGAACTCCAGAAAAAACTGGAGGAAAGCAAGAAAAAACTGGAGGAAAACATAAAGAACCAGGAAGAATTCCAGCAACCCGATCCTGAAGTTTTAGAAAAGCAGGAGAGAATGCAGGAGTTGATGAAAGAGGCCATCAATCCGGAACAACAGGAACTGATGGATAAAATTCAGGAACTCATGCAGGAGTTGGAGAAAGAAGATGCCATGCAAATGATGGATCAGTTTGAAATGAACAACGAAAACTCCAATAAAGACATGAAACGACTGCTTGAACTGTACAAGCAGCTCGAAATGGAAAAGGAGGTTAAAGAACAAATTAAAGAACTGGAAAATCTTGCCGAAAAACAGGAAGAACTGGCCAATAAAACAGAAAAGGAAAACGCACCAAAAGAGGAACTGAAAAAAGAACAGGAGGACCTCAATAAAAAAATGGATGAGCTCGAAAAGAAAATGGATGAGCTCGAAAAGAAAAATAAGGAGTTGTCTCCTCCAAAAGACCTCGGCAAGGATAATGAGGAAAAAATGGAGGACATCAAAAACGACATGAACGACAGTAAAAAAGAGCTGAACAGCAAGTCGGGCGACAACAAAAAAGCCGCTAAAAAGCAAAAAGAGGCTTCCAAAAAAATGAAAAAAATGGCCGAAGAAATGTCTGCTGCCATGGAGGGTGCTGAAATGGACCAACAGGCCGAAGACATCAAGACCATTCGCCAATTGCTGGAAAACCTGGTAACCGTTTCCTATGATCAGGAAAGACTGGCCAAAGACATTGGTACAACACCTACCACCACGCCTCGCTACGTTGATCTTGTAAAACAACAATTCAAAATCAAAGGAGATTTCTCTGTAATTGAAGACAGTTTAAGTGCCCTCGCTATGCGGGTGGATAAAATTGAAAGTTTCGTTACCGAAAAAGTTACCGAAATCAAATACAACATCAACCATAGCATTGAGCAGCTGGAAGAAAGACAAACCAACCGCGCCATAGAAAATCAACGCAGGACCATGACCAATCTAAACGATTTGGCATTAATGTTGAGTGAATCTATGAAAGATATGCAACAGCAAATGAGCGGATCCATGCCCGGCAGCCAGATGTGCAACAAACCGGGTGGTAAAGGCGAAGGTAAGTCCGGTGGAAAAGTACCTATGGATAAAATTACTGACGGCCAGCAGGGATTAAACTCTGACCTTCAGAAAATGGCCGATAAAATGAAAGACGGCAAAAAGGGAACCGCAAAAGACTTTGGGGAAGCCGCAGCCAGACAAGCCGCACTCAGAAAAGCATTGCAGGATCTGCAAAAAGAAAAACAAGAACAAGGCAAAGGAGACAACGGTCTGCAGGACATCCTAAACCAGATGGATAAGGTGGAAACCGACCTGGTGAACAAAAGATTGAACGCAGAGTCTTTGGCCCGACAAAAGGATATTCTCACCCGATTGCTGGAAGCAGAAAAGGCAGAAAGACAAAGAGAGTTGGACGAAAAACGAAAAGCAGAAACCGGAGAAGAAAAACAAAGACCCCTGCCGCCGGCACTTCAGGCA
>WBZP01000284.1_pt2 | contig 41561 bp, 36 predicted proteins | sample 5204301 | NCBI WGS metagenome assembly WBZP01 (sample SAMN12412401, study PRJNA552823) | activated sludge metagenome | isolation source: activated sludge from nitrification reactor of wastewater treatment plant... | place: USA: Pennsylvania | collected 2017
GAAAAAAAAGGAGGCCAATTATTGATCACACCGAGACTGGAAAACAGTCCGTTCAGCATGTGGAAACCAATACCCAACATGATCCCGGCGAATACGCGAACGCTTACTGCCCCCATGCGATCCTGCATGTAGGCGAACGGCAGCGCGAGCGACATCATCACCAAGGCGGCAAGGGGATAGATCAGCTTCTTCCACATCGCGATCTCGTACCGTTCGGTCTTTTGCTGATTTCCGCTCAGGTGGCGTATGTACAGATACAGATTGACCAGTGACATGCGCTCGGGAACCACCAACAGCACCGCCAGCAGATCAGGGCTGAGCGCCGATTTCCAGTTGACCTGGCCATAGCGCTCGACACGCGCCGAATCGCCCGAAAACACCGTTCGAACCACACCCTCCAGCGACCAGACACCTCCCGACAGGTAACGCCCGCGCTCGGCCAGACTAATCGACAGCAAGCGGAAGCCCGGGTCAAACTCAAACACCCGCACGCTTTGCAAAGACGCATCGGGCAGCACCTCGCGAACATTGACAAACGCCTGCTCATCCCTGACCCACAAACCCGAGCGAAACTCCTGAGCCACCAGCGACCCCATGGCCTTGAGCCTGAGCTGTTGCGCGGCCCGCTCGGCGGGCGGGGCAAGAATCTCGCCCAGCAGCAGGGTCGTGGCCGCAAATACCAGGCCGATCTTCGCCAATGTGACCAGCAGATCGCGGGTAGACAGCCCGGCAGTGCGCAGCACCGTTATTTCGGAGTGCCGGGCAAGCACAGTCAGTGCATAAAGCGTGCCGATCAATACGCCAATCGGAAACAGCTCATACAAGCGACCGGGTAGAGTCAGCGCCACATATCCCAGTGCATGTTGGATCCGATAACCGCCCCGGCCGATGCTTTCGAGTTCATGAATCAGATCAAAGAAGGCGAACAGCATCAGGAACGCAGCCAAGACGAGCGTCGTAGCTGTGTAGATCTCCCGCGCCAGATGGCGCTCGAACACCTTTAACGCCATCGCGCTCGGCCCCACGCAAGCGGATTCTGCCGGCGGTAGAACAACAGCAGGAGAAGCAGGAACATTCCCAGGTGCACCGCCCAGACGCCGATTTCGAAACGCAGTTTCCCTTGCGCGACCCAGGCCTGACTGACGCTGAGTAAGTTGTTGTAAATCATGTAGATCAGTAGAGCGAAGACCAGGTTATTCGTGCGTCCCGCCCGCGGATTGACGAAAGACAGAGGAATCGCCAGCACGGCGAGATTCAGCGCGGCCAGCGGCAAACCCAGACGCCACAGCAATTCGGCAAGGTTGGCTGGCTGTGGGTCGCGCAACAACTCCCACAAAGGTTTGGTACGCGGCGTTTCCTCGAGTCCACGAGCTTCCCGGGTTTCGATGCGTAAAGCATAACGATCAAATTCCATTACCCGGTACTCTGCCGTGCCGGCCACACCCTCGTAACGCCGACCGCGATCAAGCACAAGAAAACGGTCACCGTTCGGCATCGTTTCGGTATGGCCCTGCGCGGTCGCCATCACGCCGAGACGACCCTGCTGAATCGAGCTGATGAAGACGTTCTTCACTTGGCCATCCGCGCCGGCGACACTCTCGACAAAGAACACGCGGTCGGCCGCGCCCGACTCGTTGAAGGCGCCGGGCGAGACGCGTGCCACGTCGTCGCGCTGATCCATGCGCTGACGATAGGCTTCGCTCTTCTGCGTGGCCCAGGGCGCCAATAGCAGGGAAAGGATCGCAATCACCACCAGTGGCGGCCCGGCAAACCACAGCACCGGCTTGATCCATCCGGTCAGCGGAACGCCTGAGGCCAGCCAGACAACCATTTCGGAATCGCGATACCATCGCGACAGAGTCATCAATATGGCGATAAAAAGGGTCAGCGACAGCAGCACCGGCAGATAGCTGATTGCGCCAAACCCAAGCAGTGCGACCACGGCCTCCGACGCGATCTTCCCTCCCGCCGCCTGGCCCAGCAGACGAATCAGCTGGGTGGTCATCAAAATCGCGAACAGCGCGACAAAGACCCCCGCCGCCAATTGGGTGAATTCCCTGAGTGCGGCGCGCTGAAAAATCATCGTGATGCGGAGTATCTGCTTTGACTTTTGGTGAAAACTTGGGGAATAATCGGGTCGCTAACGGAAATCACTCGAAACACAACGGTTTTCCGGATTTCGCCCGCCCAGCAAGGAGAGTATTTTGGAATTTAGCATAAAAAGTGGAACGCCGGAAAGACAGCGCAGCGCTTGCGTGGTGGTAGGTGTTTATGAGCCGCGAAAGTTGTCGCCGGCAGCCGAGATCATTGACAACGCGGCGCAACAGTTTCTCAGCGAAATCCTGCGCCGGGGCGACATGGAGGGAAAGGCGAACACAACCCTCCTTTTGCACGGCGTTCCAGGTGTCGAGGCGGCGCGCATCCTGCTCGTGGGGCTCGGCAAGGAAAGGGAATTTCACGAAAAGGAATACCGTGCCGCGTTGGCCACGGCGGTTCGCCAACTCAATGAAACCGGTGGCTTCGACGGCACGCTGTATCTGACAGAACTCGAGGTCAAGAAACGGGACGTTGCCTGGAGGATTCGCCAGGCGGCATTGGTGGTCCAGGAAACCATCTACCGGTTTGATCGACTCAAGTCGAAGAAGAATGACGTCCGTCGCCCGTTACGGAAACTGACATTCTGCGTCAGCCGCCGTAACCAGCTTGGCGCCGCTGAAGCGGCGCTGGCCGAAGGCCTGGCAATCGCCGCGGGAATGGAACTCGCCAAGGACCTTGGCAATCTGCCGGGCAATATCTGTACGCCGACTTATCTCGCCGACCAAGCGACCCAGCTCGCGAAATCGCACGGACTTGGGGTCGAGATTCTTGAACGCGCCGATATGGAAAAGCTCCGCATGAATACCTTGCTCTCGGTCGCCCGGGGATCGCACGAGCCGCCCAAATTCATCGTCCTGCGCCATCCGGGTGGCGCAGCGGGTGCGAAGCCGACGGTGCTGGTCGGCAAGGGCATTACCTTCGATTCCGGCGGCATTTCGCTCAAGCCGGGGCTGGAAATGGATGAAATGAAGTATGACATGTGCGGTGCCGCGAGCGTTCTCGGCGCACTCAAGGCGGCAGCCCTGCTGAAGCTTCCCCTCAATGTCGTCGGCGTCATCCCGACCACCGAGAACATGCCCGGAGGAGCGGCGACCAAGCCGGGTGACATCATTACGTCGATGTCCGGTCAAACCGTTGAAATCCTCAACACCGACGCTGAGGGCCGTCTGATCCTTTGCGACGCGCTAACCTACGTCGAGCGCTTTGACCCGGACTGCGTTGTCGACATCGCCACATTGACCGGCGCTTGCGTGATCGCGCTCGGACACGTGGCCACCGGCCTGCTCGCCAACCGTGACAGCTTGGCCAGGGAATTGCTGGCCGCCGGCGACGATGCCTATGACCGCGCGTGGCAGATGCCCTTGTGGGATGACTATCAGGAGCAGTTGAAGAGCAACTTTGCGGACATGGCCAATATCGGTGGCCGTGCGGCCGGCACAATCACGGCCGCGTGTTTCCTGGCGCGCTTCAGCGAGAAGTACCCGTGGGCGCATCTCGACATCGCCGGCACCGCCTGGCGTTCCGGCAAGGAAAAGGGAGCCACCGGGCGGCCGGTGCCATTGCTCACGCAGTTCCTGATTGATCGCGCAAGGCGCACACCCAAACCACGGCGCAAGGGCAAGCAAGGATGACGCAGATCAAGTTCCTGCACGGCGCACGCGACCGGTTGCAGGCGATCGCCGCGTGGCTGGCGAACGCCGGCAGCGAAGGCCAACGCGTGCTGGTCTATGCGCCTGTTGACGAGCATGGCGACCAGTTGGACCGGCTGCTGTGGTCACAGCCTCCGATCGGTTTTACACCCCACTGTCGAGCGGGCGACAGATTAGCTGCGGAGACTCCGATAGTCCTTGCCCGCAACCTCGACAATCCGCACCAGGATGGCTGCCTCTTGAATCTGTCGGATGAGGTTCCGCCTGGCTTCAGCCGATTTCAGCATCTGATCGAAATCGTCAGCGTGGTTGATGACGACCGGCTGCCTGGCCGCGAACGCTTTCGTTTCTATCGTGAGCGCGGCTATGCTCTGGAAACCCGCGATATTTCGCAAGGCCTGTAGTAGATGGCGACGGACAATACCGAGGATCTTCTGCGGCAAGCGGATGCGCTGATCCGACGTAGCCGGGTTTTTGTCGCAGGATCAAGCACGCCGGCGACTCGGCCCGCGTCGTCCGACGATGACTTGCCGACTCTCACCGACATCGTCTCGGAACGCGAAGCGGCGCTGGCGACGGCACCGGCGCACATGCAACAGCATCTCGATGCCCTGCGCGAGGAGTTGTCACTCTGGCTCGATCGGGAGTTGCCACAAGCGGTGCTCAAAGTCACCGACGGCTTAGCGGACCAACTGATGGGAGAACTCACCCATCAGGCCGAAAAGAAGCTGCTGCCGCGACTGATCGCGCGTCTCGACGGCACGGCAGCCGACCATCCCGCGCCCGACAACTAGCCCGGTGGCGGTGCGGTCTCGGCAAATGCCGGACGCTGCATTAGCTTTTCGTGAAGGTGCGCGAGATTGGGATATTGCTCGCTCCAACGAATGTCATCGAGCCGGAAAGATACATAGCCCAAGGCACAGCCGGTCGCAATATCCGCCAGCGACAAGCTGTTGCCGTGACACCACGGTTGCTCCGCAAGTTCCGAGGACATGGTCCGCAAGGCCTGTGCAATCTTGCCGCGCTGACGTTCGATCCAGGACGGACTGCGTTCGCCATCCGCTCGCCGCGACTCGAGGAAGGCGGCCACCGCCGCATCCAGAACGCCATCCGCAAGAGCTTCCCAGCGTTTCACATTGATGCGCTCCCGTCCGGAAGCCGGGATCAAGCGGTTGTTCGGCGCCACGGCATCCAGATACTCTGCAATTACGCGGGAATCGTAAAGGGCGCTGTCATCGTCGAGGAGCAACACGGGAACCTTGCCCAACGGATTGGACGCCGCCACTTGATTTCCCTCCAACCACGGCGAATCGAGCACCAAATCGTAGTCGATCTTCTTCTCAGCCAGCACAGTACGAATCTTGCGGACGTAGGGACTGGTCAGAGACCCGATCAGTTTCATGTCGTGAAATCACCAGTGTTTTTGCGCATCGAGACTATAGCACGCGCCCAGTGCCAGCGTGGTGTCGGTCGTCTTAGCATTGAGTCCGCATGCTAAGATTCGCCGCGAAAATGGTTCCTTTTTCGCCTCGACCAGCCCCGTCAAAGACATGACATTTACCGCCCTCACCGCTCTCTCGCCGCTCGATGGTCGTTATGCTGCGAAAGTCGAGAGCCTTCGAACCCACTTCTCCGAGTACGGACTCATGCGCAATCGTGTCCGCGTGGAAATCGAATGGCTCAAAGCCTTGGCGGCCGCCGGCGAGATCGCGGAGTGCCCGGCATTTTCGGCGACAACGGTCAGTCAGCTAAACGAGCTTTTTGCCAATTTTTCGGTTGCCAACGCGCAAGCCATCAAGACCATCGAGACCCGGACCAATCATGACGTCAAGGCGATGGAATACTGGCTGAAACAAGCCCTGGCGGACAATCCGGAAGTGGCGCGCAGCAGCGAGTTCATACATTTCGGCTGCACTTCCGAAGACATCAACAACGTGTCGCATGCGTTGATGCTGAAGGATGCGATCAACGGAGTTGTATTGCCGGAGCTGGACCGAGTGATCGCACGCCTGCGCGAACTGGCGCATCAACTGGCCGACCTGCCGATGCTGGCCCGCACCCATGGACAGCCCGCGACCCCGACCACGCTGGGCAAGGAAATCGCCAACATCGCCGCGCGCCTGATGCGCGGTCGCAGGCGGATTTCCGCCGTGTCGCTCACCGCCAAGTTCAACGGCGCCGTGGGCAACTACAACGCCCACCTTGCGGCCTATCCCCAAGTCGATTGGGAACTGTTCAATCGCCGGTTCATCGAGTCTCTGGGTTTGGAATTCAATCCCTATACGATCCAGATCGAGCCACACGACGCGATCGCGGAACTGTTTGACGCGGTGGCGCGAACCAACACCATCTTGATCGATGCGGACCGCGACATATGGCAGTACATATCGCTCGGCTACTTCAAACAAAGGCTCAAGGATGGCGAAGTCGGGTCGTCCACCATGCCGCACAAGGTCAATCCGATCGATTTCGAAAATTCCGAGGGCAATCTGGGCCTGGCCAACGCGCTGCTTCGCCACATGGCGGAAAAGCTGCCGATCTCGCGTCTGCAACGCGACCTTAGCGATTCCACCGTGCTGCGCAATATGGGGGTCGCATTCGGATATACGATGCTCGCGCTCGATTCGACATTGCGCGGACTGCACAAACTCGAAGCGAATCCCGCGCGCCTTGCCGAAGATCTCGATGAAGCATGGGAAGTCCTGGCAGAACCGGTACAGACCGTGATGCGCCGCTATGGTGTCCCAGACGCCTATGAACAGCTCAAGGAATTGACCCGCGGCAAAGGCATCGAAAGGGATGCCCTGCGCCAGTTCATCGGCAAGCTGCCGCTACCGGCAGGCGACCGCCAGCGCCTGCTCGAGATGACCCCTGCCTCCTACGTCGGCAAGGCGGCCGGCCTGGCGAAGAAGGTGTAAGTGACTTTCGCCGACAATCTCAAGCACGTCCCGCGCATTTCTCACATCGCGGCAATCCAGTTGCTCGACGGCAACGGAGCCGTCGCCGCCACGATTGAAAACAAGCCGGGACAAGCCGGCTCGGTTTCGATCTACAACCATCTCGGACAGGTCTTTGGCGCCATTACCGTGGAGGCCGCCAGGAAAGGCTTGGAACTGTATGCCGAACATGCCGATGACGCGATCCGAAATCCGGGCAAACATCCCAACATCGACCGCCTGCTGGCCATCGCCGGTGAAGGCAGCGGCACACTGAGAGTGAAGCACATTTTCGCCACCGGCCAAGATCAGCCCCTGCCTTGATCCGTTTTCTGCTCCAACCGGCAACTGGTCGCCGGTTGGCTACACCACGGCTTCCTGCTTCTCGACGCGAACCTGGATGAACTGATCGCGGGAAACGCCCATCCACATCACCAACGGGCTGGCCACCAGGACAGATGAGTAGATGCCGAAAAGAATCCCGATGGTCAGCGCCAGCGCAAAATAGTGCAACGCGGGGCCACCGAAAATCAGCATCGACGAGACCATCATCTGCGTAGAGCCGTGGGTGATGATGGTGCGTGAAATCGTGCTGGTAATGGCGTGATCGAGCACTTGCGGCGTCGTCAAACCCCGCTTCTTCTTGAAGGTTTCGCGCACCCGGTCGAACACCACAACCGACTCGTTCACCGAATAGCCGAGCACCGCCAAAACGGCCGCCAGAACCGGCAGGGAAAACTCCCATTGAAACAACGCAAAGAAGCCGAGGATGATCACCACGTCGTGCAGGTTGGCGATGATGGCCGAAATGGCGAAGCGCCACTCGAACCGCATCGCCAGGTACAGAACGATGCCGCACACGACCAGTAGCAGGGCCAGCGCGCCGTCGGAGGCCAGTTCTTTGCCCACCTGCGGGCCGACAAACTCGACGCGCTTCAAGCTGGGGGCGCTCGCGCCTTGACTATCCACCGCAGCGCCGGCACCGACTCTTGCCAGCGAGGCCATCACCCGTTCGCCCACCTTGGACGTTTCGGCATCTTTCGACAGTGGGACGCGGATCAACACATCGCGCGAGGAGCCGAAGTTCTGCACTTGGGTATCGGTAAATCCGTCCGCCTCCATTTGCTTGCGCAACTTGTCGAGATCGGGAGCCTGCGCATAACTCACTTCAAGCAGGGTGCCGCCGGTAAACTCGATGGAGAAGTGAAGTCCCTTGTGCGCCAGGAAGAAAACCGCCAGCAGAAACGTGGCCAACGATATGACGTTGAACACCAGCGCATGGCGCATGAAGGGGATGTCTTTTCGGATGCGGAAGAACTCCATCGCTTTTTCCCTATTTGGTGCCGAGGCCGGGCTTCCAGATCTGGCCAATGCTCAAAGCCACCAGCTTGCGCCGGCGACCATAGATGAGATTCACCATCGCTCGTGAGACCACCACGGAGCTGAATATCGACGTCAGGATGCCCAGGCAATGCACCACGGCGAAGCCGCGGACCGGGCCGGAACCGAAAGTCAGCAGTGCGATGCCGGCGATCAGTGTGGTCACATTGGAATCGAGAATCGTGGCCCAGGCGCGTTCGTAGCCCGCCGTTATCGCCGCCTGCGGCGTGCTGCCATTGCGCAGCTCCTCGCGCACGCGCTCATTGATCAGCACGTTGGCATCGATGGCCATGCCCAGGGTCAGGGCGATCGCCGCGATGCCCGGCAGCGTCAACGTCGCCTGCAACAAGGACAGCAGCGCGACCAGGAACAGCAGATTGGCGGATAGCGCAACCACGGATACGACACCGAACAGCAGGTAGTAGGCCGCCATGAAGGCTGCAATAGCGGAAAAGCCCCACAGCGTCGAATGGAAGCCCTTGGCGATGTTGTCGGCGCCAAGACTGGGGCCGATGGTGCGCTCCTCGATGATCTCCATTGGCGCCGCGAGCGAACCCGCGCGCAGCAACAAGGCCACGTCGGCGGCTTCGGTGGTGCTCATGCGGCCCGAGATCTGCACGCGACCACCGCCGATTTCGGTGCGGATGACCGGAGCGGTCACCACCTCGCCCTTGCCTTTTTCGATCAACAGAATGGCCATGCGCTTGCCAACGTTCTCGCGCGTTATGTCCTTGAAGATGCGCGCACCCGCAGAATCAAGCGACAGATGGACCGCGGGTTCATGGGTCTGGTTGTCGAAGCCCGGCTGCGCATCGGTCAGGCGCTCGCCCGTCAGGACCACCTGCTTCCTCACCAGCAAGCCGCGCCCGCCCCGCTCGACATAGTATTCCGTACCCGCAGGCGGCTGGCCGCGCGCCGCCTGCTCCATGATCCCAGGGCTGGCGCTGTCTTCGTCATCGACCATGCGCACTTCCAAGGTCGCGGTACGCCCGAGAATGTCCTTGGCCTTGGCGGTATCCTGCACCCCCGGCAGTTGTACCACGATGCGATCCGCGCCCTGCTGCTGGATCACCGGCTCGGCAACGCCGAGTTCGTTGACCCGGTTGTGTAGCGTCGTGATGTTCTGTTTCACGGCGAATTCCTGGATACGCTTCTGCGCTTCGGGCCTGAGCGACGCTATCAGTTTGAGCTCAGGGCCCTCCTGGGCGTCGACCAGCAGAAGGTCGGGCTGGTTGTCGGTCAGAACGACGCGGGCCTTGTCGCGGGCTTCCGCCTCACGAAAGCGGATCGCCAAGGTTTGGCCTTCGCGAGCGATGCCGCCATGGCGGATGTTCTTGTCGCGCAGCAAACTGCGCAAATCGGCCCCGATGGAATCGAGGCGCTTGGTCAATGCGCCCTTCATGTCCACCTGCAGCAGGAAATGCACGCCGCCGCGAAGATCCAGCCCGAGATACATCGGCAAGGCGTGAATACCGGTCAGCCAATTGGGTGAATTCGATACGAGATTGAGCGCCACGCTATAGGTCGCGTCCTCGGCGACCGGATTGAGCGCCTTTTCCAAGGCATCCTTCGCCTTGAGCTGCGTGTCGGTGTCGGCCAAGCGCACTCGCACACTGTTCAGGTCCTGCAAAATCCCCTGCGGGACGATGGACGCCGCCTTGAGCGCGTCCGCTACCTGACCCATCAGTTTGGCGTCGATCTTGTGCGTCGACTTCACGCTCGCCACTTGAACGGCCGGTGCTTCACCGAAAAAGTTGGGCACGGTGTACAGCAGCCCGAGCACCAAGGCGATCAGCACCGTGGCGTTCTTCCAGAGCGGGTAGCGGTTCATATGAGGAGGCGCAATTAGCGAACCGGAAGAATTGGAACGGCGGCGGGCGAACCCGGCTCCCGTCTCACTATCCGCATTTCACGATTCACAAGTTCTTCAAAGTACCCTTGGGCAGCAACGCGCCTACAGCGTTCTTCTGCAGGGTGATCACCACCGGGCCGTCCTTGGCGTCCGCGACCTCGAGGCTCAGGTAGTTCTCTCCGACCTTGGCGATGCGGCCGGCGATGCCGCCCTGGGTGATCACTTCATCGCCCTTCGCCAGTTCGCTGACCATCTTCTGCTGCTCCTTGGCCTTTTTCATTTGCGGCCGGATCATGACAAACCACAACACCACGAACATCAGCAAGATGGGCAGCATGCTCATCAAACCGCCCATGGGATCGGTCGCGGCGCCCGCCGTCTGCGCGTAAGCATTTGAAATAAGCACTTGAATCTCCAGAAATGTCGAACTCAAGCAGTGAATTATACCTGCTCACTTGCCCGGCCCCGGTTGAAGCGGAGGCAAAATCCGGCGAAGTCGCCATTCTCGATGGCTGAGCGCATTTCCGCCATCAGCGTCTGGTAGTAGAACAAATTGTGGATGGTATTGAGTCGTGCGCCGAGCATCTCGCCGATGCGATGCAGATGATGAAGGTAGGCGCGCGTGTAGTTGCGGCAGGTATGGCAGCCGCAGGTTTCGTCGAGGGGACGCACATCCGCCTTGTGCCGCGCGTTCTTGATCCTGATGTCGCCATGGCGGGTAAACAACCAGCCGTTGCGCGCATTGCGCGTCGGCATCACGCAGTCGAACATGTCGATGCCCTGACCCACGGCGAACACCAGATCCTCCGGCGTTCCCACCCCCATCAGGTAGCGCGGCTTGTCGGCCGGCAGACGCGGCGCGGTGTGGGCCAGGATGCGCGAAAACTCGTCTTTGGGTTCGCCGACCGACAGACCACCGATGGCGAAGCCGTCGAAGCCGATTTCCTGCAACGCCGCCAGCGATTCGTCGCGCAGCGACTCATGCATGCCGCCCTGCACGATGCCGAACAAAGCGTTCGGGTTCCGCAAACGATCGTGGGCCGCCCGCGAGCGCTGCGCCCAGCGCGTGCTCAGGCGCATCGATTGGGCCGCAGCCGATGAGTCCGCCGGATACGGTGTGCATTCATCGAACACCATCACCACATCGGCATCCAGCACCTGCTGAATACGCATTGATTCCTCCGGCGTCAGAAACTTCCGGTCGCCGTTGATCGGGGAGGCGAAATTCACGCCCTCCTCGCTGACCTTGCGCAGATCGCCCAGGGAAAACACCTGAAAGCCGCCCGAGTCGGTCAGGATCGGGCCGTTCCAGCCCATGAAACGGTGCAGCCCGCCGTGTGCCGCGATCACCTCCAGTCCCGGCCGCAGCCAGAGATGAAAGGTGTTGCCGAGCACGATAGCCGCGCCGATGTCGACCAGGTCATCGGGCGCCATGGCTTTCACCGCGCCATAGGTACCCACCGGCATGAATGAGGGTGTTGGCGCCACGCCGCGGGCCAGCGTCAGCATTCCCCGTCGAGCGGCACCGTCGGTGGCAAGCAGCTGAAACTTCATTTGGGCAATGCCCGGTGCAACAACATGGCGTCCCCATAACTGAAAAATCGATAACGGGCGGCAACCGCGTGCGCATAAGCGCTGCGAATTTCATGCACCCCGGCAAAGGCCGAAACCAGCATCAACAGAGTCGATTTTGGAAGGTGGAAATTGGTGATCAACAGGTCTGCCACAAGAAACTCAAAACCAGGAGTGATGAACAGCGCCGTCTCGCGCCAATCCTCCGTCAAGGGCTTTCCCACGGAGCACGCAACATCCTTCGCCGTTGCAGACCCACCGACCATCGGTTCCTGCTCCCGGGCCGCCGACTCGAGAACACGCAAGGATGTGGTGCCCACCGCTACAATGCGTCCGCCACGCCCCTTGGCGGCGGCAAGCGCATCCACTGTCGCCCGCGGCACCAGGTAGCGCTCGGTATGCATGCGATGCGCCGCCAGGTCGTAGCTGCGTACCGGCTGAAACGTCCCGGCACCGACGTGCAACGTGACAAAGGCGACATCGACACCCATTTCGCGCAGACCCGCGAGCAGTTCGTCGTCGAAGTGGAGGCCGGCGGTGGGTGCCGCCACGGAACCCTTCTCTCGCGCATAGACCGTCTGGTAGCGCAACTCGTCCGGAGCATCCGGTTCGCGCTCGATATAGGGAGGCAAGGGCAGACGACCATGCGTTTCCAGCAGATCCCCGGCCGCACCGGGAAACCGCAAGCGATAGAACTCGCCCTGGCGCCCGAGCACTTCAACATCAAGCGCGCCCTCAAGGCGCAGCCTCTTGCCGGGCTGCGGCTCCTTGCTCGCCCGCAGTTGCGCCAGCACGATGTCGTGATCCAGCACGCGCTCGACCAGAACTTCGACCCGCCCGCCGCTGTCCTTGTGTCCCAACAAACGGGCATGCATGACGCGACTGTCGTTCATCACCAGCAGGTCGCCGGCGCGCAGCCATTGCGGCAAGTCAGAAAAAGCGGCATCTCGATGGCGGCCCCCTTCAAGAACCAGCAAGCGACTCGCCGATCGCCGTGACAAGGGCGCCTGGGCGATAAGTTCCGCCGGCAGCGCGTAGTCAAAATCGGCGAGAGTCGAAGACATCAGGATACCGCCGAGGCAATCGCGGCCAGCCGACGCGGCTCATCGCGCGACGCCTGGCCACGCTTCCCACGGCCGCTACGAGTGATGGCTGAGCGCTATCCCTCACCCGCCTGCTTCAGCGGATGCCGAACCCGGTAGCCGGTGCGCTACACGGTGCCATCGACGCTACCGTGGCGTTTGAACGCCGTCACATCAACCAAGATCAACTGGCCGTCCCGCTCCAGAATATGTCCTTGGGCAACCAGATCCCGCATCACACGACTGACCATCTCGCGCGAGGCGCCGATCATCTTCGCGATATCCTGTTTGGTAAGTCTGTGGGTTATTACTTTCCTGCCGTCCACGGTCTCTGCCGCTTCAAGCAGCAGGCGCGCGACGCGACCATAGACGTCGAGCAGCGCGAGGCTCTCGATCGCGCGATCCGCCAGGCGCAAGCGTTTGGTCAGGCTGCGCATGATGTACAAGGAAACCTTGGGGTTGTCCGCCAGGCATTGCTTGAAGTCGGACTGGCCGATCACCACCAGGTCGCTCGCCTCGACGGCCAATACCGTCGCCGAACGCGGATGATCGTCAAGCACGCCCATTTCGCCAAACAGCTCCCCCGGCCCGAGCATCGACAGGATGACCTCGCGACCTTCTGCGTCGCTGTTCTGCACCTTCAAGACGCCGGACAAGACGAAATAAATGTTGTCGGTATTGTCACCGGCGTGCAGCACCACGGTATTGCGCGGAATCTGGCGCAGCATCGCAACCCGCGTCAGGGGCTTGAGCGACTCGTCGTCGATCATCTCGAAGATCGGCAGCGCTCTCAGGACGGTGATTGAAACTCCGGCATTCGGCGATGTCACAACATGCTCTCCGTAAAGACTTCGGATCGTGCGCATGGCGCCAAGTGTAATCCGGAATGGCGCCATGGCTATTGGCTGGGCGCAGGTATGGTCCGGACCTTCTTGCAGCTTTCTGGTGCCGGGGGGGGAAGTCGAATCCCCATGCCTTGCGGCGGCGGTGTTTGAGACCGCTACGTCTACCGATTCCGTCACCCCGGCGCGGGATGTCGCGGCACAAATCCTCTTGTCGAGCGCGAGGCACGCATTATCCGACAAACTCCCCGGTCCGACAACGCCCGGCGGACAAATCGCGCGCCATCGCGTGCCAGCATAAGTACCAGCAAGCTGTTGCTGCGCCTGCGTCGCGAACGGGAAGTGGCGCCGCGTGCAGCGGATCCCGTGGCAATGCGGCACCCAGATGGCGCGGTCCGGGTTTGCGCTGCAGCGTCGCGGTTCGCGGTTGCCAATACGCCTATAATTACTTGGTGCAGAGCAACAACGACGATACCAAAGACATATCCCGGCCCCGGCTCGTCGCGATCAGCGTGGCGGCGATGGGCGTGGTCTACGGCGACATCGGCACCAGTCCGCTTTACACCATGAAGGAGGTGTTCACCGGCCCGCATGCCGTGGCGATATCGCCGGCCAACCTGCTTGGCATCCTTTCGCTGATCTTCTGGGCGCTGACCATCACGGTTTCGCTCAAGTATGTCATGTTCATTACTCGCGCCGACAATCGGGGCGAAGGCGGCATCATGGCGCTGACTTCGCTGGCGCTGCGTGTGGGCCGTGCGGGACCGCGGATGATGTGGGTCATGTCGATTCTGGGCATATTCGGAGCCGGCCTGTTCTATGGCGATGCGGTGATCACACCGGCCATGTCGGTGCTTGCCGCCGTCGAAGGACTGGAAGTTGCGACGCCGATGATCAAACCCTATGTGGTACCGATCACCGTCTTTGTCATTTGCGGCCTGTTCTTCTTTCAGCCGCGAGGCACCGCCAGCGTCGGCGCCTTGTTCGGACCGGTGATGCTGTTCTGGTTCGGCACGCTCGCCTTGCTGGGCGCGTGGAACATTCTCAGACACCCCGCGGTAGTTGCCGCAATCAATCCCTGGTACGCGGTGCACTTCTTCCTGGAGAATCGCTCCCACGCGTTTCTCGCGCTGGGCGCGGTCGTCCTGGCGATCACCGGCGGCGAAGCGCTGTACGCCGACATGGGTCATTTCGGGCGGCGGCCGATCAAGTGGGCCTGGCTCGCGTACGTTTTCCCCAGCCTGTACCTGAACTACCTGGGACAGGGCGCGTTGATTCTGGACAACCCGGCGGCGGTCAAGAACCCGTTCTTCATGCTGGTGCCGGACCAGCTGCTGTATCCGATGGTCGGCCTGGCGACAGCCGCCACGGTTATCGCTTCGCAGGCCGTAATCTCGGGCGCGTTTTCCCTGACCAGCCAAGCCATGCAACTTGGATACTGCCCGCGCATCAAGGTCAAGTTCACCTCGGAGCGCGAAAAGGGCCAGATCTACATTCCCAACATCAACTGGCTGTTGCTGGTCGCGGTAATCGTATTGGTGCTCGGCTTCCAGTCATCGTCGAATCTGGCTTCCGCCTACGGCATCGCGGTCACCTTGACCATGATGATCGACACCCTGCTCGCGTTCGTCGTGGTGCGCTCACTGTGGAACTGGAACTGGCTGCAGGCCGGGCTGTTTCTTGCGCTCTTCATAGTTGTGGACTTCGCGTTCTTCTCAGCCAATCTGGTCAAGGTGCTTGACGGCGGCTGGTTCCCGCTGACCCTCGGTCTCGGCGTCTTCACACTGTTGGCGACTTGGAAGCGTGGCCGCACGCTGCTCTCCGAGAGGCTTCAACTGGATTCGATACCGCTTGAAGCCTTCCTCTCCAGCCTGCAATACGGCGGCCCACACCGCGTGGCCGGCACCGGCATCTTCTTGACCACCCGGCCCGAAGGCGTGCCGCGGGCCATGCTGCACAACATGTTGCACAACAAGGTGCTCCACCAGCGCGTGATCCTGCTCAACGTCAATATGCAGGACATTCCCCGCGTCGCCCCGACCGAGCGCATGCGCGTCGAAGCGCTGAGCGACGGCTTCTTCCGCGTCATTCTGAACTACGGCTTCATGGACGATCCGAACATTCCGCTGGCCCTGGAGCAGTGTGTCATGCACGGCATGGCCCCGGTCGACATGATGGAAACGTCGTTCTTCCTTGGCCGCGAGACCATCGTGCCGACCCGGGTGCCGGCCATGACCTGGTGGCGCCAGATACTGTTCATCTGGATGTTCCGCAACGCGGACACGGCGACCGCCTTCTTCCATCTGCCGACCAATCGCGTGGTAGAACTCGGAACCCAGATAGAGCTTTGATCGCGCGGCCTTCAATCAGGTCCCTTGATTTCCTCATTACCTGAGGTGATTTGCGAATCGTCCCAAAGCGAAGACAATACGAGTTGGTAGTAGGCGATAGCCAATCGAATCGGAAGTTATGCGACCAGAGGAGGAAGCAAGCCCATGAATGCAACCCGCAGAACCGTTCTTAAGAGCGCCACGGCCGGCGGCGTACTGGCTGGACTGATCGCCGCCGGGGCCTTGCGTCCGACGCAGGTGCTGGCTGCGGAGTGGAACCGGGCAGCCTTTGAGGCGAAGGACGCCAATGTAGTGCTCAAGACCATCGGCGCCGGAGCCGCGACCGAAAGCAAGGACTTGACGATCCGGGTCCCTGAGATCGCCGAGAATGGGGCGGTAGTGCCGGTGGATGTCGCCAGCAATATCCCGAACACCAGTTCGATTTCGATTGTGGTCGTGATGAACCCGTTTCCGCTGTCCGCCCAGTTCAATTTCGCCAACGGCGCGCTGCCGGAGGTCTCGGTTCGGCTCAAGCTGGGCGAGACTTCCATGGTCAAGGCGTTGGCCATGGCGGACGGCAAGGTCTATACCGTGCAGAAGCAAGTCAAGGTCACGGTCGGCGGCTGCGGCGGCTGATCCAACACGAGGCATGGCTGGTGCAAGTGGAGGGTAAGCTTCGATTGGTCAGCGCTGCGCGTAGCGGCCGTAAACAGAAAAGGAAGACACCATGGCAGATCCGATGAAGATTCGTGCGACATTGAAGGGCGACATCGCGGAGGTTCGCGTTCTGATGGGCCACCCGATGGAGTCCGGCCAGCGCAAGGATTCCGCGGGCAACGCGGTCCCGGCCCATTTCATTCAAGTCATGACGGTCGAGGTTGGGGGCAAGAAGATCGTCGAGGGCCACCTCGGCGGATCGGTGTCGCGCAACCCGGTATTTGGCTTTAAGATGAAAGGCGCCAAGCTTGGCGACAAGGTCGTCATCAGTTGGACGGACAACAAGGGAGACAAGCGAACCGACGAAGGCGTCATAGCCTGACGGCATCGGTCGCACTGTCAGGGCCGGCACAGGCGGCGACAGGGACGCTCAAGGAGGGGTTATGAAGCATCGCATCGCCGCAGCTGCAGCGCTGGCCGCCGTTTGCACCGGATTCGCGCTGGCCCAAACCAAAGACCCGACCATCGCCGGTATCGAGAAGTACCGCGAAATGTTGGGTGATGACAATCCCGCTGAGCTCTACGAAGCCCGCGGCGAAATACTGTGGAAGACAGCTCGCGGCCCAAACCACGTCTCGCTCGAGAAATGCGACCTCGGTCTCGGCCCCGGCGTGGTCAAGGGGGCATATGTCCACACGCCGCGCTATTTCGCCGACGCAGACCGAGTAATGGACATCGAGTCACGCATCGCCTGGTGCATGACCACGGTGCAGGGCTTTACCGATGCTGACGTGCGCAAACGACCCTTCGGTAGCGCCGACAAACCGTCGGAGATGGAAGATCTCGTCACCTATGTCGTCAGCGCGTCGCGAAACATGAAGATGCAGGCCGGTGCCAGCCACCCCAAGGAGCGGGCGGCCTTTGAACTGGGTCAGGCGATATTTCATGTGCGCGCCGGCCCTTACGACTTCTCCTGCGCCACCTGCCATGGTGAAGACGGAAAGCGTATCCGGCTGCAGGATCTGCCGAATCTGACCAAGCCCGAAGACGTCAGGCGCGCCTATGTCGGCTGGCCCGCCTATCGCGTATCGACGAGCCAGGTGCACACCATGCAGTGGCGCATCAACGACTGCTTCCGGCAGCAGCGTTTTCCTGAACCGAAGTACCTGTCCGAGTCGGTCAATGCCCTGATCACCTACCTGGCGGTAATGGCCGAGGGGGCCGACTACAAAGGGCCTGGGCTAAAGCGATAAGAGGAGAACGAACATGACAAGGCATTTGAAAGCGGCAGTTGCCGCAGGCGTGGCGAGCACAATTCTCGCCTTCATCGCCGGATGTGCGACTCAGCCACCCGCGGGACCGACGCCTGAGGCGATGCGGCTGGCGGCCGATGCTCTGAAGCGGGACTTTCAGGCCAAAGGCATCGCGGGCATCGACCGAATCGTCAATGACCGCCTGCAGGATGTCTGTAACCGCAGCGGCAACGACCCCTCGCCGGAAATGGCCGCCATGCTTGAGTCCGAGCAGACCGCGGCGATCCGCCTGCCGGCCGATGGAAATTTCTTGGGTGACTGGAAGGCTGGCGAAAAATTGGCCCAGAGTGGCCGCGGCATGACCTGGAGCGACCCGGCCACCATCCCGAACGGCGGCAATTGCTACAACTGCCACCAAATCTCCCCCAAGGAACTCTCTTACGGGACCATCGGCCCGAGCCTGATGCACTTCGGCAAAGAGCGCGGCAACTCGCCTGAAGTCCAGAAGTACGCCTACGCGAAGATCTACAACGCCAAGGCCTTCCGCGCCTGCTCGGCGATGCCGCGCTTCGGCCACGCTGGCGCCCTGACCGAAAAGCAGATCAAGGATCTGGTGGCCCTGTTGCTTGACCCCGAATCGCCGGTCAACAGGTAGCCCGGGCACCGGTCAGTCCGGCGCGTCGGGCTAGCCACGGGCTGTGGCCGGGGCGCTCGATGCCGAGGCCGGCTGCCACTGAAACTGTCGGAGCGCCCAATGTCGTCGATGGACCGTCGTGAGTTCCTCCAGATACTCGCTGCCGCATCGGTGGCCGGCGTCGCGCTGGAGGCACGGCCGTTGCTGGCGGCGGGAAGCGCCGACGCCTTTTACGACGTGCCGAAGTTCGGCAACGTGCATGTCATGCACTTTACCGACTGCCACGCGCAACTGCTGCCGATCTGGTTTCGCGAACCGAGCGTCAATATCGGCATCGGCGAGGCGCTGGGCAAGGCGCCGCACCTGGTCGGCGAGCATCTGCTCAAGACCTTCAACATCAAGCCCGGAACACGCGAGGCGCACGCCTTCACCAGCCTCGACTTCGCCCAGGCGGCCAGGACCTACGGCAAGGTCGGCGGCTTCGCGCACCTGGCAACCCTCGTCAAACGCCTGCGTGAACAGCGCCCCGGTGCGCTGCTGCTGGACGGCGGAGATACCTGGCAGGGCTCCGCCACCGCCTTGTGGAGCAAGGGCCAGGACATGGTCGATGCATGCAAGCTGCTCGGCGTCGACATGATGTCGGCGCACTGGGAGTTCACGCTGGGCGACAAGCGCGTGCAGGAAATCGTCGAAAACGATTTGAAAGGCAGGATTGAGTTTCTCGCCCAGAACATCAAGACCACCGACTTCGGCGATCCCGTATTTCCGCCCTATGCGCTGCGCGAGATGAACGGAGTGCAAGTCGCGGTGATCGGTCAGGCCTTTCCCTACACGCCGATCGCCAACCCGCGTTACATGATCGCCGACTGGACCTTTGGCATCCAGGACGACAACATGCAGAAGATGGTCGACCAGGTGCGCGCCAAGGGGGCAAAAGTCGTCCTCGTGCTTTCGCACAACGGCATGGATGTCGACCTCAAGATGGCCCGGCGCGTCAGCGGCATCGACGCAATCCTTGGCGGCCACACCCATGACGGCGTCCCGCGCCCGATTGCGGTGAGAAACGCGGGTGGCCAGACGCTGGTCACCAACGCCGGGTCCAACGGCAAGTTCCTCGCCGTACTCGATTTTGACGTGCGCGGCGGCAAAGTGCAGGATTTCCGCTACAAGCTGCTGCCGATCTTTTCCAATCTGCTTCCCCCCGACAGCGCGATGGCGGCCTACATCGACAAGGTGCGCGCGCCATACAAGGCAAGACTGGAAGAGCAGCTCGCCGTCACCGAAGGGCTGCTTTACCGACGCGGCAATTTCAACGGCAGTTGGGATCAAGTGATCCTCGATGCCCTGATGGAAGTCAAGGGTGCCGAAATCGGTTTCTCGCCGGGCTTCCGCTGGGGCACCACGCTGCTGCCGGGAAGTGCGATCAGCCTCGAGCATCTGATGGACCAGACCGCGATCACCTATCCCTACTCGACCTTGACCGAGATGAAGGGGGAGCGGGTCAAGGAGATCCTGGAAGACATCGCCGACAATCTGTACAACCCCGACCCGTATTACCAGCAGGGCGGCGACATGGTGCGGGTCGGCGGCATGAGCTATGCCTGCGAGCCGAATGCGGGCGCCGGACACCGCATTTCCGAAATGCGCCTCAACGGCAAGCCGATGGCCGCGGACAAGGCCTACAAGGTGGCCGGCTGGGCGCCGGTGGATCCGGCGGCCGCGGGCGAACCGATATGGGATGTGGTCGGCCGCTGGCTCAAGGACAAGAAGACCGTCGGCGCGCGCAGGGTCAATGTGCCCAAGCTGATTGGCATGAAGGGCAATCCCGGCATCGCCTAACATCCGCTTACATGCCTGCCGGAAGCGATCGTCTAGAATCGCCCGCATGAAGACTTCCTCCCGCCTTGGACTGGCGTCTCTCGCGCTGGTCATTCTTGCCGCTTGCGGTTACCTGGCGTGGCGTACATTCGGGACGGCCGGCGACGCGCCGAAGTACAAGCTGGCCAAGGCGGAAATCGGCCCGCTCACTTCCATTGTGTCGTCGACCGGCACCTTGAACCCGGTGGTTTCGGTGCAGGTCGGTTCCCAGGTTTCCGGTCAGATCAAGGAACTTTACGTGGACTTCAACAGCCCGGTGCGAGCCGGCCAGTTGATCGCCCGGATCGACCCCGAAACCTTTCAGTTGCGTGTGCGCCAGGCCGAGGCCGACCTGGAATCGACGCGCGCCTCGGTCGCGGTGCAGAAGGCCGAAGTAGCGCGCGTCACGGCGACCTTGATGGACGCCCAGCGCGACCTTGTACGCAAGAAAATGCTGGTGGAAAAAGGCTTCATTTCCGCCGCGGATCGCGACAAGGCGCAGGCCACCCATGACGTGGCCAAGGCCGCGCTCGACGTCGCCCTGGCCCAGGCCAACAACAGCAGCGCGGTGGTGCGCCAACGCGAATCGCAACTGGCGCAGGCGCGTGTCGACCTCGAACGTACCGCGATTCGTTCGCCGGTGGACGGAGTCGTCGTCAAGCGCAGTGTGGATATGGGGCAGACCGTGGCCGCCAGCCTGCAGGCACCGGAGTTGTTCATCATCGCCAAGAATCTGACCGACATGCAGGTCGACACCTCGATCGACGAGGCCGATGTCGGTCGCATCGCGGTCGGCCAGAAAGCCACCTTCACGGTCGATGCCTTCCCCGGACGATCGTTCTCCGGACAAGTCACGCAAGTCCGCAAGGCCGCGACGGTGGTTTCCAACGTCGTCACTTATATCGTGATCGTTTCCGCCGCCAATCCCGATCTCACCCTGCTTCCGGGAATGACGGCGAACGTGCGCGTGATTACCGCCGAAAAGGAGCGGGCCTTGCGGGTTCCCAATGCCGCTTTGCGCTTCCGGCCGGCGGGCGCGGGTGACGAAAAAAAGGCGGTCACCGTCTCGCCAGAGCCGACTCCCGCGACTACGACGGGCGGCGGAACGGGCGGCGGGTTGAGCCAACTGCGCGAACGTCTGGCGACCGAGCTCAAGCTTGACAGCGATCAACGCAGCCAAGTCGAGACGATCTTCGCCGGCATGCGCGACAAGTTCGCGGCAGCGCGCGACCTGCCTGACGCGGAAAAGGCCAAGGCACAGGAACGCAACCGGAACGAGATTCACGAGAAGATCGCCAGCATCCTCACTCCGGAACAAAAGAAGCGCTATGAGGAAATGGCCAGCGAGGCCAGGGCCGCGCGGGCTGGCGGCGGAGGCGGTAGCGGCCGAGTTTGGATTCTTGGCGAGGATGGCAGTCCGCGGGCCGTCAGCGTTCGCCTTGGACTCTTCGACGGCAGCATGACCGAAATCCTGTCGGGAGACATCAAGGAGGGCAGCGAAGTGATTGTCGGCCAACAATCCGCGACTGGTGCCAAGTCGCCCGGAATGCCCGGCCCGCGCTTCTTCTAACGCCCTGGTCATGACGGATGCGCTGATCCGGGTTGAGCAACTCGCCAAGGAGTACCGCATGGGCAGCACGGTCGTTCCGGCCCTTTGCGGCGTCAGCCTCGAGATCGCGGCGGGCGAATTTGTCGCTGTCATGGGCCCCTCCGGTTCCGGGAAATCCACCTTCATGAATCTTCTGGGCTGTCTGGATCATCCCAGTGGCGGCAGCTATTGGCTGGACGGCCAGGAAGTTTCGCAACTCTCCGGCGACGAACTGGCGCGCGTGCGCAATCGCAAGATCGGCTTTGTCTTCCAGCATTTCAACCTGCTCGCCCGCACCTCGGCGCTGGACAACGTCGCCTTGCCTCTGCTCTATGGAGGAATGCCGCCGCAGCAGAGGAAGCAGCACGCCGAGCAACGCCTCGCCCAGGTTGGGCTGGCGGACCGCATGGACCACCACCCGGCGCAGCTCTCGGGTGGCCAACAGCAACGGGTCGCCATCGCCCGCGCGCTGGCCAATGATCCGCAACTGGTGCTGGCCGACGAACCCACAGGCGCGCTCGATTCCCACACCAGCGTTGAGATCATGGCTCTGTTGCAGCAGCTCAATCGCGAAGGCATCACCATCGTCCTGGTGACCCACGAGAACGACGTGGCCCATTTCGCCAAGCGCATCATCAGCTTTCGCGACGGCAAGATCGTCGAGGACGAAACCAACCTCGCCAACGATGCGGCGGCACGTCTCCAATGAATTTCGCGGCGACACTGAAGATCGCGCTGCTGGCGCTGCGGGTGAACAAGATGCGTTCGGGGCTGACCATGCTCGGCATCATCATCGGGGTTGCCGCCGTGATCATCATGATCGCCGTGGGCAATGGCGCCCAGGCGAGCGTCGAAGAACAGATCAAGAGTCTCGGCTCCAACATAATTCTGGTCCTCAATGGCTCTACGACGTCCAGTGGCGCGCGGGGTGGATCCGGCTCGCAGCCGACGATCTCCGAGGACGATGCCTATGCCATGAACCGGGAAGTCGCCGAAATTTATGCGGCCGCGCCGAGCCTGAGAGGCTCGGGCCAGGTCGTGATCGGCAACACCAACTGGTCCACCACGCTTTACGGCACGACGCCGGAGTACCTGGCCGTGCGCGAATGGCCGATCATCGAAGGGCGCGGTTTCGAGCAGGCGGAGATGAACGGCGCCAGCAAGGTGGCGCTGCTCGGCCAGACAGTCGTCACGAATCTCTTCGGCGCATCAAACCCCATCGACCAGGTGGTGCGCGTCAACAAGGTGCCGCTCACGGTGATCGGCGTGCTCGGCCGCAAGGGTCAGAACATGATGGGGCAGGATCAGGACGACATTCTGCTGATGCCGATCAGTACGGCCAGAAAGCGCGTCCTGGGTTCCAGCCGATACTCGGCCGGTCGCAATGTGGGTTCGATCATGGTCAAGATCAGGGATGGCGCCAACATGGACGAGGCGGAAACCCACATGCGCGAACTGATGCGCCAGCGTCACCGCCTGCAGCAGGGGCAGGACGACGACTTCTACGTGCGCAACCTGTCGGAGATGCTCTCCGCTCAGGAGGCCTCGTCCAAGGTCATGACGCTGCTGCTCGCTGCCGTGGCATCGGTTTCCCTCCTGGTTGGCGGCATCGGCATCATGAACATCATGTTGGTTTCGGTCACTGAACGCACACGCGAGATCGGCTTGCGCATGGCTGTCGGGGCCCGCGGCAAGGACATCCTGACCCAGTTTCTGGTCGAGGCAGTCACGCTGTCGTTGATTGGCGGCGCCATCGGCATCCTGCTCGGCGTTGGCGGGGCAATGGCAGTCGCCGAACTCGCCGGCTGGCGGACCGAGCTTTCGAGCGGCTCCATCGTGCTCGCCGCAGGCTTTGCCGGCGCCGTCGGCATATTCTTCGGCTACTACCCGGCGAAAAAAGCCTCACGGCTGGTACCCATCGAAGCGTTGCGCTACGAATAGCACCGACGCGCCGTAACGCCGGCTGCCGTGCTGGCGGCGGCGGTGGCAGACACGGCCGCCGCCAGCACCTCTGCGATCAGGCGACCGGACGTCCCAGGGCCGGATTGCCCACCGGCGGCTTGACCGAGTAGTCGTAGAAGCCCTTGCCGGTCTTGCGGCCCAGATACCCGAGCTGGACCAGGCGCGTCAGGGTGTGCGGCGCGGCGACATGCGGCTGATGCATGTCCTGATAGATATTCAACGTCATCGCCTCCACCACGTCCAGCCCGATGTAGTCGGCCAATTCAAACGGCCCCATCGGATGCGCCGCACCCGATTTCATTGCATGGTCGATGTCGGCAATGGTCCCGGTGCCCATTTCCAGCAGGCGGATCGCACTCAACATGTAAGGAGTAAGCAGGCGATTGACGATGAAGCCCGTGGTGTCCTGCACGATCACCGGATCCTTGCCAAGCTTCTTGCAGAAGCCGTCCAGCGTGTTGACGACATCTTCAGAGGTTTCGAAACCGTGGATGATTTCGACCAGCTTCATCACCGGCGCCGGATTGAAGAAATGCAGGCCGGCCACCCGGTCGCGTTGCTTGCACACAGCCATCAGCGCCGTCACCGACAAGGTGGAAGTGTTGGTGGCCAGGATCGCCTGCGGCGAGACGATCTTTTCCAGCCGCTGAAACAAGGCCTTTTTGATCTCCAGATCCTCGATGATGGACTCGATGATCAGATCGCAATCGGCGACCTCTTCCTCGCTGCTCGTGAAATGCAGCAGACCAAGCATGGAGTCCCGCTGCTCGGCGCTCATCTTGCCGCGCTCGACCGTCTTGGCCAGCGACTTCTCCAATCCTGCGCGGATCTTGTCCGTCGAACCGGGTGTCGCCTTGACCGCAACCGTCGGGATACCAGCCTGCGCGCAGACCTGCGCCACACCGACGCCCATCGCCCCACAACCCATGACACCTACTTTTCTTATGTCCATTTCCTAACCCTTTCTAATTGATCCTAATCTGCAAGTTTCCGATAATTCACGGCGAGCTGGCATCAACAGCACTTAGGCCGCGATCAACATTATTGAACACCCTGAATCCCCGAAATTTTCGGCGCAATGCGCGGGACATCGCAGCGGCGGCGGCGCGTGCCCCGAGGACGGCGGTCACCGGTGTTTGAAGTCCGCCGCGCGCTTGTTGGAAAACGCCTCCATGCCCTCTTTCTGGTCCTGGGTGGCAAATACAGCATGGAAGGTCCGCCGCTCGAACAGCAGGCCCTCGGCCAGGGAGGACTCATAGGCGCGGTTGACGCACTCCTTGGTCATCATCACCGCCGGCAGCGAAGATCCTGCGATGGTCTCGGCCGTCTTTACCGCGTCCTCGATCAGGTCGGCCACCGGCACGATCCGGCTTACCAGGCCGGCCCGCTCGGCTTCCGCCGCATCCATCATGCGTCCGGTCAGACAAAGCTCCATCGCCTTGGACTTGCCAACCAGCCGCGTCAGGCGCTGCGTGCCGCCGGCGCCGGGCAGGATGCCGAGCTTGATTTCCGGCTGACCGAACTTGGCGGTGTCGGCGGCCAGAATGAAATCGCACATCATCGCCAACTCGCATCCCCCACCCAGCGCATAGCCCGCCACCGCCGCGATCACGGGCTTGCGACAGCGACTGGCGCGCTCCCAGTTGCGGGTGATGAAATTGCTCTTGTAGGCGTCCATGTAGGAGTAGTCCTTCATGCCCTTGATGTCCGCGCCGGCAGCGAATACTTTCTCACCGCCGGTGAGAACGATGGCGCGGACCGATTCGTCCGCTTCCACGGCGTCCAGCGCGTGGGTCAACTCGTCCATCAGCTCATCGGACAACGCGTTGAAGGCCTTGGGCCGGCTGAGGGTGATCAAGGCAACCACCCCTCGGGATTCGACCTGGATGTTTTGGTAACTCATCGTAATGTTCCTTCCTAAGTTAGCTTGGTCAAGAAAAACCGCCAGCGCCGGCGACGGCCGGCCTGCACGCCAACACCATGCAGGAACCGACACACCGGGCAGATGCGAACAGTATACGTCCGGAAGGAAGCGCGGATCGGGGATAATGCAAACTTTCACTGCGGGACTGGCCATGGCCGAGGAAGTAGAACTTAAACTGGCGCTGGCTGCGGACCAACAGGCGCGGTTCCTGCGCCACCCGCTGCTGAAACAGGCGGTCGAACGTCACGTCGACTCGCTCGACAACATTTATTATGACACCAGGGATCTTTCCCTGAGGCGCCGGGGCATCGCACTGCGCCTGCGCCGCCGGGGACGCGACTGGCTGCAAACCGTCAAGCTCGCCGGGAGTTCGACCGCCGGCCTGAGCAGCCGCAGCGAGTGGGAGACGCCCTATGCAGGGCATTTCGACTTCTCATGCATCGAGCAAGCGGCGGTTCGCGAATGGTTGCAGCGGCCAAAGCGGCTGGCGCGCATCGTTCCGATATGCGAAACCCGTTTTCGCCGCGTTACATGGAAGTTTTCCGCCGCGCCCGGTGTCGTGCTGCTGACCCTGGATCGCGGCTGGATTGTCGCCGGCGGGCGCCGGGAGGCCATCTCCGAGCTGGAGCTGGAACTGGCGGGCGCTCCCGTGCAAGCCATCTTCGGGCTTGCCTTGGAGCTCGCGCAACGCGTGACGCTGACGCCATCCGCATTGTCCAAGGCCGAGCGCGGATATCGCCTGCACACCGCCGCGCCCCAGACGCCGGTCAAAGCCGAAACCATCGCGCTCACCGCGGACATGCCGCCCAGCGACGCGTTCCGCCGGATTGCATTGTCTAGCCTGGAACACTTGCAGCAAAATCACACCGGTGCCGTGGCGGGCGAGGATCAGGAATATATTCACCAGGTTCGCGTTGCCATGCGCCGCTTGCGGGTCGCGTTGCCTATGTTCGCGCCGATACTGCCGGAACCTGTTGCCGACTCGTTGCGCGGGCCGCTGTCGGCGCTGATGGAACGACTCGACGATGCGCAGAGACTCGACGTCCTGCTCGGCGAAATTGTCAATCCGGTACTGGACGCCCTGCCAGACGAACCCCGTCTTTCGCTGCTGGCCGGCGAGATCGCCACTCGTCAGCGCGCCGCGAGCGCGCGGACGATCGCCTGGCTTGCCGCACCGGAATATGGCCGCGCGTTGCTGACCGTGTTGGAAAGGCTGCACCAACTTGCGCCGGCGAACCAATCCATGATGCCGCTGCTCCGTTTCGTCAGGCAGCGCCTGAAACACCTGGTCCGGGAACTGAAACGCCTGGCGGCAGCGGCCAAGATCTCGGATCCGGAGTCCCTGCACGCCTTGGGCGTCGGCGTAAGGCGCCTGCACCGTGCATTGGAAATGTGTTCCTCGCTGGCCGCCCCGGGCAGACTGCGCCGCGTGCTGAAGCAACTTGCCGCCGTCGAGGATCCGCTGGTCCGGCTCGACGAGTTGACCGAGGCCGGCGCCACGCTCATGGCTTGTGCTGGTGCCGATCCCCGGCTGCGCGAGGCAGTGACCCTGATCGGCGGCTGGCATGGCTCCCGCTACGCGAAGCTGCTGTCCAGCCTATCGAACCGGAGGCCGGCCCTGACCAAGCTGCGGCTGCCGAAACTTGACTGAATTCAAGTCGCCTGGGAATCAGCTCCCGGCCGACTGTGCCCTGCCGCTGTGGGAGAGATCGCAATGGACCTGATACTCTGGCGTCATGCGGAAGCCGAAGAAACCAATGGCGTCCTGCCCGATCACAAGCGGCGTCTTACGGCGCGTGGAGCAAAGCAGGCGCAACAGGTTGCGCGCTGGCTGGGCCCGAATTTGCCGCGCAAGCTGAAGATCCTGGTCAGCCCAGCCGAACGCACCCGACAGACGGCGCAAGCGCTCGAACGCGCCTATGAGATCGAGCCCCGGATCGGCCTTGCCGCGTCGGCGAAGGAAGTGCTCGCGGTCGCCGGCTGGCCCGAGCGTAACGGCGCGGTTCTGATCGTCGGGCATCAACCCACGCTGGGGCGGGTCGCTGCGCTGCTGCTCGGCGGCGCCGAAGCCGATTGGTCGGTCAAAAAAGGCGCCGTCTGGTGGTTCTCCAGCCGCGTGCGCAACGACGCAGTCCACAGCGTGCTGCGTGCCGTGCTGAATCCCGATCTGGTGTTCGGGTAGCCGCTTCGGGACCGGGGTCGGCAGCTGCAAAAACGCCGTGCCGCTAAGGCTCCCGGCTGGAGCCAAGGAATTCTAATTTCATATCAGTTGCGGAAATGGGCACTTTTTGATATTTTAAGTATCGATTAATTTGGAGACTGCGGCGAAGCTGCTGCACCCTCGCTAGATGTCCAAGAAAACCATTGCCGACGCGTCCGACACCGAGACGCGCGCCACCTCCGAACATGCGCCCGATCTGCGGCTGTGGCTGCGCACGCTGGCGTGCACCAATCTGATCGAGAACCATATCCGTTCGCGCCTGCGCGCCGAGTTCGGCATCACGCTGCCGCGCTTCGATCTGATGGCGCAGCTTGAACGCTCGCCACAAGGACTCAAGATGGGCGAGTTGTCCAAACGCATGATGGTCACCGGCGGCAATGTGACCGGAATTACCGATCAACTGGTTGTCGAAGGCCTCGTCGTTCGCGAAGACAGCCCCAAGGACCGGCGTGCCTACATCGTCAAACTGACGCCGCAAGGCCGTCACAGCTTCCGCAAGATGGCTGAAGCGCATGAAAAATGGGTGGTTGACCTGTTCGCCGGGATGGACGAAAAGCAACGCGGCCAACTCTACGAACTGCTCGCCGCGCTGAAATCAAGCGCGACACGCATCGCAGGAAAGAAGTAAGCGGCGGCGAGGCGGCGCTCCGGATTCTGTCCGGTTCTACCGTACAATTCGATTTGCGCGCTACGCCGGGTCTGACATTCATCGCCCAAGGAACCGTCCTCGGCTCCGGCGAACCGCGAAGGCAGCGCCCACCCCCACTGAAAAACTGGTTTTGCATCGATCGTTTGCGACAAACATGAAACTCGGTCACGGGCTGGTCCTGATCCTTTTGATACCGCTGATTACCGGCTGCGAGCAGCTCGGCCTCGAAAACCAGGCAGCGGAGCAAGCGCGTGAGGAAGCCGAAGGCAAAGCCATCGGTGGTGGCTGCCGGCAGTCGGGCCGCAGCCTGGAAGACTGTTACCAGGCCCATCGCAGATCATCCAAAGCGGCCATCTTCGCCGGCTGGCGTGACATGGATGGCTACATGCGCGAAAACAAGATTCCGGAAATCAGCCAGCCCGAAGAAAAGGCCCCGGTGATGAAGAAGCTTGCCCCGGTCCTGGAAGCGATGCCCGGCGGCAACGACAAGGGCGTGGAAGCAAAACCGATTCAAGCCGTCCCTGAAAAAAGCGCCAAGCCTCCGCCTTCCCGGTAGTCGCGTCGTACCCCCTCCGGACGCACCGAGCTACGGAGCCGGATTGAAGTAGCGCAAGTGCAATGCCTCGATCTCCTCGATGACGTCGACAGCCAAGGGCGCTGCGCAGCCGTCGACATTCTCGCGCAACTGATCCAGCGTGGTTGCCCCAACGATGGTGCTGGCGACATAGGCGCGCGAGGCAACAAAGGCCAACGCCAGTTGCGTCGGCGTCATGCCGTGAGCCCGCGCCAGATCGGCGTAGGCCGCCACTGCCGGCTGCACGTTGATCTTGGTGTAGCGCTGGGCGAAGCCAGGGAACAGTGTCAAGCGTCCTTTGGCCGCCGCCAGATATTTGCCCGACAACACACCGAATGCCAGCGGCGAATAGGCCAGCAAGGAAAGCTTTTCCCGGAAGCCGATCTCGGCCAGGCCCATTTCCCAGGTCCGATTGAGCAGGTTGCAGGCATTCTGCACCGACACGATCCGCGGCAAACCGTGTTGTCGCGCGAGATCCAGGAACCGCATTACGCCCCACGGCGTCTCATTGGACAGCCCGAGATAACGCACCCTGCCCTCCTTGACGAGTTCCGCCAACGCCGTCAAGGTTTCCAGCAGCGGAACGAAGTCGCGCTCCTTTTCCGGGTCGAAGCGGTACTGGCCGAAGATCGGCGTGTTGCGATCGGGCCAGTGCAACTGATACAGGTCCACATAGTCGGTTTGCAGGCGTGCCAGCGAGCCTTCAATGGCGGCGCGGATGTTCTTGCGGTTGAAGGCCAGTTCCCCGTTCCTGATCCACTTCAGGCCGCGACTGGGGCCGGAAATCTTGGTGGCGAGGATGATCGCCTCGCGTCGTTGGCGTTTCAGCCAGGCGCCAACGTAGGTTTCGCTCTTGCCGTAGCTTTGGGCCGTGGACGGCACCGAATACATCTCGGCCGTGTCGATGAAATTGATGCCGCTTGCCGCCGCGAAATCGAGCTGACGATGCGCGTCCGCCTCGCTGTTCTGCGTGCCGAACGTCATGGTTCCCAGGCAGACCCGGGAAACCCGGAGTTCACTCCCGCCAAGCGTGGTGTATTGCATGGACCATGTCCCCTTGCGACCGGATGGCGCTATTCTATGCGCCGAAATTCACGCCTGCCGGAGCTCGCCGAGACGCGAAGATGCTGACGCCCGAACAACTCGACCGCGACTACAACGCCCGCGCCGCGATTCCGGATTATCGGCAACTGTTCGCCCGCTGGCGGTCGAGTTCGCTGCCGATCCTCGATGACCTGACGCTCCGCGGTCGCCATTACCTCGCCAGTGCCGAAGCGCCGGGCGATGCCAACAACCCCTTGTTCCATGCCGCCGCGAGCCTTTTCGGAAGTTTGCCTTGAAGAAGCTTGCTGCGGCCCTGCTCATTCTCGCCGCAATCCTCGGTGCGGCCATGTTCTGGTTGTCCGGCAACATCGACGGCCTGATTCGCGACGCCATCGCCAGTTACGGCAGCGCCATGACCCAGGCGCGAGTCAGCGTCGACGCGGTAAGGATTGCGCCGTCGGATGGCAAGGGGACGATCAACAACCTGGTGATCGCCAATCCGGCGGGGTTCAAGACAGACCACGCGGTCAAGGCGCGTCGCATCGACATAGACGTCGATATCGCCTCGATCCCCAAGGAAGTCATGGTGATCCGCCGCGTCGCCATCGTCGCCCCCGACGTGACCTACGAAAAGGGCCGCACAATGACCAACTTCGACGCGATCCAGAAGAACATCGCGAGCTATCTCGGACCTGGCGAGGGCGCGCGGAAGGGCCGGAAATTGATGGTCGAGGAACTTTCGATCCGTGACGCCACGGCGCAAGCCAGCGCCACTTTCATGAACGGCAAGACAGTCCGCGCGCCACTGCCCGACATCACGCTGAAGAACATCGGCAAAGCCAAGGGCGGGATTACGCCCGGAGAACTGGGCCAGGAAGTGGCCGGCGCCTTGAAGTCCCGGCTGATCGGGGCCGTGAACTTCGACCGCCTGATGAAATCCACCGGCCAAGCCCTGGACCAGGCCGGGGCCACCATCAAAGGCCTGTTCAAACGAGCCGGACCGGGTGCGGCGAGCGCACCGCGCGACCTGTAATACAATACCCGGCTTGCGCGCCCCGCCGGTTGGCGCGCTGTTCGGCATCCCGCCGCCTTTCCCTCGAGCGCTTCGCCGCCTGAACCGGTTCCCCGCGAGGGGCAGGCCGATTCAGGAGTTCATTTGAACGCGACCACTGGACGCATTGCCGAATCCCCCGATACCCCGATGGATGCCGCAGCAGGTGGTGTCCCGACAACGCCGACATTCACTCAGCTCGGATTGCTGCCCGAACTGATGCGGGCGATCGAAGACGCAGGCTACACGACACCGACGCCGATCCAGACCCAGGCCATTCCGATCATTCTGGCCGGCAAAGATGTCATGGGCGGGGCCCAGACCGGCACCGGGAAGACGGCCGGATTCACCCTCCCGCTGCTGCAACGCCTGGCCCGCCATGCCAGCAGTTCGCCGTCGCCGGCGCGTCATCCGGTGCGTGCGCTGATTCTGGCACCGACACGCGAACTGGCGATGCAGGTGCATCAAAGCGTGGTCACCTACAGCAAATACGTTCCGCTGCGCTCGGTCTGCATCTATGGCGGCGTCGATATCCGGCCGCAAACCGCCGAATTGCGCGAAGGCCGCGAGATTGTGGTCGCCACGCCGGGCCGCCTGCTCGACCACGTGCAGCAGAAGAGCGTCAGCTTCAACTTCGTCGAGGTTCTGGTTCTCGACGAGGCCGACCGCATGCTGGACATGGGCTTCATCCCGGACATCAAGCGCATCTTGGCGATGTTGCCGAAGGAACGCCAGAGCCTGCTGTTCTCGGCCACCTTCTCCAACGAAATCAAGAATCTCGCGGACAGCATGCTCAAGGCGCCGCAACTGATCGAGGTGGCGCGGCGCAATACGGTGATCGAGACCATCAGCCACCGCGTCTATCCGGTGGCCTCCGATCTCAAGCGCAGTCTGCTGGTGCATTTGCTGACCCATCACGAAGTCGAGCAGAATTCGCAGCAAGTTCTGGTCTTCGTCGGCACCAAGTTCGGCGCCAGCCGCCTGGCGGTCTACCTGATCCGCCAGGGCATCGCCGCCGACGCCATTCACGGCGACAAGAGCCAGCAGCAACGCACCGAGGCGTTGGAAGCCTTCAAGTCAGGCAAGATCCGCGTGTTGGTGGCGACCGACGTCGCCGCGCGCGGGCTGGACATCGACGACCTGCCCCACGTCATCAACTACGAATTGCCGCACACCGCCGAGGATTACATCCATCGCATCGGCCGCACCGGTCGCGCCGGCAAGCCGGGCAATGCCACATCATTGTTCGCCCCCGAGGAGGGGCAGCGACTGGCCGATATTGAGAGGCTGATCAAGCGCCCGATCGAACGCGTCGAAATTACCGGCTTCAATATCGCCACGGCTTTGCCCGAACGCGGGCGCGAGCGGAGTGGCGGCGGTCATCGCCGCGAGCGCGAAGAACACCGCCGGGAGCGCGAAGTCAGGCAGCATGACCGCCGGCCCCCGCCGCATCTGCCGGCCGCCGCCGCGCACTTGCCGCGACTCGACCCGCGCCTGCCGCGACTCGATTTTGATCCGAGCAAACCCTACGTCAGCAAACCCGGAATTGTCGAAGCCGCGGTCGAGAAACCCATGGTCACACGACCCCAACGACCTGTCGCGGCGCTTCTCGGAGGACTCGGCAAGAAATAGGCGCGGGACGCGCTCTGCGGCACGGTCCCATCGGGAGAGGATATGCCGGCGGCGAACGGGGGCGCCGCGGTGCGCCATCAACGCTGGAAAAGGAGAAACCATGAAGCTGGTTCGTTACGGCCCGCGCGGCCGCGAAAAGCCCGGTCTGATCGATGCTGCCGGCACACTCCGCGATTTGTCCGGCCATGTCGGCGACATCGGCTGGAATGAACTCTCCCGGGCCGGGCAACAGCGCCTGAGCGCGCTGAATTCGGCAACGCTGCCGCGCGTGCGCGGCAATCCGCGCCTGGGCGTGCCTTTCACCGGCATCTCGAAGATTGTCGGCATCGGTCTCAACTACCGTGCCCACGCGCTCGAAGCGAAAATGCCAATTCCGCCCGAGCCGGTGCTGTTCATGAAGGCCACGACATGCATCAGCGGCCCTTCGGACCCGATCCTGATGCCCAAGGGCAGCACCAAGCTCGACTGGGAAGTCGAGCTGGGCATTGTCATCGGCCGCGAAACCCGCCAGGCGACCCAAGCCCAGGCGCTTGATCACGTCGCCGGCTACTGTGTGTTCCACGACGTTTCGGAGCGCGCCTTTCAGCTCGAACGCGGCGGTCAGTGGGACAAGGGCAAGAGCTGCGACAGCTTCGGTCCGATCGGCCCCTGGTTGGTGACGCGGGATGAAGTCGCCGACCCGCAGCAATTGCGCCTGTGGCTCGACGTCAATGGCGAGCGCATGCAGGACTCGACCACCGCCGACATGATCTTTTCCTGCGCCGAAATCGTCGCCTATGTTTCGTGCTTCATGACGCTGCTGCCGGGCGACGTGATTTGTACCGGCACGCCGCAAGGCGTCGGCATGGGGCGCGGCCGTTTCCTGCGCATTGGCGACACGTTGAGGCTTGGCGTCGAGGGCCTGGGCGAACAACAGCAGACCGTGACGGCCGCCAAATCGCTCTGAGAAGTGTAACGCCCTCAGCGGACTGCCGAACCGACAACGTCGCTACGCATTACACCCGTGGCCGGACAGAAAGCCCATCCATTCTGGGCTTTTCCCGCCTTCGGCGCCTGCGCCCACGCCCTGATTCCGACCCGATGCTAGGCTTGCCAGCGGCGCGCGGGCCGACGGTATTGCCAGCCCCTGAAGCCCCCCGACCTGACTCGCGTTGCGCCAGCGCCGACATCACGGCGAAGACGAACCAACCCAGCGCCAGCAGGCCGCCGGCCACCCAGGTCAGCGGGGAGTCGAGTATGCTCTTGACGAATTCGATGAGGTCGCGGATCGGGTTGGCATCGCCAGGCAGCGCCGACCGCGCTCCGTGGCGCTCACCCTGGTAGATGCCAGGCGAGCCACCGCCAGAGCTGACGCCGCCTAACGAAGTGTCGCCGACACCCAAGGACACTCCCCCGCCGTTGGACGACAACTGGAAGCCGTCGACGCCGGCAATCGAAAACACCACCCGGCCGTTTTCGTCATTGTGCGGATCGAGTACGCTGCGCGCGACATCGGCGACGGACTGCTTGATGTCGAGCAGTTTCGCCCGTACCTCGTGGTCAAGTTCGATCTGAAACGGATCTGGCCCGTCATCGATCTGCGCCGGCGCTGGCACGTCACCAGCGGCACGGGCCGGGCGACCGGAAACGTTCACCAGCGAACGGCCCAAGGCGACGAGCGGATCCTGATCTCGCCAGGGCGTGCCACTGGGGTCGCCCTTGAGCGGGTCATCGTGATGCCGCGCCGCGGCGAAGGCGGCTTCGGTCCGATCCTGGCCCTGAGGCGCGACCGGGAAGACGGGTGCATCGGCGAAACGTCGTTCGGCACGGTTCGATCGAGTCACGTCCGCAATCTCGCCTCGCATCCGGAGCGGCGCTGCCTGCGCCTGCGGCATCGCTGTTGTGGCGGCAGGGCTCGAAGCAGAAGAAGGGTCTGCCTCCTCGATCTCGAAAGCTGCCGGAGCGCCCTGGTCGGGGCCGATAGGGGTGGCACCCGCGTTGGCCGCAATCACCAGCTGCAGGAGGCAGAATCGGACGGCAAACAAGACGGAAGGTCGCATATTGAGAACTTCAAACATCGGCAAAGGCTATAAGCCAAAATCGAGCCACAATTAAAAACGTATATATAACAATAAACTAGAATCACACATGCGCGGCAACGAAGAGCAGGCGTAAAGGTTTCCGACATCTGCGCCGTCGAGGCGCCGCGCGACTCCCCGTGACCCGCGCGCGTGAAAGTTCCAATACTACATTGCGCAACGCAACATAGTCGAGTCCCGTTCAACGCTGGCGTTGATACCGGGCGTCCGACGCATGCCGCGATATCCCCGCTGCGTCCGCAGCAACGACGCCACACGACCCGATCCAGGTTCCGCTGCGCAGCGCGGCGAACGCGCGTCGGGGCTCAGCGCCGCAACTTGGTTTTGGCATCCGCCAGGAAAGTGGCGCGCGCCTCCGGCTTGTCGATGTGCGCGGCAAGTGTCTGGCATAGCTCGGGGAGATTAGACGACTTGCGCATTTCGGTCTTGACCAACACCCGGGCCAAGGGACCGATGGCCTGGGCCAGCAGCTTCTCCAGCAGCACGACCGTCTCGACCGGCAGCCAGGGCGCCGCGGTATCGGTGGGAGTCGAGCGGCTGTCCTTGGTCGACGGCATCGAATGGCCGCCCGGCGGGCCGGATCCTGCCATGCCATGCATTCTCGTCGCCGATCCCAGTCGCGACCGGTCCGGTGAAGGGACGGCGGATTTGTCCGCGCTGTCGGCGAATCCCGGCCCGCGGGCGAAGGCCTCGCGCTGCGCCGGGTCGGCGATGCTTTGCGCCAGGAGCCGTCTCATGTCGGCCACATCCGTGGCGCGCGCCCTGGCCTTGCGGATCAGGACTGCAGCCAGCGGACCCAGGTGCTGGGCAAGCTCCCTTTCCAGGGCGCCGACGACGAAGGCATCAACGCCATCGTGCGCTCCGGGCAACGATTCATGCAAGGAAATGGTCCGGTCGCCAAATCCCGCGGCCTCGTCGCCGGTGACTACAGCGTAGATTTCGTGTGCCCGATCATGCTTGTCACGGTGTTCGCCCAGATAGCGAAATGCCTGCTCGCCGTTGTCGCTGAGACAGGCGACCACTTCGTAGAACGCCCGAGACGCGACCAGCGCATTCGGTTCGGCAAAGTTCATCACGCGCTGGGCGACGTTGATGCCGTCGCCAACCACATTGCCGCGTCCGTTGAGATCGTTGAGCACGCGCACCGGACCGATATGGAGTCCCATCCGGACGTTGAGGCGGTTCTGCAATCCCAGCGTGCTCCGGATGTCGACCGCGGCGTGGAGCACGTCCTCCGGGTCACCCATGAAGCAGATCGCGGCACCGTCGCCGGTGTCCAGCGTGATACGCGATTCGGCCGGAACATGGGCGAGCTTGCTGGCGATCATCTGGTTGAAGATCGACTTCAAATCGTACTGTTCGTTCACCGATGTCTTGGAATACGCCACGATGTCGAGAAACAGAATGGTACAAACCATATTGCGCCGCTGGGCTTCGATCGTGGCGCCGCCCGAGGCGAAAAGCGAGGCGCCGGCCGCATCGCCGACCCGGGCGGTCGCCGGCCAGTCCGCTATGACACGCGTCTGTTGCGCCGTCGGCGCCGCGACGGCCAGCCCGGCAGCCTCGCGCAGACGATCGCGAAACTCGGCGACCGACTGCGGGCGCGCCGTTTCCTCGGGATCGAGCGCCCAGTCGATGGCCTGCAACAGCGCCGCGCCAAACATGTCGTGCGGGGCGCTTTGCGCCGCCGGCAGCATGGTGTCCTTCTTCAGCCGTGAGGCGGACTCCATGGGCTTGGCGCCGGACACCAGCCAGTACATGACCGCGGCAAGGGAATAGAGATCGGTCCACGGCCCCTGGTTGCCGCGGCTGTGATATTGCTCGAAGGGCGCGAAGCCTGGACTGATGATGCTCGTCAGGTCGCGGCCCACGACCGTGCGTCGTGCCGAGCCGAAATCGATCAGCACCGGCGAGCCGTCGGCGCGAATGTAGATGTTGTCCGGCTTGATGTCGCGGTGCAGAAAGCCCGCCTGATGCACCACCTCCAGGCCGTCGAGCAGAGGCAGCACCAATCCCAGCAGGCTGCTCCGATCCAAAGCAGGCTGACGAGGCCGCCAGTGCTTCAGCGAAATGCCAGACTCATATTCCATGACGATGTAGGCCGTGCCGTTGGCAGAAAAATAGCGCAGCACGCGAACGATGTTCGGGTGGCGGAAGGTGGCCAGGGCCCTGGCCTCTTCGAGAAAATTCTCCAGGCCCAGGCGAAACTGGGCTTCGAACACATCCCCGAGCGGCAGCACCTTGCCGCCGGCGTCGCGCGTCGCCAGATCGGCGGGCAGATATTCCTTGAGCGCCACCGCCAGGTTCAGGTTGGCATCGCGGGCGCGATAGGTGATGCCGAAGCCGCCCCCGCCCAGGGTCTGTTCGACGACGTATTCGAGGATCGCGTGTCCCGGCTTCAACGACAGCGCGACACGGCCATCCGGCGGCGCGGGTTGCGGAGTTGCAGGCGTATCGCTCATTGGTCGAGGCTGGGCGCCACGGGCCGGATCGGTCACTCTTCTATCATCTGCATGGCCTTTTCCAGGCTGCGGCGCATGCGATTGAAGGAGCTGGACAGCACCGCGACTTCGTCACGCCCCTGTTCGGGGAATTCCGGCTCGCTGAAATCGCCGGTGCTGACCTTGTCGGCCACCTCCGAGAGGCGCCGTATCGGGCGCAGGATGAGACTGCTGAGCATCATGTTCAATGCCAGGAAGATCACCACGAAGATCGCCGCGAGCGAAGACATGAATGTGAAGAACGCGCGGTCGGCATTGCCCCGCGGAACTTCCATCGGCACCGTCACCACCTGGGCACCGACCACCTCGTTGAGTTTCCAGCCGAAGCCGTTGGCCGAACCATAGACCTTGATCATCGACGGCGGCGATGCGTCCGCCGTGGTGTGGCATTGCAGACACTCGGGATTCGATATGCGAATGGGCCGGGCGATGTACAACTGACGCCCGGTCGGCGAATCGCGTTCGGCGACGATCTCCTTGTCATCCGCCACCTGGCGGAAATGATTGACGATATCGGTCTCCCAATCCGTTGCCCGATCGCGCGGATTCGTCGGATTGAGGGTGGCTTCCTTGTAGCTGTAATCGGGATAGTTCTTGCGCATCTCGCTGAACACTTCCGTTGCCGCGTACGCCGGCACCGTCTGTGGCAGGAAGGTCTGGTCGATGACCTTGATCAATTCCGGCTTGATCTGATTGACCGTGTACTTGCGCACCGAGAGCGCCGTTTCCATCATCAATCCGGCGTCCCGCAGGATCTCGTCGCGCGCGTTACGTTGCAACAACTCGTAGGACACCGCACCGGTGGCGGCAAACCCGACCGCGAACACCACTATCAGAACGAGGTTGAACTTGAGTCTCAGGCGCATGGCGTACTCCTCCGTGGGGTTGCCGCTTCGCCTCCGGACCGCTCGGGCCCGGCGGCAACAGCCGTCTCCCGTCTGTGCGAGCCGCCCTGAATGCGGGAGTCGATCCGATTGTAGCGTTTCCCGCAGAATATGAAACCGAATTCGCCGAGACGGATTCCGCTTCGACTCCTGGCGGGGCCTCGGGCGCCCCCGCATGGCCGCCCGACCGGCGCGGGCGCCGACTATCGAACCGGCATGAGAATCCTTGAAGCTTCCGGGCGAACCGGATCGCGGGCCGTCACATGCTGCGCCGATACTGCCCGCCCACTTCGTACAAGGCGTTCGAAATCTGCCCCAGCGAGCAGGAGCGCACCGCGTCCATCATCACCTCGAACACATTCCCGTTGTCGATCACCGCCTGCTTCAGTCGCGCGAGGCTGGCCTGCGACTGCCCCGCATTCCGCCCCTGAAAATCCCCCAGCCGCTTGAGCTGCGACTGTTTCTCTTCCTCGGTCGAGCGCGCCAGTTCGACCTCGCCGGTCTCGCCCGATCCCTTCGGATTGAGGAAGGTGTTGACGCCGATGATCGGGTAGGAGCCGTCGTGCTTCTTGTGTTCGTAGTGCATCGACTCTTCCTGGATCTTGCCGCGCTGGTAGCCAGTTTCCATCGCGCCGAGCACGCCGCCGCGCGAGGCGATGGCCTCGAATTCCTTGAGCACGGCTTCCTCGACCAGGTCGGTCAGTTCCTCGATGATGAAGGCGCCCTGGTTCGGGTTCTCGTTCTTCGCCACACCCCATTCGCGGTTGATGATGAGCTGGATCGCCATGGCGCGGCGCACCGACTCCTCGGTCGGCGTGGTGATGGCTTCGTCGTAGGCGTTGGTGTGCAAGCTGTTGCAGTTGTCGTAGATCGCGATCAGCGCCTGCAGCGTGGTGCGGATGTCGTTGAAGTCCATCTCCTGCGCATGCAGCGTGCGGCCGGAAGTCTGGATGTGGTACTTGAGCTTCTGGCTGCGCTCGTTGGCGCCGTAGCGGTTCTTCATCGCCACCGCCCAGATGCGCCGCGCGACGCGGCCGATCACCGAGTATTCCGGTTCCATGCCGTTGCTGAAGAAGAAGGACAGGTTGCCGGCGAAATCGTCGATGTGCATGCCGCGTGCGAGATAGGTTTCGACGTAGGTGAAGCCGTTGGCCAGGGTGAAGGCCAGTTGCGAGATCGGATTCGCGCCGGCTTCGGCGATGTGGTAGCCGGAGATCGAAACCGAGTAGAAGTTGCGGATCCGGTTATGGACGAAGAATTCCTGGATGTCGCCCATCATCTTCAGCGCGAACTCGGTCGAGAAAATGCAGGTGTTCTGGCCCTGGTCTTCCTTGAGGATGTCGGCCTGTACCGTACCGCGCACCGTCGACAGCGTCCATTCGCGGATCTTCTCGGCCTCGTCCTCGGTCGCATCGCGACCGTTCTGGACGCGGAACTTCTCGACCTGCTGGTCGATCGCGGCGTTGAGGAACATGGCGAGGATCATCGGCGCCGGACCGTTGATGGTCATCGACACCGAAGTTGCCGGGTCGCACAGGTCGAAACCCGAATACAGCACTTTGAGGTCGTCCAGCGTGGCGATCGAAACGCCGGAGTTGCCGATCTTGCCGTAGATGTCGGGGCGCGGGTCGGGGTCGCAGCCATAGAGCGTCACTGAATCGAAGGCGGTGGACAGGCGCTTGGCCGGCATGCCCTCCGAGACCTTGAGGAAGCGCCTGTTGGTGCGGAAGGCGTCGCCTTCGCCGGCGAACATCCGCGTCGGATCTTCGTTCTCGCGCTTGAAGGCGAACACGCCGGCGGTGTAGGGGAAGGAACCGGGCACGTTCTCGCGCATCAGGAACTTCAACAGTTCGCCCTCGTCGTCGAGACGCGGCAGCGCCACCTTGCGGATCTTGGTGCCGGAAAGTGTCTCGGAGACCAGCCCGGTGCGAATCTCCTTGTCGCGGATCCTGACCACGTACTGATCGCCGGAATAGGCCTTCTTCATATCCGGCCACATCGCCAGCAGCTTCCTGGCATGGGGCGTGAGTTGGCCGTCCTTCAGCGCGATCAGCTCGTCGAAATCCGCCAACTGTGCGGCGGCGTTCTTGCCGCAGCCCTCGAATATCGCCTTGGCGATCGTCAGCGACTGCCGCTCGCGGGCCAGCGCGGCCTGCTCCTCGATCTGGCGGTGATAGCCGCGTAGCGTCGCGGCGATCTCGGCCAGGTAGCGCACGCGGTCGGCCGGCACGATGGCCCGGCCGGCGGAGGAGTGCTTGACGTTCACCGTCGGCAGCCGGCCCTGCCTGACCGCCAGTCCACGCTCGGCCATGCGCGGCGCGAGCCTGGCCAGCAAGGCCTGGTACAACGCCGTGACGCCGTCATCGTTGAAGCGCGCCGCCATGGTGCCGAACACCGGCATGTCTTCCGGCTTCTCGCCGAACTTCTCGCGGTTGCGCTGGTACTGCTTGCGCACGTCGCGCAGCGCATCCTCGGCGCCCTTGCGGTCGAACTTGTTGATCGCGACGAAATCGGCGAAATCCAGCATGTCGATCTTTTCCAGTTGCGAGGCCGCACCGAACTCGGGCGTCATCACGTACAGAGAAACATCGACCAGCGGCACGATCGCCGCGTCGCCCTGGCCGATGCCGGAAGTCTCGATGACGATCAGATCGAAGCCGGCGACCTTGCAGGCGGCGATGACGTCGGGCAGCGCCTTGGAGATTTCGCCGCCGGCACTGTTGTCGAAATTGCGCGTGGCCAGCGAACGCATGTAGATGTTCGGGTGCTGAATCGCGTTCATGCGGATCCGGTCGCCGAGCAGCGCGCCGCCGGTACGCTTGCGCGAGGGGTCGATGGAGATCACCGCGATGCGCTGGCTGTCCTCCTGGTCGATGCGGAAGCGACGGATCAATTCGTCGGTCAGCGAACTCTTGCCGGCGCCGCCGGTGCCGGTGATGCCGAGCGTCGGCACCGGCGACAGGGCAGCCTTCTCCAGCAGCGCCTGCTTCGCCTTGGCCGGCCAGGCACCGTTTTCCAGCGCGGTGATGATCTGTGCCAGATTGCGCAGGCGCGCGGCGCGATCCTCGACTTCGAGCGCCTGGATATCCTGCGGCGCGCGGGCGCCAAGATCCAAATCGCAGCGCACCACCATGTCGTTGATCATGCCCTGCAGGCCCATCTTCTGGCCGTCCTGCACCGAGTAGAGGTGGGCCACGCCATAGTCGTGGAGCTCCCTGGTTTCTGCCGGCACGATCACGCCGCCGCCGCCGCCGAAGACCTGGATGTTTTCGCCGCCGCGCGCCTTGAGCAGGTCGATCATGTATTTGAAGA
>WBZP01000281.1_pt1 | contig 41479 bp, 30 predicted proteins | sample 5204301 | NCBI WGS metagenome assembly WBZP01 (sample SAMN12412401, study PRJNA552823) | activated sludge metagenome | isolation source: activated sludge from nitrification reactor of wastewater treatment plant... | place: USA: Pennsylvania | collected 2017
ATATCGCCGTCGCGGCGCCCGCCGGGACGACGGCCGGCGCCGCCGGCGTGTCGGCGTGTGCGGCGCTCGCCAGCACGGCGGCGAAAGCGAGGGTCTTGACCAGCGATCGAATCTTCATGTGCGCAGTTCCGGCAAGGCCTCGCCCTTCGCGACGAATTTCAAGGCGACGCCATTGTTGCAATAGCGCTTTCCCGTGGGTTTCGGGCCGTCGTCGAAGACATGCCCCTGATGCCCGCCGCAACGCGAACAATGGTATTCGGTCCGCGGCAGGATCAGCTTGTAGTCGGTCGACGTGCCCACGGCGCTCGCCAGCGGTTGCCAGAAGCTTGGCCAGCCGGTGCCGCTTTCGAACTTGCTCGCGCTGTCGAACAGCGGCAGGTTGCACGCCGCGCAAATGAAGGTCCCGGCGCGCTTTTCGGCATTCAGCGGGCTGCTGCCGGGGCGTTCCGTGCCCTCTTCGAAGAGTACGTTGTAGGCGTCCGGCGGCAGCAGCTTCTTCCATTCCGGCTTGCTCTTGGCCAGCGGGAAGGTGTTGGCGGCGCGCGCCGAGCCAAAGGGCAGAATCGGCAGCGAGGACGCGGCGGTCAAGCCGAAGATGGTCGAAATCCAGTTGCGACGGTTCATGGTGCTCTCCTGTTCGGTTGCCGGCATGGCCGGCGACGGTGGTCCGCGCTGGCGCCTGTCGGTGCGCAGCTTGGATGACGTGCTGCGGCTTGGTCTTGCCAGGCCCGGGATTCCTTACAGCGGCCGGCGCGTTTGCCGCAATCTGTCATCATGGGTCAAAATACACGCCTTCTGGATATCAAGCGAGCCCGATGGAACCGGACCGTCAAAGCGAACTGGCTGCACTGCGCCCCGACCTGTTGCGCTTTGCACGCCTGCAACTGCGCGATGCGGGGGCCGCCGAGGACGCGGTACAGGAAACCATGCTCGCCGCCTTGCAGGGCAGCCAGCATTTCGAGAGTCGCTCATCCTACAAGACCTGGCTGATCGCGATCCTGCGCAACAAGATCATCGATATTATTCGCGGCCAGAGCCGCGAGGTTTCGGCGACCTCCCTGGCCGACGACGAGGCCGGCGACGATCTGCTCGCGGAAACCCTGTTCGACCAACGCGGCCATTGGCAGGCGGCGGCACGGCCGGGGCGCTGGGGGGATCCCGAGGCGTCGTTCGAGCAGCAGCAGTTCTGGAAGGTCTTCGAGGCCTGCCTCGACGGTCTGCCGGCGAAGACCGCGCGCGTCTTCATGATGCGCGAGTTTCTCGGCCTGGAGACCGAGGAGATTTGTAAGGAAACCGGTATCAGCTCGTCCAATTGCTGGGTGGTGCTGCACCGCGCCCGTATGGGCTTGCGCACCTGTCTTGAAACCAAATGGTTCGCCGGCGCGGGGGCTTGAAATGCTGAGTTGCAGACAGGCCACCGAACTGATGTCCCAGGAGCAGGACCGGCCGCTCACGCTCGTGGAGCGGGTGGCGCTGCGCCTGCATGTCTGGATCTGCGACGGCTGCAACAACTATCGTCGCCAGATGAGCGTGTTGCGCGCGGCCTGCCGGCGTTTTGGCGGGGGCGGAACGCCATGAGCGGGGGTGTGTCCGTCGCGGCGGACACCAGCACCTGTCCGGAGTGCGGCGCGCGGTTTCGCTGCGGCATGGAAGGCGGCGACCCGACCTGCTGGTGCGCGAGTTTGCCGCCCCTGGCAGCGCTGCCCGGCAAGGCCGCGGACGCGCCGCCCGAGGCCCTGCGCTGTCTCTGCCCGCGCTGCCTGACGGCCTTGCTGGCCTCGGCCGGGGCGCAGCGGCCCGCAGTTGCCGGATGACCGAGGCGCCAGGCGGGGAATTCGACCTGCTGATCGTCGGTGGCGGCATCAACGGCGCCGGCATTGCCCGCGACGCGGCGGGACGCGGCGTCAAAACCGTTTTGATCGACCAGGGCGATTTCGGCGGCGCGACCTCGTCGGCCAGCACCAAGCTGATCCACGGCGGCCTGCGCTATCTCGAACACTACGAATTCCGCCTGGTCGCGGAGTCGCTGGCGGAGCGGGAAGTGCTGCTGCGCATTGCCCCGCACCTGGTTTCGCCGCTGCGCTTCGTGATGCCGCATGTGCCCTCGTTGCGTCCGGCATGGATGATTCGCGCCGGACTGTGGCTCTACGACCGGATGGGCGGTCGCTGCAGCCTGCCGGCGTCGGCTGCCGTCGGCCTCGATCCGGATGGTTTGGGGGCCGGGCTGAAGCCGGAGCTGAGCCGCGGCTTCAGCTATTTCGATGCCTGGGTCGACGATGCGCGACTGGTGATCCTCAATCTCAAGTCGGCGGAGCAACACGGGGCCAGGCTTCTGCCACGCACGCGCCTGATCGCCGCCACCCGCCATCAGGGCAAATGGCGCGCCACGCTGGAAGACGTGAATCGCGGCGCGCGCCATGAACTGTCCGCGCGGGTCCTGGTCAATGCCGCCGGGCCATGGGTCAAGGACGTCACCGAGCGCAGCGAAAGCCCGGTGGCCGCTGCCGTCCGGCTGGTCAAGGGCAGTCATATCGTGGTGCCGCGGATTCATCGCGGCGATCATGCGTACATCCTGCAAAACACCGACCGGCGCGTGATCTTCATGATTCCCTGGCAGCAGACCCACACGCTGATCGGCACCACCGATGTGATCATCGAATCCCTCGCCCAGGCCGACGCGATCAGCGATGGGGAAACCGGATACCTGTTGGCGGCGGTGAATCGCTATCTGGCCCATTCGTTGGGTGAAGGCGATGTGGCATGGACGTACACCGGCGTCCGCCCGCTCTATGACAACGGCAGAGGCGACCCGGCGGCGATTACCCGCGACTACACGCTGGTGGTCGATGATCGGGACCGCGCGGTGCAGCTCGCCGTGTTCGGCGGCAAGCTGACCACTTACCGCAAATTGGCCGAGACCGTTTTGGCGCGGCTCGCGCCGTGGCTGGCCTTCCGGCGCGCGCCGTGGACCAGCGGCGAAGCGCTGCCCGGCGGCGGTTTCGATCCGGGCGCGCGCGGCGCCGAGTTGCAACGCATCGGGGCGGCCTATCCGCAAATGCCTGTCGACGTGCTGCGCGAACTCTTCGACCGCCATGGCCTCGGCCTGCCGACGCTACTTGGCGCGGCGCGAAACATCGACGACCTGGGCCGGGACTTCGGTGGCGGCCTGTATCAGCGCGAAGCGGAATATTTCATCGCCAACGAATGGGCGTTGGCGGCCGACGACATCCTGTGGAGGCGCAGCAAGGCCGGCCTGCGGATGTCGCCGGCGCAACGCGAGGAGTTCGCGGACTGGTTTGCCGGCCGGCCGATGCCGTCGAAATAATCCCGAAGACCTTGCCACGCAGGCATCGGGAAATTCGATCCGTCAACGTCGCGGCGGAGCCCGTGGATTCATCGAACCGGCCCTCCGGTACGGCAATGCAGGCCTGCGTTACACGTCCTGCCTCGCCCGTGGATCAGGCAGGCATGCCGGCGATGCGCTGTCGCACCTCGTCCAGCAGCGCCTGCTCTTCCGCGCTGATCCGCTGGTCGGCCTGCGCGGCCTTTTCCATCAACTTGAGCACCTTGTCCGCGCTCTTGCGGTCTTCCGGCAGGCGCAACGCGAGCTTGCGGTTGCGCGCCAGCTCCAGCAGGCCGGCGAGCTTCTTCACGTCGTAGCCCATCCGGCGCGACAGGTCCTGGGCGAAGGCCAGTTCTTCCACCGTGATTGCGCCGTCTATGCCGATCATCATCATCACGTTGTTGAAGGCATAGTCGCGCGCCGCGAACAGCGGGTCGAGCTGCCGGACCGCGACGCGCGTCGTCATGTCCGGCTTTTGGGCTTCGGCCAGCGCTCTGTATTCGGCCGCGGTGAGCAGCCTGGTGACGATCCATTCGTGGCGCGTGCTGTTCACCACGGCGCCGCAGTACTCGCACTTGATCTCCAGCGTGTCGCCGAGCGGGGCGCCGCAGGCCGGGCAGGCATGGGCATAGAGCATGCCCTTGGCAATGCCGGCATCGGCATCGCGGGTGAGGACCATGACCTCGTTCTCGGCATACAGGCCCTGATCGATCAGGCGCAACTGCGGGCCGCTGATGTCGACGCGTTGCGCGGTGCGCTTGAAGGCGATCACCAGGTTGTCCTTGCCGTCGCTGCGGAAGAAGTCGATCAGCGTGACGTTGTTCAGATACAGGCGGTTGAAGACGAACGGCGGCTCCTTGCCGATGGCCTGTGACAACTGCTCGAACAGCGCGTCGGCGACGAAGCGGCGCATGGTTTCCGGCCGCCGCGTGACCCGCGCCGCCATGATCTGCATATAGGCATTCGAGGCCTTGTCCTCGATCAGTTGCACCGAGAAATCCGCGTCGGCGGCCAGCGCCTCGCGGATGCGGCGGGTCAGGGCGCCGGACTTTTCCAGCTTGCCGCTCTGGTTGGCGTAGTCGTCGGCCTGGGTGATCTCGGCCAGGATCCAGTCGTAGTCGCCGCGCGTGCTGACCGTCTGGCAGCTTTGGCAGCGCGCAACCTCGCCCATGTCGGCGGGCAGTTCGGCGCCGCAGGAGGGGCAGTGGTTGCTGTGATACAGGTCGCCTTCCGCCACCCCGGCCTTGCGCAGGAAGCTCCAGTATTCGAGCATTTCCAGCGAGCCGCGGCGGTCGAGTTGCGGAAACCGCGCGGAAACGAAATTGTCCTCGGCGGTGAAGTGGATGCCGACGTGCACGATGTCGAAGTTGCCGTCCTGCTCGACGGCGTCGATGAACACCTTTCTGATCACGACGTTGCCAACCTCGTTGCGCTGGTCGAGCAGACGCATCATCGCGAACTGCGTGTTGAAGCGCTGCCAGACGCCGTCCGAGATCCAGCGCCGCACCGGCGCCATGTCCTGCCGCGTCCAGGCCTGCTGAACCGCGAGGAAAGCCGTCTCGACCTTGGCCAGCAGCGAGGCCGGTTCGAAGCCGGGGTTGCGTCGGAGGAATTCGGCAGGCAGGGAATAGCTCTGCGCCGTCGCCATGGCGACCGACGGGATCCTGTTGAGGCCCGACACGGCTCGCACCTTGTTGCGGCCCATCCAGATGAAGGCGCCGATCACGGCCAGTACGATGATGTTGAGCGGGAAGGGCAGCGACCAGATGATCCAGAACAGCAGCTCGATGATGATCCCGGCGGCATCGTCGCCGCCGCCGCTGTCCCCGCCGCCCCCGCCGCCGGCACCACCGGCGACGGCGCGCGCCGCGCCGCTGGCGACGAGCAGGATCGCCGGCAGCAGGCGGCGCATCAGGGCCGGTGCCGTGCGGAACATTCGGTGACGGGAGTGCTCGGCGCGGCTGTCGGGAGCTCTCGCCGGACGATCAAGGGTCGCATGGACGGCGGCGGAGAACGTCTGCGCCGCCCTACACCAGATGGTTTCCATTGGCGAGAGGTGGGCTCTCGGGCGCGGATGCTTCAGAGGCCCTCGGTCACGATCAGCTTCGACTTCGTCGTGCGTTCGCGGATGGGTCGGATCGCCTGGTATTCCGGAGACGCCCACCAGTCCTTGAAGCGCGCCATGCTGGGGAACTCAAGGATGACGCAGCGGCTGGGCGCCCAGCTCCCTTCGAGCACTTCGGTCGCGCCGCCTCGGGCCAGGTAACGACCGCCGAATGCGGCGATGGTCGCCGGCGCCTTTTGCCGGTATTCCTCGTATCCGGCGCCATCCACCACCTCGATATCTGCGATCACGTAAGCGGCCATCGTTGGTTCTCCCCGGTGTTTGGCGAGCCGGAGGGTTTTTCCGGCAGGATCGATCTGCTGCAGGCAGTGGCCTGCCGAAATCGCGCAGCCGCCTCAGCGGCAGACTTCGCGAGCCGGGAAATCATAGCACCGGATCCGGGCTTCGCAGCCACGATAGGCAGGCTTGACGCGCCGTCCTCGGATGCCAGCCGCCACCGACTCTCGCCACCGTTCAAGACCCGATCCCTGTTGGATTTCCGCCCACATCCCGAAGTCAAATTGCCTCGGACGGCGCTTGTGTTTGACGGCGCTGCCCATGTCGGAGATACTTGCGGCAGTGCGGTTCCGATTGGCATCCCTTGCGGATCAGCGATCGTGCCCTTCTGGGGTTGACAATGCCATCAAAATCAATATCAAAGTCTGACGTCTTGCGTGTGAGCAAACTGGCCCTGGCGGTCAGCCTGGCCTTCGGCGGCCCCGTGCTGGCGGCCCCCACCGGCGCGCAAGTGGTTGCCGGCGCGGTGCAAATCGGCACGGTCGGCAACACGACGACCGTCACCAACAGCCCGAGCGCGATCATCAACTGGCAGTCGTTTTCGATCGGGCAGAGCGAGACCGTCAAATTCCTGCAGCAGTCGGCGTCCAGCGCGGTGCTCAACCGCGTGGTCGGCGGCCAGTTGTCGACCATCATGGGACGCCTGACCTCCAACGGCCAGGTATTCCTGATCAACCCGGCCGGCGTTCTGGTCGGCGCTGGCGCGGTGATCGACACCGCTTCGTTCTTCGCTTCCACGCTGCAGATCCTCGACCAGGACTTCGTCGCCGGCAAGCTGAAGTTCCAGGGCGACGCCGACTCGGGAAAGATCACCAACCAGGGCTGGATTCGCACCGGCTATGGCGGCCATGTCGTGTTGATGGCGCCGAATATCGAGAACAGCGGCATCATCGAGGCTCCCGGTGGCAAGGTCCTGCTTGCCGCGGGGCAGAAGGTCACCCTCGGCAGCCTTGACCTGGAGGGCCTGAGCTTCGAGGTGCAGGCGCCAAGCGACAGCGTGCTGAACCTCGGCCAACTGATCGCCGACGGCGGCGTGGTCGGCGTCTTTGCCGGTTCGCTGAAGCACAGCGGCGACATCCGCGCCAATGCCCTGACGCGCGACGCGGCCGGCGAGATCGTGCTCAAGGCCAAGGGCGATGTCGAACTCGCGGCCGGCAGCACGACGCTGGCCGACGGCCGCAGCGGCGGCTCGGTCCGTATCGAATCCGCGACCGGCACCGCGCGGGTGGCCGGGGCTGTGTCCGCGACGGGCAGCAGCGGCGCCGGCGGCAGCATCGACGTGCTCGGCGAGAAGGTGGTGCTGACCGGCAACGCCGCGCTCGACGCGTCGGGCGCCAGCGGCGGCGGCGCGATTCGCGCCGGCGGGGACTGGCAGGGCGCCAACCCCGACGTGAAGAACGCGCAGTCGGCCTTTGTCGGCGCCGGCGTCACGCTGAAGGCGGACGCTACCGATCATGGCGATGGCGGCAAGATCGTGGTCTGGTCCGACGGCGATACGCGCTTCCTTGGCAGTCTCAGTGCGCAAGGCGGGCCGAACGGCGGCAATGGCGGCAACGCGGAAGTGTCGGGCAAGGGGGATCTGCTGTTCATCGGCGGCGCCAACCTCGGCGCGCCCAAGGGCACGGCGGGCAGTCTGCTGCTCGACCCGCTCGATCTGTTTGCCGATACCGTAGGCGGCCTGAATCCGTCGATCATCGACGAGAACACCGACTTCCCGGGTAGCGCCGTCACCGTGGCGCCGGCGACGCTTGCCGCGATTGTCGGCAACGTCACGCTCTACGCCTCGCGCGACATGCGACTCAACAGCGCGATCACGCTAACCGGCGCCGGTCAGGGCCTGTCCGCCAGCGCCGGTCGCGACCTGCAGATCGGCGCCGGCATCACCACCAACGGCGGCGCGGTGTCGCTGGTCGCGGCGCGCAACATGAGCACCTTCGGCTCCAGCCCGATTGCGACCTCCGGCGGCAATGTGACGCTGGCGGCGCAGTCCATCTCGAACGGGTCAATGACGATTGCCGCCGGCACGGGGACTGTCAATGCACAGTCGAGCGCGGGCGCCCTGACCCTTGGCGTGATTTCGTCGTCCGGCGGCGCGGCGCTGACCAGCACGGGTGGCGGTCTTTCGCTGTCGAATATCACATCGACGGGCGCTGTATCCCTGGGCAGCAGCAGCTTCATATCGTCCGGATCGATCTCGACGACGACCGGCGCCGTCACCGCGAACAGCGGGTCATCATTGTCCACGGGAACCATCTCCACTACCGGGGGCGCGGTGACCCTGAATGCGGCCACCAGTGTTTCGACCAGTACGCTCAACACCGGCGGCGGCGTGCTGTCCGTGACGGCCAGCGGTAGCAGCCTGAACACCGGGAGCATCGACACGCGCCCTGGTGGCGCCGGTCCGACCGGGGCGGCGGTGACTCTCGTTTCAACACCGTCGTCCGTGAGCACCGGCAATATTTCCGCCGGCGACGCCAATGTGACCGCGACCGCCGGGACCTCGGTTTCCGGCTCCACGATCACAACCACCGGCAATGTCGGTCTGACTGCCAACGCCGGCAACATTTCCTACACGGTCAACGACGCGGCGAACGTCACGGCCACCTCCAATCGGAGCTTCAGCAGCACCAGCATCAATCTTTCCTCCAACTCGGCAACCACGCCGCTGAACGCGACCTCGGTCACCGCGACCGCGATCAACTGCAGTTCCAGCAGTTCGTGCCCCAGCGCGACGATCAACCTTTCGTCGACGACCAAGGGTGTGAACATTGGAACGGTCACCGCGAATGCGCCGGCGACCACCTACTCCGGCTACACCACGCCATACCAACAGCGCAACCGGACGGTAACGGTTAACGGCGGCAACGGTCCGATTCTCGCGATGAGTTCGGCCTCCCAGATCACCGCCACGGATGTCACGTTGCAAACCAACCTGGGTTCCGATGCCGGCATTGGCAGCGCCGCCACACCGCTCAAGGTGGATGTCGAGCGCAGTTTCACGTTCAAGCCGAACGGCGATTTTGGTGTAACCCTGAACGGCTCGGGTCCCAATCGACTGACCATACAACTCGGTGTCGCCGCCGCGACACCCTATTCCGGGTCGCTTACCAGGAGCGGCCAGATCGCCCTTGCCGCAAGCGCCGACACGTCGACGGTGACCGTCAGCAATTTTGCGGTCAGCAGCGGCTTCGATACGCCGGTGTTCGCGCAGGGGCCTCTGATCAGCCTCACCGTGCCCAACGGCAACCTGATGGCGACCAGCGTCAGCGCCCCCAGGGGCGATCAGATCGGCTTCGCCTCATGCCCCTATTACTACTGTGGCACATCGATTCTGGACCTGCCGGTCACCTTGCGGGCCAGCGGGAACCTCGACGTGGCGAGCTTCGCCCGCCAGACCGGTGGGGCCACCGGCAAGACCACGACCTTCACGTCGGACACGGGGATGCTCTCGCTGGACGGCATCCTGGGCAGTCGTGACAACCTGACTGCCAACGGCGCGACGGGCCTCACGATCGGCAGCCTGTCGACCGTCGGGGCGGTAACGGGGACCGCGACCACCGGCGACATCACGGTCGACAGCGTCACCAGCAGCGGCAGCAACGTCACGCTGACAGCGAGCAACGGCACCGTGGGGGCGATGAACGACGCCCCCGGGGTCGAGGTTACCGCCGCGGGCACGATCAACCTCTCGGCGAACAAGATCGGCACTTCGGGATTCACCAATCCGCTCGATCTCGCGGGCGGATCGATCAGCCTGACAACGACCGGCGCGGGTTCCTACATCGGCTCTGCGGCGGATCCGACCAATCCAGTCACCGCCGCGACGCAGAACCTGACGATCGATGCCGCGGCGAAATTCAATGTGGATACGCTGGCGGTCGACCTGCGGAACCTCGCCGTCACCGCCAGCCCATCCGGCGTGACCAGCGGCGGCATGGCGCGCGTGACGTCGAATGGCACGGTTTACGACTTCCAGAGTAACGGAACCGATTTCATTCTGGGCGGTGCCAACATCAACGGCGGTGCCGCATTGCCCGGGGCCCAGTTGGCCGGTGGCGGACTCTCCTTCACGTCGACGTCCGGCAGCCTGACGCTGAACAGCATGGATTTCAGCGCCTCGGGCGGCAGTCTTTCCGTGCGCACGAACCAGCTCGGCAGCGGCAACGTCACACAGTCGCCGGCGACGACCATAGATCTCGGAACCGGCACGCTGAGCATCGCGGCAGATGGCGACGTTACGCTGGAAAGCGTGAACGCCGGCGGCCTGTACGCGAGCTATGCCAATTACGGAAGCTTCTCCGGCGGCTGCGTCGGCTATTACGGCAATGGCTGCGGCGTGGCAAGCTTCACCGCGAATCAACCCTTGACCGACACCGCCAACGGCGGCGGTACCTGGAGCGTGATCGCGCGCGGCGCGATCCAGACCGGGAACCTCAACGTCGGCGGCATCGATTTCCAGACTTTCGAGGGCGATATCACGACCGGGACGATCGATGCCAATTCGATCAATCTCGCGGCCGGCGTGGCCTACTACTACAGCTACAGCACTACGCCGGCGGTCAGCGTGACCACGGGGGCGATCGGCTTGCTCACTCGGCCCGATACGCTGACCATCGAATCGGGAAACAACGGTTACTACTATTACCACCCGGTACCGGGATCGGTGCAGACGGGCGCGATCGAGGGCGGGACGGTGTCGATCACCAGCCATGGCGGGGACATCACGATCGGCGGCAAGGTCGGCGGCAATACGCTGGCCAACACACCTGCCGACTCGGTGACGATCAGTGCCGACCGCTCCGACTATGGATACGCCGGCACGCCGGGCGTGGTGCAGACCGGGGCCATAACGTCGTCGGGCGACATCACGCTGTACAACTACTACAGCGGCGCTATCAACAGCGGCGCACTCATGGCGGGTTCCGGGATAGACGTTCGCGCCAATGGCGGCGCGGTGACAACTGGCGCCATCGATGCCGTCGGCAACATTTCGATCACCTCGGACTACTACGCCGCGCGCCCGAGCAGCGTAACGGTCGGCGGCGCCATCGGCGCCACCACGCCGAACACCGGCGTAGCAATTGAAACCACCGGCGCACTGTCGATTGCGGGCGCGGTGACGCTCGATCCCTTGCAGGCGGGAACTGTCGGGCTCACCGGCAATACGGTATCGCTGGGCGCCCTTACGGCTGGCGACGGCAGCACGGTCACCATCAACGCGACCAATGCGGCTATCGGCACGCCATTCCAGTTCACGACCATCGACACCGGGATGACGGGAATCGTCAGCATCACCGCACCCGCCGGAATTCGCCAGACCGGCGGCACTGGCATCACCGCCAACACGGTGACCTTGAGTTCCGCCAGCGCGGCCAGCGCCGTCGGGCAGACGGGCTTCGCCCCCACCCCCTTGGACCTGCACGGGACAACGGACTTGACGCTCAACGTCGGCGGCTCGCTGAATCTCGACCTGCATGGTTCGACGCTGGCGTCCCTGAATGTCACCAAGAGCGACAACGCCGCCCTGTTTTCCTTGAACGGCAGTCTCGGTGATAGCCAGAGCGTGACCATCGTCAACAACGCCGGCGTTGGCGTCGACGTCGCTCTTGCTTCGCCGTTTGTCCCATTGAGTTTCACCCTCAACAATACCGCCGGCGATGTCAACAGCATGGGCATCGCCACCAATGGCGGCAACCTCAACATCATCTCCGGCGGCGCCTTCACCAACACCGGAATCACCACCAATGGCGGAACGGTCGATATCACGGCCTATGGCCCGTTCTCGAGTTCCAGCATCACCACGTTGGGCGGTTACGTGAACATCGCGACGGTTCCGAGTTTCGGCACGGTGTCCACCGGTGCGATCAGCACGGCGGCCGCTGGCGGTGGCGGACCGATCACGATCACCACCAATGGTTTGGCCAGCGACATCACCCAAGACGGCAACCTGACCACCGGGACGGGCGGGGGATCGATCGGCCTGCTGGTCAACGGCAGTGGTTCGATCACTCGCAGCGGCATTTTCACGGTCAACTCCGACTCGCAGGTCTCGGCCGAGACGGCGAACGGCGACGTCGGCGCCAGCGGCACGCCGCTGCAGATCGTGTCACCCAGCGCGAGCTTGCGCGCCAATTTCCCGAGCGGACCGTCGGCTTTCGGCAATGTTTATGCAGGCCTCACCGGGACCAGTTCGTTGACGCTGACCGCGGACAATGATTTCTCGGTGAATACTGATGTGGCCCTGAGCGCCCTGTCACTGACCACGCGCGGCACGGGAACCGGCACAACGCTGTTGCTTGGCGCTTCCGGTCAAACCTTCAGCTTCGCGCGGCCGGCGACCGATCCGCTCGACGGCAGCTTGGTGCTGGCCAGCACATTTCAGGTGACCGGCGCCGGCGGCGCGACGACACTCGCCAGCGGCAGCTTCCGCACCTCCGACGGAGACCTGCTGGTCGCCGGCACGTCGCCGTTCAACGTGACCAGTCTTACCTTGCAGGCGAGCGGCGACCTGCGCTTCGAAGGCACGGCCGGCAGTCCGCTCGCCATCAGCAGCACGACCCAGTATTTCACCGGCCAGCGCCTGTTCGTCGGTCACGACACGGCGTCGCTGGGGAAGGTCAGCCTGACCGCGAGCGGCGCCCAGACGCTGCAATCGGCAGGGGATTTCCTGGTCGATGCGCGCGGCGGCGCGATATCGATTACCGGCGGCACGCAAACGCTGACCAGCACCGGAACTTCCACCCTGACCTTGCGCGGCGGGTCGGGAACGGGCGAGGCGGTGACCGTCACCGCCACCAATAGCCAAGCCCTGTCGGCCGGGACGAACTCCTATGCCACCGGCAACATCGTTGTCGCGGGTGGCGCCGGGGACGGCAGTTCGGTTTCGATCACCAACAACGGCAATGGGGCCCAAACCTTTGACGCCGGGACCGGATATTCCTCGACGGGCGCCATCAACTTCACCGGTGGCGGCGGCAGCGCGGCCTCGGTGACGGTTGCCAACAACGGCAACGGCAACCAGACATTCACCGCCGGCTACTTCGGGAACACCGGCAGCATCAGCTTCAAGGGCGGCACGGGCATGACCAGCTTCGTGAATGTGAGCTCCGGTGGAAGTGGAACCCAGGACCTGTTCGCCCAGGGGAACGTCACTTTCACCGGCGGGGATGGGCCGGGGACGGGCGCCTACGTGGCGCTGACCAAGAGCGGCAGCAACGGGCAGTATCTGAACCCGACCGGGGCAATTGCCTTCAACGGCGGGGCCGGTGACGGCAACTACGTCCGCGTCGAGAACAGCGGAACCGGCAAGCAGATCGTCGGTTACTCCTGCACCTATTACTACTACTGCGCCGACTATTACGTGTTCCACAAGCCGGGTAACGTGACGCCCAGCGTAACGCTTCAGGGCGGCGCGGGAGTCGGCTCCTACACGCTGGTTCAGGCGGCGGGCGAGCAGTGGATCACGCCGACGGGCTCGATCGCCGTCCTCGGCGGTGGCGGGTCCGGTTCGTACGCCCGAGTCAATGGCATGTTGACTGGCAATTCAGGGCGCAACCAGTTGATCGGCCATCCCAATACTTACTACGAGTACCCGCTGACACCGTATTTCACCGACTATGAGAGTTACTACCATACGGCGCCGTCGAGCATCACGGTGACCGCGGGGGCCGGCCTCAATGCCTATGCCAGCGTCACGGCAACAGGACAGCAAAGCGTTTATTCCAGCAACACGATCACGGTCGGCCAGCCGGCGGTTGCTCCAGGCAGTACCGGCGACGGCGCCTATGCCGCGCTTACCGGTGCCGGGCAGAGCATTCGCAGCGGCGGCGCGATGAGGGTGGTGGCCGGCACAGGGAACGGCGCGGATGCGCTGATCGTCTCCAGCGGCGGCAATGCCCAGTATCTGCGCGCGGGTTCGCTGACTGTTGCCGGGGGTGGCACGGCCGGCGTCAATACCGCGGTCGCACGCATCGCCTCGGGCGCCTCACAGCAGTTCGGGGACATTTCTGCTGGTACGACTGTGGGGAACACGACCGTCACCGCCGGCGCCGGGCCGGATTCCGTGGCCGAGGTTATCGCGCTGTCCGGGTCGCAGGATCTGCGGTTCGGCACTCTGGGTCTTTCCGCTGTGGGTGCGGGGCAGAACTCCCGGGTGCGCATCGAGGCCGGCACGTCGCAGAATCTGTTGGCGAGCAACGTGTCCCTGAGCGCCGGTTCGGCCGCCGGTGCCAGCGCACTGATCAAAGCGGCGAGCGGACAGACGTTTACCGGTTCCGGCGGCGTGACGCTGACCGGCGGCACCGGCACCGCAGGCAGCGGCAACGATGCCTCGGCGCTGATCGTCAACCTGGCCAGCGCGCAGTCGCTGAACAAGGGCTCGGGCGGCACCTGGACCCTGACCAGCGGCGCCGACTACGGCCCGGCCGGCATCGTCAACAACGGCACCACGCAGGACATCGTGGCGGGAAATATCACGATCCAGACCGCGGTCGGAGCCAATAACGTCAATTCGCCGCTTTCCGGCAGCTATGTCGCGGGCATCGTCAATCCCGGTTCGGGTGCCCAGACTGTTACCGGCGGGGCGATTACGATCAGCAACGGCAACGCACCGGGCACCATCGGGATCTATTCCGGCAATTTGCAGACCATAGGCGCTTCGGGTCTGATCAAGGTCGAAGTGACCGGCGGTGCCGGAACCGCGGCGATCGACGCCGCGTCGGGCACGCAGACGCTGCGCGGCACCACGGCCAGCACCACCGATCCCGGCTCGGCCAACGCCGGGCAGGCGGCCAACTCCGGCAGCGCCAACGGTGGCGTGCGGGTGCAGGTGACCGGCGGCAGCGGCGGCACGGCGCGCATCGCCAACAGCGGCGGGGGCCAGAACATCATCGGTTCGTATGTCGATGTCAATACCACCGGGCCAGGAACCGGAACCGCCAAGCTCACCGCAACCGGCGACCAGTGGATACACACGACCAATGGCGGCGCCAGCGGCGTCGGCAGCCTGCGCGTGGCGGCGCTTGGCGGCGGCACTGCCACGGTGTCCAGCGGCGGCTACCAGTTGCTGCAGATCGACTATCCGGAACTGATGCAGGGTGCCAAGAACGGCAGCATCACGGTCGGCAATGCAGGCGCCACCGGGAGTTCGTTGATCAGCGCAGTCGACCAGGATGTGTTCGCGCGCTCGATCACGGTGCTGGGCGGATCAAGCGCGGGAGCAAACTCCAAGATCAACGTTTCCGGTGTGCAGAGTGTCAGTCTGGTGAGTTCCAGCGCCACTCCGAGCGCGGGAATCACCGTGACCGGCGGCGCCGGGGGCACGGCCCTGATCGACCCGGTGACGCAGACCATCCTGTCGAATGGACCCATCACCGTCAGCGGCGGCAGCGGACTCGACACCATCGGCGGCATCATCGGTACTGGCGACCAGACCATCCTGGTCACCTCGGGCGGGGCCAACAGCATCCTGGTCCAGGGGGGGGCCGGGACCAACGCCTTCGGCGAAATCATCACCAGCGGCGCGGTACAGCGCATTGGCACCAGCGGTGAATTCGTTCTGCTCGGGGGCAGCGGCGTCAACGCCGATGCGATCATCGGCGCCAACGGCGGCACCGCGGAGACTTTCCTTGCCTGCGGCAGCGGCTTTACGTGCGATGCGGGCTTGGCCCCCTTCACCGCGATTCCAAGCGTCAACAACCCCTTCCTCAATTCCGCCACGGATGTCGGCGTGTACTACAGCCCGATCACGGTGCCGCTTGCCGATATCATCGCGGCTACCGGCGGCGGCGTATCCCAGGAGACGTCGATCGACCTGCCGTTCGATCCAACCATCCTGGTCCTGTGGGATCCGACGCAACCGATGACCGAAGAAGAACGCCGCGAGCTCCTGTTCGGGCGCCGCCTGCCGGTGTGCCGCTGATGAAGACGAAGACCACCATGGGTTTTGCCAGCGCGGCGCAGCGCCTGGCGTTGGGGCTGCTGTTCGGCCTGTGTCTGGGCGCGGCCAACGCCCAGCAGGTGGGCGAAGTCACCTTCGTCCAGGGCGCCACCACCGCCCAGAGCCCCGCCGGCCAATCGCGCTTTCTGGCCAAGGGCGATCCCGTCGCCAAGGGCGAGGTGATCAATACCGGCGAGCGCGGCTACGCGGTACTCGGGCTGAAAGACGGCACGCGGCTCACGCTGCGTTCGAACACCTCGTTCGCGGTGAATGACCTCAACCAGCAATCCGGCGAGGAGAGTCTGGTCATGAGCCTGTTTCGCGGCGGCCTGCGCGCATTGACGGGTTTCATAAGCAAGGGGCGGCCCAACGCCGCGCGGCTGACAGCGCCCAACGCGACGATAGGCATTCGCGGTACCGAGTTCGATGCCCGGGTATGCGGCCCGGAGTGCCGGCGCGAGGCGCAGTTCGCGCGTCCGGCGCCACCGGCGGCGGCGCAGGACCAGGTGGTGGCCCGCGTCGCGGTGCTCAACGGCGAGGCCTCGGCGGTGGGACGCGACGGCGCCCCCCGTCCGTTGGCGCGCGGCGCGGCGGTGTTCAGCGGCGAATCGGTACGCACCGGCGCCGACTCGAACGCGGTGCTGGCGTTTCGCGACCAGACCAAGGTGACCCTGATCGAAAAGACTGCCTTCAACCTGGAAGACGTGCGCATGGCGGGTCCGGCAGACGAAGGCAATTTCTTCGTGCGCCTGGTGAGCGGCGGCCTGCGCGCCTTTACCGGCCTGATCGGCCGCGCCAACCACAGCAAGGTCAGGATCGTCACCGCGACGGCGACGATCGGTGTGCGCGGCACCGGAATCGACTTACGCGTGCTCCCGGACGGACTCTATCTCTACACCTGGGACGGCGCTGCCGCGCTGGAGGCCAACGGCAAGGAACTGGTGGTCGACAAGGACCGCGCCGGGGTGCTGCGCGTCGTCGGCGGCCAGTTGCAGTTGCTGGATTCCGTGCCGAAGATATTCTTTGACGAACGCGCGGCGCGGCCGGACCAGGTCGAAGTCGATTTCAACGAACTGTTCCGGGTTTACCGCTTTGATGACGGCGGGCCTGGTCTTTACGTGGGCGTGCGCAACGGCTACGTCAACCTCGGCTCGACCGCCGGCTTTTTTGTCGATCTCGGACCGTTCGAGGCGGGTTTCCTGGCCCAGGGCAGCGACCGGCCGGTACGCATCGAGCCGCTGCCCGGATTCCTTTTCAATGACCCCTTCCCGCTGCCCAACGAAATCGATCTTAAGCGTTTGCGCCTGATCGAACTGGTCGGACCGGGGAGACTTTCCGGCAGTGATCAATGTCTAATGGAATGAACAAACCGCGCACTGCGTCGCCGTCGCCGCGCGGGCGGCGGCGTTTCGTGTCCTTGGCGTTGACTGCCGCGCTGGCCCTTGGCGCCACGCCGACCATCGCCCAAACCACGGTGACCGCGCCGGTGCCGGCGGCGGCCGCGCCGGCCGAAGTCCTGCTCGACGTCAGGCGGTTCGAGATCGTTGGCGCCAATCCCCTGTCGGACTCGGAAACCGCCGCCGTGCTGGCGTCGCATCTGGGCCTGCACAGCAGCCTGGGCACGCTGGAGGCCGCCGCCACGGCGCTCGAAGCGCGCCTGCGCGAAGCCGGCTATTCCTTTCACCGGGTCATCGTTCCGGCGCAGAAGCCGGCCGATGGCGTGGTCAAGCTGGAGATCCTGCAGTTTCCGCTGGAGTCGGTGGAAGTCGTCGGCAATCAGCATTTCTCCGCGGACAACATCCGGCGCAGCCTGCCTGCGCTCGTCGCGGGAACCTCGCCGGATGTGCGCGCGGTGTCGCGCGACCTCGGGCTGGCCAACGAGCACCCGTCCAAGCGGGTGGCGATCGTCCTCAAGGAAAGCGCCAAGGCCGACGCGCTGGATGCCGAAATCCGCGTGCGCGACACGGCGCCGACCCAGTTCTTCACCAGCTTCACCGGCGGCACGCCGGATGCCTATGACGCCATCAACAAGGCCACCGGCTATACGCGCCTGACGCTCGGCTATCAAAACGCCAACCTGTTCGACCGCGACCATGCGCTGACCGTCACCTACACCACGTCCGTTGAACATGTGGACCGCGTCAAGCAGTTCGGCGCGTTCTACTGGATCCCGCTGTACGGTTATGCGACCAGCTTGCAGGTCTATTACACGCGCTCGAAGGTCAATACCGGCAGCATCGGCCTCGGTTCTTCCTCCTTTGATGTCAGCGGCAAGGGCGAGTTTTTGGGTGCGCGCGTGACTCATTCGCTGCCGAAATTCAGGGAGATCACGCAGAATGTTTCGCTGGCGCTGGATGACCGGTATTTCGACAACAACTCCACGTTTGCGATACCCGGCCTCGCCGTGGCGACGACCTCGGCGGTGCGCAGCCGGCCGCTGTCGCTGCGCTACGCGGTGCGCTACGATCAACCCTGGGGCGGCGTGGGTGCGTATGCCGAGTATGCGGAAAACTTCGGCGGCGGCGGCGCCAACGGCGATGGCGACTACGCGGCGTTCAGCGCGGTCAAGAACTGGCGCGCCGGTCGCTTCGGGCTCGACGCCAGCTACGCGCTGGGGTCCTGGGGGCTTTCGGCCCGCTTTCGGGGCCAGAACACCGACACGCCACTGATCCCCGGCGAGCAGTTCGGGCTGGGCGGTGTCGCCTCGGTGCGCGGTCTGCGTGACCGTGAATTCACCGGTGACCGCGGCTACACGATGACGCTGGAAGCGCAGGGCCCGGCCCTGGCCGAATCCTTGCGCCCGGTGCTGTTTTTCGACCAGGGCAGCGCACGTTTGCTGGGCAACCGCGTGCTGCCCGGTGGTTTGAATCAGGACACCGCCGCGAGCGTTGGCGTCGGCCTGCGCTGGAACTGGCAACGTCGCCTCGATGTTTCGGCCGATCTCGCCCATGTCTTGAACGGCATCGCGTCGACCGGCACCGTCACGGGGACTGCGGCCGGCGACAGCAAGCTGACGTTCTCGATGTTCTACCGCTTCTGACACGCCGACAGTCCCTTCGCGCCCGCCGATTCGATCCGGACGGCGCGCGAAACTTCCCTCCGCGAAATTGGCGTTTGACTGGGATGCCCGCGTCAAGGATACTTGGCCGGGTGAGGTTGGCAGTCCACTCCTTGCGGTGTGGCAGCTTCACGACATTCAAACCCTGAAAATATTGCGTGGCGCCAGCCTTGGCCGGTGCCGTCTTCCAATGGCGCGGCGAAAGCCGCGCCGATCAACACGAAAAAGGACTGACATGAATCCCCAGAATGGCTATGACGTCGAAGACTTGACGGTCGGCATGAGCGCGGAAATCGGCAAGACCATTACCGAGGCGGACATCGTGCTGTTTGCCGGCGTCTCGACGGACGTGAACGCGGTGCATTTGAACGAAGAGTTCGGCAAGACCACGATGTTCGGCGGACGCATCGCCCACGGCATGCTCTCCGCCAGCCTGCTGTCGGCGGTGCTGGGCAACCGGCTGCCCGGGCCCGGCACGATCTACCTGAGCCAATCCCTGCGCTTTCGCGCGCCGGTACGGCCCGGCGAGACGGTCACGGCCAAGGTGACGGTCAAGGAAGTCGTCGCGGAAAAAGGCCGGGTGGTGCTCGATACGGTATGCAGCGTGGGTGACAAGGTGGTCATCGACGGCGAAGCGAGCGTGATGGCCACCTCGCGCAAGAAGCGCGAAGCGGCCGGCAAGTAGTCTTCGGCGGCGGCCCGGCCCGCGCCGGGCGACTCCGCGCCTGGCGGCGCAGGGAACTTGCGCGTCAAGTGATCGCGGAACTCCTTGCCCTCGCCGGTCGGCAAGGTGTCCGACATCGATCGGCGCATGGCGCGGGGCCGCGCCGCGCAGGCCATTGAAAGCGCCCTGCGCACCGAGTCGGTCGAGCTGAATGAATCGTCGTTCTTGATGGGTGACGACGCCGGCGGGCAGCGGCAGCGCATCGACAAATGGCTCTGGGCGGCGCGTTTTTTCAAGACGCGCAGCCTGGCTGCGGCGGTGCTCGGCGGCGGCCGGGTCCAATGCAACGGCCGGCAGGTCAAGCCGTCTCACGAGCTGACGCCCGGCGACGAGCTCGACATCGCCGCCGGCGAGCTGCGCTGGACCGTGATCGTGCGCGGGCTGAGCGGCCAGCGCCGTCCCGCGGCGGAAGCCCGCCTGTTGTACGAGGAAACGGCCGAGAGCGTCGCCCGTCACCTGCGGCAACAGGAACTCCGCCGCCTGGCACCGACGCCGGGGGCGAACCTGAAAGGCCGGCCGACGAAGAAGGCGGGCCGGCTGATTCGCGGCTTCAACGAGTGAGCATCAGCCGGTGAGCTTGCGGCGGGTGATACTCTTCGCGCAGATACGGATCTAGGACGGAGCGCGGCATGGAAATGAGCATTGCATTGGCCGTGGGCCTGCTGCTGGGCGGCGGACTGGTCGCCTGGGTTTTCGGCGCACGGCTGCGCGAGGCGCAGGCCCGGCTCGATCAAGGCGCGGCGGAACTGGCGGCGCTGCGCCAGCAGGAGTCGGCGCTGGCGATACGCTGCGCGTCCCTGCAAACCGAACTGGAAAAGGACCAGGTGCTGTTCGCCGAGCGGCAGGCCACGCTCGAGGCGGCGCGCGACAGCTTCGCCGATGCCTTCAGGCTGATTTCCGCCGATGCGCTGGCGAAGAACAACCAGTCCTTCCTCGAACTCGCCCGCGCCACGCTGGAGGCGCAGCAGGCGGCGGCGCTGGCCTCGGCAAAGTCTGATCTTGACAAGCGCCAGCAGGCCATCGGCGAACTGGTGGCGCCGGTCAAGACCTCGCTGGAAAAATTCGAGCAGCAGATCCAGGGCATCGAAAGGTCGCGCATTGACGCTTACGCCACGCTGAACGAGCAGGTGCGCGCGATGGCCGAGGCGCACGGCGCGCTGCGCCTGGAAACCGGCAATCTGGTCAAGGCGCTGCGCGCGCCGCAGACGCGCGGGCGCTGGGGCGAGCTGCAACTCAAGCGCGTGGTCGAGATGGCCGGCATGCTCGGCCACTGCGACTTCGAGGAGCAGGCCAGCACCACCACCGCGGATGGGCGGCTGCGGCCGGACATGATCGTCCGGCTGCCCGGCGGCAAGAATATCGTGGTCGACGCCAAGGCGCCGCTCGCCGCCTACCTCGAAGCGCTCGAAACCAGCGACGAGGCGGAGAAGAAGCGCAAGCTCGCCGACCATGCGCGGCAGGTGCGCGAACACCTGCGCAAGCTCGGCCAGAAGGCCTATTGGGAGCAGTTCCAGCCCTCGCCGGATTTCGTCGTGCTGTTCCTGCCCGGCGAGATGTTCTACTCGGCGGCGCTGGAAGCCGACCCCTCGCTGATCGAGGCCGGAGTCGATGCGCGTGTCATCCTCGCCACGCCGACCACGCTGATCGCGCTGTTGCGCGCGGTCGCCTACGGGTGGACGCAGCAGGCCTTGACCGAGAATGCCGAACGCATCCGCGTGCTCGGCCGCGAGCTGTACGAGCGCATCGCCACGGTGGCCGAGCACTGGGGCCGCGTCGGCAAGAACCTGGGCGAAGCGGTCGGCGCCTACAACGATTCCGTGGCCTCGCTGGAGCGGCGCGTGCTGGTCTCGGCGCGCAAGTTCCGCGACCTCAAGGCGGCCGGCGAAGACAAGGAAATTCGCGACCTGAATCCGGTCGAGGCGCTGCCGCGCCGGGTGCAGGCGCCTGAATTGCTGGCCGGGGACGACAGGCTCACCCTATGAGCCTCGCGTCCGGCAGACTGGTCTCCATCGTCAAGGAGGAAATCCCATGTCTGCCGAGCAAGCCGATCTCGTTGTGTTCTACGGTTTAACGATTTTCTGCGCACTTGGCGCTCTCATGTTGCCGCTCGCGGGGTAAGGATTGATCCGCGCCGACCTCCCCCTCGTGCCGCTGGCCGACCTGCCCGGCGGGCCGGAGCCAGTGGTGCTGTGCGTCTCGGCGCGCCTGGCGGCCGGCCTGCGCCGGGGGCATGGCGAGCTGCAGGTGGCGCGCGGCGCCGTGACCTGGCGCGCGCTGCAAACCTCGACGCCGGCGCTGTGGCTCGATCATCTGACCTCGGCGGCGCTGCTGCGTGGCGAGATCGCGCCGGAAACCCTGCCCGGCACCTTCCTCTCGCGGTCGCAGGAGCGCAGTCTTTGGGAGCAGGCGATCGCCCGCGATGCCGGCGCGGTGGCGGAGCTGTTCGACCGCGAAGGCCTGGCCGCGGCGGCGATGGAGGCCGCCGACCTGCAGCAGGCCTGGCGCATCGAGGTCGATCCCTCGTGGCCCACCGAGGAATTCCGCGCGTTCCGGCGCTGGCGGGAAAGCGTCGTTGCGGCCTGCCGGGCCGGTGGCTGGCGCGCCACGGCGGACGTGATGGCATGGCGCATCGCCTGCGTCGAGCGCGGGCTGGGCGGTTTGCCGGCGCGCCTGGGAATCGCCGGGTACATTGCGCCCGATCCGGTGGTCTCGCATCTGCTGGCGGTTCTCGAAGCGCGCGGCGTGGAGCTGTTTCGCGTGGATTTCGGGCGCGGCGTGGCGGCAGGCGCGGTCGCTGTCGAGCTGCCCGATGCGGAAGGCGAATGCCGCGCTGCCGCGCAATGGGCCAGGGAACGCCTGGCAAGAGCCGCGGCCCGCACGGAGCAGGGCCCGCCGCTGCGGCTGCGCGTCGCGGCGGCCGATCTGCCGGCCCGGCGCCTGGTGCTGGAGTCGGCACTGGAAGAGGCGCTCCATCCCGATGTCATCGGTGCCGACTGGGCCGCGGCTGAGCGCGATTACGTCTTCGTCGCCGGGTCGCCGCTGGCGGCCGAGCCCCTGGTCGATGTGGCGCTGCGCCTGCTGCGGCTCCGCGTCAGTCCGCGGCGCGTGGCGCAGGCCGAATTCGGCGCGCTGCTGTGCGGCGCCGGCTGGTCGGCCGACGTCGCGGAGGCCGCCGCCCGCGCCCGCATCGAAGCCGGATTGCGCGAGCGGCTGGCGCCCGAAACCAGCCTCGAAAGCCTGTATCGGGCAACGACACGCCTGGTCGGCGATGCCGCGGCGGACTTGTCCGCGCCGCGCCTGCTCGCGCATCTCGGCGCGCTGCTCGACGCGGTCCGCGCGGGGCCGCGCGGCCAGCTACCCTCGGCGTGGGGGGCCGCGTTCAGCGAATCGCTGGCGGCGCTCGGCTGGCCCGGCGAGCGGGCCCTGTTGCCGGTGGAACTTGCCGCCTGCGAAGCGTTCCACGAAGCCCTCGACGGCCTGCCGGCGCTGGACGCCATCCTCGGCCGGGTCGATGCTGCCGAAGCCCTGCGTCAGTTGCAGCGACAGTGCCGGGCCCAGCCCTTCGAGCGTCCGCGGCGGGCCCTGGCGCGGGTTGAGGTATGCAGCCTCGCCGATGCCCTGGCCGCGCCGGTCGACGGGCTCTGGGTGATGGGCCTCAACGAAGGCGCGTGGCCGCCGGCGCCGCGGGCGAATCCGCTGCTGCCGGCCGAATTGCAGCGCCGTGCCGGGGTTTCCGCTGCGCGCGCCGACAGCCTGGCGCTGGATGCCCGTGCAATGCAATCCGCATGGTGCGCCAGCGCCGGCGAAGTGGTGTTTTCCCGGGCACAGCGCGACGGCGAACGGCCGCTGCGCGCGAGCCCTTTGCTCGCCGGGATTGCGCGCGGCGATGTGCCGTTGACGCAACCCGACGTCATCAATCCCTGGCTGCCGGAACCGCTGCAACGGCTCGACGATGCGCGGGCGCCGCCGGTCGCAAGCGGCGAGCGCATTCGCGGCGGCACCGCGCTGTTGGCGGCCCAGGCGGTGTGCCCGGCATGGGGTTTCTATCAATACCGGCTCGGCGCCGCCGCGTTGCCGGCGCCGGCTTTCGGCCTCGACGCGCGGGCGCGCGGCTCGCTGCTGCATGCGGCGCTGGAGGAATTCTGGCGCGGCCGCCGCCTTGCCGATCTGCTGCAAATGGACGAGGCTGGGCGCGACGCGGAGATCCAGCGCGCGGTCGCCCATTCCCTGGCCGAATACGAGCGCCGCGCCGCCGAGCCCTTGCCGCCGCGCTTGCGCCAACTCGAGGCCAGCCGTTTGCAGGAATTGATCGCGGCCTGGCTCGCTATCGAAGCGCGGCGCGTGCCGTTTCGCGTGATCGCCTGCGAGCAGCGCCATGACCTGGACATCGAAGGGCTGCCGGTGCATGTGGTGATCGACCGCGTCGACCAGCTCGACGACGGGCGGCTGGTGATCATCGATTACAAGAGCGGTCGCCGCGTGTCCGCCGATGGCTGGGCCGATCCGCGAGTCGGCGAGCCGCAACTGCCGATCTACGCCGCGCTGGGCTTCCCCGACAGCGCCGTGGCGGCCGTTGCGCTGGCCCGCGTCACCCGTGACGCGCCGGCCTTTCTCGGTGTCGCCCAAAGCGCTGGGCTGCTGCCGGGCTTGCCGTCGCTCGACGAGCAGCGCAAACGCTATCCGGCCGAGGATTTTCCCGACTGGAACGCCTTGCGCGGGCTTTGGGCGGAACGCATCAGCGTGATCGCCGGCGAGGTCCGTGACGGCATTGCGGCGGTGGTCTTCGCCGACGAAAAAGATCTCGCCTATTGCGAGGTACGCCCGTTGCTGCGCATCGCGGAACGGCGGGCGCAGTTCGACGAGGCCGAAGGGCCGTGAGCGACCAGTTGCGGGAAGACGACGACAACCGCCGCCGCGCGCTGGAACTCGCCTCGTTCATCGTCGAGGCGCCCGCCGGGGCGGGCAAGACCGAACTGCTGGCGCAGCGCTACCTGCGTCTGCTCGCGACCGTCGATGAACCCGAGGAAATCGTCGCCCTCACCTTCACCAACAAGGCGGCCGGCGAGATGCGCCAGCGGATTCAGGAAAGCCTTCAATTGGCGCGGCAGGAGACCATTCCCGAAGCGGCACACAGGCGCATTACGCGCGAGCTGGCGCGCGCGGCGCTGGCGCGATCGGACGAACGCGACTGGCAGATCGAGACCCAGCCGGGACGGCTGCGGCTCACCACGATCGACGCGCTGTGCGCCAGTTTGGCGCGGCAGATGCCGCTGCTGTCGCGCTTCGGTGCGCAGCCCGCGGTGGCGGAAGAAGCCCGGCGGCATTACGAGGAAGCCGCCAGGCGGGCGCTGGAGCATCTGGAGGCGGACGACCAGGACGGCCGCGGCCATGCCGTGGCGGTGGCCACCGCACTGGCCCATCTCGACAACGACGTGACGCGCCTGACGCGGCTGCTGGCCGAGATGCTGGCGCGCCGCGAGCAATGGCGCGAAATCGCCGAACTGGACGATCCGGAGTCGGCCATCGGCGAGGCCTTGCGCGAGATCGTCGGCGAGGAACTGGCGCTGATCGCGGAAACCCTCGACGATTCCTGGCAGGTGCAATGGATGCCGCTGGCGCGTTTCGCCGCCGGGAACCTGGGGGGCGGTCCGTTGGCCGACTGGTCGCGGCCGCTCGTTGCCGCACCCGAGGAATTGCCGCGCTGGCGCGAGCTGGCGGCATTTCTGCTGACGCAGAAGGACGAGCCGCGCAAAACGGTGAATGTCAAGAACGGTTTCCCGGCGGGCAATCCGTTCAAGGCTCCAAAGGACGCCATGCTCGCCGCCCTCGGCAGCCTGGATTCGGCCGCGGTCGGCGCCTTGCAGCGCCTGCGCGGCCTGCCCATGCCGGATTACGGTCATGACGCCGTGGTCAGGGCACTGGCGCGGCTGATGAAGCTGGCGGCGGCCGAACTGTGGCTGGTGTTTCGCGAAAACGGCGAGGTCGATTTCGGCGAACTCGCGGCGCGCGCCGTCACCGCGCTGGGCGACGAGCTCGATCCATCGGAACTGGGTCTGCGCCTGGATTACCGCATTCGTCATCTGCTGGTCGATGAGTTCCAGGACACCAGCCCGCTGCAGATCGAGTTGCTCGAACGCCTGACCGCCGGCTGGCAGCCGGATGACGGCCGCACGCTGTTCGCGGTGGGCGATCCGATGCAATCCATCTACCGCTTCCGCAAGGCCGACGTCGGGCTGTTTCTGCGCGCGGCCGATTCCGGCATCGGGGCGCTGCGGCTGACACGCTTGCGCCTTTCGCGCAACAACCGTTCCTGCGCGCAGGTGGTGGATTGGATCAACGCCAGCTTCCCGGCGGTGTTCCAGGCCACGGATGACCCCTTGCGCGGCGAGATCCGCTATCGCCCCTTCGTCGCCACGCGCACCGCGCTGCCCGAGGCCGGCGTCATGGTTCATCCGCTGCTGGCGGACAAAGGCGATAGCGCCACCGCGGCCAGCGCGGAGGCGGGTCAGGTGCTTGCGCTGATCGAGGCCGAATGGCGCGCCGATCCGAGCCGGACGATCGCGGTGCTGGTGCGCGCCAGGGACCATCTGGCGGCGCTGGTCGCGGCAATCCGTCACCACGCCGCCGGCTGGCGCTACTCGGCGGTGGAGATCGAGCCGCTGGCGGGCCGCCAGGTGGTGCAGGACCTGATCTCGCTGACCCGCGCGCTGCACCATCGGGCCGATCGCGTGCATTGGCTGGCCATCCTGCGCGCGCCCTGGTGCGGGCTGCGTCTGGCCGACCTGCACGCACTGGCGGGTGACGATCACCGGGCCACGGTGTGGGCCTTGCTCAACGATGCAAATCGCATCCAGCGGCTGTCGCCCGATGGCCGCCAGCGGCTGGCCCATCTGCGCGAGGTGCTGGCCGAGGCGCTGGCCGGGCAGGGCCGGCAGCGCCGCCGGCGCTGGGTCGAGGATGTCTGGAAGAAGCTCGGCGGGCCGCGCTGTGTCGCCGATCAGCAGGCGCTGGCCGATGCCCGGGCCTTCTTCGACCGGCTCGATGCGCTGGATGCGGCGGGGCGCTTCGCGCTCGATAGTTTCGAAGGCGACATGGGACGTCTGTACGCGGCGCCGGACCCGTTGGCCGACGGCCGCCTGCAATTGATGACCATCCACAAGGCCAAGGGCCTGGAATTCGACACGGTGATCCTGCCCGGCCTGCACCGCGAGCCGTCAGGACGCGATACGCCGCTGCTGGCCTGGGATACCTTCCCGTTGGCTGCCGGCGAGCGCCTGGTCGCCGCCCCGGTCAATCGCTGGCGGGCGCGGGAGGCGGACGAGCCGAGCGTGTATGACTTTCTGCAACGCATGGAGCGCGAACGCGGCCGCAACGAGGAAGCGCGTGTGCTGTATGTCGCGGCGACGCGCGCGGTGCGCCGCCTGCACCTGGTCGGAGTTGCCTGGCGTGGCGACAGCGGAGACGACCCGGGCGCGCTCGCCGCGCCGCGCGCGGCATCGCCGCTGGCCCGGCTGTGGCCCTTCGTCGCGGAGACGTTTCAGCGGGCGGCGGCGAACGCCGAGTCCGGCCCCGGCGCGACGCCAAATGAGCTCGCGGACTTCGTGCCGCAACTGCTGCGTCTGGCGGCGCCGGGGGCGCCGCCGCAATGGCGCGCGCCGACAGTGGAGGAAGGGTCCGCTGGCGGCGGCGAGCCGGCAGCGGACCGACTGGCGGCCGCCATTGGCACGCTGACTCACGGCGTTCTGGAGTTGATCGCCGCCGAGCCCGAGTCCTGGTCCGTGACGCAGGCGAGGGAACGTCGACCGGCTTTCGAACGCTGGCTGGCCAGCCGCGGCTGGTCGCCGGCGGACGCGCAAGCCGGCGCGACCCGCGTCGCCGCGATGCTGGAGACGACGCTGGCCAGTGACGACGGGCGTTGGGTGCTGCGCCGCCGCGCCGACGCGGCGGCGGAACTCGCCATATCCGCAGTCGGTGCCGGCGGTACGGTGGAAACCCGCGTGGTCGATCGCTGTTTTGTTGAAGACGGCGCGCGCTGGATCATCGACTACAAGACGGCCAATCTCGGCGATCGGGGCGACCGCGCGAGCCTGCGGGCTCATGCCGAACGCTTCCGGCCGCAGCTGGAGTCGTATGCCAGGCTGTTTGCCGGCGATGGCTTGCCGCTGCGTCTCGCGGTGCTCTATGTCGCGCACGGCATCCTCGCCAGTCTGGACTACAATCCCCCTTCCGACTGAGCTTCTGGGGAGGACAGACATGCCCGAAAACAAATTCCGCCTGGTCACGCGCAGCGATTTCGATGGGCTGGCCTGCGCCGTTTTGCTCAATGAACTGGACCTGATCGACGAGATCAAGTTCGTCCATCCCAAGGACATGCAGGACGGCAAGATCGAAATTTCGGAACGCGACATCACCACCAATCTGCCCTTTGTTCCCGGCGTGCACCTGGCCTTCGACCATCACCTCTCGGAAACCTTCCGCAACCCCGGCGAGCGTCCCAATCACATCATCTATCCCGACGCGCCGTCCGCCGCGCGCGTGGTCTTCGAGCACTATGGCGGCAAGAGCCGCTTCCCGAAGTCATTCAACGAAATGATGGTCGCCGTGGACAAGGGCGACTCGGCGCAATTCACTCGCGAGGAAATCCTTGACCCGAAGGGCTGGGTGCTGCTCAACTACCTGATGGATTCGCGCACCGGCCTGGGCCGCTTTCGCGAATTTCGCATCAGCAATTACCAGTTGATGATGGATCTGATCGCCCGCTGCCGCGACCATGGCATCGATGAGATTCTGGCCTTGCCCGATGTCAAGGAGCGTGTGGATCTCTACTTCGAACACGCGGCGAAGGCCAAGGACCAGATCCAGCGCTGCACCACCGTGCACCGGAATCTCGCGGTGCTCGACCTGCGCGCAGAGGAAACCATCTTCGCCGTCAATCGCTTCATGATCTACGCGCTGTTTCCGGAGACCAACATCTCGATCCATGTCCTGTGGGGCGTACAGAAGCAGAACACGGTATTCGCCACCGGCAAGTCGATCCTGAACCGGACCTCCAACACCAACATCGGCGAATTGATGCTGTCCTACGGCGGCGGCGGCCACGAGAATGCCGGCACCTGCCAGATCGACAACGACCGGGCCGACGAGGTGCTGCAACAGCTCATCGCCAGTATCACCGCGGCCGGCTGATCCGCCGGCCGCGTTTCGCGGCATTCGCCGGATCTACAGTCCGAGCCTTCCGCCAATCCCTGCCGGCGCGCCTACGAAACCGGTTCCAGGTCATGAAAGCGCGTCAGGTCGACGACCCGTTGGCCCTCGGGCGTCAGGCTCAGGATATCGACGAAGCGGCTGTCGAACACCAGCTCGCCGGCCTCGTAGTTGCTGCTGGCATATACCGACGCCGCCATGGTTTCGTCATGACCGGTTACCGACACCAGGATGCGGGCCCGGCTCGCCGCCAGTTGGGCGGCATCGAGTCCGCGCAGGGGACTGCGCTCGTCGATGGTATGGATCAGGGTCCAGGTCAGCGCAAACACCGGTGTGCGGTCGCGGATCAGACCCAGGTCGTGGATGCGCACGAAGCTCTCTCCCTGCAGATCGACTTCGACGCGGACCAGCGACAGCGTGGCCGTGGCTTCGACGATGCGGTTGTGGCGCTCGTTCGCGATGCGCAGCATCAGAACGCGCGCGCCGTCGAAGTCGCGGATGACGGCGCGGTCGCTGAACAGGATGCGCGCGGTGGGCTTGGAAAAGCGTGCGAAGACCAGTCCCGTGGTGATGGCGATGCCGACCATGCCCGTGAGAATCTCGACGGAGGCCAGCAGGTGCCCGGCGGTGGTTGCCGGTGACATGACCCCGTAGCCGACCGTGGCAAGCGTTTCGACGCTGAAAAAGAAGTAGTCGAGAAATTCGCCGGCATGCGCGTTGGCGACGCTGCCCGGCAGCAGCCAGTAGCCGATGCCGAAGAGCAGATTGACGAGGATGAAGGCCAGCACCAGCGCGGCGAAGAAGCGCGGCCAGCTCAGCGTCAGTACCAGATGATAGGGATCGCCCAGCTTGCTGTCGCGGCGCCGGTGGGTCAGTACCTGCGTGTCGCCGACGCGGACGGTGCGCACGCGGGGTGGATCGAGTTTGGCCATGGCGTTTCCGATGCAGTGGGTGTCGGGTGGGAGAAGCTTCCTCCTGGCACACGCCGGAGGATGGCGGATTGTGCCTGAGACGTCCCGCAGTGGACGCAACCGCTACGCCACCGAAATGCCATCAAGATTGCCGGCGAGCTTCCTTGCCGGTCGGTCGCTGACGTCATACGCGCCGCATTCGGCCAATCGCGTCAGCGATCTGAAATCCGGCCGCGGAGGGCACGGGTCGCTACGGCTGACGTCGCAATGCTCGCCGCCCGGGCAAGCCGCTCAGCCCGGCACTGCCCGCAAGTAGCGTTCCAGCCGGGCGCGCATTTCCGCTGGGAAGGGCAACGAACGCTTGGTCGCCAGCGACGCCAGCACAATTGTCAGCGTCGCCTCGACACGGGCCTCGCCGCTGGCGCTGCCCGTCACGGCGAGTTCCAGCGAACTCCGGCCGATGCGATTGACGGACAAGGACAGGCGCAGCGTTTCCCCGACCTTGCTCGGCGACAGAAAGCGGCAGACGATGCCGGCCATCGGCACGCCAAGCCCCTGCTCGACGTGAAAGCGCGCGAAGTCGATGCCCAGCCCCTGATTGAACCAGTCTTCGACCAGTTCATTGAACAGCACGAAGTATTGGGGGTAGAAGACAATTCCCGCCGGATCGCAGTGATGGAAGCGAATCAGCTTGTCGCATTCGAACTGGGTCGGATTCACGGCCATGTTCTCCGGTGGGGTGACGGGCGACCGGAGCGATCCGAGCGACGGGGCCCCGGTCGAGGCTGCCCGCCGTCACCGCCAAGGACGTCGTGGGTTCGGCCGCTGCTTGCGCGTTGCGTCGACTATGCCGGCTGGGCAACCTTCGGCAGTTTCGCCAGCGAGGCCTGGATCGCCTCCGCCGGGTACTCGAAATCCTCCAGCTGGCCGGAGAAATACGCATCGTAGGCCGCCATGTCGAAATGCCCGTGGCCGGAAAGGTTGAAGAACAGCGTCTTGGGCTCGCCGCTGGCCTTGCAGCGCAGCGCCTCGTCGATGCAGGCGCGGATGCCGTGGGCCGATTCGGGTGCCGGGATGATGCCTTCGGCCCGGGCGAACATCACGCCGGCCTCGAAGGTGGCCTTTTGCGGCACCGCCACGGCTTCGATCAGCTTCTCGTGCCAGAGCTGCGATATCAGCGGCGAGTCGCCGTGGTAGCGCAGTCCGCCGGCATGGATGCCGGGCGGCATGAAGTCGTGGCCCAGCGTGTACATCTTCATCAACGGCGTGAAACCCGAAGCATCGCCGTAGTCATAGGCATACACGCCCTTGGTCAGCGTCGGGCAGGAAGCCGGTTCGACGGCCACCATGCGGATCTTCTGCGCGCGTTTGTCGCCGGCCGCGGCATCGGCCAGAAAGGGGAAGCTGACGCCGGCGAAATTGCAGCCGCCACCGCAGGGGGCGAAGATCATGTCTGGATATTCGCCGAATTTCTCGAACTGCTTTTTGGCCTCCAGGCCGATCACCGTCTGGTGCAGCAACACGTGGTTGAGCACCGAGCCCAGCGCGTATTTGCTCCCGGGCGTGGTCACCACCGCCTCCACCGCTTCAGAAATTGCGATGCCGAGGCTGCCCTGGTTCTCCGGGTCCAGCGCCAGGATTTCGCGGCCGGTCCTGGTTTGATCGGAGGGGCTGGCGAGCACCTCGCCGCCCCAGGTCTGCATCATCAGGCGACGGTAGGGCTTTTGGTGATAGCTGACCTTGACCATGAAGATCTTCACCGGCAGGCCGAAAATCTGGCCGGCAAAGGCCAGCGAGGATCCCCATTGTCCCGCACCGGTTTCGGTCACCAGGCGCGTGGTGCCGGCGATCTTGTTGAGCCAGGCCTGCGGCACCGCCGAGTTGGGCTTGTGCGAACCGGCCGGTGAAACGCCCTCGTACTTGTAGAAGATCTTGGCCGGCGTGCCCAGCATCTGCTCCAGGCGCTCGGCGCGGCACAGCGGGCTTGGCCGCCACAGCGCATAGACCTTGCGCACTTCTTCGGGTATGGCGATCCAGCGTTCGGCGGACATCTCCTGTTCCAGCACCGGCCCTGGAAAGATCGCCAGCATCTGTTCCGGGCCGACCGGCTTGCCGTCCGGTCCCAGGGGTGGCGCCGGCGGATTTTTGAGGTCGGCGGCGATGTTGTACCAGTGCGTCGGGATTTCGCTTTCGTCAAGCACGATGCGGGTTTGGCTCATATTTGGCCTCGTCGGAAGATATTCTGTGCGGTTAGGGTAGCCGCCATGTCGCAATTCCGGATCGGAAACGCCTGGGCGGCGGGTCGTGTTCCATGATCGTCACGGGTCGGCAAGGCGGACCGCGGATACGGTACACTGTATGCAAAGCAGCGCCGCAATGTCAATCTGTTTCGAAGGGTTTTCGGCGTGGTTGCGGATTCCTGCCGCAGGCGGCTTGCAGCGGCGTGCTTGCGCCGCGTGTTTTGGTTCGGCGCAATTGCGGCACAATCCACGCATCGATCCGTGCGACGCCGGTCCTGGCGATGTACGGTCCAGGAGAGACGGCGAGCAGACGTGCATACCGACACCGATTCCCTTTTCGAAACCCTGCGGCAATGGCGCGCGGATGGCATCGCGGCGGCGCTGGCCACGGTGGTCAGCACCTGGGGGTCCTCGCCGCGGCCCGAGGGCAGTCATTTGGCGGTGGACGCGGCCGGGCATTTTGTCGGCTCGGTATCCGGCGGCTGCATCGAGGTCGCGGTCATCGAAGCGGCGGCCCGGGTGATGGCCTCCGGCCGCCCGCAACTGCTGGAGTTCGGCGTCAGCGACGAACAGGCCTGGCAGGTCGGGCTCGCCTGCGGGGGGCGGGTGCGGGTGTTCGTCGAGCCGGTCGAATGAAGTCCGCGGTCTTGTCCAGAATCGTTGCGGCATCCGGCCGGCGGCAAGCCCTTGTGCTGGTCACGCGCTTCACCGACGGCGCGCAATGCCTGGTCGATTCCGCCGGTGCCGACGGCGAGTTGTCGCTTTCGCCGGACCAGTTGGCAGAGGCGCGAAGCCTGCTGATTTCGGGGCGCAGCACGGCGCTCGCCGGCGGCGATGGCTTGTTCGCGCGTGCCTATGTGCCGGCGCCACGTATGCTGATCGTCGGTGCCGTGCATATCGCCCAGGCGCTGGCACCGATGGCGGACGCGGCCGGCTTCGAAGTGGTGGTGATCGATCCCCGCGGCGCCTTTGCCTCCGCCGAACGCTTCCCCGGCGTGCAACTGAGCGATGATTGGCCGGACGAGGCGCTGGCGCGTCTGGGCCTGGACCCGGCGACCGCGCTGGTGGCCCTGTCCCATGACCCGAAGCTGGACGATCCCGCGCTGCAACTTGCGCTGCCGAGCAAGGCTTTCTACATCGGCGCGCTGGGCAGCCGGCGCACAAATGAAAAGCGCCTGGAACGCCTGCGCGCCGCCGGGCTCGAGGCCTGGCTGAGCCGCATTCATTCGCCGATCGGCCTCGACCTGGGCGGCCGCTCGCCCGCCGAGATCGCGGTGGCGATTCTTGCCCAGGTCATCCAGGTCCGCTATCGCGGCGAGCGCGGGTGATCTTCGGCGAATTTCCGCTGGCGGAGTGCGAAGGCCTGCTGCTGGCGCACAGCCTGCGCCTGTCGGATCGGGTCATGAAGAAGGGTTGCCGTCTCGCCGGCGCCGACATTCAGCTCTTGGCGGCGGAAGGAATCGCCAGTGTGCACGGGGCGCGGCTGGAGGCCGGCGACGTCGATGAAAACGCCGCGGCCGGCGCGCTGGCGCGCGCCCTGGGCGGTGCCGGAATCGTCGCCCGCGCGGCGGACGCCGGGCGCTGTAACCTGCATGCCGCGGCGCGCGGCCTGCTCGCCGTCGATGCCGGCATCATCGAGCGGATCAACCGCCGCGACGAGTCGATGACCGTGGCCACCTTGCCACCGTTGTCCGCGGTCCGAGCCGGCGCCGTGGTCGCCACGGTGAAGGTCATTCCGCTGGCCGTCGGCCGGGCGCTGGTCGCTGACTGCGTTGCGCAGGCCGCGTCGGGATCGGCAGTGCGCCTGTTGCCCTATCAGCCCCGGCGCGCGGCGCTGATCGTCACCGAACAGCCGGGCGATCCCGCGCGCAACGCCGCCGCCGCGGTGACCAGCAGCCGGCGGCGCCTGGCCGATCTCGGTTGCCATCTCGGACTCGTCCAGCGCTGCGCGCATCGGACCGCCGCCGTAGCGACCGCGCTGGGTGAGGTGATGACCGCCGGTTGTTCGCTGATCCTGATCGCCGGCGCCACGGTGGCCAAGGACCGGGCGGATACCGTTGGCGCCGCGATCGTCGCTGCCGGCGGCGAGATCATCCATTTCGGCATGCCGGTGGAACCGGGCAATATGCTGTTGCTGGCGCGGATCGGCACGGTCCCGGTCATCGCCCTTCCGGGCTGCGCCCGCTCGCGGCGCGCCAATGGCCTCGACTGGGTCCTCCAGCGCATGCTGGCGGGCTTGCCGATGGATTCTGCGCAAATCATGGACATGGGCGTCGGCGGCTTGATCCGCAGTCCCTTGCAGGTCGCGGCGGACGAAGACGCGACGGCGCCGGCTGCGGCCCGAGCCGCGGGGCGCGGCGTAGCGGCCTTGATCCTGGCCGCCGGTCGCGGCAGCCGCATGGGTAGCGGCAACAAGCTGTTGCAGCCGGTGGCGGGGGTGCCGATGGTGCGGCGCGTGGCGAATGCGGCGCTGGCTTCGCGCTGCGCCCCTGTAGTGGTCGTCACCGGGTTCGCGGCGGAAGAAGTGCAGGCTTGCCTGGAGGGCCTCGAAATGAGCTTCGCGCACAACCCGGAGCATGCGCAAGGCATGGCTTCGTCGCTGCGCCGCGGCTTGGCTTCGCTGCCAAGCGATGTCGCGGCCGTGGCGGTCCTGCTGGCGGACATGCCCTGGATCGACGCCGGCCACATCGATCGCCTGGTCGCCGCCTTCGATCCGGCGCACCCGCGCATCGTCGTGCCGACCAAGGATGGCCGGCGCGGCAACCCCGTGCTCTGGCCGCGCGAATTCTTCGCCGAGATTCAAACGCTGGAGGGCGACATCGGCGCGCGCGACCTGTTGCGGCGTCATGCGCAGCGGATCGATGTGGTGGCCTTCGCCGACGAAGCGGTCCTTGCCGATGTGGATACTCCGGCGGCGCTGTCCGGAACGGCGCTGCGATGAGCGCGCGGCCGGATTCATTGCGCGACGAGTTTCCGCTGCTGGCGGCGGCGCCGGGGCTGCATTACCTGGACAGCGCTGCCACTTCGCAGATTCACCGCCTGGCGCTGGACGCAATGGTGCGCCACGAAACCAGCAGCCGCGCCAACGTTGCGCGCGGCACTTACCGCCTTGCGGCGGCCGCGGACCTGGCCTACGAGGGGGCACGGCATGTCGCGGCGCGCTTCCTCAACGCCGGCTCGGCGGACGAGATCGTATTCACCTCGGGTGCCACGGCTTCCCTCAATCTGGTCGCGCACGCCTTCGGCGGCACGCTGCGAGCCGGCGATCGGGTCGTCATCTCGGTCGCCGAGCACCACAGCAATTTCGTACCCTGGCAATTGCTGCGCGAGCGGACCGGGATCGAATTGGCCTTGCTGCCGGTGACGGCCTCGGGGCGGCTGGCGCTGGCCGGTTTGCCGGAATTGATCAACCGCAACTGCCGCCTGGTGGCGGTCACGCACTGCTCGAACGTCACCGGCGCGATGACCGACGTGGCGGCGCTGGTCGAGGCGGCGCATCGCGTTGGGGCGAAGGTACTGCTCGATGGTGCGCAGGCGGTGCAGCATGGCCCGCAGGATGTACGCGCCCTGGGCGTCGATTTCTACGCGTTCTCCGGCCATAAATGTTTCGGTCCCGGTGGCGTCGGCGTGCTTTGGGGCCGGGGCGAACTGTTGGCGACGCTGCCGCCGTTTCTTGGCGGCGGCGGAATGATTGCCACGGTCACGCCGCAGGCGGCGACCTGGGCCGAGCCGCCGCAACGTTTCGAAGCCGGCACGCCGCCCATCGCGCAGGCGATCGGGCTGGCCGCGGCGCTGGAGTGGATGATGAGCCTGTCATGGCCGCGGATTCAGGCCCGCGAAAACGCCTTGTGCGAGCAGTTGATCCTGGGCCTTCAGCACATTCCGGCCCTGCGTTTGCTCGGCCCCGGCTCCGGGCAGCGGGCGTCGATAGTCTCCTTCGATATTCCCGGCCTGCATCCGCACGACATCTGCCAGGTGCTCGACGGCCGCCAGCTCGCCCTGCGCGGCGGCCACCATTGCGCGCAGCCGTTGCTGGCGGCGCTGGGTGTGGAGGCTTGCACCCGCGCCAGCATCGCGCTCTACAATGACGAGGCCGACATTCAGGCGCTGTTGGACGGGCTGGATCACGCCCTCACGGTCTTGAGATGAACGAAATCGACTCGCTTTACCAGGATGCCCTCAAGCAGTTGGCCCAGGCCGCCCACGGCGGCGGGCGACTGGCGGCGGCAATGAACGGAAAGATTGGCGAGGCACGGCTCGACAACCCGCTGTGTGGCGACCGCGTCAGCATGCAGGTGGCCGTCGGCCGCGGGCACATTGACGCGCTTGCCCACGAGACCAGGGGCTGTTTGTTGTGCCGCGCCGCCGCGTCGGCGATCGGGCTGCGCGCGCCGGGGCTGGATCGGGCCGCGATCGAGGGCGCCGCCGACGCTTTGGCGGGCATGCTGAAGCACGGCGCCGCGCCGCCCGCGGCATGGCCGGAGTTGGCGGTGTTCGCGCCGGCGCGTGACTATCCCGGCCGGCACGGCTGCATCCTGCTGCCGTTTCGCGCGCTGCTCTGCGCGCTGCGAAGTTTCCCTGCGGCCGAAGTATCCACATGATCCACCACTGGGCGCGCAAGCCTTGCGCATTACCATTGACAGGAAACAACCGTGTCCACTGACAACGAACGCGAACTGGTGCACACGCGGCAGATCATCTGTCGCGCCTTTCGGCTGAAGAACGGCTTCCTGGAAATCGAGGCCACGCTGTCCGACCAGAAGGGCCAGGCAGTGCCCTTCCGCTCGCGCCCGGCCGTTGGCGTCGGCGAATTCATGCACCGCATGTCGCTGACTCTGACGATCGACGACGATTTCCAAATACGGGACGTCAGGGCCGATACCCAGCAGGCACCCTGGCCGATGTGCGGCGGTACCGACGCGGCCTACCGCCGCCTGATCGGGCTGCGCATCGGCGCCGGCTTTACCCGCAAAATGATGGAACTCCTCGGTGGAATCCAGGGCTGCACCCACGTGACCGAACTGGTTTCACAGGCCGCCAACACCTATATGCAAGCCTCATGGCCGGACCGGATCGCGCGGCAGATGGAGGTCAGCGCGGACCCGCGCCGCTGGCCGGACAAGAGCACCGTGGGCTTCGTCAATCACTGCCATGCCTGGCGCCAGGACGGCGAAACGCTGCGTCGAGAGTACCCCGAACTGGTACCGCCGAATGAGTAGTTCGGCTTTCACCGGGATGCATCGGCCCGGCCATCGGTAGGCGCCCGCCGCCGCCCTGCTTGTCCGCCGCCTTCGACCCGGGTTACCAGAAAATCCTCAGGCGCCGCAGGATCTGGTCGAACTCGAACAAATACGGTTCGGCTACCTGCTTGTTGGCCGCGATGATGACCATGTCGTGGGAGAAGACGGACGCGTTGTACCAGTTGAAACTGCCGTCGAGGACCAGATAGTCGTCGAAGATGCAGTACTTCGAATGGATCGGCGAGTAGGGTACGGCGAAATCGTCCTGGCCATAAGCCAGCGCAACGGAAATGCCGGCCCGCTTCAGGCGGGTAACGGCGGGGAGCAGGGGCCGCGCCAGTTCCTCGGGCATCGGGTGTTCCTTCCCCGGGCCACCCTGACGGGCCAGGTGCCCGTTGAGGATGATCTTCACGTCGACGCCACGCCGGTGGGCGTGGATCAGCGCGTCGATCACGCTGTCATGGTGCTCTCCGCGCAGTTCGCCGATCAGGAACAGGCACAGCTTGATCGAATGACGGGCGCGGTGCACCTCGGAAATGATCGCGTGATGGGGTCGGTAGTATTTGCCGTTCAGAGTCGCATGGCGGCCGAAGGTGTACAGCAGATTGAAGGGGCTCAGCGGGTCGATGCCGTAGCGCTGAATGACGCCGCCGCGCACGCTCTGGAAGATGTTGTCGAACAGCCGGCAGATGCCGCGCGAGCGAAACGTGATGCCCGATTCCCAGTTGGCCCACCAGCGGTCGAAGGTGATGTTGAACGAACCGGTGATGACATCTTCCTCGCCGAAGATCACGAACTTGTTGTGCATGTCCGGGGCGACCTCGATCAGCGAGTCGCGCGGCGTGCAGAAGACCCCCAGCAGATCGATCCCGGAACGCTTCAGGCGCGCATAGTTGTCGCTGTTGGTCAAAGCCATTTTGCGCCAGTCGACGATGCATTCGACCTTGACGCCGTGGTGATGGGCGTGGATCAGGTGGTTGATGAAGTGGGTGTCGTCGATGCAGTCGACGCAGACCTTGATCGTTTGTTGCCGATCGTGCTGCACCTGCTGCTTCCAGATCGTCGTATCGATCTGATCGTGGATGTAGCGCTTCGGATGGTAGGGATGGTCGGGTTGTCCCTTGGTGAATTTCGGCGTCAGATTCAGCGACTCGAAGTGCTGGCCGGCCCAGTCCGCGTCGCGCTGGAGTTCCCCGGCGTCCAGTTCCCGCGTGCGATAGGTGTTGGGCCCGGCCTGGTCCAGCGTGATGTGCCGGCGCTGGGAGCGTTCATCCCCGAGCTGCTGGCCATCGATCAGCAGGTATTCGTGTTGCGAGGGTATCGACCTGCCGTGGAGATGGACGATGAACGAAAACGCGACGCGCTGCGCATGCCCCAGTTTCATTGCGAAGGGGTGGATGTAGAAATCCCGCGTGACGCGTTTGTGGTCGTTCCAGCGGACGTCGTAGGCCTCGGTATCCACAATGAATTGTTCGCAGACATGGTCGCGATAGACCTTGAGGACCACCTTCAGATTCAGCTCGGCGCCCCAGAAGACATCGAAGCGGACGCACCCCCAGCGCACGTAGAACAACTCCTTGAAGTCGTTGGTGCGAGGGATGCTGCCGCGGCCGATTTCCGCCTCGGTGGGAAACGCGTAGTGTTCAGCGAATGACATGTCTGCTTTGTTCCTTGAATTGATGTCCGTCCCGGACAGGCCGTTGATGGGGACTTGACGGTTCAGTTATGGACAAGCAGCAGGGCTGCGCGACCAGGTGTTCGAAGGGCGGCCCGGCTCACAGGACAGGCTCGAATTCGACGCAATACCCGGTGTGATCGGATACCCGGCCGTACGCGTCGCCGTCGGTAAAGAGCTCTCTGGCCGAAACGGCCCGCAAGCGGCCTTGCCGCTGCATGAAAATGTAATCGATGCGACCGTCGCGTGCCAGGAGACGATCGACGCCGGGCGATCTCTGGCGGAACACCTTGTCGAAAACCGTGCGCGAAGCCGCGGCGAGGAACTGGTCTTCGTATTCCTGGGTCCGCACCACCGCCTGATAGCCTTCCGAACCTGCCTTGATGTTGAAATCTCCACACAGGAAGGTCGCCGCAATCTGGTCACCATGGCGTTGATTGGCCCAGGTACGCAACTGCTCGAACTGCTCCAGGAAGCCGCCGCTAAGCCAGCTTAGGTGGGCTGAAAACACATTGACCACGCCCATGTCGGGTACCCTGACCTGCGCCAACACCACCTTGCGCGAATTGATGCTGTATACGTCCTGGCTGGCCGAGACATAGCCCGCGTCGGTCATGCTGAATTCATGCCTGCTCAGGATCGCGATGCCTTCGCGGTAGCGATCGAAGCCGAGATGGGACCAGTCCGTGTGCAGATGGTAGTGTCGCTTCAGTCGGTCACGAATGATCCGGGCTGTATTCGAGTTCCAGTCGCCCTGACCCTCGTTCCAGTTCTCCGCCACCTCCTGCAGGCAGACGATATCGATGTCCAGGTCATTGATCGCGCGTGCGATCTGGCTGAACTTGGCGTCCTGATTCTCCTCTTGATAGCAGTGCAGGTTCAGGGTCAGGATCTTCAGGCGCTGGCGGCGCGCAGTGTAATCCTGGCCGAAATTGTTGTCCCAGATCCTGCCGGCGGGTGTCTCGCAGACGATGGCATACTGAACGCGAAAAGCATCCTCGATCTTGAGCTGGCTCACCCATATGCTTGTATCGTATCTGTTCGGGTTCCTGGCGCTGCTCCTGCGCGTCCTGTCCCAGTGCATTCGCCAAAAAAAGCAGGGCGTGACCCGCTTGCTGCTCCAGTTGTCCGTCGTCCAGTGAACCTCGACCTTTTTGGGCCGCAGGGAGTGGCGAACAGCCACCGTAATCGGATAGCTGCGCTGCCCCGGTAGCAGGGCCGGATTGCAATCGACGCCCAGCAACTTGGAGTGCTTGTCCAGCAATACTCCCGAGTCGGCATTGGAGACATAGTTGCGCGAAGCGTTGTTGTCCCAGTGGTCCTCGCCGAGCACCTGGTAGCGCAGGGCGAACTCGACGTCGCCTGGCAGCGAGGACTCTTCCGACGGGTGGAATGTCGTTTGAGCGCGCCAGATTTCCCGGTTGTCGCCGCCGCCGCAGTGATACTCCGCCGGGAGAATGCGCCAAACGCCATCCTCGCCGGCCCAATGCACCTCGATGCGCTTGTCGTAGGCCAGGTTCTCGACGAGCATGTAGAAGACCAGCTCCTGCTGGAGGCGCTGCTTGATGCGCGAGACGGTGTTTCTTGCTTGGAGTAGTTGTATGGGGTCCATGGTCCATTCTGCGGGGCTGAGCCTGATTTGGCTTCCTTGCGGTATCTCGCCGATGCTCTCCGGCAGGTCGCGAGAGGATAGCAAAATGCAACTGATACGGGGCGCGAAACCGACGCCGGCGGGAACCATGAATCGGCCCCGGAAATCGCGCATCCGGTCGGCGAGCAGCCTGCGCCGCGGACTCGCAATTCACCGGCGTTCCCGTGCCTGTCACGGGTCGGAGCGCCGCAGCGTCAGCGCAGAGCCAGGATCATGGCTGCCAGCGGTGGCACCGTGACGGACAGCGAGTACGGGCGACCCATCCAGGGAACCTCCTCGGCGACAAGCGGGTCGTCGCCATTGCCGACATTGCCCCCGCCGTAGAAATGCGAATCCGAGTTGAGTACCTCCCGGTAGCTGCCGGCTTGCGGCACGCCGATGCGGTAATGCAAGCGCGGCACCGGAGTGAAGTTGACGATCACCAGAAGGAATTGCTGATCGGTCTTGCGCACAAAACTGACGATCGACTGCTGGGAATCGTGGCAATCGACCCATTCGAAGCCCTGCCATTCGAATTCGTGGTGATGCAACGCGGCCGAACTCCGATAGAGGTGATTCAGATCCTTGACCAGGGTCTGCATGCCGTTGTGCAGAGGGAATTGCAGGACATACCAGTCGAGGACGCCGGCGCTGTTCCACTCCAGGCCCTGACCGAATTCGGTGCCCATGAACAACAGCTTCTTGCCCGGGTGGGTGAACATGTAGGTGTACAGCAGCCTGAGGTTGGCGAAGCGCTGCCATTCGTCGCCGGGCATGCGATTGATCATCGAACCCTTGCCATGCACCACTTCGTCATGCGAAAACGGCAGCATGAAGTTCTCGGTAAATGCGTATAGCATGCTGAAGGTCAGCAGGTCATGATGGTATTGGCGGTAGATGGGTTCCAGTCCCATGTAGCGCAGGGTATCGTTCATCCAGCCCATGTTCCATTTGATGTCGAAGCCCAGGCCGCCAACGTAGGTCGGCCGCGTCACCTGCGGCCATGAGGTCGATTCCTCGGCAATGATCAGGGCGCCGGGACATTCGCTGTGGGCAGCGGAGTTGAATTCCCGCAGGAACTCGATGGCCTCGATGTTTTCCCTGCCGCCGTATTGG